>Ga0164243_10003316_pt1 | contig 25858 bp, 16 predicted proteins | sample OricompcompostOP_FD_108781 | JGI IMG/M metagenome (GOLD analysis project Ga0164243, IMG submission 108781) | Organic Plus compost microbial communities from Emeryville, California, USA - Original compost - Organic plus compost (OP) | ecosystem: Engineered > Solid waste > Mixed feedstock >...
CGCGGCGCGCACGTCGGGCCATCGCCCGGAGGCACTGCGCGACGCGGCGGTCGAAGCGGGGATTCCCGCGCGCTACGTCGATCGCGCGCTCGCCGAGCATGGGCTCGGCCCGAATGCGGCGCCGGCCCGCGCCGTCACGCTCACCGAGACGAGCAAGAAGCCGAACATCCTGGTCGGCAACAAGACGAACATCGAGTACGAGATCGTCGTCGACGGCGAGGTGCCGACGGAGGACTACGACGTCTTCGTCGACATCATTCGCCGGCACATGGGCGAAGCGGGCCACGTGGGCGCGGTCGGCCGCTCATTCACCTGGCAGGCGGGCGGCAACAGCCACGACAAGCAGACCATTCAAGTTTCTGTATTTCCGAGAAACGGCAAGACGACGATTCGCGTCGGTGAGCGGTTCGGCAGGCTCGCCGGCGCGCTGTTCGGCGGCATCATGGGCGGCTGGGGCGGCGGCTCGAGCGGGATCTGGATGGGCATCGGCGCGTCGATGGGACACCCGGGGATCGGCGCCTGGCTGATCGCGGCGAATCTCACGGCCGGCTATGTCGCCGCGCGGCTCATTCTGCGGTCGCAGTCGCGCAAGCGCGACACCAAGCTTCGCGCGCTCGCCGAGGAGCTCGGCGCGCAGGCTCGCGCGTCGATCGACGCAGCGTCGAAGAAACTCCCGGCGGCACGATGATCGTCGCGTTGGCGGCCTGACCGCTCGCACGAGCGGTCAGGTCGCCAGTTCGGGGAGGTCGCGAAACAGCTCGAGTGCCTGCGGGTTGGCCAGCGCGTCGCGATTCTTCACCTCGCGGCCGTGCACGACGTCGCGCACGGCAAGCTCGGTGATCTTGCCGCTGATCGTGCGCGGGATGTCCGCGACCTGAATGATCTTCTTCGGCACGTGATGCGGGCTTGCATTCGCGCGGATGCGAGCGCGGATCCTGTCCTCGAGCGCGTCGTCGAGCCGCGCGCCTTCGGCCAGCCGCACGAACAGCACGATGCGTACGTCTTCGCCGCCCTCACCGGGAATGTTCTGGCCGATGACCAGGCTCTCGACGATCTCCGGAAGCTGCTCGACCTGGCGATAGATCTCGGCCGTGCCGATGCGAACACCGCCCGGGTTGAGGGTCGCGTCGCTCCGGCCGTAGATGACGGCGCCGCCGTGCGCGGTGATCTCGGCCCAGTCGCCGTGGCGCCAGACGTTCGGGTAGTAGTCGAAGTACGCCGCGTGATATCGGGAACCGTCGGGGTCGTTCCAGAACGCGACCGGCATGCTGGGGAACGGCGCGGTGCATACGAGCTCCCCCTGCTGTCCGACCACCGACTTTCCGTCGTCGTCGAACACCTCGACCTTCATTCCGAGGCCACGCACCTGAATCTCGCCGCGGTACACCGGGCCGATCGGATTGCCGAGCGCGAAGCATGAGACGATGTCGGTGCCGCCGCTGATGCTCGAGAGCCGCACGTCGGGTTTGACGCGCGAGTACACGTAGTCGTAGCTGTGCGCGGCGAGCGGGCTTCCCGTCGAGAGAATCGACTTCAGCGAACTCAGATCGTGCGAGTCGGCCGGCGCGAGCCCAGCCTTCTCTGAAAGGGCGAGCCACTTCGCGCTCGTGCCGAAGACGGTGATCCGCTCCGCCTCGGCCATGTCCCACAGAATCGCGCGGTGGCTGAGCAGCGCCGCGCCATCGTAGAGCACGACCGTCGCGCCGACCGCGAGGCTCGACACCAGCCAGTTCCACATCATCCACCCGCAGGTGGTGAAGTAGAAGATGCGGTCGTCGCGCGTGAGGTCGGTGTGAAGGACGAGCTCCTTCAGGTGCTGGAGGAGTGTCCCGCCCGCGCCGTGCACCATGCACTTCGGGAGTCCGGTGGTGCCGGACGAGTACATGATGTAAACCGGATGGTCGAATGGCAAAGACTCGAAGGGAATGGCGGCCGAGCCGTCCGCGGTGGAAGCGCCGAGGTCGGACCAGCGCGTCGCGCCACGAATGCCCGCGAGTTCCGGCTCCGGATCGATGTAGCCGACGACGACCACCCGTTCGATCGCCGGAATCTTCTCCGCGATCTCCTTCACGCGCGCGAGGCAATCGATCTCGCGGCCGTTGTAGAGATACGCATCCGCGCAGAAGAGAACCTTCGGTTCGATCTGCCCGAAGCGATCGAGCACACCGTTGACGCCGAAATCGGGCGAGCACGACGACCAGATCGCGCCGAGGCTCGTCGCGGCGAGCATGGCGATGATGGTCTCCGGGAGGTTGGGCATGAAGCCGGCGACGCGATCGCCCACGCCGACGCCCATCGCGCGCAGGGCTTCGGCGACGCGCGCGACCTCCGCATTCAGCTCGCGATACGTCAACCCGCGTCGGGCACCACGTTCGTTCCAGGAAACGATCGCTTCACGGTCGTCCGCGAACCGCAGGAGGTTCTCGGCGAAGTTGAGTCGCGTGCCGACGAACCACCTGGGCCCGAGCTCCGGGTCGGGGGGCGCGACGCGCGAGCGGCCGACGAGGGGCCGCTCGCATGCGACGCCGGGGTCGTTCGGTCCGACGACGAGACCGCAGAAACGGCGCACGGCGAGCCAGAACAGCTCGAGGTTCGCGATCGACCAGCGATAGAGGTCGTCATAGCCATCGATGCCGGCCGCATCGCCGCCGAGCGCGCGCACCTGCTCGATGAATCGCGTGAGATTGGCGGCGGCGATCTGCTCGGGTGACGGTGTCCAGAGAGGGGCGGTCATGGGCACGAGGCGGGAAGCGTCAACGAGGTTCTGGATCAACGAAACGGGCCGGAAACAAAGCTAGTCGAATGCCGGCCATGACCGACGGTGCCCGCTAACGCCGGAGTAGAAACGAAAAGGGAGGCTCGTCTGAGCCTCCCTTGCGATTCAGGTTCCTGTGTTGACGAAGCTGTTCAGCCTGATTCGAAAGATGAGCGTGGAGTTCGGCGGAATCTCGTTGACCCTGGCATTGCCGAATCCGTAGTCCGACGGAATCACGACGTAGCGCGTTCCGCCAACATGCATGTCGACCATGCTGTAGACGAAACCGGAAATCAACCGACCCACCTGGAAGCCGACGGCCGTTCCGGAATCGAAGGTCGTGCCGTCCTTCAGGTAGCCCGTGTAGTCGACGTACACGCTGTCGGCCCCACTGTTGAGCACCATGCTCGGCCCGTCGCCCACCACCTCGTCCTTGTAGAAGACCCCGATGCTCAGCTGGTGCCACGCGGGATCGTTCTTCAGATCGATGCCGAGGCTCGTCGCGAAGGTTTCATTCAGTGGATCGCTGGGCGTCCCGTTCGGTCCCGTGGAGTCGACGCAACCAACGAGCGCAAGCGCGCTCAGCATGACGAACAGTCGTTTCATCGAAAAAAATCCCGCTAAGTGTGAACATCAACGAACGCGAACGATGGCCAACTGAATCGCCGAAGGCAATGATTGCCGCAGCGACGTCGTCGTCAACAGCGCGTCCTGGCCGTTGGCGACGGAAAATCGGAGGAACGAGACGCCGTACGCGACGAGCGGGACCGTAGTGGTCACGTTGTTCGACAGCGTGCGCGTGGCCAGGGGAAAAGTCGTTCCACTCGAGGTCAACAGGCTTCGGAAATTGAGGCTCGGCTGCAGAAAGCGCGCGTCGATGCCCGCCGGAGTGTCGTCGAGATAGACGGAGAGTGCCCAGTCGCGAAGCCACGAAGAGACCGGCGCGCCGATCGCGCTCGCGAGATTGGTGATCCCCGTCGCATTCGCGTTGGCGAGCTTGAACCAGAACGCCGGCTCGGCGCCGGCGCCCACGCGATCCGCCGCATATCGCAGAAAGCTCCACGCGGCGCCGCGCGTGTAGAGATCGTCGTCGTTCGCGTCGTAGCCGATCGGCCCCTGTGTTTCCGTTCGACCGAGGTACTGCTGATAGCGGCGCTGGTTGAACAGCAGGAACGTGTTGTACGCCGCCGCGCCTCTGGGGTCGGAGAACACGGTCGCGTCGAGGTTCGAGCGCGGCGTACGCCCCGACGCGGCCCAGAAGTTCAGCTCCTCCGCGGCGTGCGCGAGCCCTTCGTCCAACCACTTCTCCTCGAACGTCGTGCCGAACTTGTTCACGTACATGCGCCGCGACGCGTTGATGAGGTGCTGATACTCGTGCGCGACGGTGCCGAGCGTGAAGCTCACGACGTCGTCCTTCCGTCTGACGTTGCCGTTGATGCTACCCGACGGATCGGGGACGAGGAGATAGAACATCTCGCCGACGTTGCTCCCCTCGCACGTGCCCGACGGCCCGGTCTTCGGAAAGAGATCCCGCTGATAGTAGAAGCCGAGGTACACGCTCGACGCCCCGGCCGACGTGAGCTCGTTGACGGCGCGCGTGAAGAACATGATCGCGCGCCCGTTGTTGTCGATGTCGCTCGGATCGCCGAACATGCGGCGATCCGTCGGATCGACCAGCGTGTCGAACGTCACGCCGATCGACCGGTATTCGTCGGCCGTGAATCCGCCGGCCGGATTCGCCGTATCCGCAACGACGATCGCCTTCTCGGTGACCGCTACGACGCGTCCCACGCGGACGTCCGGGCGCGCACAGAAGTCGGTCGCGTTCGTGTTCAGGCGGAGCAGATCGCCGACGCTCGGCGTGGTGACCGCCGCGCGCGCCGTGCCGCCTCCGATGATGTCGAACCGCGCGCGTGTCTCACCCGTGCCGATCCGGCGCGCGACCTCCGCGCGTTCCTGCGCGCGCATGCGCGCCTCGCGCGCGTCGTCGGGCATGAGCGCTGATTCCGAGGGCCGCACGACGGACCGACGCATCGATGCGATCACCGCGTTGGCGTCGATCGTCACGATCCCCTGCCCGCGCACCTCGACCTGCGTCGCCGCGCTCGGCACGGCCGCATTGTAGAACGGGATGAGGGCGTATTCGGCATTCGCGTTCGACGCATGGACGCAGAACCCGTCGCCCGAGATTCCGGTCATCACCTGGCCGACATTGAGCTCCACTGGCTCGGCCACCGCGGTGCAGATCGACTGCCCCGGAGCGAGAACGGCGACGAGTGCGCTGTCCGTCTTCGAGCCGGCGGTGGCGACGACGTACGTGGTCGAGCCGCGCCGCAAGGCGTGCATCAGCCCATCTGCATCGACAGCGATCAACGACGGGTCGCGGACGGTGAACGTCGGTCCCGGCGTGGTCGCGTTGCCAAACGCATCGAGCGCCTTCGCTGTCAGCCGCAGCGTATCGACGCCGTCGAGCATGCGCAGCCGCTTCGTGGAAAGCGAGATCGCCGCGATGGCGCCGGGCGTTCCAGTCGCATGGAACTTCACGACGCCGCTCACGCCGGTCACGCTGGCGGTCACCTGATTGTCGCCGAGAATCGTCCCGGTGGTCCACGCAGTGGCGGCCTGTCCGTCGGCATCGGTCGGCACCAGGCGCGGCTTCGCCGAGCCGTTCCCGAGCGTGACCGCGAAGGCGACGTTGACGTTCGGCACGGGACGCCCAGCGGCATCCGTCACGCGGACGACCAGCCCACCGGGCACCACCGCGCCGACACCGACCGTGCGGTCGAGCTCCGACACCGGCGCGATGTTCGCCGCCACGACCTTCGACGGCGACGTGCCGTCGCTCCCGCCGCAGCCGAGTGACACGGCGGCGCCGATGAACGCGAGCGCTTCGGCGGCGATGCGGAGTCGAGCCAAGGTCAGAGGTGTGGAAGGAAGGTGGACCGAGGCGACGCGCTTCACTCAGACCGCACGCGCCAGCGCCCGCGACGCAACGCGAGCGCATTCAGCCAACACCGCAGCCCCGACGAAGAGGCTTTCCTCGGCGGGATAGAACGATGGTGCGTGCGCGGGAATGGTCGCGCCGCCCGGTTCGCGCGCGCCGATGCGCAGAAAGCAGCCCGGAATGCGCTCCATGTAGTGCGCGAAGTCCTCGCCGGCGAGGTTGAGAAAGCCCAGTGGAACGATCGCTTCGTCTCCCAGTATCGACGCGGCGGCCTCTCTGGCCCAGCGCGTTGGCTCCGGCGGATTGACGATCGGCGGCGTCCCCTCGTCGACCATGACACGCGCCTCCACACCGAACCCCGATGCGACCAATTCCGCCACCCGGCGGACTTCCGCCAGCATCATGGCGCGCGACTCCGGCTCGACGGCGCGCACCGTTCCCGCGAGGGTGGCGCTTTCGGGAATCACGTTCGGCGCGGTTCCCGCGTGAATGCTGCCGATCGTGACGACGCCCGGCGTCGCCGGATTGAGGCGCCGCGCGACGATGGTCTGCAGCGCGGTGATCACGCCGGCGGCCGCGACGACCGGGTCGTGCGACTCGTGAGGGCGCGCGGCGTGCGCCCCTGCCCCGCGAAGCTCGATCGTAAACGTGTCGGCCGATGCGGCGAGCGGTCCATCGTCGACGACGACCTGGCCGACGTCGAACCGGCGATCGACGTGCCCTCCGAAGATCGCGCGAACGCCGGCGAGCGCGCCGCTCTCGAGAATCGCCAGTGCCCCCCGCCCCGTCTCCTCCGCCGGCTGCAGCACGATCAACGTGTCGCCCTCAGCGGGCTCCGCGACGAGCAGCGCCGCCGCGCCGACTGCCCACGTTGCGTGAACGTCGTGACCGCACGCGTGCATCACGCCCGGCGTTTGCGAGGCGAACGACAACCCCGTCGCTTCAGTGACGGGCAGCGCGTCGATGTCGCCGCGCACCGCGACGATCGCTCCACCGGACCGTCGGCCAGGCACGCGCGCGACGATGCCGGTCTCGCCCACGCGTACGATGTCGCGAACGCCGAGCGCCTCGAGCGCGGCGACGAGCCGGCGTGCGGTTTCGTGCTCCTGGAATGCGAGCTCCGGATGCCGGTGCAGGTCGCGCCGCAGCTCCACGAGACGCGACGACAGCTCGGGCGAGAACGCGGACGATACGCGCTCCGGGACCGCCGCCGCGGTGGTCACCGCGCCACCGAGGCGAGCTCGCCGAAGCTCTCGTGCCGAACGGTGAGATCGTCCACGCGGTCGATGTCGACCGTCACGCCGATCCCAGGTCGATCGAGCGGCACGTGGACCATGCCGTCGGCGTCCATCGTCCACTCCGGCGTCACGATGTCGCGCGCCCAGTAGCGCGCGCTCGGCGAAAGATCCCCCGGGAGGCTGAAGTTCGGCAGCGACGCGAGCGCCACGTTGTGCGCGCGCCCCACGCCGCTCTCGAGCATCCCACCACACCACACGGGAATTCCGGCCGCCTGGCAGACGTCGTGGATCGCGCGCGACGGGCCGAAGCCGCCGACGCGTCCCGGCTTGATGTTCACGATCCTGCCGGCGTGCAACGCGATCATGTCCTCGGCGCGATCCACATCGGTGATCGACTCGTCGAGACAGATCGGCGTCTTCATCCTGGCTTGCAGCGCGGCGTGGCGCACGAGATCGTCGCGTCCCAGCGGCTGCTCGAGCATGATGAGATCGAACGCGTCGAGCGCCGCGAGATGATCGGCGTCGGCGAGCGTGTACGCGGAGTTCGCGTCGGCCATGAGATGGACCGATGGACCGAGTGCCTCGCGGACCGCGCGAACGTACGCGACGTCGGCGCCGGGCTGGATCTTCACCTTGATCTTGCGATAGCCCTGGTCGTACGCGGCTTTCGCGCGCTGCACGAGCGCCTCGGGCGACGCTTGAATGCCGATCGAGATGCCGGTGGGCACCCGGTCGCGCGTCCCGCCCAGCAGTTGCGCGAGCGGGACGCCACGCTGGGTAGCGGCGAGGGCCCAGCAGCCCATCTCGATCGCGGCCTTCGCCATGTTGTGGCCGCGCACGTTCTGGTCGAGCAGCCCGAAAACGCGGTCCGGGTGCGCGATGTCGGTGTCGAGCACGCGCGGAACGAACCATTCCCGCATCGCGTGCCACGCGGTGTCGATCGTCTCGGCGCTGTAGTTCGGCTGCTCGCCGGCCACGCACTCCGACCACGCGGTCGCGCCGCCGGCGTCGACGAGCTCCAGGAGGCAGATGCGGCGATCGCTCACGACGCCGGACGAGATGCGGAACGGCTCCTTGAGCGGAAGACGAATTTCGCGAAGTCTGATCGACGCGATGTGCAGGGTCACGGGCCGGCGCTCGTCGAAGAAGGACGGGGAGTCCTGGTCAGGAGATAGTAGCCGCAGTCGGGCGCGGCCTCGGCGTCGAACGCCGAGACCTCGTAGCCGGCGGCGATGGACCGCTGAAAGGCGTGGCGCGTGCGCTCGCGCCAACGACGCGCGTCGTGGGGCGCGCTGGTGAGAATGGCCTCGGCGTTCGCGGGGATCTCGATCCGCACGCACGGCGGAAGGTCATTCAGCCCCGCGAGCGACGCGACCCAGTCGGACGTCACGACGGGAGCGCGACGGCACTCCGGCGTCGACAGCGTGCGCTCGACGTCGGCGAGATTCGCGTCGCGACGGTCGTCGCTGGTCGGCCAGGCGACGATCAGCCGGTCCGTGGGGACGGCGCCATGCAGCACGCTGTCCGTGATACCGTACATATTCTCGACGTACTCGGCGACGCGCGCGCCGAGCTTGTTGAAGTTCAGGTGTGCGTTGCGCGCGATCAGAGGATCATACGTCCAGTAGATCACCTCGGCGCCGAGCGAGCGGACGTAGTCGCGCTGAAAATCCTTGAGGCGTCGCCCGAGTCCGGCGTTGCGCGCCTCGGGGCGCACGGCGAGCATGTCGGACCAGTGAACGATGCGGCCGCGTTCGACGCCGGTGATACCGAAGACGAAGCCGAGCAGCGCGCCGGACTGGTCGAACGCGCCGGCGGTCACGCCGCCGACGCGCTGTGAGACTTTCAGAATGCTCTCGGGAACGAGATCGCTGAACTCCGCGCCCCAGGTCGCGCGCTGCAGCGCGACGCAGGCGGAAAGCTCCTCGCGCGTCTCGACGTGGCGAACCTGGATGGCGCTCGCGTTCATGTGATCGGTCACGTCACCACGGACTGGTCGCCGCGCTCAGGCCGACGTACCACGTGCGGCGCGGCGCCGGCTCGTAGAACTTGGTCGCGGCGATCGACGCGCCCGACGCGTTCACCGCCACCGATCCGATGTAGCGCCGGTCGAAGACGTTCTGCACGCCGACCACCGGCGCGAGCCATGGCCGGCCGAACACCGCCGTCCCGCCGGCGCGGAGATTCAGAAGCTCGAAGCCGCGCGCGTAGGCATCGGGTGTATTCGCGTCGTTCACCTGCACGCGGCTCTTGGTGAGCACCTCGGCCACGACGTAGGCCCGCGAGACGTGCAGCGTGGCCGCCGTCTGGAACTGGTTCTCGGGAATGCCCGGGATCGCGTTGCCCGCGTACTGCGCGGTGCCGTTGGTGAAATCCTTGAACCGGAAATGCGACAGCGTGTACGTGCTGTTGAGCGAGAGCGGCCCGACATCCGTCGCGACGGAGACTTCGGCGCCGCGCCGCCGGGTACGTCCCGCGTTCCGGTAGTAGGTGCGTCCGCTGCCTCCGGCGACCTCGAACGGAATGAGCTCGTCGCGCACCTCCGTGTCGAAGACGGCGAGGTCGTACTGCACGCGCGAAAGCGCCAGTCCCTTGGCGCCCAGTTCGTAGGTCGTCGAATACTGCGGCTTGAGATCGCGATTGAGTCCGGCGCCGCCGTCGGCCTGGTTGCCGAGCTCCGTGGTGGTCGGCGTCTCGAACGCCGAGCCGACCGTCGCGTAGAAGGACTGCGTCGGCGAGACGCGCGCCGAGAGTCCGACCATCGGGCTCACGGCGTGAAGTGTGCGCGAACCCGAGTCGTCGCGGCCGTCGTTCGTGTAGTGATCGCGCAGCTCGAAGCGCACCTGATCGGCGCGAATGCCGGCCGTCGCATGCACGATGCCGAGCTGGAACTCGTCGCGGATGTACGGACCGACGCTCGATACGAGCTCGCGCTGGTCGAGCGAGAGGTTGCCCTTCTCGACGCCGATGGTCGGGCAGGTCGCGGTAGCCGTGGCGACGCCGTTGCAGTTCGCCCAGTTCTTCCGGGCGTCGTTGAGCCATTGCGCGTCGGCGCCGATGCTCACGCGGTTCTCGAGCGTCGCGGGTCCAACGGGCAACGTCAGCCGCGCGCCCGCGCCCCCCTGTCGGCGATCGATTCCCACGACGGCGAACGTGAGCGGGTTGAAGAGCGAACGCGTGCCGCCGTAGACCTGCGCCTGGAGCTCACCGTTCGCGTGAATCGGCCGGAGCGCCGAGAGTCCGACCTGCACCTGGTGGACGGCCTTCCGCGCTTTCTTCGTGACGGAGGCGGCGTCGGCCTGCTCCGGATTCGCATCAGCCTGCGCGCGGGTCAGCGCCCCGGGATTCTCGGCGATCGGCATGTCCATGCCCATGCCGATCAGCGCGAACCGTGTCCCCGCGAGCTCGGTGGTCGCGCGGACGAACGCGTTCGTCAGCTTCTGGCGGCCGTACTCGCGATAGCCGTCGCTGTTGGTGTGGCCGATGTTGCCCATGTACGAGACACCGCGGGCCGTGCCGCCGAACAACCCCGTGTAGCGCTCGAGGCCATTCGCGCCGGTAAACGACCGAAGCTGCGCGGCGAACGGCGCGGCGGGCGCCTCGCCGGAACGCAGATCGATGACACCGCCCGACGCGTTGCCGTAGAGCGACGACGCCGCGCCGCGAATGACCTCGACGCGGTCGACCGACTCCAGATCCATGTAATCGATCGGCGTCTGCCCGTCGGGGAGCGTGAGCGGCATGCCGTCGCGAAGAATGCGAATGCTCCGCGCGCCGAACTGCGATCGCGCGCCGAACCCGCGGATCGACACGCGAGTGTCCTGTGAGGGATTCGTGCGGTTGGCGACGGTCACACCGGGGAGGAGCGACAGCGTCTGCTCGACGAACGTGTGTGTCTGCCCAGGGTTCACACTGTCGGGGCGCAGACTCGAGATGCTGTACGGCAGGTCGAGCGGCGAGCGGCCGACGTCGCGGGTGACGGTGACGACCGGCGGAAGGCGCCGGGCCAGCGAATCCTGAGCGCCGGCCGTGGAAACCGCGCCGACCGTGACGACCAAGAGAAGCGAGCGGGACAGGAACACGCGCGTGACACTCGGTAGGGGACGGCGCAATTTACTGCCCGGCCCGCGACCGCGGACCGCCCCGATCGGAGGATTGCATGCTCGAGACAGACAGGCCGTCCGCGTCATCGCAGCGCCGTCGTTCGGAGGCGCGCACCGCCGACATTCGCGCGCAGGGCAAGGAGCGCGTGGAGAAACGCGCCGAGGAGATTCTGCAGAGCGCGCGGGCGATCTATCCGGCGGCGCGCCTCGAGGAGCGGACCTACACGCTCTACGAGGTGCTCGAAGCGGAGCTCGACGTCCTCGAGCGACGCAACATCGAGAACCGCCCGTCGATGCCCGGCGCTCCCGTCGATACCGGGCACCCGAGCGCGATCGAGCGGGACTTCTGGCTGCTTCGCCTGGTGCCGCCGGAGCACGCACCGGCGGAGCAGTCCCCCGCTCCGCCGCTCTGCATCGAACCGTCCGACCGGATGTATCTCGCGACGTCGCTCTGGGAAGCGGCGAACGTGCACCCGGCCGACGCGAATCTCATCCCGCCGTTGCGCCGCCACGTCGGTGCGTGCGTCAAGGACCGGCTCGGCCTTCGGGCGCCCACGACCGACGCGGACGCGATGCGCTGTCTCGAGGCGCTCAACTGGTACATCGCCGACTGCACGACGATGCCATCGATCGCCGACGTCGACGCGACGCCGGGCGCCGATCCGCTTCTCTGCGAGCTGCTCGGCACGCGTCCCGATCCTGGCGGCGATCCGGAGCGGTACGCGCGGCGACCGGCGCGTCGCACGATCGACGACGAGCCGCAGCACCTCCGCCGGCTGGTCGTCGAGGCGGCGCTGGGCGGACGCATCTTCCCCGCCCACGACCGGCGCGTCATCGACGTCATTCAGCATACTCATCAGAGAAAGCTCACGGGGCTCTGCTTTTCGGGCGGTGGCATCCGCAGCGCGACCTTCGGCCTCGGACTGCTGCAGGCGATCACGGAGCACGGGTTCCTGAGCCGGTTCGACTATCTGTCGACCGTGTCCGGCGGCGGCTACATCGGCGCGTGGCTCAGCGCCTGGATTCGCCACGAGGGGCGCGACGAGGTCGAACGGAAGCTGCGCGAACCGCCGGTCGACCCGACCGATACGGAGCCCGCGCCGGTCGCGCACCTGCGTGCGTACAGCAACTATCTGAGCCCGCGCGTCGGCTTCTTCTCCGCGGACACCTGGACGCTGATCGCGACCTACCTCCGCAATCTCCTGCTGATGTGGCTCATCCTCATCCCGATGCTCTCGGCGGGCGTGATGGTGCCGCGCGTCGCGCTCGCGGTGACGCGAATGAGCGCGCTGTCGGGCTGGCAGTGGATCGTGCTGCTGCCCGTCGCCGTCGCGGGCCTCGCGCTCGGGGCGATGGCGGTGAAGTTCGTCCACGGCAACCGCCCGGAGCGCGATCAGCACGGCGCCGTCGGATCGATCGACCCGGCGATGAAGCGCAATCAACGCGCGTTCCTGCGTCAGTGTCTGATCCCGTTCATGGTGTCGACGACGCTGCTCACGAGCGTGTGGGCCTGGTTCTATCGGTCGGAGCCGGCGGTGCGTGAGCTCGCGTGGGACTTCGCGGGATTGTTCGCGCTGGCCGGCGCCGTGGTGCACTGGACCGGGTGGAAGCTCGCGCGGCGAGGCGACGCGTCGAAGAACGAGGGATGGACGCTGTTCTTCACCGGCGCGGCGGCGGGGCTCATCGCCTACGTGGTGACGTCGCTGCTCCCGGCGGTCGACGGCACCCGACAGGACGCCGAGGTCTACACCACGCTCGCGTCGCCGATTCTGCTGATCGTCGTGATGCTGATGAACCAGTTCTACATCGGCTTCACGAGCCGCGATCCGCGCAAGACGGGCGACGCCGAGCGCGAATGGGCGGCGCGCTTCAATGCGTGGATTCTGATCGCGGCGCTCGGCTGGACGGCCTGGTCGGCGCTCGTGCTCATCGCGCCGCTCTACGTCAGCCAGATCCCGTGGTCGCGAATCGTCGCGACGACGGGGCTGAGCGGCTGGATCACCGCCCACCTTGGCCGGAGCGATCAGACCGGGCCGCGCCCCGGAGCGAAGAGCCCCGCGCAAGCGCGATCGATGCTGACCCGGATCGGGCTCGCGCTCGCGGCGCCGGTGTTCATGGTCTCCTTCGTGGTGCTCGTCTCGATGCTCGACGCGTTGCTGATCGCGAAGGTGTCGGTGTGGCCGGACGACCGCGCCGGCGCACCGGCAATCGAGCTCGCGCGCGCCGCGTCGCTCGGAGTGACGGCCGGGCTGGCGGTGGTGTTCTTCCTCCTCGCGATGCTCGTCGCGCGGCGCATCGACTCGAACAAGTTCTCGCTGCACGCGATGTATCGCATGCGGCTCATTCGCGCGTATCTCGGAGCGTCGCGCCGTCCGCGGGAACGCACGCCCGACCCGTTCACCGGCTTCGACGAAGCGGACAACATGCCGATGAACGAACTGCGCCCCGCCGCGACTCCCGACCGCCCGCTTCACATCGTGAACGTCGCGTTGAACCTGACGTCGAGCGCGCGCTTGAGCTGGCAGGAGCGCAAGGCCGAGTCGTTCACGATCTCGCCGTTGCACGCGGGAAATGCGCAGATCGGCTATCGGCGGACGGGATATGGTCCCGCGCAAGTGGCGGTGCGCGAACTGATCGAACAGGTGCGCGACTGCGACAAGGCCTTTCACTCGACGACGACGGCGCGAGTGCTGCGCGACGCCGAGGCACTCTCACCGCGGATCTACGGCGGTTACGACGGAATCTCGCTCGGCACGGCGATCACGATCTCGGGTGCGGCGGCCTCGCCGAACATGGGCTATCACTCGTCGCCGGCGATCACGTTCCTCATGACGCTCTTCAACGCGCGGCTCGGGTGGTGGCTGGGGAACCCCGGACCGGCCGGACGGCATTCATTCTATCGCGCGGCGCCGATCGATCCCGTGCAACCGATCGTCGACGAGCTGTTCGGCCACACCGACGATCGTCGGCCTTACGTCTATCTCTCCGACGGCGGGCATTTCGAGAATCTCGGGCTGTACGAGCTCGTGCGACGGCGCTGCCGCTTCATCCTCGTCAGCGACGCCGGCTGCGATCCGACCTGCAGCCTGGAAGACATCGGCAACGCGATCCGAAAGATCCGCGTGGACCTGGGCGTGGAGATCGAGTTCGAGCCCGGGGCGTTCGACATTCGCGCGCGCACGACGGACGGCGCAACCGTCGACGCGAAGTACTGGGCGATCGGCCGAATCGGGTACTCCCTGATCGACGCGCCGCGCGGCATGCCGCACGACGAGGCCCGCACCAGATACGATGGCGTGCTGGTCTACGTGAAGCCGTCGTTCTACGGCGCCGAGCCGCGCGACGTGTTCAACTATGCCGTGAGCCACCCTGAATTCCCGCACGAGCCGACGTCCGACCAGTGGTTCAGCGAGTCGCAGTTCGAGAGCTATCGGTCGCTCGGCGAGTACATCGGCCACGAGCTGTGCAACAACGAGCGGCTGGTCGATTTGATGCGTGGGGTCTATCCCGACCGTCGCTTTGCGAAGCGTGACGGCCCGCGCCCGGAGGGGCCGAGCATCAACACGACGGTCACGCCCGCGGGGACGATGACGACCATCACGACTTGAGCCGGTCGCGACAGACTTGACGGGACGAACCCGCGGGAACGACGAACGCGGAGGCTGCAGAGGAGGTCGCTGCACGTCTGTCCCGTCAAGCATTCCTGATGACCTCCGGAGGCCTCGGTGGCATGTTTCTGTCGTCGCAAGACGGGGTCTCAGGTGGTGCACTCCCACCTCCCTCCCCCCTGCCCCTCACTACTAACGGCAGTGTCGGGCGGTGCGGACTCCCACCTTCCTACCCCCTGCCCCTCACTACTAACGGCAGTGTCGGGCGGTGCGGACTCCCACCTCCCTACACCCTGCCCCTCACTACTAACGGCAGTGTCGGGCGGTGCGGACTCCCACCTCCCTGCCCCCTGCCCCTCACTACCAAAAACGGCTCGCCCTTGTCGCCAATGAAGTCAACGCGGAATTGGTCTCTCGTCGCCGCGACTACCATCATCGTCGCACAGAGCGGATACGCGCAGCAGAAGCAGCGGTTCGCGTCGCTCGACGCGGCGCTCCAGGCCGCGCCGGTGCTGGCCGGCGCCGGCGCGCCGGACAACGTCGTCTGGCTCGACGGCGGCACGCGCTTCTCGTTCATCGCCGACGATCCGCAAACCGGGCGTCAGCAGATTCGCGTCTACGACCCGGCCACCGGCCGCGATTCCCTGCTCTTCTCCGGCGCGGGGCTCGTGTTCCCGGGCACGACGAAGCCGTTCACCTACGACGGCTTTCAGTGGGCGCGCGACTTCAAGAACATCGTCTTCCAGACGAACTTCCAGCAGCTCTACCGCCGGTCGGGCATCTCGGATTTCTACATCTACTCGCCCGCCACGCGGCAACTGAAGCTCGGCGTCAAGGGCGCACGGACGGCCGAGCTCTCCCCCGACGGCTCGATGCTCGGCGCGGAGCGTGACGGCAACATGTACGTCGTCGATCTGGCGACGAAGCAGGAGCGCCGGCTTACCAACGACGCGACGGAACACGTCTACAACGGCCATTTCGACTGGGTGTACGAGGAGGAGTTCGGCCTCGCCCAGGCGTGGAACTGGTCGCCGGACAGCCGGCACATCGCGTTCTGGCAGGTGAACGAGTCGAAGGAGCCGGAGATTCAGCTCTCCGACTACAGCGGCGCGCACCAGACGTGGGACAAGCTGCGCATTCCGCAGCCGGGCGACAGCAACCCGACGGTCCGGATCGGCGTCGTGAACGTGAAGACCGGCACGAAGGTGTGGCTCGATCCGAAGCAGGCCGGCGAGTACTACATCCCGCGGATCTACTGGACGAGCAGCCCCGACACGCTCGCGATGCTCGTCCTCAACCGCAAGCAGAACGATCTGCGCCTGCTCTTCTTCAACGTCGTGACCGGCGGATCGCGCCAGGTGATGCGAGAGACGTCGAACACGTGGATCGACGTGTACGATTTCTACGCCGGCGTGCAGGATCTCATGACCTTCCCGGCGGACAAGCGCGAGTTCTTCTGGGTCTCCGACCGCGACGGCTTCCAGCACATCTATCGGTACGACTATTCGGGGAAGCTGATCCAGCAGGTGACGAAGGGGCCCTGGAGCGTCACGCGGATCGAGGGAACCAACCCCGCGACGCAGACCATCTACTTCACGTCGACGAATCCGTCGCCGCTCGAGCGGCAGCTGTGGCGCGTGAAGTTCGACGGCACGGGGCTCGAGCGCATCACGACCACGCCGGGCCGCCACTCGATCGACATGGCGCCCAACGCCGAGTATTTCATCGACACCTGGTCGTCGACGACGCAGCCCAAGCAGGTCGAGCTCTGGTCGGTCGCGCGCGGCAAGCTGCGCACGATGGAAGCGAACGAGGCGACGACGCAGTGGCTCGCGTCGCACACGTACAGCCCCGCGGTGCCGTTCAGCTTCACGACGTCCGACGGCGTGAAGATCGACGCGTCGATGATCAAACCGGCCGGTTTCGACTCGACGCGAAAATACCCGGTGGTGTTCACCATCTACGGCGGTCCGGGCTCGCAGGCCGTCTACAACCAGTTCGATGCGTCGGCGTGGAAGCAGTGGCTCGCGCAGAACGGCTACATCGTCGTGGACGTGAACAACCGCGGCACCAACAACTATGGCCGCGACTTCATGAAGGTCGTCTACAAGCAGCTCGGCAAATACGAGGCGAAGGACTTCGCCGAGACGGCGATGTACCTGAAGACCAAGCCGTGGGTGGACGGCTCGCGCATCGCCATCATGGGCACGAGCTACGGCGGCTACAGCACGATGATCACGATGGAGCTCTATCCCGACCTCTTCACCGTCGGCAGCGCGAACTCGGGCGTCGCGGACTGGCGGCTCTACGACACGATCTACACCGAGCGGTACATGTCGACGCTCGACGACAACCACGCCGGCTACGCGCAGAGCTCCGTGATCGAGAACGCCGAGAAGTTGAAGGGCAAACTGTTGATGATCCACTCGATGATGGACGACAACGTGCATCCCCAGAATACCATGCAGCTGCTCACCGCGTTCGCGAACGCGGGGCGCGACGTGGAGCAGCGGATCTATCCGCCGGGGCGCCATGGCGCCGCGTACAACGGGGAGAGCTACCGGCTCATCAACCACGCGGAGTTCGACTTTCTCACACGGTGGCTGGCCCAGCCGGCGACGGTCCGCCCGTAAGGATCGCCGTCCCGAAGCCGATCGTCGCTCGGCCGCGTACCGACACCGCCGTTGTGCTTTGCACAGCGGCGTTGTCTTTTCCAGACCACCAAACCACCTCGAGGAACTATGCAGAAAGCATTGGCCGCGATGTCGCTGGCCGGCGTAGCACTGTTGGCCGCGTGTGCCCCCAAGGACGCCTCACAGCAGGACACGGCGAGGATCGCGCAGTCGGGAGGGGCCGGTTCGCGCGCGACATTCGACGCAGCGACGCACACCGCCACGGTCTATGCGAAGGATTACGCCTTCGAGGCCCCCGATTCGATTCCCGCCGGGCTCACGACGTTCCATCTCGTGAACGAAGGACCCGGCCTCCACCACGTGCAGCTCGTGCGACTCGACAGCGGCAAGACGGCCGCCGATCTCGACGCCGCGATGAAGACCGCGCCCGCTCTTCCCGCCTGGGCGGTGCTCGTCGGTGGCCCGAACGCCCCGGCTCCCGGCAACGTCTTCGACTCGTCGCTGGACCTCGCGCCGGGCAACTATGTCATGCTCTGCGTGGTCGACATCCCGGACAACGTGCCGCACTTCGCGAAGGGCATGGTACATCCCTTCCGCGTGACCGCAGCGACCGGCGCGCCGGCCGCCGCGCCGACCCCCGACGTGACGATCACCCTTGCCGACTACAACTTCGCGATCAAGGGCTCGCTCACGGCCGGCAAGCACGTCGTCCAGATCCTGAATGACGGTCCGCAGGATCACGAGGTGGAGTTCTTCCAGCTCGCGCCGGGTAAGACGCTCGCCGATCTCCAGGCCTGGATACAGACGCGCCAGGGTCCGCCGCCGGGCATGCCGATCGGCGGCGTGGCCGGCACTGCGCGCTCGACCACCTCGTTCATCACCCTCGATCTGACCCCGGGCGAATACGTGATGGTCTGCTTCGTTCCGGACAGCAAGGACGGCAAGCCGCACACGGCGCACGGCATGGTGAAGCCCTTCACCGTTTCCTGATCGCTCGTCGACGATAGCACGCCGCTCTCGAACGGTGGCATCATCGCCGGTCGAAGCGGCGTGCTCGCGATCGAGGGCTTTCGGACGCCGGCGGGCGCACGATGGCTCGCCGGCAAGGCTCGCGAACTGACCGGTCGATGGCCGACCGAGGTTCAGGGAGTTGCGCGGCGCGTAGTGCGCGACCGCCGTGGCTTTCCGAACGCGGCGCGAAGTTCGTCCTTCGCGCGCTCCAATACGCGGCGCTGCCCCGCGCCCAGGTTGTCGCCCGCGCGATTGATGTAGAACGTCAGCATCGACATCGCCGAGCGATACGGGTCGGCCTTTCGCCGGTGGCTTTCCTCGGCCGACCGCTTGAGCGACCGTGCGATGCGGCGCGGATCCTTGTAGGTGAAGACGCCTCGATCCAGATCGAGGGCGTTGCTGTTGGCGGTCACGCGGGCCGACCAGCGGCGGGTCTTTGACTTGGTCTTCGCCATGTCGAGCGAACGTGCATCGGGTGTGCCGCGCTCCTCCGCGGGCTCGATGCCGTGGCGAACGCCGCCTATCGCGTGCTCCCCGACACCGCGCCCTTCGACGAGAAGATCGACGTCTGGTCGACGATCACCTGGCCGACGACGAAGAGCGCCACGACGCCGCCCACCGCGAGTGCCGTACGCCCCTTGTCGACGCGCCGGCGTTGCACGCCGGCAAAGCTCGCCAGCGGAACGGAGATCGGTTCGCCAGCCAGAAACTGCTCCGGGCCCACCGATCGGTCGATCTCGGTGAGCGCGATCGTCATGTCGTTCGGCGCGAGCGACATGACCCGGCCGCCGAGGCTCGTGGCGCCCGGACCGATTGCCGGGGCAAGCGCCGCACTCCCCGGCGCCGTGAGCGCGACCCGCACGACCTCCCCCGGATGCAGCCCGGCGGAGGTCGTGTCGGTATACTCGTAGCAGCCCAGGCCGGCGAGCGCCGGCAGAACCGCGACGAGTCGACGCACCTTCAATAGTATATTACGAATATCACGATCCTCACTGGCCGAGGCATTGTTGGCCGGTCCCGTCGGACGTGGCATTGGGGGGATCGTTCGCGTTCCGCTTCGGCTGCGATCCCAACGGCGGAATGTTCGTGTTCGTGTTTCGCTCGGCGGCGTCGTACGGGAAGCGCGCGGGAACTTTCCCGTTGGTGAATCCCGTCGGCACGGCCGGAATCAGATTCGGCGTGCACGTTCGCTTGTAGAGATTCCACGCCTCGATGTTCTGGAAGTTCGCGATGTACTGCTCGAGCAGAATCTCGTTGAGCAGCGCCATTCCGCTCACCCCGGACTCGGCCGGCAGGCCGACCAGCGCCCGCGCCTGGTTGAGCTTGTCCAGCGCCTGGCCTTCGTCGCCCGTCCGCTGCGCCGCTTCGGCGGCCAGCAGGAGCGTCTCGTTCACGGTGACGAGCGGCTGCGTGTGGTTCGGCGCGCGCAGCGAATCGGCGATGCGAGTGAGTCCGGGGTCGAAGTATCCGGTCAACCGCGGGTCGTTCCGTGACTCGAGCAGCGCCACGAATTGCGGGTTGGGCAGCAGATAGCCCGGGCGCTGCACGACGTCGAACTGGTACCAGAAGTTCTGTTCGTTCGCGTTGCCGGAGAAAACCGCCACCCAGTTGTCGTCTGGCGACTCGAGCCCCTGATTGGCCTCGCTCAGGACCTGGGGATAGACATTCGGCCGCACTTCCGCCGTCTGCATCAGGTACCTGGCTTTCAGGGAATGCGCGAGCCTGATCCACTTTTCCGGATCGCCGCCGTAAGCCAGGTCGGCATCGCCGGCGCCCGCGTTGGTCGGACCCGTCGCGCCGAGGTTGACGATCGCGTCGGACAGCACCACCTGGATGGAATCGAAGATGTCCAGCTGCGGATCGAGCGGGGGATTGAGCTCGTTGCGCAGCATGTGGGTGTACGTGAGATCGCCGAACATCGACGCGCCGGTCCCCATCACCAGGCCTTCCATCACCTGCGCCTGCCCGAGGAAGATGCTGTCGTTCGAGGCGCGCGCCTGCGCCTGCAGCTTGCGGATGTCGACCATTCCCCCGCCGAGGTAGAGCGCCTGCTGGAAGCCGTTGGTCGTCTGCTCGCTGATGTCGTAGTTGTAGATGGCGGTGTACTGGATGTTGCCGCCGAGGAACTGCTGGGCCCACAGGCCGGTGACCCGCGGCGGATCGCTCGCGAGCAGCGCCCACGTCGCCGACTGAATGCCGACGAACAGCTGCTGGCTCGTCGCTTCGGTCGGACGGTTCGGATCGGTGCTCAATTCCCCGCCGGTCAGGAAGTTGTCGGTGCAGCCGGCGATCAGCGCTCCAGCGGCCAGCAGTCCCGCGAATGTGTGTTTTCTCATGACAGGACGCTCCGTTCAGCGATTCAACGTGACCGCGATGACGAACGAGCGCGTCTGCGGGTTCTGGAAGAAGTCGATGCCCTGCGTCAGGAACTCCGCGCCGCCGAGGTTCGTCTCCGGGTCGAGACCGAGGTAGTCGGTCCACGTGCGGAGGTTGCGCCCCGCGATACGGAAGACCGCGTTCGAGAAGCCGGTCTTGTTGTGCAGCCAGTTGTTGTCGAGCGTGTACGAGAGCGACACCTCACGCCACTTCACGAAGCTTCCGTCCTCGACGAACTGCGACTGCACCGAGCTCGCGCTGCCGCCCAGGTTGGTGAACCAGTCCTGCCAGTCCTGCGGCGTCGTGAACACGACGGATCCCGCGCCCGGCCCGGCCACCCGCTCCTTCGGCAGTACGTTGTCCCCGAAGACGCCGGCGGTGTTCGTGCGGATCAACGTCTCGCCCGACGTTCCGAACCGGTCGAGCGCGGAGCGCGTGCCGTTCCACACCTGCCCGCCGCGCCGGATGTCGAAGAGCGTCGAGAGCTGGAATTTCTTGTACCGCACCGAGCCGTTCACGCCGGCCGTCCAGCGCGGATTCGGATTGGCGATGACCTGCTCGTCGGGATTCACGATCGGCAAACCGTCGCCGCCGATGAACAGCGTGCCCTTCGACGCTCCGTTGCAGAGCGGATCCACCGGGACCGGGTCGTCCCCCTGCCCCGGCACGACGGCGCTCAGCCCGAAGCCGCAGCGAATCCAGTCCTGCCCGCGCAGCACGCCCGGCGCGTAGCCGACGGTCGACGAACCGATCGAGCCGGTGAAGCCTTCGTTGTTGTAGGGGATGAACTGCACGCCCTCGATGAGCGACACGACCTTGCCGTTGTTCCTGGCGTAGTTGCCGCCGACGCTCACGTCCCAATCCTGGGTCGTGTAGGCGCGAACGTTGGCCGCGATCTCGACGCCCTTGTTCGTCACGGTCGCGCCGTTCACCAGCGCCGTCTGCGCGCCCGTCGACGCCGCGTTCACCGGCGCCGGCAGAATGACGTCAGTCGACCGCTTGCTGTACAGCGTGAACGAGAGGTCGGCGCGGCTGTCGAAGACGCCGAGGTCGAGACCGAGTTCGCCTTCCTTGTTGCGCTCCGGACGCAGGTCGGGGTTGCCGACGTTGAGGTCCGTCACGAGGCCGCCGAAGCCGCTCTGCGTGGGACCGATGAAGTCCTGGAAGCCGCTGCCGAAGAGCGCCGTCGACGAGAGTGCGCTGATCGTCGCATACACCGGCGGTTCGCGCCCCGTCTCGCCGTACGCCGCGCGCAGACGGCCGTTCGTCAGCCAGCCCTTGCCGGTGGTCCAGTCTTCGTTGATCCAGTGCGTGAACGTCCATGCCGCGTCGATCTTCGGATACCACGCCGTGCGATGCCCCGTCCCGAAGGTCGAGAAGCCGTCGCGGCGTGCGCCCGCCGTCACGTGGAACTCGTTGTAGAAGTCCCCCTCGGCCTGGAGGAAGTACGCGGCGATGTGGCGAAGGCTACGCGTCTCGGTCGGCGTGAAGCTGACCGTGTTCTGGATCGCGAACGGCCGCGGGGCGATCAGTTGATCGCCATAGATGTGCACGTCGCGATAGCGCCGGGAGTTGAGGTTCTGTCCGAGGATCAGGCGCGAGTCGATGTGCTCGTTGAAGGTGTACGAGCCGGTCAGCACGAGGTTGTTGTCGATCTCCAGATTGTTGATGGTGAAGCGCGTCACGTAGCCGACCGGATTCGTCGACGACGTCAGCGGCGCGCCTTCCAGGCGCGAATCGGTGTAGTTGTCCGCGCCGAACGTGTCGGAAATGCTGAGCCACGACGTCGGCACCCAATCGCCCTTCACATTTCCGAGGAAACGTCCGAGCTCACTGCGATTGGCCGGATTGTCGAGGATGAAGAACGGGTTGTCGTAGCCGCGCGACAGCGTCGTGCTGGTCGGCGACGGATGCGGGAAGCGATACGACCGGTGCATCCCGGTGGCCGGATCGAACGGCGGCTCGTTGTTGAAGTCCGGCGGCGTGCGCAGCGCGCCGAGCAGCAGACCGGAGGTGTTCGATCCCTTCTGGACGTAGCGGCCGCGCGTGTTGAAGTAGGCGAAGTTGCCGCCGAACGTGAGGGCGTTGGCCAGCTGATGCGACGCCGTGAGGCGCACCGTCGAGCGGTCGTACCGGTTGTTCGGGCCCTTCATGTAGCCGAGCTGATTGGTCAGGCCGCCCGAGAGATAGAAGCTCGTTCGCTGATTGCCGCCCGACACGCTGATGAGGTTGTCGCTCGTGAGCCCGGTATCGAAGATCTCCTTGCTGTGGTCGAAGGTCGGCACGCCGGTCGTCGGCCCGCCCCACGAGAGCGACTGCGCGCTGCAGTCCTCCGTCGAACAGGTCTGCGAGATGCCGTTGATGCCCTGTCCGAACGCGCGCTGCAGCGGGAAGGTCTTGATGACCTGGTCGAAGGTCGCGGTCGTCGCGACCGACCAGCGCGTGGGACCGTTCGCGCCGCGCTTCGTGGTGATGAGAATGACGCCGTTCGCCGCGCGCGCGCCGTAGATCGCCGACGCCGCCGAGCCCTTGAGCACCTGGACCGATTCGATGTCGTTGGGGTTGATGTCGGCCGCGCGATTCTGCGCGACGGTGCTGCCGTCGCCGCCGTTCGTCGAGATCGTGCTGTTGTCGATCGGCTGATTGTCGACGATGATGAGCGGCTGGTTGGTGCCGGTCACCGACGTGGCACCGCGAATGATGACGAACGCCGAGCTGCCCGGTTCTCCCGACTGCGTGTTCACGCGCACGTTCGGCGTGGTGCCGCTCAGCGCGGAGATCACGTTCTGCGGCTGCGTGGCGCGTTGCAGAAGCGTCGTGTCGACGGTGTTGATCGTGCTGCCGATGCGTTCACGCACCTGGGAGGTGCCGGCGCCGGTCACGATCACCTGCTCGAGCTGCAGCGGCGTCGAGACCATCGCGAAGTCCTGCGTGATGGTCCCCGCCGTCAGCGTGATCGTGCGGGTTTGCGGCAGATAGCCGACGCGGCGCGCGGTGAGCGTGACCGTCTGGTTGTTCACGCGCCCCTCGGGGACGGTGAACGAGTAGCGGCCGTTGGCCCCGGTCTGCGACCCGATGCCCATGCCGTTGACGAGCACCGACACGCCGGCGAGCGGGGTGTTGCCCTCGCCGGTAGCGATACCGGTGACCGTTGCGCCTTGTGCCACCAGTCGCGCGGGCAACACGCTCAGCGCGGCGATGGTGAGCAGGCGGTTCCACGGGGACCGCGAGAACATGCGAGACACTCCTGCTGACGGTGGTAACCGGGGTCCGCGCCGGGTTCCGGTACGAACACGCTGATCGCGCGCCAACGTCGACGCTTCGTGCCGCGACGGCGCACCGCAGAGGATATGCCAGTTCTCTAATGTACTCCGGCTTGCACATCCGCCCCACGCTGCCCCGACGTACGCGCCGCACGATCGGCAGCGCGCCCGCGATGGACGCCTCCCACATTGGAGGGCCGCGTCGCGGCCGGAGACGGCGCGCGCGGGCCGCATCGCTGCCGCCCGTTCACGCCGGTTCCCCGCACACGTCGGTTTTTAATGGGCGAACGAACGACGTTCCATGAGCAGAACGTCCAATACGTGCGCGCCTACGGTCGGGGACGCGATGGCACGGCGCGTGGCTGCGTCGCGGACGGGTGTGGCCGCACCCCGACGGGCTTGCCCGTATACGCCGGCGGCGCCGGCCGGCTCGGCCGCTGCGTACCGGGTCCCGCGTGACCGTAGAACGGGCGCCGACCCACGCCGCCACCGACGACGATGCCGGTCGCGTACGGGGCGTAGTAGTAATACCCGGGATACGTGGAATACACCGGCGCGGCGCAGCACGGTTCGCTTATGTACGTGTTCTCATATACGATCACTGGCGCCGGCGCGACGACCGATGCGCCGAGATACGCGTTGGTGCTGCGCCCGTTCGCGTCCGTACCCGTGCCCAGCTGAAAGTCTGGAGCGCCCGACAGCATCGCCCGTAACACCGACGACGTCACTCCGGCGCGCACCAACGCCGCGACTTCATCGCCCTTGAGGCGAAAGAGCTGTCCCGTCGCGACGAGCCATTCGCGCACGACCGCGGTATCGGTGTGGCGCAACGCGTCGAGCACGTCCGCGGTGGTGAGCGGCGTGGCCGCGTCAGCGCGAGACGTCGCAATCGCGAGTCGACGCGAACCGATGCGTGAAGCCACATCGCGCGGCACCTCGGCGGGAACGCCCGCGTCGCGCCACCGGGTCGTCTGCAGGAGAGAACCGCCGCCCGACCGAATGCGCTCGACCTCGAGCCACTCTCCGGACGGCAGAATCGACATGAGCGTCGTGCGCCCGCCGGTCATGTTCTCCGGACCGCAGGTGAACTCGCCGCGAAGGTACACGCGACGCGGCAATGACGACCAGCTCGCCTGCTCTTCACCGCGACAGCCGCCATCCTCCACGACGGTCGGACGACCGCTCGCTGCCACGCGACGGCGGCCCGCGATGCGATCGTCGGTGATATCGACGATTTCGACATCTGCAGAGCCTGCGATCGGAGCGACGCAGCGCAACTCGGCGCCGCGATTGGCCGTCGAATCCGCCCGCCAGCAGCCCACGAATGGCGAGAAGTGCGGCTCGGTCGGCGTTGCGCGCTGCGCCGTGGCTCGGTCGCTCGAGAGCGCGAGCACAGCAGCCGCGGCGGCAATCGTCAATCGCGTCATCGTCGTCGTCATATCCAACACTCCGGTCGAACGCTCCCGCTCGGTGCCAACCCGCGCCACCATGGTAATGTGGCAACGTGCGCGCCCGAGCGCGACACCACCGATCAGCTGACTGTCCCGCCTCAGTTGAAATGTGACTCCTACCGGCCCCACACTGTGCAGTAGGCGCTCGGAGGAGTCGATGAGCGCATCGGAAGACGCAAACGGAACGGAGCGGCCGCGGCGACAGTTCTCGTCTGAGGATAGGACGACGATTCTGCGCCGCCACTTGGTGGATCATGTGCCGGTCTCGGGTCTCTGTGACGAGTACAAGATCCAGCCTGACGTGACCCCCAATGTTGGTCCAGAGATTATGTCAGTCCGGGGGTTGGATGGATGTGAACCGCCCCGGATTTTCCGGAGGCTCAGTTAGTTGACCCCAGCCAGCGTGGCGTGAGCCGCGCGGTGGCTGTGATACCGTGCCTCGTACTCCGCCGGCGGAAGATAGCCGAGCGGTTCCA
>Ga0164243_10003317_pt1 | contig 25852 bp, 22 predicted proteins | sample OricompcompostOP_FD_108781 | JGI IMG/M metagenome (GOLD analysis project Ga0164243, IMG submission 108781) | Organic Plus compost microbial communities from Emeryville, California, USA - Original compost - Organic plus compost (OP) | ecosystem: Engineered > Solid waste > Mixed feedstock >...
ACCTTCGGCAGAGATGCTACGCGCGGCGCTTGAACGGCGACTTCGTCGCTGCCGCGGCGCGCTCGGCCGACAGAATGGTGTTGTGCAGGAGCATCGTCACGGTCATCTGCCCGACGCCCCCGGGCACCGGCGTGATGTAGGACGCCTTCTCTTTCACGCCCTCGAAATCCACGTCGCCGACGACACGGCCGTCGGGCAAGCGGTTGTAGCCGACGTCGATCACGACCGCGCCCGTGCGCACGATCTGCGGCACGATCAGGTTCGGCACGCCCGCGGCGACGACGAGAATGTCCGCAAGCAGCGTGAAATGTCCGAGATCGCGCGTCTTCTTGTGACAGATCACGACGGTCGCATCCTGCTGCATGAGCATGAGCGCCGTCGGCTTGCCGACGATGTTGCTCGCGCCCACCACGACGACGTTGCGGCCTTCGACGGGAATGTTCTCGTGCTCGAGAATCTTCTGCACGCCGTAGGGCGTGCATGGCGAGAACACGGTATTGCCCGTCACCAGCCCGCCCATGTTGTAGAGATGGAAGCCGTCGACGTCCTTCTCGACGCTGATGCGCTCGAGCACGCTCGTGACCTTGATATGCGCGGGCAGCGGCAGCTGCACGAGGATGCCGTGCGTCTCACGATCATCGTTGAGGCGGTCGATGTGCGCGAGCAGCTCAGCCTCGGTTGCGGTCGCGGGCAGCTCGATCAGCTCGGAGCGAATCCCGACTTCCTTGCAGCCGATGATCTTGTTGCGCACGTAGCCGCGCGAAGCGGGATTGTCGCCGACGAGAATGACGGCGAGCCCCGGCGTGATGCCATGGCGCTTCGCGAGCTCGTCGACCCGCCCGTGATACTCGGCCCGAAGCTTTTTCGCGATCGCCTTGCCGTCGATGATCTTCGCAGTCATGTCTCTCTCCCCCTCTCCCGAAGAGAGGGCTGGGGTGAGGGGAAGCGCACGCAGTGCGCGATCTACGAACGCGCTGCCGCGCGGGCCCCTCACCCGCGCTTCGCGCGACCTCCCTTCGATAGAGGTGGAGACTAGCGCAGCACTACGGTCTTGTTCCCGTTCGCGAACACGCGCCGCTCGGCATGCCATTTCACCGCACGATTCAGCACGACGCTTTCGAGATCGGACCCGATGCTCACGAGCTCTTCCGGCGCCATCGTGTGATCGACGCGCGCCACTTCCTGCTCGATGATCGGCCCTTCGTCGAGGTCCGTCGTCACGTAATGCGCGGTCGCGCCGATCAGCTTCACGCCGCGCGCATGCGCCTGGTGGTAGGCCTTCGCGCCCTTGAATCCGGGCAGGAAGGAATGGTGGATGTTGATCGCGCGGCCCGCGAAATACGCGCACGCGTCGGCGGTCAGGATCTGCATGTAGCGCGCGAGAACCAGCAGCTCGCCGTCCACGCGCTCGAACAGCTCGATGATGCGCCGTTCCTGCTCGGCCTTGCGGCCGTCGATCACGGGAAAGTAATGAAACGGAATGCCATGCCACTCGGTGAGGCTGCGCAAATCCTGGTGATTCGACACGACCGCGACGACTTCGATCGGCAAGGTTCCGGTGCTCCACCGGTGCAGCATGCTGTTCAGGCAATGACCGTGCTTGGACACCGCGAGCACCGCGCGGCATTTGCGCTGCACCTGATGAAAGCGCCACGTCATCCCGAACTCGGCACCGACGGTCGCGGCGAATGTGCGATCGAGATCCGCGATCGCGGGCGCGCCTTTGCCGTTGTCGTGAAACACGGTGCGCATGAAGGAAGTCACCGTGTACGGGTCGTCGTAGTGCTGCGCCTCGGTGATCAGGCAATTGTGCGAGGCGAGGAAGCCGGAAACGGCGGCGACGATTCCCGTGGTATCGGGACAGGAGGTCGTGAGCACGAAGCTCGGCGGTTTCGGCGCGGGAGCCGACGAGGTCATGGGCTCGGGCGTGACCGCCGCCCGTGCTGCACCGAGAACTGAATTGCCGCTGGACATGGTGGTGGTGCTCTGTCGGAGGGTGCGGAGGTTTCTGGCCCCTCCCTAGCCCTCCCCCGCTCGCGCGGGGGAGGGGATTGAGGGATGGGCCGCAGCGGTGACGAAAGGGATCGATCCGCTGTCCGCCAGCCGCTTCCGCGATCCGCTGCTGTCTCAATAACGATAATGATCCGGCTTGTACGGGCCTTCCTTCGCGACACCGATGTACTTCGCCTGCTCGTCCGTCAGCTCCGTGAGCGTCACGCCGAGCTTTGCGAGCTGCAGACGCGCGACCTTCTCGTCGAGCTGCTTCGGCAGCACGTACACGCCGATCGGATATTTCGCCGTGTTCGTGTAGAGCTCGATCTGGGCGAGCGTCTGGTTCGCGAACGACGAGCTCATCACGTAAGAGGGATGACCCGTCGCGCAGCCGAGATTCACGAGCCGGCCCTCGGCGAGCAGGATGATGCGCTTGCCGTCCGGGAAGATGACGTGATCGACCTGCGGCTTGATGTTCTCCCACTTGTACTGGCGAAGCGAGGCGACGTCGATCTCGTTGTCGAAGTGGCCGATGTTGCACACGATGGCATTGTTCTTCATGCGCTTCACGTGCTCGTGGGTGATGACGTGGAAGTTGCCGGTCGTCGTCACGAAGATGTCGCCCTTGTCGGCGGCCTCTTCCATCGTCACGACGCGATAGCCTTCCATCGCGGCCTGCAGCGCGCAGATCGGATCGATTTCCGTGATCCACACCTGCGCCGAGAGCGAGCGCAGCGCCTGGGCCGAGCCCTTGCCCACGTCGCCATAGCCGCAGACGACCGCGACCTTGCCCGCGATCATGACGTCGGTCGCGCGCTTGATGCCGTCGAGCAGCGATTCGCGGCAGCCGTACAGGTTGTCGAACTTGCTCTTCGTGACCGAGTCGTTGACGTTGATGGCCGGGAACGCGAGCTTGCCTTCCTTCGCCATCTGATACAGGCGCTTGACGCCCGTCGTCGTCTCTTCGGACACGCCCTTGATCTGCTTCAGGCGCGTCGAATACCACTTCGGATCTTTCTTGAGCTGCGCCTTGATCGAATTGAACAGCGCGACTTCTTCATCGCTCGTCGGCTTCGCGAGCACGCCCGGATCGCTTTCGGCGCGCGTGCCGAGGTGGAGGAGCAGCGTCGCGTCGCCGCCGTCGTCGAGAATCATGTTCGAATAGCCGCCGTCCGGCCAATCGAAGATGCGATGCGTGTAGTCCCAGTACTCATCGAGCGTCTCGCCCTTGTACGCGAACACGGGCGTGCCGCGCACCGCGATCGCGGCAGCGGCGTGATCCTGCGTCGAGAACACGTTGCATGAGGCCCAGCGCACCTGGGCGCCGAGCGCCTGCAGCGTCTCGATCAACACCGCGGTTTGAATCGTCATGTGCAGCGAGCCCGTGATGCGCGCGCCCTTCAGCGGCTGTGACTTCGCGAACTCCTCGCGAATCGCCATGAGGCCCGGCATCTCGGTTTCGGCGATCAGGATCTCCTTGCGGCCCCAATCGGCGAGCGACAGATCGGCAACGTGAAAGTCATTCGAAGTTGGCTGTGCAACTGCGTTCATCGTCTACTCCTAAATATGAACGGGCGCCGTTGCCGTTACAGGCATGCGCACCGAGCCTGGCAGCGTGGACTGGGGAGGAGATCCCCGACGCTGCTGCAGCGCCCCTCGGCACGCGGTGAGAGGCTGAATAGTAGCGGGTCGGCCGGGATTGGCCCAGGGAATTTCGCCGATAGTAGGTATCAGGAGGACTTCTCCCGAAGGGTCCCGGAGAGAGGTCGCGCGCTGGCGCGGGTGAGGACGAACGCGCACGCGCGCGTGCGCTTCCCTCACCCCAACCCTCTCCCTTCCGGGAGAGGGAGTCCTCACCCCAGCCCTCTCCCGGAGGGAGAGGGCGTCGGTCAGCCGTTGGCGGCTTTTTTCACGCCGGCGTCCGCCGCCAGCGCTTCGGCCTTGTCGGTCTTCTCCCACGAAAATTCCGGCTCGCTGCGGCCGAAGTGACCGTACGCCGCCGTCTTCTGGTAGATCGGGCGCAACAGATCGAGCATCTGAATGATGCCCTTCGGGCGCAGATCGAAATGCTTCGCGACCAGCTCTTCGAGCTTCTCATCCGACACCTTGCCGGTGCCGAACGTCGTGACCATGATGCTCGTCGGCTTCGCGACGCCGATCGCATACGACACCTGCACCTGCGCCTTGGTCGCAAGGCCCGCGGCGACGATGTTCTTCGCAACGTAGCGCGCGGCATAGGCGGCCGAACGATCGACCTTCGAGGGATCCTTGCCTGAGAACGCACCGCCGCCGTGCGGCGCCGCGCCGCCGTAGGTATCAACGATGATCTTGCGGCCGGTCAGGCCGCAGTCGCCCTGCGGACCGCCGACGACGAAACGACCGGTCGGATTGATCAGATAATTGATCTTCTTGCCGATCATCTCCTTCGGCAGCACCGGCTTCACGATCTCCTCGATCACCGCTTCCGCGAGGGCGGCGTGCTCGATCTCGGGGTGATGCTGAGTCGAGAGCACGACCGTATCGATCTCCTTCGGCCGTCCGTCGACGTACTTGATCGTGACCTGAGACTTCGCATCCGGACGCAGCCAGGTGAGCTTGCCGGACTTGCGCAGCTGCGCCTGACGCTCGACCAAGCGATGCGAAAGGTAGATCGGCAGCGGCATCAGATCCGGCGTTTCATCGCAGGCATAGCCGAACATCAGGCCTTGGTCGCCGGCGCCCTGGTCGAGATTCAAGCCGCGGCCTTCGTCGACGCCCTGGGCGATGTCGGGGGATTGCTTGTCGTAGGCGACGAGCACGGCGCAGCCTTTGTAGTCGATGCCGTAGTCGGTGTTGTCGTAGCCGATGCGCTTGATCGTTTCGCGCGCGACGCTCTGGTAATCGACGACCGCGTTCGACGTGATTTCACCCGCGAGCACGACGAGACCGGTGTTGCACAGCGTCTCGGCGGCGACGCGCGAGTATTTGTCCTGGGCCAGGATTGCATCGAGGATGGCGTCCGAGATCTGATCCGCGACTTTGTCCGGATGGCCTTCGGAGACGGACTCGGAAGTGAAAAGGAAGCTGCTGCTCATGGGTTTCGTTCCTGACTTGCGTCCTGATAGTAGTAGCGATGAAGACGAATAGCGAAAGCGGTGCTCAGCCGGCCTTGAGCGTCAGCGGCATGCCGAAGCTCTTCTGAAAGCGCTCCTCGAACTGCGCCGCCGTGAACGTGTGGTTCTGGGTGCCGCGCGATTCGATCTTGATCGCACCGAGGAGCGAGGCGATCCGGCCGGTGGTTTCCCAATCGAGGCCGTGCAGCAGCCCGTGGATGAGGCCGGCGCGATACGCATCGCCGCAACCCGTCGGATCGACCACCGTCGCCTGCGCGCAAGGAATCACGATCTCTCGGCCCTTGGTATGGATGACGGAGCCTTCGGCACCGCGCGTCACGATCAAGGCTTCGACCTGCGCCGCGATCTCCTGCGCCGAGAGCTTCGTCTTGTCCTGCACGAGCTGCCATTCGTAATCATTGAGGGCGACCCAGGTCGCCTGCTTGATGAAGGCCTTGAGGTCATCGCCGCTGAACATCGGCAAGCCCTGGCCGGGATCGAAAATGAACGGAATTCCCGCGGCGGCGAACTGGGCTGCATGCTGAATCATGCCGTCGCGCCCGTCCGGAGCGACGATCCCTAGGCTGATGTTGCGCGCATCGCCCACCTGATTCAGGTGCGAGAGCTGCATCGCGCCCGGATGGAACGCCCAGATCTGGTTGTCGTCCAGGTCCGTCGTGACGAAGCCTTGCGCAGTGTGCTCGCTCTCGATGACGCGGATGTAGTCCGTCGGCACGCCGGTTTTTTTCAGCCATTCGGCATACGAGGCGAAGTCGCGGCCGACCGTCGCCATCGGATAGCCGCGGTCGCCGAGCAGCATGAGGTTGTACGCGATGTTGCCCGCGCAGCCGCCGAACTCGCGACGCATCTGCGGCACGAGAAACGACACGTTCAGCATGTGGATCTTGTCGGGCAGGATGTGATTCTTGAACCGGTCCTGGAACACCATGATCGTATCGAAGGCGACGGAACCGCAGATCAATGCCGCTTTGGGCTGGCCAGTAGTCATGGTGTCGTAGAGCTTCCTCGAATATTTGTACGCGAAGGCGGTGGCGGCGGCATCGTGACGGCGCCTGGCGACGGCGGCCTTCCGCCATCGATCGTCGGCATGTGTGTCGGGACGGCTTCCCGGGCGATCGCCCCGGCTCATCGCGGCCCGGATTGTATGGTAAGCGGACGCCCGCAGGGAGCCGGATTACGTCAGAGTGCCGTCTCGACAGCACACGGCGAGGCTTTCCATAACGCGAGCGTCGCGTCTGCAGTTTTCGGCCGGTACTTCGGCTCGTTTCCGGCCGGCCGTGTCTGGTCGACGCCGCACTGAGCTCGAATCCGAAACCATCTCAGGCCTTCGTGCGTTACCGATGGCGTGCACACCCGTCAGTTTCTTACAACAGGCACACCCGGCTCGGGGCCGTTGCCCGGATAACACCCTCATGCAAGACGAACCGTTCGGTTTCGATAACGAGGATGCATCGACCGATGCCGCCTCGTCATTTGACACCGGACCCTTATCGATCCTCCTCGTCGAAGACGAAGGCATCGTCGCGCAGGATCTGCAGGAAACGCTCGAGCACCTCGGCTATCGCGTCGCCGGCGTCGCGAGCGAAGGCGTGCAGGCCGTCTACATGGCCGAGGAATTGCAGCCGCATCTCATCGTGATGGACGTCGGCCTGCAAGGCGAAGTGGACGGCATTCAGGCGGCGCGCATGATTCTCGAGCGCTTCCATATTCCCGTCATTTTCTTGACCGGCCACCGCGACATCGAAACGCTGCAGCGTGCGGTGCGCACCGGGCCGCTCGGCTACATACTGAAGCCGTTTCAGGAGGTCGAGCTGCGCTCGGCGATCGAAGTCGCGATTCACAAGCATCGCGCCGACGTCGCGCTTCGCGAGCGCGAAGAGGCATTGCGTCGGAATGCGGAGCTGCTGAAGAGCCTGTCGCTCGTGGATGAGCTGACGCAGCTCAACAACCGCCGCGGATTCTTCGAGCTCGCGCGCCAGACATTGAAGATTGCAAAGCGCGAGCACTACTCGATGGGCCTGTTCTTCATCGACCTGAACGGCCTCAAGGTCATCAACGACACGCTCGGCCATCTCGCCGGCGACCAGGCGCTGCGCGACGCCGCGGACATCCTGCGCGAGACGTTTCGCGACTCCGACATCCTCGCGCGCATCGGCGGCGACGAGTTCGTCGCGCTCGCGCACGTCATGCGCGATACGAACGCGCTGCGCCAACGACTCCGGGATCATCTCGCGGCATTCAATGCCAAGGGCACGAAGCCGTACACGCTCGATGTGAGCATCGGCACGACCGTCGTCAACGTGACGACGGACGACGACATCGAGGCGATGATCGCGCGTGCGGATGCGGCGATGTACGAAGAGAAGCGCGCGATGACGGGCAAGCACAAGGTGATCGCGGGCTGAGGCTTTCGTCGTCCCGACGCCAGTGACGCGCCGGCGAAGCGCGCGTCATCCCGACGCCAGTGGCGCGCCTAGCTAAAGCGCGCGTCATCCCGACGGAAGTCGGGATCGCAATTGGCACCGTGCCGAATGCGGTCCCGACTTGCGTCGGGACGACGGGACGCTACGTCACCCCACTCCCCGCCGCGGCCGCGAAATCACGTACGACTCGTTCTGAAACCACAGCTTGCCGTGCTTCTGCAGCACCTCGCGCGTGGCGTCGAGATAGCGGCTGTCGCACATCGCCTCCTCGAGCCGTTGATCTTCGATCTGCGCGACATACACCGCCGCGTTCCAGGCTGCCATCAGCGTCGATGTGCCGATCGAGGAGCTGATCTCGTTCGGCAGCGTGTGCATCTCATAGCGAAACAACGCGCGCTGATCCGAGTACGCGTTGAACTGCAGCGAATGCGCCTCATCGCCGAGCGCCTTTTTCGCCGCCTTCAAGAGCGCGTGTCGGTCGGTCTGGAACGGCTGCTCCTCGGGCCACACGCGCTGCACGATCTCCAAGCCCGGATCCTCCCCGCGCGAATGAATGCCGATCAGACGTCCGCCGGGCCCGAGCGCGCGCGACAGCGGCGCGATGACCTTCTCGGCTTTGAACGCTGTCGACGCTCGCGCGCGATACGGCTGCGATGCGATGACGAGATCGAAATCCGCGCGCACGACATCCCGCTTCGGCCGCACGCTGTCGAGCAGCAGCGCGTGATCCTCGCGGTAGATCACGAGCACGACGGGGCGCTCGTAAAGCGGATTGCCGGTCGTCTTGCTCGTTTTCGTGCGCCATTCGCTCGCCAGGAGGTCCTGCAGCTCGCCGATCTGATGCTCGAAGCGGCCAGACGTATTGCCCTTGAGCGCGACCTCGTGCCACTGCATCTGTTCCAGAGCCGCCGCTCGATTCGGGCGCAGCCAGGGCGCCTCGGAATAGAACATGTTCGTCATCACGAGCACGGTCGCGGGATGCTCGTAGAAGCGATCGGGCATTTTCTCGAGCGCGAGCCGCACGTCCTCCAGGCTGATCTCCTTGCCGACGACATAGAACGGCACGGTCGGAAAGCGGTCGTGCATCGAGCGCATCACGCGCGTGAGCACCGTGCCGTCACCCACGCCGGCGTCGAAGACTCGCAGCGCCGGCGCCCGCGGCTCGATGTGCTCGAGCTCCATGCCGATGCGCTGTGCAACGACCCATTTTTCGTCGCACGTATGAACGAACAGCAGGTAACGCTGGCGGTTGTCGTAGAAGCGGAAGTACTTTTCGCTGGATTCGTCCGGCGCGGCGCTCGCGGCCGCGTGACGCTGGTGTGCTGTCGAAGGCTTGTTCGTGGGTTGGTCCATCGTCACCTGGTAGTCATCCCGACGCAGTGAGGCGCCAGCGAAGCGCGCGCGTCATCCCGACGCAAGTCGGGATCGCAATTGGCACCATCACTCTCGTCATCCGGACGCAAGTCTGGATCGCAATTAACACCACTCTACCAATGGCGGTCCCGATTTTCATCGGGACGACGGAGGGGTGGACGCCAGCATCGCGACGGCCGCGCGCGGCGCCGGATCCAACCCTTCGCCGCCCGCGGCGTAGTGCTCGATGATCTGCGTCCGCATGCGCGGATCCCAAAATCGTTTCAGGTGCGTCGCGATGCTGCGCGCAGCCTCCTCGCCGCTGTGTTCGGACGCATAGAACGCACCGATCTCGTTCGCCATGCGCACCAGATGCTCGATGTTCATGTTGCTGCGGCCTCGCGCTCAACGATGCGATGCGCATGCGCATAAGCCACATGCTGATGCTCGCGCGCGAATCCCACGAGGGTGAGCCCCGCCTCTTGCGCGAGCCGCACGGCGAACGCCGTCGGCGCTGACACCGCGACGAGCATGCCCGCCCCGACCGTCGCCGACTTCTGCACCATCTCGTAGCTCGCGCGGCTCGTCGTGATGAAGAAGCCATCGTCGAACGACCGGCCCGCGCGCACCATCGTCCCGATCACCTTATCCAGTGCATTGTGCCGGCCCACGTCCTCACGAACGATCTGAATCCCCTCCCCCGGCACGACCCATGCGGAGGCATGCACACTGCCCGTCATTCGATTGATCGTCTGATGATCGCGCAGCGCCGCGAGCGCCGCGTGCATTTCGATTGCGGAGACACGCAGGCGATCGCTCAAGACGCGCGGATGCCGAATCGCCTGCTCCACCGTCTCCGCCCCGCACAAGCCGCATCCTGTGCGCGCGGCCAGATTGCGCGGCCGTCGCAACAACTCCGCGAATCGCGCCATGTCGATCCCGATCTGGACTTCGAAGCCGCCGTCCTCGCCCGGCACGGCCGCGACGGAGCGAATCTCCTGCGCCGAGTCGACGATCGCCTCGGTCAAGGTGAAGCCGATCGCCAGCTCTTCGAGATGTGTCGGGGTCGCCAGCATCACGACGTGCGGCACGCCGTGATACGTGAGCGCAACGGGCACTTCTTCGGCGATGCGATCGGTCGTGCGCTCGACGCGGCCGTCGCGCCAGCGCTCGACGGCGAGCTCCGCGATTGCAGCGTCGTACGCCTCCTGCGCGGCCACGATCAGCCCAGCGGCGCGCGTGCGATCCGCTGTCGGCGCGCGAGCTCGCGATGTCGACGTTGCCACTCCGACGGTTGATTGACCTTCACGACCTGCACCGCCGTCACCTTGTATTCCGGACAGTTCGTCGCCCAATCGGAATTGTCCGTCGTGACGACGTTCGCGCCCGACTCGGGGAAATGGAACGTCGTGTACACGACGCCCGGCTGCACGCGATCGGTCACGTCCGCGCGCAACACGGTTTCGCCCGCCCGGCTCGCAACGCCGACCCAGTCGCCATCCGCGATGCCGCGAACCTCAGCATCGTGCGGATGAATCTCGAGCCTGTCTTCAGCATGCCAGACGACGTTCGCGGTGCGGCGCGTCTGCGCGCCGACGTTGTATTGCGTGAGCACGCGACCCGTCGTGAGCAGCAGCGGGAACTTGCTCGACGTGCGTTCCTGCGTCGGGACGTACTCGGTGACGAAGAATTTGCCTTTGCCGCGCACGAATTCCCCGACGTGCATCGTCGGCGTGCCGTCCGGCGCCTCGGCGTTGCAGGGCCATTGAATGCTGCCGAGCCGGTCGATCTTCTCGTACGTCACGCCCGCGAAAGTCGGTGTGAGCGCGGCGATCTCGGCCATGATTTCGGAAGGATGCGAATAGCTCATCGGATAGCCGAGCACGTTCGACAGCCGCACGGTCGCTTCCCAGTCGGCGAGCCCGCCGAGTGGCTCCATGATCTTGCGCACCCGCGAGATGCGGCGCTCCGCATTCGTGAACGTGCCGTCCTTCTCCAGGAACGAGGAGCCCGGCAGGAAGACGTGCGCGAACTGCGCCGTCTCGTTCAAGAACAGATCCTGAATGACGATGCATTCCATCGCGCTGAGCGCCGCCGTCACGTGCTGCGTGTTCGGATCGGATTGCGCGATGTCCTCGCCCTGGATGTACAGCGCCTTGAAACTGCCGTCGAGCGCCGCCTCGAACATGTTCGGAATGCGCAAGCCCGGCTCGGGCTCGAGCGGCACGCCCCACGCGGATTCGAACGATGCGCGCACGAGCGGGTCGGAGACGTGACGATAGCCGCTGAACTCGTGCGGGAACGAGCCCATGTCGCACGAGCCCTGCACGTTGTTCTGGCCGCGCAGCGGATTCACGCCGACGCCTTCGCGTCCGAGATTGCCCGTTGCCATCGCGAGATTCGCGATGCCCATGACCATCGTCGTGCCCTGGCTGTGCTCGGTGACGCCGAGCCCGTAATAGATCGCCGCATTCGGCGCGCTCGCGTAGAGCCGCGCTGCGCCGCGCACGAGCTGCGCGGGAACACCGGTGACCTCTTCCATCGCCTCGGGCGAATTCTTCGGATCGGTGATGAAGGCGCGCCACTTCTCCCACGAGGCCGGCTCGCAGCGCGCGGCAATGAAGTCTTCCTTCGCCAGGCCTTCCGTCACCACGACATGCGCGATCGAGTCGATCAGCGCAACGTTCGTGCCGGGCCGCAGTTGCAGGTGATAGTCGGCCTCGATGTGCGGGGTGCGCACGAGCGCGATCTCGCGCGGGTCCGCCACGATCAGCTTCGCGCCCTGGCGCAAGCGGCGCTTGAGCTGCGAGCCGAACACCGGATGACCTTCGGTCGGATTCGCGCCGACGATCATGATGACGTCCGCCTTCATGACCGAGCTGAATTCCTGCGTGCCCGCCGATTCGCCGAGCGTGTTCTTCAAGCCGAATCCTGTCGGGGAATGACACACGCGCGCACAGGTATCGACGTTGTTGTTGCCGAAGGCCGCGCGCACGAGCTTCTGCACGAGGAACGTCTCTTCGTTCGTGCAGCGCGAGGAGGTAATGCCGCCGATCGAGTACTTGCCGTACTTGGCCTGGATGCGCTTGAACTCGGACGCCGCGTACGCGAGCGCCTCGTCCCACGTCACCTCACGCCACGGATCGGTGATCTTCGCGCGAATCATCGGCTTGGTAATGCGGTCGGGATGCGTCGCGTAGCCGTACGCGAAGCGGCCCTTCACGCAAGCATGACCTTGGTTCGCCTTGCCATAGCGGTTCGGGACCATGCGAACGACTTGCTCGCCCTTCACTTCCGCGGTGAAGGAGCAGCCGACGCCGCAGTAGGCGCAGGTCGTCGTGTGAGTCTGGGTCGGCGGTCCGAGCGCCATCAGCGATTTTTCGGTGAGCGCCGCCGTCGGGCACGCTTCGACGCAGGCGCCGCAGGACACGCATTCGGATTCGACGAAGGGCTCCGCCTGGCTTGCGGACACGTGCGAATCGAACCCGCGATCGGCAATCGTCAGCGCGAACGTACCCTGCGTTTCATCGCATGCGCGCACGCAGCGCGAGCAGACGATGCACAGGTCGGGATCGAAGGTGAAATAGGGATTGCTCGCGTCCTTCGGCAGGTTGCGATGCACGCGGCCGTTCGTGGCGAAGCGCGAATCGGTCACGCCATGCGCGTCGGCCATGTCCTGCAGCTCGCAGTGGCCGTTGCCGGGACAGGTATCGCAGTCGAGCGGGTGATCGGAGACGTACAGCTCCAGCACGCCGCGGCGCAGCTGCTCGAGCTTCGGGCTTTGCGTGCGTACGACCATGCCTTCCGTCACCGTCGTCGTGCACGAAGCCGGATAGCCTTTGCGGCCTTCGATCTCGACGAGACAGAGGCGGCACGAACCGAACGCCTTGAGCGTCCCCGTCGCGCAGAGCTTGGGAACCTGCGTGCCGATCTGCGACGCCGCACGCATGATCGACGTGCCGGCAGGCACGCGAACCTCGACGCCGTCGATCGTGACCTTGACCTCGGAGGCGGATTCCGACGTCACCGCCGGCGTGCCCGGGTCGATGTAATTGCGAGCGAACATAGATGATCTCGACCAACCTTCTGTATGACCGCCTCGCCTTCAGCGAGTGCGGAAATCTTCGGGAAAATGTTTGAGGGCGCTTTGCACCGGGAACGGCACCATGCCGCCCAGGCCGCAGAGCGAGCCGTGCAGCATCGTGTCGCACAATTGCTCGACGAGCTGCAGGTTGTGCTCGCGATCGGCGTTCGCGAGCACGCGATCCATGATCTCCATGCCGCGCACCGAGCCGATGCGGCACGGCGTGCATTTGCCGCAGGACTCCTTCGCACAGAACTCGAATGCGTAGCGCACCATGCCCGCCATGTCGATCGTGTCGTCGAATGCTACGACTCCGCCATGTCCAAGCAATGCGCCAATCCCTGCCAGCGTTTCATATTCAAGCGGAGTATCGAACTGCGACTCGGGCAGATACGCACCGAGAGGGCCTCCGATTTGGACCGCGCGGATCGGCCGCCCGGTCGCCGAGCCGCCGCCGTAGTCATACAGCAGCTCTCGCACCGTCAAGCCGAAGGCGCGCTCGATCAGTCCGCCGCGCTTGATATTGCCGGCAAGCTGCAGCGGAATCGTGCCGCGCGATTTGCCGCTGCCGTAGTTGCGATAGAACTCGGCGCCGCGCGCCAGGATGATCGGCACGCTCGCAAGCGAGATCACGTTGTTCACGACGGTCGGCTTGCCGAACAGGCCCTTCACCGCCGGCAGCGGCGGACGGACGCGAATCTCCCCGCGCTTGCCTTCGAGACTTTCGAGCATCGAGGTCTCTTCGCCGCAAATGTAGGCGCCGGCGCCGACCCGTACTTCGAGCTCGAATTGCCGGCCGCTGCCGCGAACGTCGCGTCCGAGGTAGCCCGCTTCGTAGGCGCGCGCGATCGCCTGTTCCAGCACGCGTCTCGCGTGCGGGTATTCGACGCGCAGATAGATGTAGCCGCGGGTCGCACCGACCGCGAGCCCCGCGATCAGCATGCCTTCGATCAGCGTGAACGGATCGCCTTCCATCAACATGCGATCCGCGAACGTTCCGGAATCGCCCTCGTCGGCATTGCAGGTCACGTATTTCTGAGCCGCTGACTGATCGAGCACGGTTTGCCATTTGATGCCGGTCGGAAACGCCGCGCCGCCGCGTCCGCGAAGCCCCGACTCGGTGACGCACCGAACGATGTCGGCCGGCGACATGCGCAATGCCTGCTCGAGCCCCGCCCAGCCTTCGTGCGCACGAAAATCCTCAAGATCGAGGGCATCGATCACGCCGACGCGGGCGAACGTGAGCCGCTGCTGCGACTGCAGGTAGGGAATCGCTTCCGTCGGCCCGAGGTGTTTGGGATGCGCGCCGCCCTCGAAAAACCGAGCCTCGAACAGCCCCGGAACATCCTCGCTGCTGACCGGCCCGTAGGCTTGCCGTACGCCCTCGACCGCTACTTCGACCAGCGGCTCGAGCCAGAACATGCCGCGCGAGCCGTTGCGCACGATGTCGATGTCGAGGCCGCGCTCGGCAGCCTGCTGGGCGATTGCACGCGCAACCTTCTCGGCGCCGAGAGCCAGCGCAGTTGCGTCGCGAGGTACGTACACGGTCGTCATGGAGATGCCTTCAATCGATCGATGAGCGCGTCGAACGCTTCGGGTGTTACGCGCGCATGCAGCTCCTCATCAACGAGCATCGAGGGAGCACAAGCGCAGTTGCCGAGGCAGTACACGGGCTCGAGCGTGAACGAGCCGTCCGGCGTCGTGCCGTGCAGCTCGACGCCGAGCCGCGCCTGCGCGTGTGCGGTCAAGCGCTCGCTGTGCATCGCGCGACACGCTTCGGCCTGACACACGCGGATGATGTGTCTGCCGACGGGCGCCGAGCGAAAGTGGTGATAGAACGTGACGACGCCGAACACGTCCGCGCGCGACAGATTCAACGCGTCCGCAATCAGCGGCAGCGCTGCCGGCGGAATGTAGCCGAGCCGGTCCTGGACCGCATGCAGAATCTGCAGCAGTGGCCCGGGTTGACCCTGATATTGAGAGAGCGCGGCGAGAACAAGCTCCTTCTGCTCGCCATCCAAGAATGGCTGCGGCGCTGCGTCGGAGTGCATGACTGAAGCTTACTCGCCTGCGATGCGATATTGCACAGGCGAAGCGGCTGCAATTTGTGGGCCGTGACCCACAGGCACCGCGCGGGCGCCGCCTCGAGCGAGGCAGCGCCCGTTTCATAGGTGTTTATTCGACGTCGTCGGAGATGCCGGCGCCGAATGCGCCGAACAGCTTGTCGAGCGTCGCGAACAGCTCGACGCGTTCCTTGTCGTTCAGCGTGAGCAGGATCTCGGCCTGGCGGCGTTGGGCGGCCGGCAGCACGGACTTGTACAGCGCCTTGCCTTTTGCGGTGACAGACACGACGACCGGCGCCGCGAGCGCTTCGGCGTACGCCGTGCCGCGCTTCAGGGCTTTCATCTTCGTCAGTCCGCGCTTCGTCATGACGCGCAGCGTGCGGCTGACCTGTCCCTTGTCCATGTTGCTGCGAGCGGTCAGCTCGGAAAAGCGCAAGGGTGACAGCCGCGTGACCAGCGCGAGCAAGCGCCATTCCGGCAGACTCAGGCCGAATTCCTCCAGATAACGTTTCGTGACATTCGTTCGCAGCGCATTCGATAGGCGCGTCAACCGAAACGTAATGAAGTCTTCGATGTGAAGGCTGGTGCCGTTACGGGAAATTTTGCTCCAGGGTGAGGTCTTCGAAGTGGCGCGCTTCGCAGACGCAGTGGCAGTTCGTTTTTTCAAGAGACTCTCGCAACAGTACTTTGGTGGTTTTGGGAGGGCGCAATTCTGCCGCAACCACATGACCACTGAATAGGTCGAGATCCCTTAATCCAGCGTTATTTCGCGCATGCAGCGCGATATTCACGTACGCATTGAACTTGTTCGACGCAATGCGGTCGCGACGCACCACGGCGACACATGCTCCATTCATGGGCAATGAAGCGGCGGCGACATCGTCCCCTCCGTCATCCCGACGAACGTCGGGATCGCCGTTGGCACCGTGCCGATTGCGGTCCCGACTTGCGTCGGGACGACGAGTCAGAAGGCACCCTCTTTGACGCGTTTGTAATGTGCGTGTGTCACGCCGATACAGTTGCTGGAGCAACTTCGTGCGCAGTCGCACCGAAACTCGAGCGGAGCATCGAGCGCACTCGAGCATTGCGACAAGTTCGCAGTGTCACCCTGTAACCGGACTGTTATGGTCCGCCCCCGCGCGAAGTTCGCCTCCCGGGAGGGGTCATGGCACAGCTCGATGAACGGGCGCGCGTCCTGGAAGAATGGTTCCGGTTGCCCAAGTCGCGTCGGCAGCATGCCACCGACGTCGTGGCTTTCGCGTATCGCCTGCTGCAGGACCGCCCTGAAATGTTTGCACCCGCCACGCGTCACGAGCACATCGTGGCGTGGCTGCTGCCGCATCTGTCGACCGACAGCCCCTGAACGACAGCCCCTCATGGGGGCATGACTCGCTCCCCTTGCGATGCTGCGCCGCCTCAGGCGCCCTGCAATGCCTGGCTGATCCCCGTCACCGATGCGAGCAGCGCCGCGAGCAGATCCTTGTCTTCGCGGCCGGTCGCGCGCCAGCGCTGCAGCAGGTTCACTTGCACGAGATGCATGGGATCGATGTAGGGGCTGCGCAGCCGGATCGAGCGTTGGATCGTCGGCTCACCGTCGAGCAGCCGCTCATGCCGCTTCAGCTTCAGCACATGCTCGCGAGTGAGCGCGTATTCCGCGCGCAATGGTGCGATGAAGCGCCGATGCTCCGCGTCGGCGAGGTTTTCGTAGATCGCCGCGATGTCGAGATCCGCCCGCGCGAGCGACAGCTCGATTTCATCGATCAGGTTCTGGAAGAAATACCAGCTCGCGTACATGTCGCTCAACGTATCGGCGCCCACGGTCGCCGCCGCTTTGGCGAGCGCGCTCCCGGCGCCAAACCAGCCCGGCAGCATGTAGCGGGCCTGCGACCACGCATGCGTCCATGGAATCGAGCGCAGCGCTGCGACGCCGCTGCGCTCGACGCGCATCGATGGCCGCGAGCCGATCTGCATGCGCTCGATGACGTCGATCGGCGTGATCTGCCTGAAGAACGTGTAGAACGCCGGATCCTCGTGCACCAGAGCGCGATAGACGCGGGCACTTTCGCTCGCGAGCACGTCCATCGTCTCGCGCCAACGCGGCTCGACACGCTCGGGCGGCATCGCGCCGCTGTTCGCGAGCGAAAGCGCGTTGAATGCCTGCTCGAAGATGCGCAGCGCGATGGGCCTGAGTCCGTACTTTTCCTTGATGAGCTCGCCCGCTTCGGTCATGCGCAGGCGTCCGCGTCGTGCGTCATCCGGGCCGCTGCGCACGAGCACCTCGGTACGGCCGCCGCTGCGGTCCAGACCGCCCGCCTGGCCGTGGAACAGCGTGAGATCGATGTCGGCGCGCTTCGCGGCCGCGAACAGCGCTTCCTGCGCGCGACGCACGAGCCAGCGTGACCGCATGATGCCGGTGTCCTTGTTGCTCGCGGAGTAGCCGATCATCACGTATTGATGATTGCCTCGATGCAACAGGTGGCGGCGGTACAGCGGCTCCTGCAGCAGCTGCTCGAAAACGTGGCCGCAGCGCTCGAGCGCTTCGGCCGATTCGAACAACGGTGCAACATCGACGGGCACATCGCCCGAACGGCGATCGGCCGTGTCCGCCCAACGCGCGAGGACGAGCACCGAGAGAATGTCATCCGCACCGCGCGTCGAGCTCACGACGTACGGGCCGATCGCGTCCGGGCCGTAGCGATGCCGGCAGTGAGCGAGCGCTTCGAACACCCAAAGCGTGCGCTTGCCGGTCGCATCGAGCACGGTCGAGGGGCCTTCATCTTTCTCGAGCGCGACGCGCAGGCGTGCGAGACGCTCATCCGTCGATTTGCGCGACCAGTCGGCGTCGCCGAACCCCTGGCCGATCACGCCGCGATGAATGCTCGAGTTCTGGCGGATGTCCAAGGTCGCGAGATGAAAGCCGAACGTGCGCACGCGGCGCTGGAGCCGTTTGACCTGGAACAGTCCCGCATGCTCGCCCTTGTTCTGCGCGAGGCTTTGCGCGATCAGATTCACATCCTCGAGGAATTCGCCCGCGGACTCGTATTGATGCTGGCGCCCTTCGTACGTCGAGCGCAGCCGCTCGAGCACCTGCCCCAGGAACACGCGGTACGGCATGCGATCGTGCCGCGCCGGGGTCAGCGTGTTCGCCGAAGGCAACGTCATCATGTAGTGATCGATGCGCGCCGCAAGCTCGGGCGAGATCGTCACGCGCGTCGCGCTTTGCGACAGCGCTTCCTGCAGCACCTGGCATTCGAGGAAGTAATTGTTGACGATGAGCTGATGATGGCGTGCGAGCGTTTCGCGGATCGTTTTCGCGTGCACGTCCGGATTGCCGTCCATGTCGCCGCCGACCCAGGAGCCGAAGCGCAGAATCTCCGGCAGCTCGAGATCGCGCGCCTCGGGGCCGTAGCTCTTCTCGAGCGTCGCCGTGATCTCCTCGTAGAAGACCGGCACGATCTGGTAGAGGATTTCGGCGATGAAGAACAGCACGTGCTCGCGCTCATCGGCGACGGTGAGCCGTTCGCGTGAATTCTCCGCCGTCTGCCAACCCGAGGTGATCTCCGCGCGAATCCGCTGCCAGATCGTGCGCGTTTCGGCAGCCGAGGGCGCAAGGCCCAGGCGGCCCAGCAGCAGCTGCGCCACCTTCTGCTGCTTGCGCAGCAGCGTGCGGCGGGTCGACTCCGTCGGATGAGCAGTCAACACGGGCTCGATCCACAGCTCGAGCATCAGCCGACGGATCTCGGGAAGCGAGATTCCCTGCGCCTTCAGCTTGACGAGCGCATCTTCGACGCCGCTTGGCTGTCGCGCGCCCTCGTTCAGATACTGGCGGCGGCGGCGGATGCGATGCACCTTCTCCGCCATGTTCACCATCTCGAACCAGGTCGAGAACGCACGCACCAGATCCCGCGCGAGCTCGGCGGAGATGCCCCGAAGACTCTCCATCAGCTGGCTCATGCCGTCGCTCTCGCCTTCGCGGCGCGCGATCGCGAGCTGCCGGCTGGCCTCCACCTTCTCGAACAGCTCGGGCCCGCCCTGCTCGCGAATGACTTCGCCGACGAGCGCACCGAGCAGGTGCACGTCTTCGCGCAACTCGGCGTCTTTGAGCGGGAAAACGATGTCCTGGCGAGGCATGGAGAACGACTCCGGCGCGGGTGACCCCTTTTTTGAAGGCGCGGAGTCTACATGGAAAAGAAGGCGATGGCGGATAGCGGATGACGGTTAGGAAGATCGCGCGCCGTCGGACGCTCGCTCGGGGCGCTTCCTGAATTCTGACGAGCCGCTGGCCGCGGCCGCCTGTGTTTTCAGGCCGTCGCCTGAATCGTGCGTGCGTATGCCGCGTGCAGCAGGGCTTCGATCGTCTTCTCTGCGCGCGGGGCGAGCAGCAAACGCAGCGTCACGTCGTCACTGGGGCGCGCGGGGTCGTCGATCAGCACCTGTTCGATGAAGCGCGACAGCCGATGCTGGATTTCGTTGATAAACCTGAGCTTCGGCGCATCGATGTCCTGCTCGCCGGTGGGACTGTAGAAATTGCGGGCTTCGAGCGTCAGCTCGTACATGAACCGGGCCAGGAAGCGCGATTGGTCCAGCGCGGACAGGTCCTTGAAATGCTTGACTTCCGAATCGATGTTCATGCGCGGCCTCCGTAGCCCATGATTGCGGGTATTCGCGTCGAATGGCAATACAAGCCCGTCGAGCGGATGCCGGCGGCAGATGGACGGCGCTGCGCGCGCATTCTGTCGAATGCCACGCGCCCGTCGTCCCGACGCAAGTCGGGACCGCATTCGGCATGGTGCCAATGGCGATCCCGACGTTCGTCGGGATGACGGGCGCTACGCCGGCATGACGGGCGCTAGGCCGGGAAGAAGTCGATCGGCTTCGTCACCGTGATCGTGCCGACATCCTTCGCTTCGAAGCGGAATTGCTTGATGCGGGCGACGAGACGGCGCTCGAGCTCCGGATCGTTCAGCTCGCTCGAGACGACATCGCAGCGGGTGATCGAGCCGTCCGGCGCGATCGTCAGCTCGAGCACGAGCTTGCCGCGCAGATCCGGCTTTTCACGCAGCGCGCGCGTGTAAATCGAATAGATCGCGCCCTTGTTGCGATCGAAGATCAATGCGATCTCCTCTTCGCTGCGCGCCGCCTTGTTGCCGGAGCCGCGACGCACGCCGTCCTCGGCCTGCTTGTCGAGCACCGATGACGTCACCTGCGTCGTGTTGTGGCCGCTGAGCGATCCGGCGCCGCTGCCATAGCCGCGGCTCAAGGCAGCGGTGTTGATGCCGCCGCTGCTCGCGCCGACTTTCGATGTCAGGAGCGAACGCTCGGAGCTCGTCTGTTCGCCGACTTTGCCGGTGAGATTCTTCGTCTGTGCGGCCTTGTCGAGCACGGCGTTGTCGCGCAGGTCCGCCAGTTGATCCTGCAACTTGAGCAGACCCGATTTCTGGGCTTTCTCGCGGGCGTCCTCCACCTTCGGCGGCGGCTGCGGCTTGGGCTCGACTTTCAGCGGCTCGGGCTTCTTCTCCTCCACCTTCGGCGGCGGCGGAGGCGGCGGAGGCGGCGCCTTCTTCTCGATCACGAGCTTGACGATGCGATCGGGAATCTCGGGCGCCTGGGTCTTCGACTTGTCCGGCAGCGGCATGAGCGGAATCGCCACCGACACGACGGCGAACACCAGGATCACCGCCCACATGATCTTGCGGAAGCGCGCCTCGATCTCCTCGGTCGGCGACCAAGGCAGCTCGTACAGACGATAGAACGGTGCGAGTGTCATGGGCGTTATCGCGTGAGTTGAGCCGTGCGCGCAGGCGCCGGGGTCGCTTCCTTGAGCGCGCTTTCGATCACGGCGAGCGACACCTTGCCGTACTCCGCCTCGGTGCACGTGGCCATGACTTTGCGCAGCACGCTGTACGGCGTCTGGCGATCACCCAGAACCGTGACCTCGCGATCTTTGATTTCCTGTTGCGCGGCATCCTGCAGCACGGTGTCGGCCTGCGCCTGCAGCGCCGCCTTCAGCGGCTGAATCACCGGATCGGCCGCGTTCGCGACTTCCGCGACCGTCGCGATCAAGCGGCCATCGACGAGCACCTCAGTCTTCGTGATCATCACGACGACGCTCGGGCGCGGCTTCTTGTCCGCGATCGATTCGGGAATCGAAATGTTCTTCGTGTTCGGCAGCACCTCGACATCGGAGGTGTGCACGAGCAGGAACACGACGAGGATCATGAGCATGTCGATGAACGGCACGAGCGTCATGTGATTCGCGCCGTGCGCCGCATGCTGGCGCTTCCTGTGGCGTTGGATGCGATAGGACTTCATGTCGGCGCGTCTCCCACGGAGACATCAGGGAACAGCTCCGCCATGTCCCACTGCGATCCGGGCACCTGGAACACGCGCACCGTGTCCATCACCTTCACGAGCGTCTCGTATTCGATATCGGGCTCGAGCAGGATCGTCGCATCCGTCTTGTCCGGATACTTCGACTTCACGAGCTGCAGGTAGTCGGACACGCCTTTGAGATCGTACGTCTCCCCGCTCAGCGGGACCGAGCGCAACAGGCCCGTGCCGCGATCGGCGATCTCGATGCCGTTCTTGCGAATGATCACCTCGAGATTGAGCCCTTGCGGCAGATCCGGCACCGCCGCATCCGCGCCGGGCAGATTCAGCTCGAGGATGTTCGTCTTCGTGAACACCGCGCTGAAGATCAGGAAGAACACGAGGATCAGCATCATGTCGACCATCGGCACGACATTGATCTCGTGCCGCCCGCGATAGCGCGCGTGATTGCGCCTGACGCGGCCCGCGACTTTCGATTGGGCCATGGGAGTGAGCCTTAGGTGCTGGCTGCGTTCAAGCGATGCCGTGCGCCGGACGGCCGCGCGGCGCGACGGCGGGCTCGCCTTCCGCTTCCTGACGCCGCTCGACGACCGAGTTCAGGAATTTCACGTTGGCGATTTCGAGGCTGTCGATGAGCTTCGTCGTCTTCGCCTCGAGGAACATGTGCGTGAGCAGGAGCGTGATGGCGACGAACAGGCCCGATGCCGTGTTGTTCATCGCGACCGAGATGCTCGCCGCGAGCAGGCTGGCCTTCTCCGCCGGATTCGCCGTCGCGATCGAGGCGAACGCCGCGATCAGGCCGATGACCGTGCCCAACAGGCCGACGAGCATGCCGATGTTCGCGAGCGCTTGCAGATAAGGCGTGCGCTTCTCGATGCGGGGAATGACTTCGAGCAGGCTTTCGTCCATCGCCTTTTCGATGTCGTCGCGGCGGCGCGCGCCGGCGATGCGGGCGATGCCGTAGTTCAAGGCGGTGGCGATCGATGCATTCGACTTCTGAGTGATCGCGACGACCTGCTTGAAGTTGCCGTTCGCGATCAGCGGCGCCACCTGATTCCACACGCGGCGATTGTTCGTCGTCTCGGCCGTCAGGAACACGAAGCGCTCGATCGCGATACCGACGCCGACGACGAAGATCGCGGCGAGCAGGTACAGGAACACGCCCCCTTCCCGAAAGAAGCTGATCACATGCTCAAAGAAGCTCATCGACTTGACTCCTGTTCAAGACTTCAGGCCCTGATGGAAGAGAGGGCGTTGGACGCGCAGTGTGCAAACTTGAATTACATAAATACCGAATGCTGCGACCTACTTCTCAGGTCGGGCAGCGGGCGCGGCGGCCGGCGCCGCGGCATCGTTGCCGCCGCCGGACACCGCTTCGTAATAGGTCACTTCTCGACGAAAAACGTCACGATCGACGGGCGTCAGCACTTCGTCGAGCAGCGTGTTGAACGGCTGCGAGGGCAGCTCGCCGATATCGGCTTTTTTCCACGGCACGATATAGAGCACCTTCGGCAGCTCGCGATTGCCCGTCACGACGGTCGTGTCGAGATCGAGGCGGTCGGCACGCGTCGTCTGCTGCACGGCCGGATTCGCGCTCGTCTTCGGCACCGCTGCCGCGGGCTTTTCTTCCTGCTTCGTCTGTGCCGCCTGATCGGCGGCCACGGTCGGTTCGGCGGCAAACGCACGGAGTGCGATGCTCGCGCCCAACAGTCCGGTCAGTACTTTCATGAACATCAGCCTGCTCCCGAGGCGCGCTGAGCGCTCTCCAAGCGCACCTTCAACTCCTTCACCCACGCGCTCACCTTCTCATCCGGCGCGGAGGCCAGGGACAAGTAGCGCTCGAACGCTTCGAGCGCGCGTTGCGGCTGCTGCAGATACAGATCGCACAGCACGCCCAGGTTCAAATGCGCATTCGCATAGTTCGGATCGATCTGTACGGCGCGCAGATACGCCTGCTCCGCCTCGGTGAACTTGCCCTGACGCCGATACACGATGCCGAGCTGGTTGTACGCAGCGGCGTTGTCCGCTCGGCGTTCGATCGCTGCCTGCAACGTCTGCTCGGCTTCGCTCAGCTTGCCGGCCTTCAGTTGCAGAATGCCGAGATTCACGAGCGGCCCCGAGTACGCCGGATACGCCGTACTCAATGCGCGAAACGCCTGTTCGGCTGCAGCGAGATTGCCCGAATTGACCATCGCGACCGCATTGTCGAACTGCTGCACCGCCTCAGGCGGCAGCGGGGGCTCCGCCGTCGCAGGCGCACCTGGATTCGGCGCTGCGTTCGCGGGAGCAGGTTTCGCGGCTTGCGGCTGAGTTGCCGGCGCTGACGCAGCGGGCGCGGGCGCCGACGAATTGCCTTCGAGCGGAAACGTTTGTGCGCCCGTCGGCTCAGCCGGAGCTGCCTCGACGGGTTCATTCGCAGGCGTAGCAGGCTGTTGTGGGCTCGAGCCACAACCGCCGAGCCAGAGCGCTGCCAGCAGCACTTCCGGCCGTAGCCCGTTACCGCAGCGTCGGAACATAGTCCTCACCGATTTCGCTCTTCGCGTAACGCGCGGGCTTCAGCTTCGCCAGCACGTCGAAGCTCTTCTGCACCGATTCGTCATAAATGCCATCGGCCGTGCGCTTTGCGTTCGTCTCGTGCAGCTCGATCGCTTTCTCTTCGAACGGGAACGCCTGCTCTTCCAGCAGCACGTCGTATTCCTCGCGCGCTGCGGCATCGAGGTCCTTCGGACGCTCCGATGCCATGAGATCCGCCGCGAACTGGCGATACAGCTCGCCCATGCCGAAGGTCGCGGCCGTCGTCACCTCGGCGACGCCGTAGTCGAGAGCTTGTCCGTACACGCTCAATACTTTTTCCATCGCGGTGCGCTTCGCCTTGAGCGTCTTGTCGAGCGGCGCGACGAGCTTCACGGCATTGAACGTCGCCACCGGCTGCTCCACCGTCTCGAGCGTCGCACGCGCCGCAAGATACTTGCTGCGATCGGTGCGTGCCGCGCCCGCGGCCTTGTCGGCCGCGATGATCTCGTTGATCCACTGTGAACGCGTGCGCGCATCGTTTTGTGCCTTCGCCATGTCGGCGAGTTTCTGGCGCGCGTTCTGCGCCGGATCCAGCGGCGCGGGAAATTGCTTGATGTAGCTCGCATACGTGCGGGCCGTGTTCGGCTGCGAGCCTGCCTTCTCATAGAGCGTCGCCGCCTGCCACAGCGCTTCCCGACGAATGTCCGCCGGCTCTTCCGAGCGTGCGGCGATGCGCTCGAATTCCGCGGCCGCTTCCGAGCCGCGCCCGGTTTCCAGATATGCGACCGCGAGCGAGCGCGTCGCTTCGGGCACGAGCTCGTGATTCGGATAGTTGCGCCGGAACGCCTCGAGCACTTGCGCGGCGCGCGGCCATTGCTGGCTCTTGATCAGAATGCTCGCCGCGTCGAACTCGGCATTCGCGCGAACCTTCGCGTTCGGCGCGAGCGCACCGACGCGCAGGAAGTCGTCGACGGCGCCGTTCGCATCGCCCGCCGCTTGTTTCGCTTCCGCCTGCTTGTAGATCGACGCCGCGATGCGCTCTTCGATCGCCGGCCGATCCTTGTCGTTCGGCGGCAAGTAACCCTGCACGCGCACATATGCCTGCTCCGCTTCCGCGAAGCGGCCGCGATCGAACAGCGAATGCGCGAGCAGCGTCGTCGCGGTGCGCTGATACTGCATCTCGACCGGCGGCTTGCGCTCGAGAATCTGCTGCGAGACTTCGATCACGCGCTCGAAGTCGTTCAAGGCGAACAGATCCTGATCCGCCTTCGTCAACACCCGCGCGGATTCGGCGTGCTCGGGAAAGCTCGTCGCGAACATGATCGCGCTTTCGATGCCCTGGCGATGCCAGAGCGCCTGGGATTCGCCGCTGATCGTCGCCTCGTGCTTGTCGTAGGCGACGAGCGCCGCGTAACCGGCGGCCGACGATTTGGCGTGCTGCGGATAGTCGTAAGCGGTGCGCTCGTATTCCTTCGCGGCCTCCGCGTAGCGGCCCGACTCGAACAGCACTTCGCCGAGCAGATAGCGCGTGCCCGGCGCTTCCGGATCCTGCGGGAAGGAATCGAGCAGCGCGCGATACCAGCGCGCGGCGGCGGCGTAGTCCTCGGGCTTTTTCGATTTCTGCGCGTGCGCGTGGTAGTACTCGGCCAGGTCCTTTTGATTCGATTTCAACAGCGCCGCGACCTCGGGCGCATCCGCGACGGTCCGGTTCTGCCAGAACGGCGAGCCGAACGCGTAGCGCTCGACGAACGCCTGCTTGCCATCCAGCACGAGCGAGGCGAAGCCGCCCTTCTGATAGGCCTCGATCGTGCGCACTTGCAGCGAAGGCGCAAAGCGATCGTCGGGCCGGCGTTTCGCGAAAGCTTCGTAAGCGAGCGCCGCATCCTGATAGCGCTCCTTCTCCATGTAGAGATTGCCGAGATTCTCGTAGAGCAGGTGCGCATACACGGGATCGCCGCGCTGGCGCAGCGCCGCATCGAG
>Ga0164243_10003318_pt1 | contig 25847 bp, 24 predicted proteins | sample OricompcompostOP_FD_108781 | JGI IMG/M metagenome (GOLD analysis project Ga0164243, IMG submission 108781) | Organic Plus compost microbial communities from Emeryville, California, USA - Original compost - Organic plus compost (OP) | ecosystem: Engineered > Solid waste > Mixed feedstock >...
CCCGCCACAACGGCTGCATGCGCGTCATCCCCGGCTCGCACCGCAGCGGCACCCATCGGCACGTCGAGACCTTCGACAAGGACAACCTGCTCTCGCGCGGCCAGGCGCTGGCCGACGTGGATGAGCAGAGCGCCGTCGACATCGTGCTCAAGCCGGGCGAGTTCTCGCTCCATCACGGGCACCTGTTCCATTCGTCCGAGCCGAACGTCTCCGATGACCGCCGCATCGGCTTTGCGATGATGTTCATCCCGGCGCATGTGGAATCGACGCTCGGCCGCCGCTCGGCGACGCTGATCAGCGGCGAGGACCGCTACGGCCACTGGGACCACGACCCGCTGCCGACGCGCGACCGCGATCCGGTGATCTGGGACCTGATGCATCAGGCCGATCGCCACTACCGCGATCGCGCCCACAGACAGGATGCCGAACCCGCCGCCGCCAAATAGCCGCGGCGTTTCACAAGTTGGAACCGTGTGCGACAGCGCGCCGCAGCGTGCGTCCGCTGCAACCACAACAACCGCATTCTTCGTCTGGTAGTTGTAAGTTGCGCATATAGTTGCGAAAAACTTGCAACGTGTTGATTGCACGCAACCCCACAGGCTGCGCGATCCGTTAACTTCTTTCCGTGTTCGGCGTCATACTGATTCGCACTGCTGCGAGGCTTATTTGTCGCTGACTGGCCTATATTTCCCGTCCGCCGAACGCGGGCTTCCGGCACGCACGATCCTCGGCGTCGTGGTCGTCGCCGTTCTGCTGCCGACGCTCATGGTGGCGGGATGGCTGGCCACGCTCGCGGCGGATGCCGAGCGCGTGCAGATCGAGCGCAACATCGAGCAGCACGCGCGCGAGATTTCGGTCGCGCTCGACCGCGAGGTCACGGGCATCAAGGGGATGCTCGCCGCGCTCGGCACGTCGGCGTCGCTGCACAACGGAAACCTCCATGGCTTCCACGCCAAGGCGGTTGGGATTTCGCAGCAGTTCGGGCTGCAGATCGCGCTGTTCGACCGGTTCGAGAGGCGGCACGTCCTCAACACTGCCGCGCCCTACGGCTCGCACCTCACCACCTATTCCTTCCCGCAGCCGCTCGTCGAGCAAATCGCCGGAAGCAGGGCCCCGATCGTCACCGGCGTGATGCTCAGCCCGATCCGCAATCGCTACAGCGTGGCGGTGGTCCTGCCGGTGCGTCCCGTGCCCGATCTCGACTATCTCATCAGCGCCAGCATCGACGCCGACAAGCTTGCCGAGGTCTTCAACGTCGCGCCGCTGCAGCCGCATTACGTCGCCGCGGTCGTTGACCGTGACGGCGTGATCGTCGCGCGCTCCAGCAGGCACCACGAGCTCGTCGGCACGCGCGTGCAGCACCACAGCATCCCGCCCGGCATGCAGGGGGAGTTCGAAGGCCCCAGCGCCGATGGCGCCGACTTCCATTGGTTCTACCATCGATCGGCCATTACCGGCTGGACCGTCCTGATCGGCGCGCCCCGCGCCGCGTTCGAGCAGTCGTTCAAGCTGATGTCGAAGCTCCTGGCCGGAGCCGCCCTCGCGTTGTTCGCCATCGGATTGACGGCGGCCTATTGCATCGGCGGCGGCTTCTCGCGCGCTGTGTCGGAGATCGGTCATGCCGCGCGCGAACTGCCGCGGCGCCCGCCACCGCAAAGCGTCTCCTCGCATTTCCTCGAAGCCAACCGCCTGCTTGACGATCTCAAGGCGGCATCCCTCGACCTGCGCGCCACCGATGCGCAGCAGCGCTTCGCGATCGAGGCGGCGGGGATCGGCACCTGGAGCTGGGACCTTGTGAGCAGCCGCCTCATCGCCTCGCCGCGCACGTGCGAACTGTACGGATTGTCCGCGAGCGCCGAGCCGACGATGGACTGTCTCGTCAGCGCGGTGCATCCGGCCGACCGTGATCTCATCCGCCAGGCGGTTCGGCGGTGCTTTGCGGGCGTCGAGACCTGTGAGGCTGAGTTCCGGGTGCTGGGCGCGGACGGCAGCTCGGACCGCTGGCTCAGCCTCAAGGGCCGTGTCGAGCGCGATGCCTCGGGCACGCCGGTGAGGATCCACGGCGCGGTCCAGGACATCACGGACCGCAGGACGAGCGAGCACGAGCGGGTGGTGCTGCTGCGCCGGCTGACGTGCGCGCAGGAGGCGGAACGCCTGCGGCTTGCGCACGAGCTGCACGACCAGACCGCCCAGAGCCTGACCGCGGCGCAGCTCGAGCTCAAGCGCATGGAGGTCGAGCTCGGCCCCGGCGCGGCAACCCGCCTCGCCTGGCTGCGCAGCCAGCTCGAGGACATGGCCAAGACCGCGCACCGGATCGCCTATGAGCTGCGGCCGCCCGCGCTCGACATCGACCTGCGGGTCGCGCTGTCCGGCCACCTCGCCGACTGGGGCGCGACCTACGGCATCTGCACGGACTTCCAGTTCAACTGCCAGCGCGCCGAAGGCAAGCGTCTTCCCGACGAGGTCAGAACCTCGATCTACCGCATCGTGCAGGAGGCCCTCACCAACGTCGCCCGGCACGCGCGCGAAGCCACGGCGGTGAGCCTCGTCGTCAATTGCCGCGACGATCTTGTGCAGGTGACGATCGAGGACGACGGGCGGGGGTTCGATCCGGGCGACGATCCGGAATGCGCGCGCCGTTCGGGGCTGGGCCTCGCGGGCATGCGCGAGCGGGCGGCGCTCGTCGGCGGGCACGTCGAGATCGAATCGTCGCCCGGCGTCGGCACGACCGTCTTTGTGCGGGTGCCGCTGCAAGAGAGGAGGCAAGTCGCGTGAGTCGCAACATCCGCCTGTTCCTGGCCGACGATCATCCCATCGTGCTCGCGGGCCTGCGCGAGTTGGTGCGGGGCGAGCCCGACATGGAGGTCGTGGGCGAGGCGACCGCCGGCTGGGCCGCGCTCAAGGGCATCCGCGAGTTGCAGCCGGACGTGGCGGTCATCGACATTTCGATGCCCGAGCTCAACGGCATCTTGATCTCGCGGCGGATCGCAAAGGAAGCGCCGAGCGTCCGCGTTCTCGTGCTGACGTTCCATGAAGACCGCGCCTATGTGCATCAGGCGCTGCAGGCGGGGGTGCGCGGCTACGTGCTCAAGCGTACGGCGGCGGAAACCCTGTTGCATGCCATCCGCGCGGTCTACGTCGGCGGCCTTTATGTCGACCCCTCCGTCGCCGGGCGCCTGTTCGAGGGCAAGGAGGGCCGCGCGGGCAAGTCGCTGGAGAATCGCCACACCATCTCGCTGACCGACCGCGAGGCGGAAGTCCTGAAGATGGCGGCGCTCGGCTTCACCAACAAGGAGATCGCCGCCCGCCTCGGCGTCGGCATCAAGTCGGTCGAGACCTACAAGGCGCGGGGCTCCGACAAGCTCGGCCTCAAGAGCCGGGCCGAGATCGTGCGCTTTGCCTCGGCCGAAGGCTGGCTGATGGATCTCTAGAGCATGATCCCGAAAAGGGGGTTCCCGGTTTTCGGACAAGATCATGCCCATAAACACAGCACATGATCCCGAAACCGGCGCCTGCGGATTTCGATCCGGCCTGATCCGCTGGCGGTTCGGCGGGCGCCTGCAACAACCCGCCGTTTGATCCGGCGATGGTGCCACGTGCGCGCGTGGCCGTTTTCCCGCGCCGGTCCCGATTCGTCACCAAAACGTAAACGCGTCCGGGGTTGCCCTGACAGCAGCCCGGAAGCACCAGCCAAAAAGTTTTAACGATCGTCGCTAGGCTGTGCCGCGCGAAAGATCGAATGCACATGAAATCAACACGTAAGGGTTCATCATCGTTAACCTCGTAGGAATGGGTATCAGGCAGAATCAGCTTCGCCACTCGCAGGACGCAGAACGCGTACATCTGAAATGACCTCGCAGCCCGCTCCCCAACCCGCAGCCGATAGCCCGATTGCGCCGATCGATTGGCAACCCGCCGGCGCCGACCGCAATTCCTCGGATCTGGTGCAGTTCATCAGCTTCGCCATCGGCAACGACCAGTACGGCGTCGACATCATGGCCGTGCGCGAGATCAAAGGCTGGTCGGAGATCACCCATCTGCCGAATCAGCCGGAATACGTGCGCGGCGTCCTCAACCTGCGCGGCGTCATCGTGCCGATCATCGACCTGCGCTGCCGCTTCGGCCAGGGTCTGACCGAGGCGACGCCAACCCACATCGTGATCATCGTGCAGATCGGCGCGCGTCCGGTGGGCCTCCTGGCCGACCGCGTTCTGGATATCGTTTCGGTCGACAGCTCACATATTCAGGCCGTTCCGCGCATTGCGCAGGCCTCGCGCATCAACTTCCTGTCCGGGCTTGTGACGGTCGACGCGGCGATGATCGCGTTGATCGACCTTCCCAACCTGCTGTCGTTCTCCGATCTCCAGAGCAAGGATCAGTCCGCCTAGCATCCGTCCATCCTCGTCTCCAACCCTTCACGTCCATCCCTTTTCGGAGCGGAAAGGCCTCCAATGTCACCAGTTCAGCGTGGGTCGGCTGCAGCGCTTGCGCCAAGCGCGCCGGTTATCGCCGACCCCCGTCGCGAGTTCGCATTCTCCGACGCCGATTTCCAGGAGCTTGCCCGGCTCGCCTACGAGCATGCGGGAATCGTGCTCGGCGAAAGCAAGCGCAATCTCGTGTACAGCCGCCTGTCGCGCAGGTTGCGGACGCTGAACCTCGACAGCTTTGCCGTCTACCGCGAGTACCTCACCGAGAATGCGCGCGAGGTCGAGAACTTCGTCAACTCGATCTCGACCAACCACACCAAGTTCTTCCGCGAATCACATCATTTCGACCACTTCCGCAGCCACGTCGCCGGGCATTTTGCCCAGCTCGCGCGCGGCAATGCCGCGAGCCGCCTGCGCATCTGGTCCGCCGGCTGCTCGTCCGGTGAGGAGCCGTATACGATCGCGGTGGTGCTCCGCCATCAGGTCCCGGACATCGCGCGCTATGACGCGCGCATACTGGCGACCGACATCGATACCGACATCCTCGCCAAGGGCGTGCGCGGTGAATATCCCGTCACCGTGCTCGAAGAGGTGCCGGCGGCCTATCGGGACTATTTCGAGAAGGCGGGCGGTGCGCGGGCGGCGAGCACGGTCGTGATGGCGGACGAAATCCGCAAGCTGATCGCCTACCGGCAGCTCAACCTGCTTGGCGCCTGGCCGATGAAGGGCCTGTTCGACGCGATCTTCTGCCGCAACGTGATGATCTATTTCGACGGTCCGACCAAGACCAAGCTGGTCGAGCGCTTCACGCAGCAGCTCAAGCCCGGCGGCTGGCTTTACATCGGCCATTCCGAATCGCTGATCGGTTCGCATCCCGGGCTGCAGCTCGTCGGCCGCACGATCTACCGGAGAGAGCCGTGATCACCGCAGCCGCGCTGCGCCCGGCGGCGACGACCGGTCCCGAAGAGGGCGGCCCGAGCTCGAGCGGGCGGCGCTTCTTCGACGCCAACAACGGCGTGTGGATGGTGAAGGTGTTCCCCGGCGAGTATTACGTCACCTCGCGCTCCGACGAGGTGCTGGTCACGATCCTCGGGTCCTGCGTGTCCGCCTGTATCCGCGATCCCCGCACCGGCATCGGCGGCATGAACCATTTCATGCTGGCGCAGGGCCAGTCGCAGAGCTGGGACGGCGATCCCGAGTCGGCCCGCTACGGCAACTTCGCGATGGAGAAGCTGATCAACGAGCTGCTCAAGGTCGGTTGCTCGCGCCAGTCGCTCGAGATCAAGGTGTTCGGCGGCGGCAACGTCACCGACACCCGCAATCTCATTGGCACGCAGAACTGCGAGTTCGTGCTGCGCTACCTCGAAAGCGAGGGCCTCCCGATCGCGGCTCAGGACCTCGGCGGACAGTATCCGCGGCGTATCCATTACTACCCGTCGACCGGCCGCGTCGTGCGGCGTCTGTTGGCCGGCAGCGAGACGACCGCGATCGCGCGCGAGGAGTCGGAATACGCTGGCCGCCTGAAGTCGCGCAAGGTCGCCGGGGAAATCGAACTGTTCGAATAATATGGGGACGATCTGATGCCTTCGCCTGTTCGAGTTCTCGTGGTGGACGATTCCTCCCTCATGCGGCAGCTCCTGTCGACGCTGCTCGCGGAGGATCCGGAGATCGAGGTGGTCGGCACTGCGCCCGATCCGCTCGTGGCGCGCGAACGGATCAAGGAGCTCAATCCCGACGTGATCACGCTCGACGTCGAGATGCCGCACATGGACGGCGTCTCCTTCCTGCGCAAGATCATGACGCTGCGGCCGATGCCGGTCGTGATGATCTCGACGCTCACCCAGGCCGGCGCCGAAATCACGCTGGAGGCGCTCGAGATCGGCGCGGTCGACTTCATCGCCAAGCCCGTCAACAACGTCGCACAGGAGCTGGCCGCGATCGCCGGCGATCTGCAGGCCAAGGTCAAGGCCGCCGCGCGCACCAAGATCGGCGCGCATCGCGCGGCCGCGGCCGCCCTGGCCCCGCGCGCTCCGCGCCCGCACAAATTCGTCTCGTCCGGCGACAAGATCGTACTCATCGGCGCCTCCACCGGCGGCGTCGAGGCGCTCAAGGCGGTGCTCATGGGCCTGCCGGGCGACTGCCCCCCGATCCTCATCACCCAGCACATGCCGCCGCGCTTCACCGCCGCCTTCGCCGAGCGGCTCAATCGCGAATGCCCGATGACCGTCTCCGAAGCCAGGCAGGACGACGTCGTCGAGCAGGGTCACGTCTATATCGCACCCGGCTCGCATCACCTCGAACTGGTGCGCAAGGGAACCGGCTTCGCCTGCGCCATCAACGATGGCCCTCCGGTGTCGGGCCATCGCCCGTCCGTGGACGTGCTGTTCCGCTCGGGCGTGCGTAGCGCTGGCGCGAAGGCGGTCGGCGTGATCCTCACCGGCATGGGCAAGGACGGCGCCGATGGCCTCGTCGAGCTGCGCCGTTCGGGCGCGGTGACCATCGGCCAGGACGAGGCAACCGCGCTGATCTACGGCATGCCGCGCGTCGCGTTCGAGCGCGGCGGCGTCGCAAAGCAGCTCCCGCTCTCGCATGTGGCCGACGCCATCCTCGACGCCTGCGGCGTGCCGCACCCTGCACACGACAGTTCGCACGCCCGCAAGGCAGGTTGATCCGACAAGCCCGTGAAGTGGATACGATGATGAATGGTGCAACGGCAGACGCGCTCAAGCTGGGTCCGGTCCTCGACCTCGCCGCCGCCGAAGGCCTGCTCGCGACGCTCAAGCAGCGCGCGCGGACGGCCGCAGGGACGCGCATCGATGCATCGGCGGTCGATCTGCTGACGCTGCCGTGCATCCAGGTCATCCTCGCCGCCGCCAAGGGCGGGCACAAGATCGCGGTCCTCGATCCGTCCGAGGCCTTCACTGCTGCCTTCGCCGATCTGGCGCTCGACTGGCCGCGCGACGATGTGCCCATCGAGGAGGCGCCCGCTCCGGCGGCCCAATTGTCCCAAGCGCCGGCGAACGATCCGCCGGCGGCTCCTGCCGCTCCAACCCAAGATGCCGCGATGACCAAACGAATCCTGACGATCGACGATTCCAAGACCATTCGCGACATGCTGCGCATGACGCTGGCAAGCGCAGGCTTCGAGGTGCTCCAGGCCGTCGACGGCCAGGACGGCGTCGAGGTGATGACCCGCGAGAAGGTCGATCTCGTGATCACCGACATCAACATGCCGCGCATGAACGGCTACGAGGTCGTCCGTCACCTGCGCGGCAACCCCAATCACAAGAGCCTGCCGATCCTCGTGCTCACCACGGAGAGCGACAGCGACAAGAAGAACCTGGCGCGCGAGGCCGGCGCGACCGGATGGATGGTCAAGCCGTTCGATCCCGACCGTCTGGTCGAGACGGTGCGCAAGGTGATTCCGTAAGGCTGAGGTCGGGACATGTCGAGCTTCGAGCAGCTGAAACAGACCTTCTTCGACGAATGCGGCGACTTGCTGCAGCAGATCGAATCGGGCCTGACCGACATCCGTGAGGGCAGCCACTCGGATGACACGATCAACGCGGTGTTCCGCGCGGTGCATTCGGTCAAGGGCGGCGCGGGCATCTTCGGGTTCGAGCACCTGGTCGGATTCGCGCATGTCTTCGAGACGGTGCTCGACGCCATGCGCAGCGACCGGCTGGCGGTCACGTCCGACAACGTCGACACGCTGCTCGCCTCGAGCGACGTGCTGACCGATCTCGTCGCGATGTCGCGCGCCGGAGAGACGCCGCCGGCGGATTTCGGCAACGAGTGCCGCGCCGCACTGCAGCAGCTCATGGGCGGCGGCGAGGAGGAGGTGGTCGCGGCTGCCGGCGAGGCCGCGGGCGATTTCGACATCGACTTCACGCCGGTGCAGATCGACCTCGACGAGGGCATCGCCGGCGAGCAGCAGTTCGAGATCACGTTCCGGCCCGGGCCGGAGATGCTCAGGAAAGGCAGCGACCCGCTCAACATCCTGCGCGAGCTGCGGCAGCTCGGAAAACTCGAGCTGACCGCCGAAACCGACCGGCTGCCGGTCCTCTCGGAGATCGAGTTCGACCGTCCCTACATCGGCTGGACCGCCAGGCTCGAGACCACGCGCCCGCAAGCCGAGGTCGAGGGCGTGTTCGACTTCGTGGCCGGTGACTGCGAGCTCGCCATCGTAAACACGACGCCGGTTCCGGCCCTTGACATCGGGCTGCCCGCGCCGGCGGTCGGCGAGACCTCGCTTCCCTCCGTCGACTTCGCGCCCCCGATCGCGCCCGAGGCCGAAAAGCCCAAGGCCGCCGCCGCGGGCGCGCGCGGGTCCGAACCGGGCGAGAAGAGCGCCACGCCGCCCAAGGCGGCGGCGACCACCACCCGCGTCGAGCTCGAGAAGATCGACCGCGTCGTCAACATGGTCGGCGAGCTGGTGATCGCGCAGGCGATGCTCGGGCAGATCGTCCACGAGCTGCCGGAGAGTGTGAGCGCGCGCCTGCAGCAGACCCTCGACGAGGTCGTGCATCATACGCGCGAGCTCAAGGACAGCGTGATGTCGATGCGCGCCCAGCCGGTCGGCGCTGTGTTCCAGCGCATGCCGCGTCTCGTGCGCGAGCTGTCGGCCAAGACCGCGAAGAAGGTCCGGCTGGAGATGACCGGCGAGAGCACCGAGGTCGACCGCTCGATCGTCGAGATGCTGAGCGATCCGCTCACCCACATCATCCGCAACTCGGTCGACCACGGCATCGAATCTCCGGCCAACCGGACGGCCGCAGGCAAGCCCGAGGAAGGAACGATCCGTCTCTCCGCCGGCCACCGCGGGGGCCGCATCGTGATCGAGATCGCCGATGACGGCGCGGGCATCAACCCCGAGCGCGTGCTCAAGAAGGCGCGCGAGCGCGGCCTGGTCGCGCCCGATGCCAACCTGACCGAGGACGAAATCAACAACCTGATCTTCATGCCCGGCTTCTCAACCGCGGAAACGGTGTCCGACATTTCCGGCCGCGGCGTCGGCATGGACGTCGTGCGCCGCAACATCCAGGACATCGGCGGCCGCATCTCGCTCAAGTCCGAGCGCGGACGCGGCATGATCATCCAACTTGCCCTTCCGCTGACGCTCGCGGTCATGGACGGCATGGTGATCCGGGTCGGCCGCGAGACCTATGTCGTGCCCATGTCGGCGATGGTCGAATGCCTGCGTCCGCCGCGCTCCGACATCCACGATCTCGTGGGCACCCGCGGCATGCTCAAGCTGCGCGGCGAACTGCTGCCGATCGTCGATCTGGGCGATCTGCTCGACGTGCGCTCCACCGAGGCCGAGGGTGGCGGCGTCGTGATCATCACCGAGGCCGGCGAGGACATCCGTTTCGGCCTGCGCGTGGACGAGCTCTGCGGTCACCAGCAGGTGGTCATCAAGAGCATCGAGGAGAGCTACGGCTCGATCCCGGGGATTTCCGCGGCGACGATCCTCGGCAACGGCCGGGTGGCGTTCATCCTCGACACGGAGAAGCTTTACGAAATGGCGGCGATCCAGCCTCCGCCGCCGGCAATGGCCGCGGCGAAATACGAGACCGCCGCGATGGCAATGCGCAACTGACCCCAGCCACGAAACCCGCGTGTTCAGAAAAGAAGAGAGTCAAAAATGCCTGTAGCATCGACCCTGAAAGTCCTGATCGTCGACGATCAAAACAGTGTCCGTCAGATGACGCGCATGACGCTCGAGGAGCTCGGCATCAACCTCGTGCACGAGGCCGAGAACGGCGTATCCGCCTTCCAGACGGCGACGCTCCAGCCGATCGACCTGATAATCTCGGACTTCAACATGCCCGAGATGGACGGCCTCGGGCTCCTGCGCGCGGTGCGCGGACATGCGGCGATCCGCAAGCTGCCGTTCATCCTGCTCACCGGACGCGGGGACCGCGAGCTCGTGGTCAAGGCGGCACAGGCCGGCGTGAACAACTACCTGGTCAAGCCGTTCACCACCGCGATCTTGCGCGAGAAGATCGAACAGGTCATCGGCAAGCTGACGTGATCTCGATGCGGCTGGATCAGACCTACGCGGGGGATGACGATCCGCACGACGCGAGCGTGCTCGCGGAGCCGGCGGACGATCTGGCTGCATTTCTCGGTACGCTAGCGGCGATGCTGCGCGAGACCACGACGAAGTTCGAGCAGACTGCCTCCAAGGTCACGGAGCTCATCGTCACCCAGCCCGGACAGACGGACCGCGAGCTCGTGGTCGCGCTGCAGGATTTCGACCGGCTGAACCAGGAGTTCGCCGCGATCTGCGAGGCGCTGATCCGCACCGGCTCGTCGATGACCGGGACGTGGACGATGAACGAGGGCGAAGACCACCCCGGACACAAGGTGATCGGCGCGATCTCGATCGCCGAGCTGCGCGACCGGATGCTCACGCACCTCAAGCTCACGCCCGCCGAGCCGACGGTGGCGGCGTTGATGGAGGAGCCTCTTCCGCCGGCCGATGACGACCTGAGCGCGGAATTCTAGCGAAGTGGGGCGCGCATGATTCGGCACGGCCGGAACGCCCTGCGCTTAAGGAAGTCTCAACGGGCGCGCCCTGTGCGGGTTTTGCATGGGGGAAATCCCGACACGCGGCGTTGGCGCAAAAATAATCATTGGCGGGCATCGTCGATCCGGCAAGTCGGCTGCGCGCGTCCCCCCGCGACGCCGCCGTGCCGTGTGAACGAGGGAACCGGCCCGCGCGGGCCGGTGCGCAGGGCGTGAGCAAGCAACACAAGAGCCTGCGGGGCATTTCGTTCCTGGTGGCGGACGCGAACTCCTATTTCTCGTCGCTGCTGTTCTCGATGCTCAAGGGCTTCGGCGCTGATAAGATCGTGCAGACCCGCGATTGGGGCACGGCCGTCGAGGCTCTGACCGCCACCAAGGTCGACGTGCTCTTATGCGACTCCGGCTTGCCGCCCGGCGGCGGCATTCGCTTCGTGCGCGGGCTGCGCACCGACAGCACGGCGCCTTATCGCAAGATCCCGATTCTGTTCATGACCAACGACGGGCGGGTGAGCACGGTCAAGGCGGCGCGCGATGCCGGCGCCAACATGATCATCATGAAGCCGCTCTCGCCGAAGAACCTTTATGAGCGCCTGGTGTGGGTGGCGTTCGACGCGCGCGCCTTCGTCGAGACGCAGAACTATTACGGCCCCGACCGCCGTTTCAAGATCGAGGGCTTTCCCGACGGCCAGGGCAAGCGCAAGGGCGACCTGCCGGTCGAGGTCGCCGAGAGCGACGGCGCATCGCTGTCGCAGAACGAGATCGACTCGCTGTTCGCCGACGCCCGCAACGTGTAAGGCCCAGTCCTCGCACCGTTCCGACAGCTGCGCTCGATCCATCGGCATTCAAGCACCGACGCGCCGAAGGCACATTTACAACGTCGGACCGTTGTGATGTGTTGTATCCTTCAACGAAGTGGGTCGATCCGGGCGCGTGCTGCGCGGGTCGTTCGGGAGTGGGACGTTTGGAGCGCAGCGGCGTCAGCGTGGCGGGCAGCGGCAATTCCCACGGCGCGGCGCAGGCACCAGCGCAACCGAAACCGCTGCTGTCGGTGCGCGACCTCTGCGTGTCGTTCCATGACGGCGAGCGCTGGCAGCAGATGCTCAAGGACGTCTCGTTCGACGTCAAGGCCGGCGAAATCGTCGGTATCGTGGGCGAGAGCGGCTGCGGCAAGTCGCTGAGCGCGCTGTCCATCCTCGGCCTGCTGCCGCGGCGCGGCTGCGCGCGCACCGGCCAGATTCTGTTCGAGGGGCGCGATCTCGTGCCGCTCGGCGAGGCGGCGATGCGCAAGGTGCGCGGCCGCCATATCGGCATGATCTTCCAGGAGCCGATGAGCGCCCTCGATCCGGTGTTCACGGTCGGCGATCAGATCACCGAGACGGTGCGGACGCATTTTCCGGCGTCGCGCAGGGAGGCGCGGGAGCGGGCGGTCGAGGCGCTGGCGGCGGTCGGCATTCCTTCTCCGCGCAACTGCGTCGACATGTATCCGATGAGCCTCTCGGGCGGCATGCGCCAGCGCGTCATGATCGCCATGGCGCTGGTGTGCGAGCCGCGGCTCCTGATCGCGGACGAACCCACCACCGCGCTCGACGTGACCATCCAGGCCCAGATCATGGACCTCCTGGTCGAACTTTCCACCCGCACCGGCACGGCGCTGCTGTTCATCACGCACAATCTCGGGCTGGTGGCCGAAAGCTGCGCGCGCATGCTCACCATGTACGCCGGACAGGTGGTGGAGGACGGCCCGGTTGACGACATCCTCTCGCGCCCACTGCATCCCTACACGGCCGGCCTGCTCGGCTCGCTGCCACAGCAGCGGCATCGCAAGTCGAAACTGCCGTCGATCCCCGGGCGCGTGCCGTCGGCGCATGACATGCCTGCCGGCTGCCGGTTCAACCCGCGCTGCGGCTACGTGCAGCCGCCCTGCCGCGAGCCGCAGGCGCTGATCGCGCACGGCGACCGCCACGTGCGCTGCTGGCGCAACGAGGCCTTGACGTTGCCGGGGGCCGCGACGTGACCGACATCCTCACGGTAGAGAACCTCGACATTACCTTCAAGGGCCGCCAGCGCCACCAGCGGGTGCGCGCCGTGGACGGCGTCGGATTCTCGGTGGCGAAGGGCGAAACCTTCGGCGTGATCGGCGAGTCGGGGTCCGGCAAGTCGACGCTCGGGCGGTGCGTCGTCTGCCTGACGCGGCCGAGCGCGGGCAGCGTGCGCCATTTTGGGAAGGACCCGTTCGCCCTGTCGGCGCGCGACCTGCGCCAGCACCGGCGCTCGTTCCAGATCATCTTCCAGGACCCCAACGCGGCGCTCGACCCGCGCATGACCATCCTCGAGAGCGTGCGCGAGCCGCTCGATGTTGCCGGCTTCGGCAGCCCCGGCGAGCGGCGCCGGCGCGCGCTCGCCATGCTCGATCGCGTGACGCTCGCGCCCGAACTGGCGCAGCGCTACCCGCACGAAATCTCGGGCGGCCAGAAGCAGCGCGCCAACATCGCGCGCGCCCTCGTGCTCGAGCCCAAGCTGATCGTCTGCGACGAGGTGGTGGCGGCGCTCGACGTGTCGATCCAGGCCGACATGCTCAACCTGTTCGCCGACCTGCAGCGCGAGTTCGACCTCACCTATCTGTTCATCAGCCACGACCTGCGCGTGGTCGCGCACGTGAGCGACCGCGTCGCCGTGATGTATTTCGGCAAGCTCGTCGAGCTCGGGCCGGCGGGCGCGGTGATGGCGGCGCCGCTGCACCCCTACACGCAGGCGCTGCTGTCGGCGGAGCCCGAACCGGTGCCGGCGCGCCTGCGCAACAAGCAGCGCATCATCCTCAAGGGCGAGATTCCGAGCGCCCTCGCGCCGCCGTCCGGGTGCCGCTTCCACACGCGCTGCCCGATGGCGCGCCCGGACTGCGCGCAGCGCGAGCCGGAATGGCGCGAGCTGGCCCCGGGCCGCTTCGTCGCCTGTCACTTCGCCGATGCGGGAGCGGCGGTCGCGGCCGCGCCGGCGGCCGGATGAGGGGAGGGCGCGCCAAGTGTTATGTGCAGCCAAGTGTCATGTGCAAGTATCATGTGAATGAGAGCGCTCGCGCGAGGGCCGGATGCGGCAAGCGACGCCGCAGGCTATCCTGACGCTCGACAACAGGTTTCGAAAAAACAGCACGGGGAGTGAAACAGATGTTCGATAAGACCATTTCGGGACTCGATCGCCGCGACCTCATGAAGGGCACGGCCGCCGCGGCCGGCGCGCTGCTGCTGCCGGGCGGGGCGCTGGCGCAAGGGGCCCCGCGCAAGGGCGGCACGCTGCGGCTGGCCATGCCCTACAATCCGGGCGCGGTCGATCCGATGACCGGCCGCAACCTGCCGGACTTCGAGGTGCTCTATGCGGTGTTCGACGCGCTCGTCGATTTCGAGCCGCAGACGCTCCAGCTCAAGCCCGGCCTCGCCAAGTCGTGGAAATTCACCGATCCCAAGACGCTCGTGCTGGAGCTCGTGGACAATGCGAAGTTCCACGACGGGACCGCGTTCGACGCCGAGGCGGTGAAGTTCAACCTCGAGCGCTACAAGAGCGATCAGCGCTCCAACGTGAAGGCGGACCTCGCCACCCTGGACTCGGTCGAGGTCACCGGCAAGCACCAGGTCACGCTCAAGCTCAACCGGCCGAACGCCGGCATGCCAAACATCCTGACCAACCGCGTCGGCCTGATGGTCTCGCCGAAGTCGATCAAGGAGGCGCCGAACGGCAACGTCGACCGCAAGCCGGTCGGCACCGGTCCGTTCAAGTTCGTGAGCTGGCAGGACAACGACAGCTTCGTTCTGGTGCGCAACGAGAGCTACTGGAAGCCGGGCCTGCCGTATCTCGACGGCATCAACATCAAGATCATCAACGAGCTGAACACGATCGTGCGTGCCGTCGTAGCCGGCGAGGCCGACCTCGGTATCAACCTGCAGGGCCCGCAGAAGGCGATCGCCGACCGGTCCCCCAGCGTGGTCGCCGTCGCCGTTCCCTCGCTCGTGCTCTACGGCGCGTTCCTCAACTACGGCAAGCCGCCGCTTGACGACGTGCGGGTGCGGCAGGCGCTCAATTACGCGCTCAACCGCGACGAGATCAACAAGATCGTCGCTGTCGGGCTCGGCCAGCCGTCGAGCGCGGTTCTGCCGAAGGAGCACTGGGCCTGCGATCCCACGACGCAGAACTATTACAACTACGATCCGCAGAAGGCGAAGAAGCTGCTGGCGGAGGCGGGCCATCCCAACGGCGTGGAGATCGAGACCTTCGGCTGGGCCGACCAGCTCGCCATGCAGCGCCAGGAAGTCATCATCTCGCAGCTCGCCAGGGTCGGCATCCGCATCAAGCTGACCCCGCTCGCGCCCCAGCAGGCGGTGCAGGCCTTCATGATCGAGAAGAAGGGCTCGATGTTCATCAGCCCCTCGTCGGCTTACCCCGATCCGAGTCAGCTCTACGAGGCGCTGTTCGGCAAGACCGCCCTGCGCAACGCCAGCGGCATCGAGCTGCCGGGCTTCCGCGAATTGCTCGACGCCACCATGGAGGCCCAGGACCAGGCCGCGCGCAAGGCTGCCTTCGCCAAGCTGCAGAAGTTCGTGCTCGAGAACGCGCTGCAGATGGTGCAGTTCATCTCGCCGGCGGTCGCCGTGCACAACAAGAAGGTCAAGAACTTCCATGACACCCTGCTCGCGGTCGCGAAGTTCACCGAGGTCTGGCTCGAGGCCTAGGATGTCCGGCGCGCGAGCCGTCGTTGGTGTTGTCCCTCCCCGCAGGAGGGGAGGGGCGCAGCCCACTGCAAGCACGTTCGAGAGCGGATCCGTCGCATGAACCGTCTCCCACTGCTGATCGGACGGCGTCTGTGGCAGCTGCTGCCGATCATCGTGTTCGCGACCTTCGTCGTGTTCGCGCTGCTGCAGCTCGTGCCGGGCGATCCGGCGGTGACGCTCGCCGGCGACTACGCCTCCAAGGAACGCATCGAGGAGATCCGCCAGATCTACGGGCTCGACCGGCCGCTGATCGTGCAGTACGGCACTTGGCTGTGGCACGCGGCGCAAGGTGATCTTGGCCGCTCGCTGCTGTCGAGCGCGCCGGTGCTCGACCTGATCATGCAGCGCCTCCCGAATACGATCCTCATCGCCGTTTACGCGCTGGTCATCGCGGGCATCATCGGCATCCCGCTCGGCGTGCTGGCCGCAACGCGCGTCGGCTCGCGCCTGGATGCGTTCGTCACCAGCATCGCCTCGCTCGGCGTGGCGTTGCCGAGCTTCTGGCTGGCCATCCTTCTGGTGGCGAATTTCTCGCTGGCGCTGCATTGGTTCCCGGCGACCGGCGCGCAGCCGATCACGGTCGATCCCGCGGCCGCGCTGCTGCATGCCACGCTGCCGGCGGTGGCGCTGGCGGTGGGCGTCATCGCCGAGCTCGCGCGCCAGGTACGCAGCGCGTTGATCGAGGTGCTGGGCTCGCAATACTATCGCACGCTGCGCGCCAAGGGCCTGAACCCGGCAGCGATGCTCTGGAGGCATGGCTTGCGCAACGTCAGCGTCACGCTTCTCACCATCGTTGGCCTGCAGGTCAACCGCCTGTTCTCGGGCGCGGTGGTGATCGAGGCGGTGTTCGCAGTGCCGGGCGCGGGTCAGCTCGTCGCCTATTCGGCGATCAACAAGGATTTCCCGGTGGTGCAGGGCGTCGTCCTGGTGCTGGTGGTGATCGTGATCCTGGTCAACCTTACCGTCGACGTTCTCAGCGCCCTGCTCGATCCGAGGGCGGCCGAAGCATGACCGCGCTCGCCGAACATTCCCCCATCCGCCCGCGCTCGCGCGCCGCGCGCCTCTGGCGCTGGATGCGCTCGGACGTGCGGGCGGTGCTCGCCATCGCCTATCTCGCCGTTCTCGTGATCGTGTCGCTGTTCGCGCCGCTGATCGCGCCCTATTCGCCGCTCGAGCAGAACGTCGCCAACCTGTTGCTGCCGCCGAGCTGGGAGCACTGGCTCGGAACCGACGACCTCGGCCGCGACGTGCTGAGCCGGCTGATCTGGGGCGCGCCCAACTCGCTCTATGCCTCGCTCCTGGCGGTCGGCGTCGCCATCGCGCTGGGCGTGCCGACCGGGCTGATCATCGGCTTCGTCGGCGGATGGTTCGACGAGATCGTCAGCCGCTTCATCGACGCGCTGCTGTCGTTCCCGCCGATCGTGCTCGCCATCGCCGTCACCGGCGCGCTTGGCATCGGGCTCACCAACGCCATGCTGTCGGTCGGCTTCGTGTTCGCGCCGTTCCTGGCGCGGCTTGTGCGCGCGCAGACCCTGACCGTGAAGAACGCGCTCTACGTCGACGCGGCCCGCGGCTTCGGGGCGAGCACCGCCCACATCATCGTCAAGCACATCGTTCCGAACGCCATCCAGCCGGTGATCGTGCAGGTCACGCTGATGCTGGCGATCGCACTTCTGGCCGAGGCCAGCCTGAGCTTCCTCTCGCTGGGCGTGCAGCCGCCGGCGGCAAGCTGGGGCGGCATGCTGGCGCGCGCCTACAATTATATCGAGATCGCCCCGGCCCAGATGTATGCGCCCGGCTTTGCGATCCTGCTTACGGCGCTGGCCTTCAACGCGCTCGGCGAGTCCATGCGGGTCGCGCTCGACCCCACCATGAAGCGGCGCTGACGCTTTCTCACTCGGCCGCGCTGACGTGGCGCGCGCGCGTGTAGCGGTTGGCCGGGATCGGCAGGCCGAGGTTCTCGCGTAGCGTATGCCCTTCGTACTCGGTGCGGAACACGCCGCGCCGCTGCAGCTCGGGGATGACGAGATCGACGAAGTCATCGAGGCCTTTCGGGAAGGTCAGCGGCAGCACGTTGAAGCCGTCGCAGGCGCCCGCCTCGAACCAGCTCTGCAGCGCGTCGGCGATGTCGCCGGGGGTGCCGCACACCGTGCGGTGCGCGCGCTGGCCGATCACGCGGCGCATGAGCTGGCCCAGCGTCAGGTTCTCGCGCTTGACGAGGTCCATCATCACCGTGAGCCGGCCGCGCTCGGCGTCGGCGTATTTCGGCTCCGGCACCGGGCCGTCGAGCGGGAATTTCGACAGGTCGAAGCCGAAATAGCTTGAGAGCTGCTTGAGCCCGAATTCCGGATGGATCAGCTCCTGCAGCTTCTCGTACGTGTCCTCGGCCTCGGCGCGCGTGCGCCCGACCACCGTCATCACGCCGGGCATCACCTTGATCTCGTCTGCCGAACGGCCATAGGCGGCGGCGCGGGCGCGGATGTCGCGTGTGAAGGCGCGCGACTGCTCCATGTCCTGCTGCACGGTGAAGATGACCTCGGCGGTCTCCGCCGCGAGGTCGCGCCCGTCCTCGGACTGGCCGGCCTGAACGATCACCGGGCGGCCCTGCGGCGTGCGCTGGATCATCAGCGGGCCGCGCACCGAGAAATGCTTGCCCTTATGATTGAGGAAATGCAGCTTGGCCGGATCGAAGTAGAGTCCGGCCGCCTTGTCGGCGACGACCGCGTCCTCTTCCCAGGAATCCCACAGGCCGAGCACGACATGCGCGAACTCCTTGGCGCGCGCATAGCGCTCCGCGTGCGGGATGTGGCTCTCCTTGCTGAAGTTGAGTGCTTCCGCGGCGGCCAGCGAGGTGACGAGGTTCCAGCCGGCGCGGCCGTTGCTGATGTGGTCGAGCGAGGCGAAGAAGCGCGCCACGCTGAACGGCTCGTAGTAGGTCGTCGTCATGGTGGCGACGAGCCCGATGCGCTCCGTCACCGCGGAGAGCGCGCCAAGCAGGGTGAGGGGCTCGAGCCGCGAGGCCGAGGTCTGGCGTTTCCAGGCCTCGACGTCGTCGGAGCCGAAGGTGGCGTTGGTGTCGGCGGTGAACAGCAGGTCGAACTTGCCGCGCTCGGCGGTGCGCGCGATCTGCATGTAGTGCTTCACGTCAAGCTTGGCGCGCGGGTCGACGTCGGGATCGCGCCAGGCGGCGACATGGTGGCCGATGCCCTCGAAAAAGAGGCCGAGCCTCATCATCGGGCGTGCGGGGCTGGTCATGGGCGTAGTCCGTTGTTTGCCGGATCATACGCGAGCCGCATTCCGCTGTCAGCGATGCCGCGCCCGCGGCATTCGCGGGCCGCATGCGGCGCAGCCCCGGATGCATGAGGCCGTCTCCGGCCGCGGGCGCGGCATCATCCGCCGAACATCGGATCGATCGGCACGCGATAGCCATTGGCGAGGCGGTTGGTCTCGTTGGCCATGCCGACCACGGCCATCAGCTCGGCGAACATTGCCTCGGTCATGCCCGCCTTGCGCGCGGCCGCGCCGTGGCTGGCGATGCAATAGCCGCAACCGTTGGTTACGCTGACCGCGAGGTAGATCATCTCCTTGGTGCGGGCGTCGAGCGCGCCGGGCGCCATGATCTCCTTAACGCTCTCCCATGTGCGCTTGAGTCCGGCCGGATCGTGCGCGAGGTATTTCCAGAAGTTGTTCACGTCGGGCACGTTGCGGGTCGTCTTGATGTCGTCGAACACGGCACGCACCTCGGGCGAGGCGGCTGAGTACTCGATCGGCTGCAGGCTCATGGCGGGGCTCCTCAGGCTCGGGTCGCCCGCATGGTAGCCCGGGCCGCGCCGTGGGCGCGACAGGTCACTGCAACGGCTTAAGATGGAACGCGAAAGTGGACGCAGCGGTTTGCGGCTTCGCGCGGCTATTTGCGGTCGGGCTTGCCGGCTTCGAGCGCGCGAGCGTCGCGCGCGATGACCATGCATTCGAGCAGTTCGACATAGCTTGGCAGGCCGCCCATCCTGGTCTGGGCCAAGCACGACTGCTGATCGGCGCGGCTGAAGGTCGGCCACTGCTTGCGCAGGTCCTCGCGCGCGCCTTGTTCCTGCGCCATGCACTGGTCCTTGGACGTCACCTGCCCGCCCGCAATGGCGGCCACCTGCCGGCAGCTCGCCTCGACGTCGAGCACGGGAATCGCATCGGCAGCGACGGCAACCGGCATGGCCAGCATGAAATTGGAGAGCAGGGCCCTGAGCATGACGGCCGGCCTCAGCCTCTTGGTTCGGTGCTGGCCGGCGCGCGGGCGGAGCCGCCTTGCGGCCCGCCCCCACACCGGGTCGTGCATCACGCCAGGCTTCTGACCCGGAATGCGAGCCCGATCATCAGGATGCCGAACACGATCGCGTAGACTGCGATGATCCAGACCAGCGCCAGCGCTCCGGCGCCGGGCGCCACCAGCACGAGCGCCCCGAAGATCACCGACACGATGCCGGACAACACCAGCATCCATTCGCCTTCGATCTCCTTGCGCAGGCGGATGGCTCCGATGATCTCGAAGATCCCGTGCACCAGCGCCCAGGCGCCGATGAACAGCACCAGCAGGACTGCAGTGATGCCGGGATAGACGAAAGTCACGACGCCGGCTGCGATCCCGAGCAGGCCGACCACGATCAGCCACCATGTCGGAGCGGGTTTGGCGCCGCCGAAGAACGCGGCCCACAACGAGATGATGCCGTCGGCGAAGGCGAATGCGCCGTAGAGCAGCACCAGTGTGGCCAGCGTCAGGCCGGGCCATGAGAGCGCAAGGATTCCGAACAGGATCGCCACCGCGCCGCGCAGCGCCAGCACCCACCAGCTGTGTGCCAGTGCATGCTGCAGCGAGGACGGCGGATTCATCGACAGACGTGCGTCGGCTTGCATGACGTGCTCCATCTGATGTCGCAACGATCTTGGGCCGATGGGCCATGCTCCGCGTGCGACGTGACCGGAAGCAGTGGCGGCGCTGCCGTGCGGCGCCGTAAGGTAAAGCTATCGAGCGGGAGAGGCGGCTTCGAGTTGGACAGAGGTCCAATGCGGCAACCGCAGGGAGAGCGGCGGTCTCGGAGCGGCGGCCTCGCTGCCCGGGCGCAGACAGGCCGCGGCGCGGGGCGGAAAACGAGGCAGCGCGAGGCGCCGGAGCGTCGTGCGGATGTGGAAAGCGCCTCGCGCCGCTCGTCCGGTGGCGCACCACCAAGGGCAACGCTACGCAACGGCGGTGCGCAAATCCATGGGACTTTGGTCCGATTCCGGTAAACCCAAGTATAGGATCGCCGACAAGAGGCCCGCCGGTCGCGATTGAATCGAATCCGGTTTAACGTGCGGACGACGACGTGGTCGGCGCGGACGGCGCCGCAGCCCCGGGTGTCGCCGGCGAGACCGACGAGATGCTCGGCTCCGGAAGCCACTCGCGGTTCATGACCTCCTTGGCGCGCGTCTCGTCCACGTAGGGCACGATGAGCTGCTTGAAAGCGAACGCCACCTCGCCGTACTCGGACTTGCAGCGCGGCGCGCGCCGCTCGGGCAGATAGCCCTTGCTGATCAGATCGCCGAACGTGTCGGGATCGGCGCCGTAGCCGATGCACAGCAGGTTGTAGAAGCGCTGCATCGGCGCGCTGTGCTCATCGGCGAAGGCCGACAGCGGGACGGTCACGGTCGGGTTCTGGACGTAGTTCTTGTAGCCGTAGGCGGCGCCGCCGATCAGGCGGCGAGCGCGCTCCTTGCCGAACAGCAGCATGATGTAAGCCGCGAACTGGTCGGCGGCGTCCTCCGTGCGTCCGAAGATCGGGACGTTGAGCAGGTCGAACGTGGCGTGTCCCATCTCGTGGGCGGCGACGTACAGGAGTTGGCCGAGCATCGCGTCCGCCGACGTGATGCCGGCCGGGGTGGGCTCCTTCGGCAGGCTCTTGCGGATATCGTCGACGTACTCGTAGCAGATCGTCAGCGTGAACCGCTGGTACCATGCGTTCGACACGCCGTCGCACCCGCGCATGGTCAATGTGACGTCGATCGGGAAACGAATCGGGCTGAAGACGTCGCGCAGGATCTCGAGCGCGTTGTGGTCTTTCAGCTTCTCGTACAGCTCCTGGTGCGCGGGATTGGTCGGCGCGACGTAATTGATCTTGATGCGATTGGGGGTGCCGGCATCCTGCGCCAGCGCGGGGCTCGCCGCGGACAACGTGGCCGCGAATGCGGCGGCGCGCAGCGCGGCGCGAACGGCAGCGGTCTTCGACGGCGAAAGCCGCGCTTCCCCAGAAGAAGCGCGGCTTTCGGTCATGCAACGCGGTCGCGGACAGCCGGGCTCAGGCTTCCGGCTGTCCGTCCTGCCGCTGCTGCTCACCTCATGTATCCGACAGACCATTGGTCCTGGAAATCCTTCATCATGCTTGCGAGCGACTCATCGAAGTCCTTGGTCGCAGCGGCGGCGCCCGACGTTGTCGGCGGCCGCCCCTCGACCAGGTAGAGCTTCTCGCCGACGCGGAAGAGGATCGCGCCGGGCGAGATCTCCCTGGCGTTCAGCTTGGCGATGGCGGCGGATGCGTCGCCCTTGGCCGCGCCTTTGGTGATCTGGAATGACTTGGCGTCGACGAAGACGCCTTCGTGGTTGTCGAGATTGCCGATGGCCGCCTTCTGTTGCGGCTGCTGCTGTTGCTGGCCGCTGCCTGCCATCTGTGCGGCGGCCGGCGTTGCGAGAGCAGCCGCAAAGCCCGCGATCAGAATTGCGCGCAAGGTAATCGACATCAGTGCCTCCTGTGATCGGATCCGGTGGCGCAGGCTACCGGTCTTCACGGCCGCAGCCCCATTGGACTGTGGTCCAATGGTTTCGCAGTACCGGATGCGGGCGATCCGGCGGCGCTGTTGAGGCAATTCTGCCGACACCTCGACACGAAATGCCGCGCATGCGCTCACGTGATCGTTAGACCTTGGCCTCATGTGTGACGCAGGAACGGCGTAGTCAGGCTGCGGTGGTGGGCCGCTCGACTTCGCTGCGGAGCGGATCATGCGTGTTGGCGGTCAGGTGCTGTCCCTCAGGCGAGGGACGATGGTCCGGCTGGACGATATCCGGCGCGGGATCGCCGTAGCCATCGCGTACTACATCGCCGCAAGGATCGCGCTCCTCGTCGGGACGGTGCCCGGGACGAATTTCGCGCCGTTCTGGCCGCCCAACATCGTGCTGCTGTGCGCGCTGGTGCTCGCGTCGCCGGCGCGCTGGTGGATCTCCCTGCTGGCCGCCTTCCTTGCCCATGCGGCTTTCGAATTGCAGATCGGCGCAGATGTGCCGCAACTCTTACTCGCCTTCTTCGCCAACTGTCTCGTTGCGAGCGTCAATGCGCTCGCCGTGCGTCACCTGATCAAGCGCCCTCCCTGGTTTGGCACCCTGCGCAAGACCTCGATCTACGTCGCCGCGGCCGGCTTTGTGGCGCCGGCGATCGGCGCATTGGCGGGAGGCTTCGTGCCGGTCCTCGGCGCGAGCGGCATGTCCGGCTATCCGTTGTACTGGGCGCAATGGTACGCCGCCAACGCGCTCGCCGGCATCACCCTCGGCCCGCTTGCGCTGATCCTGGTGAGCGAGGGCATGCGGCCTTTCAAGGCGACGCCGCGGGCGCTGCAGGTCGAGGCCGCTGTGCTCGCGCTCGTTCTGGCGGTGGTGTGCGCGGCCGTATTCAACGTGCACGATGCGCGCGGGGCCAACGCGTTGGCCGCAGTTCTGCTCTATGCGCCGCTGCCGATCGTCATCTGGGCAGCCGAGCGCTTCGGCGTGAAGGGGGCGAGCGCCGCCATCTTCGCGGTGGCGATGGTGCTGGTGTGGCGCACGCTCGAAGGACCGTCCCTGTTCGCGGCAGGCGCCGCCGAGAGCAACGTCCTTGCGGTCCAGGTTCTGCTGATCGGGCTCGCGGTGCCGGTGCTTCTGCTGGGTTCATCGATCGATCAGACGCGCAGCGCCGAACGCTCGACGCGCGAGAGCGAGGCACGCATGGCCTCTGCCGCCGCCTCCGCCAACATCGGCCTGTGGCACTACGACATCGCCACCGACGCATTCTGGGGCAGCGAGGCCTGCCGTGCCATCTTCGGGCTTCCCGGCGATGCGCCGTTCGCGCGCGAGCTGTTCCTCGCCGCCATCCATCCCGGCGACCGCGCCACGGTGACCCAGGCGTTCCGCATCGCGCTGCGGTCCGGACACTCGATCGCCATCGAGTTCCGCGTGGGTTCGGGCGAGGGGGACGCGCGCTGGATCCAGGTGCGCGGCCAAGCCCATTGCGACGAGGCTGAGGTCCCGGTGCGCGTGAGCGGCGTCTTCATCGACGTGACGGCGCGCAAGGCGGCCGAAGCGGAAACCGAGCTGCAGCGCAGGGAGCTTGCGCATCTCACCCGCGTGTCGATGCTGGGCGAGCTGTCCGGAACGCTGGCGCACGAGTTGCACCAGCCGCTCACCGCGATCTTGTCCAATGCACAGGCGGTGCAGAACATGATCGCGCCGGGCCGCATCAACGTGGCGGATGTGCGCGACGCGCTCGCCGACATCGTGCAGGAGGGACATCGCGCGGGCGAGGTGATCCACCGGCTGCGCAAGCTTCTGCGCAAAGACGAAGGGCGGGTGGAGCCGGTGGAGCTCGGCGAGCTCGTCCGGTCCACGCTGCGGCTTCTGCATGGCGAACTGGTCAGCCGCAACGTCAAGGTGAAGATCCAGCTTGCGGATCGCCTGCCGCAGCCGCTGGGCGATCCCGTCCAGCTCCAGCAGGTCCTGCTCAGTCTCATGATGAACGCCATGGAGGCGATGAGCGGGGTGCCGGCCGACCGCCGCGTGCTCACCGTCCGCAGCCGGCCGGCCGACCGCGGGATCGAGCTCGCCGTAGCGGACCGCGGACGCGGGATTCCGGCAGGTGACCAGTCGACGATCTTCCAGCCGTTCTACTCCACGAAGGAGCACGGACTCGGCCTCGGGCTGTCGATCTGCTCGACCATCGTGAAGACGCACGGAGGCGAGCTTGTCTTGACCAACAACAGGGAGGGCGGCGCTACGGCGATCATGCGGCTGCCGCTGCCGGCGAAGGTGGAGGTAGAGAATGAACCAGAACGACGAGGCCAGGGAAAAGAGGTTCTCGGTCTTTCTCGTTGACGACGACGCCGGCGTCCTCAAGGCGCTGTCGCGGCTGTTGCGGACGGCGGGCTACGACGTCGTGGCCTTCAATTCGCCGCAGGCGTTCCTCGAAGGCCACGATCCGGCCCTGCCGGGTTGCGCGATCTTCGATCTGGCCATGCCGGGGATCGACGGGCTGCAGCTTCAAGCGGCGCTGCTGGAGAAGGGCGTGTCGCGCGCGATCATCTTCGTGACCGGCAAGGGCGAGATTCCCGACAGCGTGCGCGCGATCCAGAACGGCGCGATCGATTTCCTCACCAAACCCGTCGATGCGCAGGGCCTGCTGCGGGCGATCCGGCGCGCGCACGAGCGCGAGGCGCATGTGCGCGCCGCCCGCGAGGAAATGGATGCACTGCATGCGCTCATCGAGAAGCTCACGCCGCGCGAATACGAGGTGCTGACGCATGTCATCGCCGGCCGTCTCAACAAGCAGATCGCCGGCGATCTCGGAACGGTCGAGAAGACCATCAAGGTGCATCGCGGACGCATGATGGACAAGATGGGCGTTCGCTCCGTCGCCGAGCTCGTGCGTCTGGCCGACAAGCTCGGCATCCAGCCTTATCGTTCCGTCTGCGCGGACACGATGATTTCCCTAAAGGTCAACTCGACTCTCGGCGCTCCGGCGAAATGATGGGGCATGGGTGAGCCGCTGGGTGAAATCGCAATCGTCGATGATGACGCGTCGGTGTGCCGGGCGCTCGGGCGCCTGATCGAGACCTGGTCGTTTCAGGTCCGCACCTATGTGTCGGCGCAGGCCTTCATCGATTCGCTCGACGAGGAAGGAGAGCCGGACTGCCTTGTCGTCGACCTGCAGATGCCCGACATGAACGGTCTCGACCTGCAGGATTACCTGCGCCGCGCCGGCTGCCGCATCCCGACGATCATCATCACCGCGCACAACGAGCCGGGGTTCCGCCGCTGGTGCGAGGCGGCGGAGGTCAGCGCGTTCCTGCTCAAGCCGCTCAACGACACCGA
>Ga0164243_10003319_pt1 | contig 25839 bp, 28 predicted proteins | sample OricompcompostOP_FD_108781 | JGI IMG/M metagenome (GOLD analysis project Ga0164243, IMG submission 108781) | Organic Plus compost microbial communities from Emeryville, California, USA - Original compost - Organic plus compost (OP) | ecosystem: Engineered > Solid waste > Mixed feedstock >...
GCCGGGGGGGGCGGGGGGGGGGGGGGCTGGGGTGGTGGGGTTTGGGGGGGGTTCCCCCGCGCGGGCGTGGGGGGGGGGGGGGGGGGGGGGGGGGCCCGGGGCGGGGGGGGGGGGGGGGGCGTGGGGCGCCCGCCCCCCGCCTGTATGTGTCCTACTTCTGCAGCAACGGACATGAGACCCGTCCGGCGTTCGCCGCCGACGCGCAGGCGCCGGACACCTGGGATTGCCCGCGCTGCGGATTGCCGGCGAATCTGGACTCGTCGAACCCACCGCCACCGCCGAAGAACGAGCCCTACAAGACCCATCTGGCCTACGTGAAGGAACGGCGCAGCGATTCCGAGGCTGCCGAGATCCTCACCGAGGCGCTGGCCGCGCTGCGTGACCGGCGGGCCCGGGGCGAAGTCATCTACTGAGCTTCGATAGATTTCGGGCGTGCCTGCGCCTGCCTCCGACGGATTCTTCGATTTCAACGATCTTGAGAGTTTCATCCATCTGCCCCGGGTGAACGGTGTGGTCTGCGGCCCCGGCGGACGGGTGGTGGCCGAGATCGCGGAGGCCGACCCGAACGGATCGCGGATGGCGTCGGCGCTCTGGGAACTCGATCCTGCCGGTGAGCAGGACGCGCGCCGGCTCACCTTCTCCGCCAAGGGCGAGAGTTCGCCGCGTTTCGGCGCCGACGGCTCGTTGTACTTCACCTCGGCCCGGCCCGATCCCCTCGGATCCGACGACGAGAACGGCGTGCCGGCGATCTGGCGGCTTCCTGATCATGGCGAGGCCGCCGTGATCGCGTCCACGGCGGGCGGGCTCGGACTGATCGCGGTCGCCGACGACGGCACCGTGCTGGCCTCCACCACTGTGCTGCCGGGCGGCTCTCTGGCCGACGACGCCGCCCGCCGCAAGGCACGCAAGGACAGCAAACAGACGACCATCTGGCACACCGGAATGCCCATCCGCTATTGGGATTCCGAAGTCAACGACGTCAGCCCGCGACTGGTGCTGATCAGCCCCGACGGCGGCCTGGTCGATCTTGCACCGGATGCCGACACTGTCAACCTGCGCGGCGCGTCGGCCGACCTGTCCGCAGACGCCGGCACGGTCGTCTCCACCTGGACGGTACGGGTCCGGGGCGGCGAGACCAGGACGTCGGTGATGCTCGTCGATCCCGCCGGTCAGAGCCGCAAGGAGCTGCTGGCCGCCACTGACGAGGATCAGTACGCCGGTCCGAAGCTCTCTCCGGACGGATCGTTGCTCGCCGTCACGCGGATGACCACCTCCACGCCCACCGACACCAGTTACGACTTCCTGGAGGTCCATCCGCTGACCGGCGGGGCGCCGGTGACCGCACAGCTCGGTGATCTCACCGTCGGCGAGTACCGCTGGCTGGACGACCGTACGCTGCTGGTCGTCGGCGACCTGCACTCCCGCGGAGCCGTACTGATCGTCGACGCGGTCAGCGGCGAGGCACGAACGATCGCCGACGACGCGGTCTACAGCTCGCCGGCTCCGAGTCCGGACCGCAAGAGCTGTTATCTGCTGCGCTGCGACATCGGTACGCCCAACCGTCCGGTCCGGGTGCCGCTGGAGCCGACGACCGGGTCGCCCGCACTCACCGAACTACCTGCTCCCGGGGCGGTGGCCGCCCTGCCCGGCGGGCTGGAGTGGGTGGAGACCGATGTCGACGGGCTGACTGTCGGGGGCTGGCTGTGTACCCCGGACGAGGCGACCGACGAGCAGCCCGCTCCGATCATGTTGTGGATCCACGGCGGCCCGCACGGCTCGTACAACGCCTGGAGCTGGCGCTGGTGTCCGTGGCTTGCGGTGGCCCGAGGGTATGCCGTACTGATGCCGGACCCGGCGATGTCGACCGGCTACGGGCACACCGGCCTGAACCGCGGCTGGCCACGTCGCGCCGACGTCGTCTTCCGTGAATGCGAGACCCTGTTCGACGACGTCCTGCAGCGCCCCGAGCTGGATGGAGAGCACACCGCGATGCTCGGCGCATCGTTCGGCGGGTTCATGGCCAATTGGATCGCGGGTCACACTGACCGTTTCGCCTGCATTGTCAGCCACGCCGGGCTCTGGGCGCTGGACCAGCAGCACCGGACGACCGACGCCGCGGCCGGCAAGATGCGCGTGCACCAACACGAGGACGACAATCCCGAGTGGTACCGCAGCTACTCCCCGCACTACGCCGCCGATCGGATCACTACACCGATGTTGATCACTCACGGCAACCGGGACTACCGGGTGCCGATCAGCGAGGCGCTCCGTCTGTGGTGGGACCTGGTGTCGCGGTGGCCGGGTACGCCCGAGACGATGCCGCACCGCTTCCTCCAGTTGACCAGCGAGAACCACTGGGTGCTCACGCCGTCGAACCTGCGGGTCTTCAACGAAGTCGTACTGGCCTTCTGTGATCAACATGTCCGGGGCGCCGATCCACTACCCGAAGTTTTGCCGTGGTAATTCCTGACCTCATGTTCCTGCCTTCATGATCTTTTCCTGATCTTGCGGGGTGGGAAATCACCCGTTGCGCAGCATTCGCTGACACTTCTTTCAGGCCACCTCGGTCCTTCATCCGGTGGCTGCCGATCTTGGCCGCAGCCTGAGGTTGTGCACCCGTTACCTGGGTACCGCTGGCTGCAACACCGCGACGCACAAATGCCCAACCGGGGCGTCGGGTTGCAGCCAGAAGGGGGCAGAAGTGAACACGGGTACCAAGATCGCGTTGGCCGCATCCGGGGGTTATGTCCTCGGACGGACCAAGAAGATGAAACTGGCCTTGGCACTTGGTCTGTTCCTGGCCGGACGGAAACTGCCGAAGAGCCCGTTGGAGCTGATCCAACAGGGCGCCGGAGCACTCGCCAAGAACGAGCAGTTCGCCGAACTCACCCAGGAGGTGCGTGGCGGCTTGTTCGACGCCGGCAAGGCGGCGGCAGGACGGTCGGCCGAACGCTGGCTGACCGGCCTGGGCGACCGACTGCGCGAGGGCATTCCGACACCGGACGGCCAGGATGCCGACTCCGACGAGTCGCAGACCGACCAGGCCGATGACCAGGAAGCGCAGGACCAGGAAACCCAGGACGAGGACTCCGAGGACGAACCCGAGGACGAGGTCGCCGAGGACGAACCCGGGGACGAGGACTCCGAGGAGGAAACCCAGCACGAGGACTCCGAGGACGAACCTGAGGCGAAGGACTCGCAGAGCGACGACGGTGAGGACTCCCAGGACGAGGACTCGGATGCCGCTTCGCAGAACGGTGGGTCGCAGAACCGGAGGTCCCAGACCAAGAAGGCCGCGAGCAAGACGTCACCGGCTCGGAAGTCGCAGGCCTCGAAGCAGACCCAGAAGAAGCCGACCAAGCGCAGCAGCAGCCGGTCCAGCTCGGCGAAGGGGGCCTGAGATGGCAGACACCAATACGGCCGGTCCAGGCGAGGGCCTCAAATCGGCGTTCCAGAACACCCTGAGTGCACTGGGCGATCGTGCCATGCACTCGGCGAAGGAACGGATCGGCAGCCTGACCGAGAAGCTGACTGATCTCGCCGACGGAAACGGGTCCGGTGGCGCGGGCACGAAGATCGCCGCTGAGGCTGCCGAGTCGACCGCCGAGGGCAAATCGCCCGTCACCGGGGCGGTCAAGGGCGCAGTCGAGGCCGGCAAGGACAAGATCACCGACGCGCTGCCCGGCAAGGGCGGCGGATCGAAGCGCAAGCCCCCGGCCGCGACCAAGGCGATGAACTTCGTCGACAGCATCGACGTCGGCGTGCCGGTCGAAGTCGCTTTCAACCAGTGGACGACGTACGACCAGTGGCCGGGCTTCATGAAGAAGGTCGAACAGGCCGATCTGGATGACGATTCCGGCACCCTGAACAGCAAGCTGAAGGTGTTCTGGTTCCGCCGGACCCAGGAGTCGATCATCCAGGACCAGATCCCGAACGAGCGGATCCTGTGGCGCTCGAAAGGGCAGAAGGGCCACGTCGACGGCTGTGTGACCTTCCACGAGATCGGCCCGAACCTGACCCGCATCCTGGTCCAGCTCGAGTACTACCCGCAGGGATTCGTCGAGCGCGTCGGCAACATCTGGCGGGCACAGAACCGTCGGATGCGGCTGGAGATGAAGCATTTCCGCCGACACGTGATGATGCACACCATCCTGAACCCCGAAGAGGCCGAGGGCTGGCGTGCGGAGGTCGAGGACGGCGAGGTGATCCGTTCGCACGACGAGGTCGTCCAGGAGGAACAGCAGGCCGAGGAGGAGTCCGAGCAGGACCAGGCCGATCAGGACCAGGCCGATCAGGACCAGGCCGATCAGGACCAGGACGACCAGGACCAGGCCGAGGGGGACGATTCGGACGAAGAGCCCGACGAGGACGAGGAATCCGACGAGGCCGACGAATCGGACAAATCCGACGAATCCGACGAGGTCGACGAATCCGACGAGGCCGACGAATCCGACGAGGTCGACGAATCCGACGAGGCCGACGAATCCGACGAGGCCGACGAATCCGACGAATCCGACGAGGCCGACGACTCCCACGAATCCGACGACGTCGACGAAGCCGACGAATCTGATGAATCCGACCAATCCGCCGAGGACTCCGAGGAATCGGAGGACGATTCGGAAGAGGAGTCTGATGAGGAAGCGGATGAGTTCGATGAGGAAGCCGACGAGTCTGACGAGGAAGCCGACGAGTCCGACGAGGAATCGGACGAGTCCGATGAGGAAGCCGACGAGGAGCAGGACCGACGGTGACGGCTGTGGCGCCGACCTACTGAGCCGGCGTCGCATTCCGACCTGACCGTCCTGACACCCAGACAAGAAGGGATCGAACGACCATGTCAGTCGCAACGCAGTCCAGGCGATCCGAAGGCGGCTACCTCTCGCGTCCGCAGCCGAGTGGCTTGCCGATGTCGTCGAACTGATTCTCGACAAGGGACTCGTGATCGACGCGTACGTGCGGGTTTCGCTCGTCGGCATCGAGATCCTCACCATCGACCTGCGCGTGGTGATCGCCAGCGTCGACACCTACCTGAAATTCGCCGAGGCCACCAACCGGCTGGATCTCTACTCCAAGGGAGGCAAGGACCTGCCGGAAATGGTCGAAGGCATCACCGAGGCGGGCTCGAAGGGCAAGACCGGTGGCGCTCTGGAGGGCGTGAAGAAGGCGGTCACCGGTGGTCGCAAGGACAAGGACGAGGACGATGAGGACGAGGAGGAGCAGAAGCCGCAACGGAGCCGTCGCTCGGGGAGCGGGCATAGCCGATGAGCGAGGCGACAATGGCTGAACCCGCGGTGCAGACGTTCAGCGAGGATCAGATCGGGCCGGCCGTGGTGTGGCGGGTGTACGGGATCGTGCCCGCCGACGCGCGGCTACCCGATCTCGCCGCGGTGGACGGAGCCGAGGACCTGACCGACCGCCGGCTGGAGATCCTCGGTCACGGCCCGGTGGCGGCCGTGGTCGAGGCGGTCGACCCGGACCGACCGGCGCGGCGGCGGGACCTGCTCGCACACAGCGCGGTGCTCAACGCCCTGGCACTGGACGGGCCGGTGATACCGATCGCGTTCGGTTCGGCCTTCGCAGAACAGGAACAGATCATCACCGAATTCCTTGCGGCACCTGGTGCTGCCGACACGTTGGCACGCCGGCTCGGGGAGCTGCGCGGCCACGCGCAGTTCCAGCTCCGGGTCCGATACTTGATGGACGATCTGCTGGCCAGGATCGTGGCGTCGGACGAACAGATCTCCGCGCTCCGGGAGCGGACGAAGAGTCTCTCCGAGACGGACTCGTACCACGACCGGGTGCGACTGGGCGAGCTGGTCACACGGGCAGTGGAGGCTCGCCAGTCCGATGACGCCGACCATCTGATGGACCAGCTGGCACCGTTGGCCGCAGACTCCCGGGTGAGCAGTCTCTCGACCTCCACGCCGTCGACCAGCCTGGCCTTCTTGGTGGCCGATTCGCGACGAGGGGAGTTCGAGGCCGCGGCCGAACGGGCTGCCGAAGCGATGCAGGACACGGCTGTGCTGGAACTCCTGGGCCCGCTGGCGGCCTTCGACTTCGTCGCTGACCTGGCATCGGAGCGGTGACGGACTCATGGGGCTGCTCTCGGGGATCGTGAAGCTTCCGCTGGCGCCGGTCCGCGGCGTGATCTGGGTCGCCGACCAGGTGCTGCAGGAGGCTGAGCGGCAGTATTACGACCCCGCGGCCATCCGCCAGCAGCTGGACGAGGTCGATCGGTTGAGGCGCGAGGGACTGATAGATCCGGAGGAGGCTGATCAACGCGAGGAGGAGTTGGTGGATCGCCTGATGCACCGACGATCCGCAGGAGGTGATGCGGCATGACGCCGGATCAGACGACCACAGATGAAGATCACGAATCCGGCCGGAAGCGCCCGCGGCAGCGGCGCGCCGCCAACGGCCACACCCGCGGTGCGGCCGTGACGCGGGACCGCTCGGCGAACGGCCACCAGCGGCCGGCCGGATCGAAGGACCGGCCACGACGGCGCGCGGCCGAGGAGCAGGAGGACGCCGTGGCTGACAAGCGTGATCGGGACCGTCGCACGCGCGGAGACGAAGATCCCACCGACGAGGAGCAGGGGTCGGCCGAGGATCGCGAAAGGGATGCTGCCGAGCATCAGGTTGAGGACGATCCAGCTGATCAAGATCAGGATGACGAAGATCGAGCCGAGGAAGATCGATCCGAGGAAGATCAAGCCGAGGAAGCTCAAGTCGACGAAAATCAGTCCGACGAAGATCGAGCCGAGGATGATCAGGCCGACGAAGCCGACGACGATGGGGCCGACCAAGATCAGCAGGACGAGCCCGTCGAGGATGAGGACGATCAGGCGCCGGGGGCCGAGGAACCTGACGAGGAGCAGGATTCGGGCGATCGCCCGAAGAAGCGGAGGACTGCTTCCTGGGCGATCAGGGCCGTACGGTCGCAGTTCACCGATCTGTCCGGGCAGGAGATCGAACGGATAACCGGCGTTGCGAAGGACGATGACTCGACCTGGACCGTCGGCGTCGAGGTCGTCGAGATCCGCATGGTGCCTGACACCGCCGACATCCTGGCGCAGTACGACGTCCAGGTGGACGAGGACGGCGACATCGTCGGCTACCGACGGACCCGCCGGCATCTGCGAGGACGGGCCGATGACTGAGTCGCAGTACGGCGGCGGCATGATGCCGGCCGGCCGGCAGGCCCGGCCGCCGGCCTACGACCGACCGCAGCCGGACAGTCTGGCCGATCTGCTGGAGCGGGTCCTGGACAAGGGCGTCGTGCTCGCCGGTGACATCCGGGTCAACCTGCTCGACATCGAGCTGCTGACGATCAAGATCCGGTTGTTGCTGGTTTCGGTCGACAAGGCCGTCGAGATGGGCATCGACTGGTGGCGGCACGATCCGTCGCTGAGTTCCAAGGCGGCCGAGGAGCACGACGCCCTGCAGCAGGAGAACGCCAGACTGCGTGAGCGTCTCGACGCGCTGGAGGGCGGGCCGTCCGGCCGGCAGGACCGGCTGGAGCCGGCATCCTCCGATCAGGATGCGGAGCGGGTCGACGATGAGACGCCTGCCGCGGAAACCGAACGGGCGCAGCGTTGATGAGCGACGTCACCAATGAGCCGATGGCCGAGCCGATGGGCGGCGGCCCGGCGGAGAGCATCGGTGCCGGTACCGCCAGTTACGTCTACCTCGCGGCCCGGGACATTCCGGACGACGCGGTGGCGGGGATCACCGGCCTGGAATCGCAACCGGTCCGGCTGGTCCGCAACGCCGGGTTGACCGCCGTGGTGAGCACCGTCGACCTGGCCGAGTTCGGCGAGGACGGGCTGCGCCGGAACCTCGAGGATCTGGCGTGGCTCGAACACGTCGCGCGGAGCCACAACGGTGTCGTCCACCACTTCGGTCGACAGACCGCGGTTGCACCCTGGCGGCTGGCCACGATCATGCTCGACGACGAACGGGTCGCCGGCCTGTTGGCGGACTGGGAGCACCAACTCAAGGCGAGCCTGGACCGGGTCGCCGGCTGTTCGGAATGGAGTGTCAAGATGATCACCGAGCTCTCCGCCGACCAGCGCACCGAGACCGACCAGCCGACCTCGGGGACGGCTTACCTGCAACGACGTCGTGCCGAGTACTCCCGGCAGAACTCCGCGCAGGAACAGGCCGCCGCCGCGGCCGATCGGGTCCACGCCACGCTGTCCGGGCTGACGGCCGCCAGTAGACGGCTGCCACCGCAGGACCGCCGACTCACCGGTCATCGAGGCGAGATGATGTTGAACGGGGCCTACCTCGTGCCGGACGACCGCAGCGAGGAGTTCAGCGCGCTGGTCGGCGAGCTCGGCGCCGACCTTCCGGAATCCCGGCTGGAGCTCGGCGGGCCCTGGCCGCCGTACTCGTTCGCGACCCTGGAGACAGGAGCATGAGCATCACCGCCATCGACCGGACCGGCCAACCCGTCGCGACGGACCACTTCGACAACCGCGCAATGCCGGACAGGTCCGACAGCCCCGCCGGGCGCCGGCAGGTGGCGCTCGTCGACCTGCTGGATCGACTGCTCGGCGCCGGTGTGGTGCTGAGCGGCGACATCACCATCTCGATCGCCGGTGTCGATCTGGTGGAGGTGCGGCTCCGGGCGCTGATCACCTCCGTCCGTGCCGAGATGCGGGCCACCGATCCCGGCGCCGACCGGCCGCTGGCGGGAGGAGCTCGCCGATGACCACGCTTCCGCAGCGGATGGAATCCGACAAGGACTCCGTCGAGCGCGACCTCTTCAAACTGGTGTTGACCATCGTGGAACTGGTGCGCCAGCTGATGGAGCGTCAGGCGATCCGCAGGGTGGACTAAGGCGACCTCAGCGACGAGCAGATCGAGGAGATCGGTACCGCATTGATGCGCCTGGAGTCGGCCGTGACCCGACTCCGCGAGCAGTTCGACCTGACACCCGAGGAGTTGAATCTTGACCTGGGCCCGTTGGGACAACTGCTCGCGGAGTGACCAACGGTCGGTCAGCCCATCGTCTTCTGGCCGTCCAGCGACTCACGGATGATGTCGGCGTGCCCGGCGTGGTGAGAGGTCTCGGCGACGATGTGGACGAACGTGCGCCGGGCTGACTGCGACTCCTCGGCGTGCCAGGGCGCCTTGGGCAGCGGTTGCCGGGCGTCGAGCGACGGCAGGCTGAGCAACAGCTCGTCGGTGTTGCGGGCAACCTCCTCGTAAGCGTCGAGCAGACCCTGCAGGGTCTCGCCGGGCTGCATGGCGAAGCCCTTCTCGCGTTCGGCGAAGTCCTCCTCGGTCCATTCGGAGAAGTCCTTCTCTCCGGCGATCCCAGCAGGGCCGTCGGTGATGAACCGGGCCCAACCTCGCTCGACCTCGGTGACGTGTTTGATCAGGCCGCCGACGCTCAGGGCGCTCACCGTCGTCCGCTGTGCCGCCTGCTCGTCGGTGAGATTCTGTGCCGTGTAGCGCAGGAAATGGCGCGCGGCGCGGAGTGCCGCAAGCAGATCCTCCCGCTCTCCGGAGTTCGGGGCGGTGCCGGTCGAGGTGCTGGTCGGGGCGCTGGATGAACCGGTCGATGGTGTGGTGGAAGTCATGGCACCCACGCTAGAACCAATAGTTGCCACTTTCTGTCACTAATCAGAGAAAGAATGCGTACGTGGCCAGCACCAGTTCCCGGACGCTCCGTCTGCTCTCGCTGCTCCAGACCCATCGCTACTGGTCCGGTGTGGAACTCGCCGAGCGGCTGCAGATCTCGTTGCGCACGCTTCGCCGCGACATCGACCGGCTCCGTGAACTGGGCTACCCGGTGCAGGCCGACCGCGGCGTCGGCGGCGGCTACCAGTTGGCGCCCGGCGCCTCGCTGCCGCCCCTGGTGCTGGACGATGACGAGGCGGTGGCGTTGGCCGTCGGGCTGCTTGCCGGGAGCGGTGGTTCGCTGGCCGGTATCGCCGAGGCCTCGGTCCGGGTGTTGGCCAAAGTCGTCCAGGTGATGCCGCCCGGGCTGCGGCGCCGGGTCGAGGCGCTGCGCTCAGCGACGGCGAGTCCCCAGTGGCCGGCCGGCCTGCCTGCAGCCGATCCGGTCGCCTTGATCTCGCTGGCCCAGGCGTGCCGGGACGACGAACGGGTCACGTTCGATTACCAGTCCGCCGACGGAACGCCGACGATGCGTCGGGTCGAGCCCGCCCAGCTGGTGTCCGTCGGTCGCCGGTGGTATCTGCTCGGCTACGACCTGACCAGAGGCGACTGGCGGGTCTTCCGCCTCGACCGGATCCGGCACGCCGAAGGCACCGGTGCGCGCTTTCGGCAGCGCAGCGTTCCCGGCGGTGACCCGGCGGCCTACGTCCGGCGCCGGCTGGACCGGGCCGAGGACAGCCGGAGTGTTACCGCCGTCGTCCGCGCCGATGCCGAGGACGTACGACGCCGCCTGGGGCGCTGGGTCAGGGTCACCGAGCCGGGCGATGGAACGGCGCGGTTGGAGATGGAGGCGACCGGCCTGGAATGGGCGGCGCTCGCTTTGGGAGTGTCCGGGGCAGAACTGGTGTCGGTCGAACCGCCGGAACTCCGCGACCTGCTCGCCGACTGGGCGGCACGCTTCGCGCGTTTGGCCGCCCCGGAACGGGCTAAGGATCACCCATGAGCACCTCGAGCATTGTCTGGATCATCATCGCCGTCGTGGCCGTCCTGGTGATCATCGGGATCGTGATCCTGGCGACTCGCGGGCGCCGGGCCGCCAACCAGCGACGGGCCGCAGAGCTGAGGCACCAGTCCGAGGAGCAGGCTCTCGGTGCTCAGCAGACCGACATCGACGCCCGCGCCGCCCGAGCGGAAGCCCGCAAGGTTCGGGCCGAGGCCGAGATCCAGGCCGCCGAATCCGAACGCCGGGCAGCCGAGGCGGAACGGCTGGAGTCGGCCGCATCCGACCGGGAGGAGGAAGCCGCCGGTCTTCAACAGGAGGTCGAGGAGACCCGCCGACGGGCCGACGAACTCGACCCGAACACCGACACGGACACCCGGACGAATGCCGACACCCGGACGGATGCCGACACCACCCGAACGGATGCCGACACCAGGACAAATGCGGACCCCGGGATCGATCAGGGCGGCGTTGATCAAAACACGGTCGATCAGCGCGGGGTTGATCAGAACAGGGTCGATCAGAACAGGATCGATCGGAACGGGGCCGATCCGCACCAGAGCACTGACCCGCGCCATGCGGACCCGACCACCCGGACCGATCCGCAGGAGCGGCTCAACTGAGATGGCGAAGCAGTGGCCACAACCGTGACCACGGGTACTTGCGCCCGGTGCACAGCTGCACCGGCGCACCGGCCTCCTGGTTGTCCACCCCGGCCGGTGATCGCAGTTCCGCGACCCGTCGGCACGAGGCGAAGATCTCCGGCCACCTGGCACCGAGATCACCGACGCCGATCACGGCGGTGGCCGATTCCGGCGGCGGACCCCAGAGTCCGAAGCCGTTGTGTCCCGAGTACACCGGCGGCAGCACCCGACCGTCGGGCGTCTGTTCCCGACGGGCCAGGCTCAAGGAGCCGGCCTCACCGTAGTTCGCTGTGATGATCACCGTTGCTGCCCGCTGGTCGGCCGGCAACGATCGAGCGACCCGGGCGACTGTCGCGGTGTAACCGTCCCAACCCACTGTCTCCGCCGAATCGGGATTGACCGCCGCCCCGATCCGGAACAGCGTGCTGCCCACCGGCGAGATCGGCATCAACAGCATCGAGGTCACCACCGCAGAGATCGCCAGCAGGACGACACCGACGACGCGTCGCCAGAGCCGGCGGCGTACGACGTCGAAGACCGGGATCGCTCCGGCGGCGAGCAGCGCAGGGAAGAACGGTGACGGGTAGTACGCCTTCCCGCCGGTGATCACCACCACCGCGAGGAAGATCAGATAGCCGAGCGACACCCAGCCGACCTCCCGGCGCCGGCTGCTGCGGAATAGCCAGCCTACGCCGATGATCATCACCACGCAGATGATCGGTCCGATGATCAACAACTGGGACGGCACGACAGAGGCCCGGGCAGTGGACGACGTCGAGCCGCCGGCGGCGATGTTGGACGCGACCGATCGCATCGGCCAGCCGTGGACCGCCTGCCAGATCAGGTTGGGGGCGGCGAGCAGCAATGCGATCGCTGCCGCGAGCCACACCTTCGGCCCGGCCAACACCCGTCGTGGACCGATGATCAGCATCGCCAGCAGGCAGGCAGCGATCACGAAGATCGCCATCATCCTGATCTCCATCGCCACACCGGTGGCGATCCCGGCTGCCAGCCAGGCGCGTCGGCTGTCGGTCCGGACCGCTCTGATCAGCAGCCACACCGCCGCGGCGCTGACCGTCATGTCGAAGGTCTCGGTCGAGAACAGATGGCCGGTGCCCAGGACCTGTCCGGTCAACGCTGTGGCCACCGACGCCGCGACCTGGTGCGCCCGGGTGCCGCCGAGTTCCGCGGCGATCAGGCCGCCGACCAGCACAAAGCATCCCGCTGCCAGCGCCGGCAGCAGCCGGAACGCCCACAAATGGCCGCCGACCACCGCGTCCCACCCGGCTGCCAGATAGGGGACCAGCATCGGATTGTCGGGCTGCGCCCAGGCCAAGTGGTGACCGGTCTCGATGAAGTAATACTCGTCCCGGTGGAAGCCGTAGCGTCCGGCGAAGACCATCAACAGCACGACGACCGCAGCTGCCGCCAGGTAGGCACCGAGGGGCAACCGGATCCGATCGGCGGTCCGCTCCCGCTGCACGCCACCCGCGGCCGACGAGCCGTCGGGGGTCAGGGGAGCAGGTCCGCCGGAATCTGCGCCGCGGCGGCCCGGTCCAGCAGCCATACCGTCCGCTCCCTCCCACCGGCCCGGCCCGCAGGCACCGGCTTGCTCCCGGTGACTGCCCAACCGACAGCATCGGCCTTCTCCGCACCGGAGACGGTGAACCACACCTCGATGGAGCGGTTGATCACCGGATGAGTGACACTGATCCGCAGCGGCGGCGGTTTCGGGGCGTCCCGGACCGGTATGACCGGTTGGACCGCGTACAGCGAGATCTCGAATGACGGGTGGTCGGGGAAGACCGAGGCGACGTGACCGTCCGGCCCGACTCCGAGCAGGCAGATGTCGAAAACCGTGTCGCCGAGTTCCGCCCCGTACGCCGCTGCTGCCTCGTCCAGACCGATCTGTCCGTCGTCGGCCGGCATCGGATTCAGGTTTGCGTCGGTCAGCGGCAACGCCGGCAGCAGGGCCGCCAGGGCGGCGCGATCGTTGCGGTCCTCGGAGTCAGCCGGCACGAACCGCTCGTCGCCCCACCACAACTTGACGTGGGTCCAGTCCACGCCGGAATCCGGGCCGTCGGCCGCCAATCGTTGGTAGGCGCTGGTGGCGATCCGTCCGCCGGTCAGCGCCAACTGCACCAGTCGGTCGGGGTCCTCGGCCTGGATCTCCGCGATGCGGGTGATCAGGCGTCGAGCAGTCGCCTCGGCCACCGCGTCGGCGTCGGCATGGATCAGGAACTCGGTCGACCCGGTCACCGGACGGCCTTGGTTGCGGCAGATTTCCGACCGGTCGGGGGTTTCGGCGTCTTCTTCGCCGTCTTCTTGGCCGCCGTCTTCTTGGCCGGGGTCTGCGTGCCAGCGGTCTTCCGGGCCGGCGCCTTCCTCGTCGTGGCTTTGTTGGTTGTCGCCTGCTTCGCGGGGGTCTTCTTTGCCGCGGTCTTCTTGGCCGCCGTCTTCTTCGCCGGAGCCTTGCGGGCTGCCGTCCGCTTGGCCGTGGTCTGCTCGGCGACCTCGCCGTCAGCCGAGGCGGCGACCGTGGACCGCGCCGCGTTCCGCCGCGAACCGTTGGCCGAGCGGCTGTCGGCGGTACGTCTCAGGAACGCCTTGAGCGTCGCCTCATAGACGACATCGTGATCCATCCGACGCAGCTCCTCGGCGATCAGGTCCGCCGTGGTCCGCCGCTTCAGAGCCACCAGCCGGTTGGGCTGTCCCGGCACGGCGTACGACGCCAGCAAACCATCGGGTCGGGTGATCGCGATGTCGCCCGCCGCGGTCGTCATCCGGACCGCTGTGATCCCCGGACCCGAGCTGGTGGTCTGCCTGACCGGGATCCGCAGTCGATCCTCCATCCATGCCGCCAGCAGGTCGGCCGACGGGTTGCGCCGCTCGGCCTCGACCGTAGCGGCGGTGACGTGGGCCGGGAACTGGTCGAGGGCTGCTGCCAGCAGCGTGCGCCACGGTGTCAAGCGGGTCCAGGCCAGATCGCTGTCGCCGGGGGTCAGGTGTTCGGCCCGGCGGGCCAGCTCCCGCCGCGGCTGCCGGCTCGCCGAGGCGTCGGTGATCCGGCGGTTGGACAACTCGGCCAGTGACGTGGAGGCGATCTTGGTCGTCGCGACCGAACCCGGCCACCAGACGACGACGGGGGAGTCCGGCAACAGCAGGGGCCGGATCACCGATGCCGGATGATCGGTCAGCGGACCGCGCATCCGCACCACCACGACCTCGCCCGAGGTGCCTTCCCCGATGCGTACTTCGGCGTCGAGCGACGCCGAGTGCCGACCGTCCCCGGTGACCACCAGCAGGATCCGGCTCGGGTGCTCCCGGCCGGCGGCCATGGCCGCGTCCAGGGCGGCCGGGTACTCGTCCTCGTCGGAGACGATGATCAAGGTCAGCACCATGCCGGACGCCGGGCTGCCGGCACTGCGCCGCGCACTCAGCAGGGCCGAGCTGATCGTTGCCGAATTCGTGTCACTCAGCGTGATGATCATGAAGAATCCTTTGTGCAGAAGGGATTTCGGCCGTCACGGACGACGCCACGCGAACCCGTCCCTGGCCAGCATCTCGTCAGCGCTGGCCGGGCCCCAGGTGCCCGCCTCGTAGTCGTCGGGCGGCGTGCCGAGTGATGCCCAGTAGTCGAGGATCGGATCGAGGATCTGCCAGGACAGCTCGACCTCCTCGTGCTGCGGGAAGAGCGGCGGATCGCCCAGCAGAACGTCCAGGATCAGCCGCTCGTAGGCCTCCGGTGAGGACTCGGTGAAGGAGCCGCCGTAGGCGAAGTCCATGTTCACCTCACGGATCTCCATCTGCGTACCGGGCACCTTGGCGCCGAATCGCAGCGTGACGCCCTCGTCCGGCTGGATTCGCAGCACCAGGGCGTTGTAGCCGAGTTCCGCGGTGTCGGTCTTGGAGAACGGCAGGTGCGGTGCCTGCTTGAAGCCCAGTGCGATCTCGGTGACCCGGCGGGGCATCCGCTTGCCGGTACGCAGATAGAACGGCACGCCGGCCCAGCGCCGGTTGTCGATGTCGACCCGGATCGCGGCGTACGTCTCGGTGGTCGAGTCCGGGGGAATCCGTGGCTCGTCCAGATAGCCGCCGACCTTCTCGCCGCCGGCCCAGGCGGCAACATACCGGCCACGGGCCGTGTGCAGGTCCAGGCGCTTCGGCGGTCGGGCCGCGGCGAGCACCTTCTGCTTCTCGGCCCGCAGCTGCCGGGCCTCGAACGACGTCGGCTCCTCCATCGCCGTGAGCGCCAACAGCTGCAGCAGGTGGTTCTGGATAACGTCCCGGGCGGCGCCGATGCCGTCGAAATAGCCGGCCCGTCCGCCGATGCCGATGTCCTCGGCCATGGTGATCTGCACATGGTCGACGTAGTTGTTGTTCCACACCGGCTCGAAGAGCTGATTGGCGAACCGCAGGGCGAGCAGGTTCTGCACCGTCTCCTTGCCCAAGTAGTGGTCGATGCGGAACACCGAGCTGGACGGGAACGCCACCGACACCACGTCGTTGAGCTCCTGGGCCGACTTCAGGTCGTGACCGAACGGCTTCTCGATCACCACCCGGCTCCAGCTGCTGGTGGTGCTCTCCGACATGCCGTGACTGCGCAACTGGCCGATCACGGTCGGGAACAGGCCGGGCGGAATGGACAGGTAGAACGCGTGGTTGCCCCCGGTGCCGCGGGCTTCGTCCAGCTCCTGAATCGTCTGGTTCAGCCGGTCGAAGGCGGCGTCGTCGTCGAGCTCGCCGGCAACGAACCGGATGCCCTCGCTGAGCTGCTTCCAGACCTCCTCCCGGAACGGCGTCCGGGCGTGCGCCTTGACCGCGTTGTGCACCACCTCGGCGAAGTCCTCGGTGGCCCAGTCGCGGCGGGCGAAACCGACCAGGGCGAAACCGGGCGGCAGCAGCCCGCGGTTGGCCAGGTCGTAGATCGCCGGCATCAGCTTCTTGGTGGCGAGATCACCGGTGACACCGAACATCACCAGGGCACAGGGTCCGGCGATCCTGGGTAGCCGCCGATCCATCGGATCGCGCAACGGGTTCGGGCGCGTTGTCTGACTCATAAAGACCTACTTCGAACGTTTCAAGATCACGACACCGGGGCTCGGGAGAAACCCTAGGGCATTGGTCCGGCGTGTCGACAGTCAGATCGGAGTGCGGGCAGATCGGAGTGGGCAGATCGGAGTGCGGGCAGATCGGAGTGCGGGCAGCCCGGTGCGCAGGGCCCGGTCGCGCGGGACGTCAGGCAACTGCGGTTTTCACCAGTTCGGCGACCTTCTGCTCCACCGCCGGTGTCCACCGGGTGATGGCGAAACCGACCGGCCAGATCTCGCCGTCGTCCAGATGGGCCGGATCCTGGAACTCCAGCGTCGCGTAGCGGGTGCCGAACTTCCCGGCGTTCTTGAACGCGACGACGATCTTGTCCTCGGCGTTGGTGTAGGCGGGCATGCCGTACCAGGTCCGGGGCGACAACTCCGGCGCCGCGGCCATCACGGTGACATGGACCCGCTCGGCCAGAGCGCGGTCCTCCGGCGACATCTCGGCGATCTTGTCCAGCACCGCCTGCAAGCCGTCGGCCTTCTTGGCGCCCTTCTTTCCCTGGGCCCGCAGCTCGGCGGCGCGTTCCTTCATCGCGGCCCGCTCGGCCGCGCTGAAACCGTCCGAACCGGTCTCGTCGGTCGTCTTGGTGGTAGCCATTTCGATCCCCCTCCTGTGTGCTCAACGTGTCCGTTCCGACGGCGGGTCGGAGATGATCATGCTACCCGCAGTCCAAGATCATCAGTACCGGCCGGAGTGCCGGCCCGAAGGGCCGGTCAGAGTCCGTCGGTGATCTTGGACCGTCGGAGGTAGCCCCGGACCGCCCGCAACAGGTCGGTCTCCCGGAACGCCGGCCAGTACGCGTCACAGAAGAAGTAGTCTGCGTTGCTTCCCTGCCACAGCAGGAAATTGGAGGACCGCTGTTCGCCGCTGGTACGGATGATGATGTCGGGTAGCGGGAGATCGGGTTGGTACAGATGGCGGTCGATGTCGTCTGCCTCGAACGTGCCGGCCAATTCCTCCAGTGTCGCCCCGGCCTCGGCGCGTTCCCGCAGGAAACTGACGAAGGCATCGACGATCTCCTGGCGACCGCCGTAACCGACGGCCAGCGTGAGGTGATGGCCGGTATCCACGGTCTCGGTCTGCACGCACAGGTTCTTCAGGGCGGTTGCGGTGGCGTCGGGCAGTACGTCGGGGTTGCCGGCCATGTGCACCCGCCAGGACCGCCCCGGCCGGGTGAGCAACCGGGCGATGGTGGTCTCGACGACGTTCATCAGGAACGCGACTTCATCGGCCGCCCGGTTGGTGAGGTTCTCGGTGGAGCAGACGAACACGGTGACATGATGGATGCCCAGGCCCTGGCACCACCGCAACAGGTTCGCGATGTGTTCGGCGCCGATTTGGTGACCGACGCTGGGATTGGCGAAACCGGCCTGACGGGCCCAGCGACGATTGCCGTCCATGATCACGCCGATGTGATCGGGCAACCGGTTCTGTTGACCGTGCCGGATCAGCCGGTTCCGGAGCCGTCGGGTGTACGCCCGCTCCGCGGCATGACGCAGAACGGCGGCCGCCCCCGCCGCGAAGCGAGGACGGCCGCCTGATCCGCGTGTCACGATCAGCTCGCCGAAGCGGCCTTCAGCGCGGTGTCGACGGTCTCGACCAGTTCGCCCCAGGACTTGTCGAACTTGTCGACGCCTTCCTTCTCCAGCGTCTCGATGACGTCGGCGTAGGAGATCCCGAGCTCGGCCAGGCGGTCCATCACCGCCTGGGCGTCGGCCGCGGTGCCGGTCACCTTGTCACCCTCGATCACACCATGATCGGCGACCGCGTTCAGCGTCTTCTCCGGCATGGTGTTCACCGTGTTCGCAACCACCAACTCGGTCACGTACAGGGTGTCGGGAAGGTTCGGGTCCTTGACCCCGGTGGACGCCCACAGCGGCCGCTGGACGTTGGCGCCCTTGGCCTCGAGCGCCTTCCACCGATCAGAGGAGAAGGCCTCCTGGTAGGCGGCATAGGCCAGCCGGGCGTTGGCCAGCGCGGCCTTGCTGCGCAGCGCCTTCGCCTCGTCGGACCCGATGGCGTCCAACCGCTTGTCGTACTCGGTGTCGACCCGGGAAACGAAGAACGACGCGACCGAGTGGATGCCGGACAGGTCGACACCCTTCTCGGCGGCCTGTTCCAGGCCGGAGAAGTACGCGTCCATCACACCCTTGTAGCGGTCGAGTCCGAAGATCAACGTCACGTTGACGCTGATCCCCTCGGCCGTTGCCGCGGTGATCGCCGGCAGACCCTCCAGCGTCGCCGGGATCTTGACCAACACGTTCGGCCGGCCCACCGTCCCGGCCAGGTCCTTGGCCTGCTCGGTGGTTCCCTCGGTGTCGTGGGCCAGTCCGGGCTCCACCTCGATGGAGACCCGGCCGTCGACACCGCCGGTCTGCTGGTACAGGTCGGCGAACACGTCGCAGGCGTTCCGGACGTCGGTGGTGGTGATCGCCCGGATCGCTTCCGCCGTGGTCCTCCCGTCGGCGGCGAGTTCCTTGACCTGCTGGTCGTACGCCGAACCTTTGCTCAGCGCCGAGGCGAAGATCGTCGGATTGGTCGTCACCCCGGTGACATGGAATTCGTTCACCAACTTGGCGAGATTGCCCGAGTCAAGTCGCTCCCGGGACAAGTCGTCGAGCCAGATCGACACGCCGGCGTCAGCCAGCGCCTTCAATGCATCAGACATCGTTGCTCCTGTCCGATCGGCTCTGCACCGATCGCCTCTCAACTGATCGTCACGCCGGGCTCGTCGACGTGATCGCCTGTTCCTGACGGGCCGCTGGTCGACGGGTGAACCGGATTCCCGCCCTCGGCAGCCGCGGCCAGGCTCTCCTTCGCGGCGGCGACCACCGCTTCGGGAGTGAAGCCGAACTCCTTGAACAGCGTCGAACCCGACGCCGAGGCACCGAAATGCTCCAGGCTGACCGCCCGCCCGGCGTCTCCGAGGATGCCGCGCCAGCCCAGGGCGATGCCGGCCTCGACGCTCACCCTGGCCTTGATGTTGCCGGGCAACACCGATTCGCGGTAGCTCTCGTCCTGCTCGAAGAACCACTCGACCGACGGCATCGAGACCACCCGGGCCTTGATGCCCTCACCGGCCAGTGCCTCCTGGGCCTTGACTGCCAACTGGACCTCCGAACCGGTGCCGATCAGCAGCACCTCAGGGTCGCCGCCCAATTCCTCCGGCACGTCCTTCAACACGTACCCGCCCTTGGCTGTTCCATCCGCGGAGGCGAAGCCGTCGGTGTCACGCGGGAAGGTGGGCAGGTTCTGCCGGGACAGCACCAGCGCGGCCGGCCGGTCGGTGTGCCCGAGCACGGTCTTCCAGGCGATCGCTGTCTCGTTGGCGTCAGCCGGCCGGACCACGTCCAGCCCCGGGATGGCCCGTAGGGCGGTCAGGTGCTCGATCGGCTGGTGCGTCGGGCCGTCCTCGCCCAGACCGATGGAGTCGTGGGTCCAGACGTAGGTGACCGGCAGCCGCATCAGGGCTGCGAGCCGGACGCTGGGCCGCATGTAGTCGCTGAAGGTCAGGAAGGTGCCGCCGTAGACACGGGTGCCGCCATGCACGGCGATGCCGTTCATGATCGCGCCCATGCCGTGCTCGCGAATGCCGAAGTGCAGCACCCGGCCGTACGGATTGCCCTCGAACATCTTCGACTGCCGCTCGGTGGGCAGAAAGCTCGGCTCACCCTTCGGCGTGGTGTTGTTCGACCCGGCCAGGTCGGCCGACCCGCCCCACAGCTCCGGCAGCTTCGGCGCCAGCGCGGTGAGCACCTCGCCGGACGCGGCGCGCGTCGCGACACCCTTCTCGTCGGCCGGCCAGGAGGGCAGCGCCTCCTCCCAACCCGGGGTCAGTTCGCGCTTGACCAGCCGTTCGTAGAACTCCTTGGACTCCGGGTTCGCCGATGCCCAATTGTCGAAGTCCTGCTGCCACTCGGCCCGCGCCTGCTTGCCCCGCTCGCGCAGCTGTCGGGTGTGCTCGATGACCTCGTCGCTGACCTCGAAGGTCTTCTCCGGGTCGAAGCCGAGGACCTCCTTCAGACCCTTGACCTCGTCGTCGCCGAGCGCCGAGCCGTGGGCGCCGCCGGTGTTCTGCTTGTTCGGCGACGGCCAGGCGATGATCGTCTTCAGGTCGATGAAGCTCGGTCGGTCGGTGACCTCGCGGGCCGCACGCAGCGCGTCCTCCAACGCCTTGACGTTCTCGGCGTAGTTGGTGCCGTCGTTGGTCCAGTCGACGGTCTGCACATGCCAGCCGTAGGCCGCGTAGCGGGCGGCTGTGTCCTCGCTGAGCGCGATCGAGGTGTCGTCCTCGATGGAGATCCGGTTGTTGTCGTAGATCAGCGTCAGGTTGCCCAGCTTCTGGGTGCCGGCCAGCGACGACGCCTCCGACGACACGCCCTCCTCGATGTCACCGTCGGAAGCGATGCAGTAGATCTGGTGGTCGAACGGGCTGGTGCCGGGTGCCGCCTCGGGATCGAGCAGGCCTCGTTCCCGGCGGGTCGCCATCGCCATGCCGACCGCATTGCCGATGCCCTGGCCGAGCGGACCGGTGGTCACCTCGACGCCGTCGGTGTGGCCGTACTCCGGATGGCCCGGGGTCTTGGAACCCCAGGTGCGCAGCGCCCGCAGATCCTCCAGTTCCAGGCCGAACCCGCCGAGGTAGAGCTGGATGTAGAGGGTCAGGCAGGAGTGGCCGGCGCTCAGCACGAAGCGGTCGCGTCCCACCCAGTGGGTGTCGGACGGATCGTGGCGCATGATCTTCTGGAAGAGCAGGTACGCAGCGGGCGCCAGGCTGATCGCTGTCCCCGGGTGACCGTTGCCGGTCTTCTGCACCGCGTCGGCGGCCAGGACGCGCACCGTGTCCACCGCACGGGAATCCAGCTCTGTCCACCCCTCGGGGAGCAGCTTCGGATCGGAGAATGTTGTCTTGGTCACAGCGAGCTCAGATTCCTTCCACGAATGGGTGGGGCAAACCGTTTCCGAGCCTATCGCCCGGCACATGCGAGGAGAAAGACAGCCGGTGACAGGTCTACACTGCAGGAGCGCATACGTACGACACTGTGTAGGAGATCGCGCGTGACGAGTCCGCACGTGGCCAGCCCCCAGGTGCCAAGTTCCGAAAAGGGTGGTACCCACGGCCCGGCACGCGACCCACGATCCCGGTTCCGGGACGTGGTCGGTGCCTATGTTGCGCTGACCAAGCCGCGGATCATCGAACTGCTGCTGGTCACCACGGTGCCCGCGATGTTCCTGGCCGCAGGCGGCGTGCCGGATCTGCTGCTGGTGCTGTACACGCTGATCGGCGGGATCTTCGCCGCCGGCAGTGCCAACGTCTTCAACTGCGTTCTGGACCGGGACATCGACGAACGGATGCGACGCACCCGTCGGAGGCCGCTGCCGCGGCATGCGGTCAGTTGGCGTACGGCGACCGTCTTCGGCGCCGTGCTGGGTGTTCTGTCTTTGCTCTGGTTCGGCTTCCTGGTCAACTGGCTGTCGGCGCTGTTGGCCCTCGCGGCGAATGCGTTCTACGTGTTGATTTACACGATGATCTTGAAGCGGCACACCTCGCAGAACATCGTCTGGGGTGGTATCGCAGGCTGCTTCCCGCCGTTGATCGGCTGGACCTCGGTCACCGGGTCGCTGGCCTGGGCGCCATTGGTGTTGTTCGCTGTCGTCTTCTTCTGGACACCCCCGCACACGTGGGCGCTGGCCATGCGCTACCGGGAGGACTATGCGGCCGCCGAGGTGCCGATGCTGCCGGTGATCAAGCCGCCGGCGGCGGTCGCCTGGCGGATCCTGATCTACTCGGTGCTCACGGTCGCCACCTCGCTGCTGCTCTGGCCGGTCGCGCACACCGGCTGGCTGTATCCGATCGTCGCCGCGGTCTGCGGAGTCGCGCTGCTGGTCGAATCCGTGCAACTGCTGCGCCGGGCCAAGGCAGGTCTCAGCGACGCCCTGATGAAGCCGATGCGGCTGTTCCACTGGTCGAACTCCTACCTGGCGCTGATCTTCGTCGCCGCCGCCGTCGACCCGCTGCTGCACTGAGCGAGGGCACTGAGCGGAGGGGCACCGAGCACCCGGTGTGCCGGCTCAGCGGCGGGGCACTGGCCGTACGCAGCGTTCGTACGGGATAATCCGGACATCAGCCCTGACGGGAAGGCAACCGGTGGTTCATTCGATCGAACTGTTGCTGGACGACGAATCCGAAGCAGCAATCAAGCGCCAATGGCGAATGCTCGCCGACGCCGGTCTGCCCAGTGAACACCGCTCGCCGTCGGGTGGGTCCCGACGTCCGCACATCACCATGATCGCCTGCGAACAGATCCCAGTGCCCACCGCGCTGGGACTGGGGCCGTCGCTGTCCGACGCGCTCCCGCTCCCCGTTGTGGTGGGTGCACCGATGATCTTCGGCATTCCCAAGGTCGGGCGTCCCGGGCTGATCCTGGTCCGCCAGGTGGTGGCGACGGTCGAGCTGCTACAACTGCAGCAGAAGGTGTTCGCCGCCTGCCCGCCGCCGGTCGAGCATCGCTTCGAAACCGGGTTCTGGGCTCCGCACGTGACGTTGGCCCGCCGGCTCAGACCTGATCAGGTGCCGGCTGCACTGCAGTTGCTTGCCCGGAGCGGTGCATCGGTCGGGACTCCGCGGGAACTGTCTGCCCAGGTGTCGGGTGCCCGGCACTGGCTCGGCGATCTGAAGCAGGCGCGGAACCTGCTCTGACGTCCGATCGGCCGGACCGCAGGCGTACCGAACAGAGCAGGTTGGCGGCCAACGCCATCGTTGAGGCGGCGCCCAGCATGTGTACCGCGACCAACCCGATCGGCAGATTGCTGTAGTACTGCACGAACCCGATCGCGCCCTGTCCGAGCTCGACCAGCAACAGCAGGACGGCCGCTCGGTTGCGCAGCAGGACGATGCAGCCGATCGTCGCGGCGACCAGCAGATAGACGGCCCCGGAATGCAGGTGGCTGATGTCTGCCGGATTGAGCCCGGTGCGGTGGGATTGGAGATCTCCGGCGTGTGGTCCCGACCCGGTCACCACGGTGCCGAGGCAGACCACCACCCAGGCCAATCCGAAGGTGATCACCGAGAGCGTCCGAGCCGCGGGACCGACCCGGCGTGCCGGGGCCGGCCAGGTCAGTCGGACCAGCCAGACCGCGAGGGCGACCAGGATCATCGAGTCCAGCATGTGCAGCGCTACGACGTAGGGATTGAGCCTGGTGAGCACGGTGATGCCGCCGATCACCCCTTGGAACGGGATGCCGATGCCGATCGCGAAGGACACCCAGCGCACCTTGTGGTCGAGCCGACGATCGCCGCTGTTGTGCAACAGGGCTGCGACGAAGGTCAGCACAGCGATGACGATCAGTACGAAGGTGATCATCCGATTGCTGAACTCGATCACACCATGCACCCCGAGCGCGGCATGCGGCGTGTAAGCGCCCGGCGTGCACTGCGGCCAGGTCGGGCAGCCGAGACCGGAGTCGGTCAGCCGGACCAGACCGCCGGTGACGATGATCACGATGTTCATGATCAACGACACCACCGCCATCACACGGAGCGCCCGGCCGGACCTCGGGAGCGTCAACCGACCCATCGAAACACCTTCCTGGCGAGAACTGTCAGAATTCCGGCCCAGATCACCAGGACCAGCAACGGCCATCCGTCAACCACACCGGCCGACGCCTGCCGCAGCTCCTCGCCGAGGGCACCGGTGGGCAACAGCCGGACAACGAACTCCATCGCGGCCGGGAACCGGGCGGCCGGGATGACCAATCCGCCGGCGACCAGCAGGACGACGTAGATCACATTGGCCGCCGCGAGCGTCGCCTCGGCGCGCAGCCGTCCGGCCAGGATCAGGGCGAGTGAGACGAACGCCGTGATCGCCAGCAATACCGCGACGATCGCCAGCCCGGCGGTCGGCGCGGTGAATTCCGGTCGCCATCCCAGGACGACGGCCACCACCGACAGGATGATCAACTGCGCAGCAACGATGATCATCACGGCGAGCGCCTTGCCGGTGATCAATCCGCTCCGGCCCAGCGGCGTCGCGGCCAGCCGTTCCAGCACCCCGTACCGGCGTTCGAAACCGGTGGCGATCGCCACCGACGTGAACGCCGAGGACCAGACCGCCAATGCCAGCACCGACGCCGGAAGCTGTTCACCGAGCAGTTCCGATTCCAGGAAGCGGGCGGCGACCAGGATCGCCACCGGGATGATCAGGGCCAGCAGCAACTGTTCGCCGTTGCGGACCAGCAGCCTGGTCTCGGTGAGGCCGTGGCTGAGCACCCGGCGTACCGCGGGGGAGGCGCCGGGGGCAGGGGAGAAGTCGAGGGGGCGGGTGCTGCTCATCCGATGCTCGCATGGGTGTTGGCCAGGAAGACGTCCTCCAGGCTGGCACCGCCGGCGGTCAGTTCGGGCACGGTGCCGCTGACGGTCACCCGGCCGCGGTCGATGATGTGGATCCGATCGGACAGGGCAGCTGCCTCCTCCATGGCATGGGTGGTGAGCACGATGCTCACCCCGGCTGCGCCCAGTTCGGCCAGCAGTTCCCACGTCGCCCGGCGGGCGTGCGGATCCATCCCGGCCGTCGGCTCGTCGAGGAACACCAGTTCCGGCCGCCCGATCAGTGCTCCGGCGAGGTTGACCGCCTGCTGCTGGCCGCCGGAGAGCCGGCGGTAGGTGGTGCGGGCCAGCGGATGCAGGCCGAGCCGATCGGCGAGCGCGTCGACGTCAAGCGGGTGCGCGTACAGCGACGCCAGGTACCGCAGCAGCTCCAGCGGCCGGATGCCGGACCAGGCGCCGGTGCTCTGCGGCATCATGCCGATCCGGGCGGCCGCCCCCGCACTTCCGGGGTGTTCGCCGAGCACGGAGACGCTGCCCCGATCGGGACGGATCAGACCGGCACAGACCCGCATCAACGTGGTCTTGCCGGCGCCGTTGGGTCCGAGCACGGTGGTCAGCTCACCGGTGCGCGCCCGCAACGACAGATCGTCGAGCACGGGTCGTCCCGAGAACGAGACGCCCAGCCCGTCGGCCTGCAGCGCGGGAGATGACACGCGACGAGTGTAAGGCCGCGACCGCTGTCTACTACAACTGGTCGTACAGCGGCAGTGCGCCTCTCCGCCGCGTCCCGCCCCTTCCTGGCCGGCGCACCCTCTTGCTGGGCGGCGCACTCTTTCTTCGACCGCGCACCCTTTGCTCGGTGGCGCACCCTTTGCTCGGCGGCGCACCCTTTTCTGGTCGGCGCACCCGTTGCATCCGGTGCGAGGACGACGAACTGGTGCGGCGTCGATGAACTGGTGCGGCGTGGACGAACTGGTGCGGCGTCGACGATCTGGTGACGGGGCGGCTGCGTGGCCACGTACCGGCGGGCTTTGTCCCCGGGCGGCGGCAGCGCGGCCCCGCCCTTCGCGCCGCGTCCCGCACCACTTCCTCGTCGGCGCACCCTTTCTTCGACCGCGCACCCTTTCCTGGTCGGCGCACCC
>Ga0164243_10003320_pt1 | contig 25831 bp, 15 predicted proteins | sample OricompcompostOP_FD_108781 | JGI IMG/M metagenome (GOLD analysis project Ga0164243, IMG submission 108781) | Organic Plus compost microbial communities from Emeryville, California, USA - Original compost - Organic plus compost (OP) | ecosystem: Engineered > Solid waste > Mixed feedstock >...
CGGCGCGGATGACGCGCTGCTGGGAGAGGCCGTTGGGCGCGGTCAGCCCGTTGGAGGCGCCGTCCTGGTTGACGGCGACGCCGCGTACGACCGCGAACACCGGATGCCCGTTGCGCTGCGCGTCCGACAGCCGCTCCACGAGCAGCATGCCGGCGCCCTCGCTCCACACGGTGCCGTCGGCGTCCGCGGAGAAGGACTTGCAGCGGCCGTCCGGGGCGAGGCCGCGCTGCCGGCTGAAGTCGACGAACACTTCCGGCGTCGCCATGACGGTGACGCCGCCCGCGAGCGCCATCGTGCACTCGCCGCGGCGCAGCGCCTGCGCCGCCATGTCGAGCGCGACCAGCGACGACGAGCACGCCGTGTCCACGGTGACGGCCGGGCCTTCGAGCCCGAAGGTGTAGGCGACGCGGCCGGAGGCGACGCTGCCCGCGGTGCCGTTGCCGAGGTAGCCCTCGACGTCCTCGGGGATCTCGGCCAGCCGCGTCGCGTAGTCGTGGTACATGACGCCCGCGAACACGCCCGTACGGCTGCCGCGGACCGTCTCGGGCGCGATGCCGGCGCGCTCGAACGCCTCCCACGAGGTCTCCAGCAGCAGCCGCTGCTGCGGATCCATCGCCAGCGCTTCGCGCGGGGAGATGCCGAAGAACGCGGGGTCGAACTCGCCCGCGTCGTGCAGGAATCCGCCCTTGCACACGTACGTCGTGCCACGGTGCTCGGCGTCCGGGTGGTAGAGGCCGTCGACGTCCCAGCCGCGGTTGTCGGGGAAGGCGGTGACGCCGTCGACGCCGTCGGCGACCATGCGCCACAGCGCGTCCGGCGAGTCCACGCCGCCGGGGTAGCGGCAGGCCATGCCGACGATCGCGAGCGGTTCGCCGTCGGCCGCGTCCGCCGGGCGGCCGGTGCCGCGCCGTGCCTCGGCTGCGGCGTCCGCGGCCGCCGACTCGCCGTCCGCGCCGGGCAGTTCACCGTCCAGGAAGGCGGCGACGGCGGCCGGCGTGGGGTGGTCGAAGACGAGGGTCGGGGCGAGCCGGAGGCCGGTGGCGGCCTGGAGCCGGTTGCGCAGCTCGACGGCGGCGAGCGAGTCGAAGCCGATCTCGTTGAAGGCGCGGCCCGGCTCGACGGCGCTCGCGCCGTGGTGCCCGAGCACTCCGGCGACGGTGCCGCGTACGAAGTCCAGCAGCGCCGCCGAGCGGTCCTCGCCGGACAGGGCGGCGATCCGCGCGGGCAGCGAACCGGCCGCGGCCGGCTGCCCGTTGGCGCCCGCGGGCGCGGGCGCGGCCGCGGCGCCGCCCGGTGAGGCGTCCGCGGTGCGGCGGACCGTGACGAGGCCGCGCAGCGCGGGCGGCAGCGCGCCGCCGGTCTTGGCCCGCGCGCGCAGCGCGGCGCGGTCCATGCGCATCGGCAGCAGCACCGCGCGGTCCGCGGCGAGCGCCGCGTCGAACAGCGCGAGCCCTTCGGCGCCGGTGAGCGCGCCCTGCCCGGACGCGGCGAGGCGCCGCCGGTCGGCGTCGGTCAACTGCCCTGCCATGCCGGACGGTTCGTCCCACAGGCCCCACGCGAGGGCGAGCCCGGGCAGCCCTTCGGCGCGCCGCAGCGCGGCCAGCCCTTCCACGTACGCGTTGGCGGCGGCGTAGTTGGCCTGCCCGGTGCCGTCGAAGGTGGCGGCGGAGGACGAGAACAGCACGAACGCGCCCGGTTCCAGGCCGCGTTCGCGAGTCAGCTCGTGCAGGTGGCGGGCGCCGTCGGCCTTGGGGCGCAGCACGGCGTCGAGCCGGTCGCCGGTCAGCGTGGCGAGAGTGGCGTCGTCGAGTACGCCCGCGGTGTGCACGACGGCGGTCAGCGGCCGGTCTTCGGGTATGCCGTCGAGGAGCCGGGCGACGGCGCCGCGGTCGGCGACGTCGCACGCGGCGAGCGTGGACTCGGCGCCCAGCTCGGCCAGTTCGGCGCGGAGCGCGTCGGCGCCCTCCGCGTCGGGGCCGCGCCGGGTGGCGAGGAGCAGGTGGCGTACGCCGTGTTCGGCGGCGAGGTGCCGGGCGAGCAGCCCGCCCAGCCCGCCGAGGCCGCCGGTGATCAGTACGGTGCCGTCGGGCCCGAAGCCGGTACGCGTGGCGGACGCGTCCGCGGTGCCGTCCGGTGCGGTTCCGTGCGCGCCGGCCGCGTCGTGCGGGGCGAGCCGGGGGAGCCGGGCGATCCGGGCGAGCCGCGGGACCAGCAACTCGCCGTCGTGCAGGGCGACTTCGGGCTCTCCGGCGGCGGAGGCGGCAGCGGCGGCGGCGAGCACGTCCGCGTCCGCCACGTCCTCGTCCGCCGCCTCGGATGCGCGGGGCGCGTCGACGAGCAGCAGCCGCCCCGGGTGCTCGCTCTGCGCGGCACGCACCAGGCCCCATACGGCGGTCTGTGCCGGGTCGGGCGTACGCGCACGCCGTTCCGTGGCGACGGCCGCGTCGGTGACGAGCGCGAGCGTCGAGCCGGCGAACCGCTCGTCGGCGCACCACAGTTGGAGCGCGTCGAGGACCTGCCGGGTGACGGCGTGCACGTCCGCGGTGCCGGTTGCGCCGGCTGGGCCGGTGGCGCCTGCTGGGCCGGTGGGGCAGCGTACGGCGACCAGCGCGGGGACGTCTTCGCCCAGCTCGCTCAACTCGCCCGGATCCGCGCACAGTCGGGCAGCGTCCGCGGACGCGGCGGGCGACTCCGAAGCGGCGGCCGGCATCGGGATCCAGTCGAGCCGGTGCAGCAGTCCGGACGGCACCCGGCGGCCCGCGGCGGGCGCGGGCCGCAGCAGCAGCGACTCGACGGACAGCACCGGTTCGCCGGTGGCCGCGTCCACGGCGTGCAGCGCCACGGCGCCGTCGCCGGCCCGGGTCAGCCGCACCCGCAGCGCCTCCGCGGCGGCCCGGTGCAGCGTCACCCCGGACCAGGAGAACGGCACGGCCGCCGGTACGGGCGAGTCCAGCGGCCCGAACTCCAGGGCGTGCAGGGCGGCGTCCAGCAGCGCCGGGTGCAGGCCGAACGCGGCGGCGGGCGCCTGCAGTTGGAGCGGCTGCGACTCGTCCGCGGGCAGGGCGACCTCGGCGTACACCGCGTCCGCGGCGCCGCCGCCGGCTCGCCGCACGGCGCGCAGGCCCTGGAACGCGGGCCCGTAGTCGAGCCCCGAGTCGGCGAGCCGCTCGTAGACGCCGGCGAGGTCGATGTCCGTGAGGTCGGCGTCGGCGGAGTACGCGGCGGCGAACTCGGCCGCGTCGAAGCCCGGTTCGGCGTCCGCCGGGGCGCCCGCGGCGAGCAGCCCGGACGCGCACCGGATCCAACTCTCCCCGTACGCCGCGCCGTTCGCCTCGGCGTCGCCGAAACCACCGCCGTTCGCCGTGCCGTCCTCGGCGCTGCCCTCGGCGCCGCCCTCGCGCTCGGGTTCCCGCGCGTACATCCGCACCGCGCGGCGCCCCGCCTCGTCCGGCTCGTCCACGACGAGCTGGATGTGCGGCGCCGGCTCGTGCAGCGCCAGCGGCGCCTCCAGGGTCAGCTCCTCGACGCGCGGGCAGCCCGCCAACGCCCCGGCGTGCAGGGCGAGTTCGAGGAAGGCTGTGCCGGGCAGCACCGGTTCGCCGTGCACCGCGTGGTCGGCGAGCCACGGGTGCGTACGCGTGGACAGCCGCCCCGTCAGCAGCAGTCCGCCGCCGGACGCGGGCGAGACAGCGGCGCCCAGCAGCGGATGCCCGGCCGGGGCGAGCCCCAGCGCGGCGGCGTCCCCGGCGGAGCGGCCCGGGGAGTCGAGCCAGTAGCGCTGCCGGTCGAAGGCGTAGGTGGGCAGGTCGACCTGCGGTACGCCCGCGAACACGGACCGCCAGTCCACCCGCGCCCCGTGCACGTACAGCGTGCTCAGCGCGTCGGTGACGCCGACCGGCTCGGCGCGGCCCTCGCGCAGCGTCGGCACCAACACGGCGCCGTCCGCGCCGAGTTCGTCCAGGCACTCGCCGGCCATGGCGGTGAGGACGGGATTCGGGCCGAGTTCCAGGAAGGTGGTCGCGCCGCGCACGTGCAGCTGCCGTACGGCGGAGCGGAAGCGGACCGGCTGCCGCACGTGCCGCACCCAGTGCTCGGGCGAGGTCAGCTCGTCCGGGTCGGCCGGCTCCCCGGTGACGGTGGACACCAGCGGCAGCTGCGGCGGGTGCAGGCTCACGACCTGCGCGTGCCGCCGGAACTCGGCGAGCATGCCGTCCATACGGTGCGAGTGGAAGGCGTGGCTGACGGCGAGTCGCTTGGTGCGCCGGTCGCGGCCCGCGAACACCTCGCCCAGCTCGGCGACGGCGTCCTCGTCGCCGGACACGACGACCGCGCGCGGCCCGTTCACGGCCGCGAGCGACACCCGGTCGCCGAGCAGCGGCCGCACCTCGTCCTCGGTCGCTTCGACCGCCAACATCGCGCCGCCGGCGGGCAGTTCGGCCATCAGCCGGCCGCGCGCGGCGACCAGCAGCGCGGCGTCGTCCAGCGACAGCACGCCGGCGACGTGCGCGGCGGCGAACTCGCCGACGGAGTGCCCGGCCACCTGGTCCGGGCGCAGCCCCCAGTGCTCCATCAGCCGGAACAGCGCGACCTCGACGGCGAACAGGGCGCACTGCGCGTACTCGGTGCGGTGCAGCAGCTCCGCCTCTTCGGTGCCCTCGTCGGCGAACAGCACGTCGTACAGGGGCCGTTCGAGGTGCAGGTCGAGGTGGCCCGCGGCGTCGTCGAGGGCGTCCGCGAACTCCGGGTACGTGGCGTACAGTTCGCGGCCCATGCCGAGCCGCTGGCTGCCCTGGCCGGTGAACAGGACGGCGAGGCGGCCGCGGCCGGCGGCGGTGCTCGCGGAGCCGGGGCGCAGCAGCCCCGGGTGGTCCTCGCCGGCGGCCAACGCGGCCAGCCCGTCGAGGAGTTCGGACCGGTCGGCGGCGCGCAGCACGGCCCGGTGCTCCAGCGCGGCTCGGGACACGGCGAGCGAGGCGGCGAGCGGCGCCGGAGCCGGCGCCGGCTCCGGCTCCGGCTCCGGCCGATCGTCGGGGCGGCCGTCGCGGTGGTCGAGGAACGTACGCAGGCTCGCGGCCTGCCGGCGCAGACCGGCCGCGTCGCGTGCGCTGACCGCGAAGGGCAGCACCGGCAGCAGCTCGGCCGGCGCCGTGAACCGCCCGTCGCCGCCCGCCCGTTCGCCGTGTTCGCGCTGTCCGCCCTGTTGGTCTCGTTGGTCTTGTCCGTCCTCCGGCGGCTGCTCCAGTACGACGTGCGCGTTGGTGCCGCTCATGCCGAACGAGGACACGGCCGCGCGGCGCGGCGCCCCGGTCTCCGGCCACTCGGCGGGCTCGGTGAGCAGCGCCAGCGCGCCCGCGGACCAGTCGACGCGGGGCGTGGCCTCGTCCGCGTGCAGCGTGCGCGGCAGCACGCCGTGCCGCATCGCCAGCACCATCTTGATGACGCCGGCGACTCCGGCGGCGGCCTGCGTGTGCCCGAGGTTGGACTTGACCGAGCCCAGCCGCAGCGGCCGCCGCGGGTCGCGGCCGCGCCCGTACGTCGCGAGCAGCGCCTGCGCCTCGATCGGGTCGCCGAGCGTGGTGCCGGTGCCGTGCGCCTCGACCGCGTCCACGTCGCCCGGGCCGAGCCCGGCGGCCGCCAACGCCTGCCGGATGACGCGCTGTTGGGACGGTCCGTTCGGCGCGGTCAGCCCGCCGGAGGCGCCGTCGGAGTTGATCGCCGAACCGCGCAGCACCGCGTGCACCCGGTGCCCGTTGCGCCGCGCGTCCGACAGCCGCTCCACGAGCAGCACGCCGACGCCCTCGGCCCACGCGGTGCCGTCCGCGTCGGCGGAGAACGGTTTGCAGCGGCCGTCCGGGGCCAGCCCGCGCTGGCGGCTGAACGCGAGGAAACCGCCCGGGCTGGCCATCACGGCGACGCCGCCGGCCAGCGCGATCGAGCACTCGCCGAGCCGCAGCGCCTGCCCGGCCATGTGCAGCGCGACCAGCGACGAGGAGCAGGCGGTGTCCACGGTGACGGTCGGGCCCTGCAGCCCGAAGGTGTACGCGATGCGGCCGGAGTCGACGCTGGCCGCGTTGCCGGTGAGCAGGTAGCCCTCCTGCCCTTCGGCGGCGTCGCCGAGCCGCGGCCCGTACTCCTGGGTCTCGGCGCCGACGAACACGCCGGTGTCGCTGCCGTGCAGGGTGTCCGGGTCGATGCCGGCGCGCTCGAAGACCTCCCAGGTGGTCTCCAGCAGCAGCCGCTGCTGCGGGTCCATCGCCAGCGCCTCGCGCGGGCTGATGCCGAAGAACGCGGCGTCGAACTCGCCCGCGTCGTGCAGGAATCCGCCGCGCCGCGTGTAGGTGGTGCCGGGCACGTCCGGGTCCGGGTCGTACAGCGCGTCGACGTCCCAGCCGCGGTCGGCGGGGAACTCGGAGGTGGCGTCGGCGCCCTCGGCCAGCAGCCGCCACAGGTCCTCGGGGGAGCGCACGCCACCGGGGAAGCGGCAGGCCATGCCGACGATCGCGATGGGGTCGTCGGCGGCGCCCGCGCCGGGGGCGGTGCCGTCGGCGCCGGTGGCCTGCCCGCTGTTCTCGCCGTACTCGCCGTCCTCGCCGAGCAGTTCGCCGCGCAGGTACGCTGCGAGCGCGTCCGGGGTCGGGTAGTCGAAGGCGAGCGTGAGCGGCAGCCGCAGCCCGGTGCCGGCCGTCAGGCGGGCGTGCAGATCGACGGCGGCGAGCGAGTCGAGACCCAGCGCGGCGAGCGACTGCCCGGCGGCGAGCGGACCGTCGGCGCGGTCGCCGAGCGCGGCCGTGGCCTCCTCGATGACCAACTCGGTGAGGAGGCGGCGGCGTTCGGCGTCGGGAAGCCGTGCGAAGCCGTGCAGGACGGCCTCCCATCCGGTCGAGGCAGGCCGGGTTCCCCGGGACGGTTCGTCTCGCATTTCCCGCATTCCGCTTGTGGAGTTGTTCATGGACTCGGTCATCACTGCGCCCCCGGTTCGGCCATCATTCGGACACTAGGGAACGCGGGCCGCACGGCCATACCCCTAGCGGCCCCTTACCCTGACCCCACTGACGTGGCCTTTAAGGGCCCCGCCGTGCCCGCGCCCGCGCACCGGCACGGGCGCCCAGCCCCGCACATCCGGCGGGGAGTCGCGTCCCGGTACGCGGCCCGGGGCCGGGCCGGGCCGCAGAGCCGAACGGACCGCGCCCGTAGGGGAGTTCGGCCCGCGCGGCCCGTACGCGTTCCGGCGGCCGCCCGGCGCGGCGTCAGCTCCCGGCGGGCACGAAGTCCGGCTCCGGCTCGAACCGCACCGGCTGAGTGCTCAGCCCGCTCAGGAAGTTGGAGTAGATGGCCTTCGCGGGCCCGGCCGGCTCCATACGGGCGGCCATGCGGCGGCAGCCGTCGAGCACCGCGCCGATCTCCATGCGGGCCAGGTAGGCGCCGAGGCAGAAGTGCGGTCCGTAGGCGAACGTCAGATGCTTGTTGGGCTTGCGCGCGAGGTCGAAGACGCCCGGCTCGGTGAACACCCGCTCGTCGAAGTTGGCGGAGCTGTTCCAGATCGTGACGATGTCGCCGCGGCGGATCGTACGGCCCTCGACCTCCACGTCCTCTTCGGCGGTGCGGCCGGCGTGCAGCGCGGGCGTCGTCCAGCGCAGCACCTCCTCGACGGCCGATTCGACGGTCACGTCACCGGACTTGAGTGCCTTCCACTGCTCGGGCTGTTCCATGAGCGCCCGCGCCCCGCCGATCATGGACAGCCGGGAGGTCTCGTCGCCGCCGAGGATGAGGCTGTAGCAGTTGAGCATGACCTCGACGTCGTCCAGGTGCTCCCCGTCGATCTCGCTCGCCGCGAGCAGGCTCACCACGTCGTTGTGCGGGGTGTCGCGGCGTTCGGCGGCGAGGCCCGCGAAGTACAGCAGGATCTCGTTCTTCGCCTCGAAGGCGTCCGCCGGTGTGCCGTCCTCGTGGTCCGAGCTGAGCGCGGCCGAGGTCAGGCTGAGCACGTCGGCGCGGTCGGACTCGGGCACGCCCAGCAGGTCGCACACGGCGCCGAGCGGGATGCGGGCGGCGACGTCGCCGGCGAAGTCGCACTCGCCGGACTCGACCGCGGCCGAGACGAGCCTGTCGGCCGCACGCCGCACGCTGTCCACGATGACGCTCAGCGCCTTCGGCGAGAACGCCTTGAGCATGATGTTGCGCAGCGCCTTGTGCCGGTCCCCGTCGGTGACGGCGAGCATCTTCCCGCCCGCCGAGTCGCCGCCGCCGAGCAGCGTCTCCAGTACGTTGCCGCGCTCGGACGTGAAGCGCTTGTTGTCCCGGAAGATGCGGGCGACGTCCTGGTAGCGGCTGACGACCCAGAACCCCGGACGGTCGTCGCGCTCCGGATGCCAGTAGACGGGGTCCTCGTCGCGCAGGTGCCGGAACACGTCGGTCAGGTCGCGCTCGGCGTGCAAGTGCGGCGAGGCGAGGTCGAGTTGGGGCAGCTCGTCCGGCGCGGCGTGCGTCCGTACCGGGTTCAGCAGCGGGTTCATCATCGGGCGCCCCCCGCCGCCGCTCCGGCGGAGGCTTCCGCCGCGGCGCGCTCCACCCGCTCCAGGCACGCTTGGCGCCCGTCGGGGCCGTACTCGACCGACCAGCCGTCGGGCACCGCGGCGAAGGAGGGCCACAGCGACCGCTGTTGCTCCGCGTTGCGCAGCACGACGAATTCGCCGTCCACGTCGTCGAACGGACTGGACATGATCACCCTTCTCCGGTGGCGGTCTGCTCGGCGCGGGCGTCGACCATCGCCGCCAGCGATTCCACGGTCTTGTGCTCGAACACGTCGCGCGGCGACAGCTTGATGCCGGACCGGCGGGCCTGGCCGATGAGTTTGATCGTCAGGATGCTGTCGCCGCCGATGGTGAAGAAGTCGCTGTCGGCGTCCACTTCGGCGCCGCCGAGTACGTTCGAGAACGCCTCGCACAGCGCTTTCTCGGTGTCGGTGGCCGGCGGCCGGCCGTGGCCGCCGTCCGCGAGCGAGTCCGGCGCCGGCAGCGCACGCCGGTCGACCTTGCCGCTCGGCGTGAGCGGCAGCCGCTCCAGCACGGTGACGGCGGCGGGCACCATGTACTCGGGCAGCGCCGCCGCGACGTGGTCGCGCAGCGCGCGGGCGTCCGGGATCTCGCCGGCGGCGGGCACGACGTACGCGACGACGCGCTCGTGGCCCGAACCGGCGCCGCTCTCAACGGAGTCGGCGCCCTCCGCCGTACCGTCCCCACTCTCCGCGCCGTCCGTGCGAACCGTCACGACGGCCTGGTCCACGGACGCGTGCGTACGCAACACCGCCTCGATCTCGCCGAGTTCGATACGGAAGCCGCGCACCTTCACCTGGTCGTCGAGCCGGCCCAGGAAGCGCAGGTTGCCGTCGCGCTCCCAGCGCACCAGGTCGCCGGTGCGGTACATGCGCGAGCCGGGCGGCCCGTACGGGTCGGCCACGAACCGCTGCGCCGTCAGCTCCGGGCGGCCCAGGTAGCCGCGGGCCACGCCGGCGCCGGCGACGTACAGTTCGCCCGGTACGCCGGGCGGCACGAGCCGCAGCGCCGCGTCCAGGACTCGCACCCGGGTGTCCGCGATGGGCGTGCCGATCGGCGGCGAGCCGGCGGTGCCGTCGGAGACGGTGCGGTCAGCGGCCGTGCCGGGCGCGGCGGCGCCGGTGCCGGACGCGGCCGGCGGCGTCAGCGGCGCGCTGGTCGTGGCGACGACCGTCGTCTCGGTCGGCCCGTAGGCGTTGACCATGCGGCGGCCCGGCGCCCAGCGTGCGACCAGGTCGTCCGGGCAGGCGTCGCCGCCGACGATCAGGCACTGGAAATCGGGGAGTTCGGCGTCCGGCACGCCGGCCAGCGCGGCCGGCGGTATCAGCGCGTGCGTGACCTTCCGCTCGGTCAGCACGTCCATCAGCGCGCTGCCGACCAGCGGCCCGCGCGGCGGCACCAGCAGCGCGGCGCCCGCGCGGAACGCCATGCACACCTCCAGCACCGCGGCGTCGAAGCTCGGCGAGGAAAACTGCAGCACCCGGCTCTGCCCGGTCACCGCGAACCGCTCGACCTCCGACTCGGCGAAGGCCGCGAGCCCGCGGTGCGTGACCACGACGCCCTTCGGGGTGCCGGTGGATCCGGAGGTGTAGATGACGTACGCGGGATGGTCCGCCGTCAGCGGCGCGGCCCGGTCGGCGTCGGTGAGCGGAGCGGAGTCCTGGGCGCCGGCCTGCTCGGCGGTGCCGGGCCCGTCCAGTACGAGCCGCTGCGGTCCGCCGTCCGGCAGCTCCACCTCGGACAGCGTGATCAGCAGCGCCGGCCGGGAGTCCTCGACCATGAACGCGATGCGGTCCGCCGGGTAGGCGGGGTCGATCGGCAGGTAGGCGGCGCCGGCCTTCGTCACGGCCAGCAGCGAGACGATCATCTCGGCGGAGCGGGGCAGCGCGAGCGCGACGATCTGCTCCGGGCCGATGCCGCGCGCGGCCAGTACCCGCGCCAGCCGGTTGGCGCGCTGGTCCAACTCGGCGTAGGACATGGCGTTGTCGCCGTACACGAGCGCGGTGCTGTCCGGCACGTCGGCGACGCGCTGCTCGAACAGCGCGGCCAGGGTGCGCGGCGGCACGTCGCGCCGGGTGTCGTTCCAGTCGCCGAGGAGCAGCCGCCGTTCGTCCTCCGTGGTCAACTCGACCGAGGCGACGGTGCGTTCGGGGTCGTCGGCGACGGTGCGCAGCAGCAGCTCGACGCGTTCCAGCAGCGCCTCGGCGTCCGCCGGCGCCACGCGCGCGGGGTCGAAGTCGCCGCGCAGCAGCAGCGTTTCACCGGGCACGACGGAGAAGCTGTACGGGTAGTGGTTGCCCTCGCGGTGCTCGGCCGCGGTGATGCCGAGCCGCTTCGCGGCCGGCTCGCGCGCCGGGTCGAACGGCGCCGGCTCCAACACGGCGAGCGTGTCGAAGAGTTCGCCGCCCAGCCCGGACGCGCGCCGTACGTCGCCGAGGCCGAGGTGCCGGTGTGCGGCCATCGCGGACTGCTCGGCCTCCAGCCGCGCCAGCATGCCGGTCAGCGTCTCGGCGGGCCGCGGATTCGCGCGTACGGGAAGGATGTTGACGAAGTAGCCGAGCATGGCCCCGGCGCCGGGGAAGGCCGCTTCGGAGCCGGTGAGCACACCGCCGAACAGCACGTCCTCGCGGCCGGTGACGGCGAGCAGCGCCAGCGCCCACACGCCCTGCACGACCGTGTTCAGGGACCAACCGTGGCTGCTGCAGCGCTCGTTGAGCCGTTCGGTGATCTCCTTCGGCAGGGTACGCAGGAGGCGGCGGCGGGGCGCAGGGGCGGCGGAGGCGTCCGGGCCCGGCTGGGGGTCGGCGGGTGCCTCCGCGGCGAGCAGCGTCGGGCCCTCGCACGTGCCGAGCCGGTCCCGCCAGGCGCGCTCACCGTCGGCCCGGTCGAGCCCTTCGAGCCAGCCGGTGTAGCAGTGGTGCGGCGGCGCGGGCGGCAGCGCCGAGTCGTCGCCGCCGCTCTCGTACAGCGCCAGCAGCTCGTCGACCATGCGCCGGTGCGCCCAGCCGTCGAGCAGGATGTGGTGGTTCGTCAGCAGCAGCCGGCTGCCGGCCGCACCCAGGTCGACGAGGGTGCAGCGGAGCAGCGGCGGCCGCGCCAGGTCGAACGGCTCGGCCCGGTCGGCGGCGAGGACGCGGTCCAACTCCGCCTCCTGTTCGGCCGGTTGGAGGCCGCTGAGGTCCAGTTCGCGCCAGGGCGCCGCGACCTCGTCCGCGATGAACTGGGACGGGCCGCCGGAGGCCGTACCGGAGTCGCCGGAGCCGGAGGCCGTACCCGAGCCGGGGCCGCCGCGGAAGCCGCTGCGGAGGTAGGCGTGCCGACGCAGCAGGCACTCGGTCGCCGCGCGCATCGCCCCGGCGTCGACGGGCCCGTCGAAGTCGAGGGTGAACTGGACCTGGTACGCGTCCCCGGCCTGCGGCTCATCGCCGTGCAGGGCGTGGAAGAGCAGGCCCTCCTGTAGGGGCGACAGTGGTACTGCGTGCTCGATCACGAACTCTCCTCAGCGTGCGTGGACGCCGGGCCCACGGCCGGGCGCGGCGTTCGGCTCATTCCTGCGCTTCACCGCTGCCCTTCCGCGCCCGCCGCCCCGGGTCGCCGGCACGCAAGGACGCTTCCGCCGCCGCCTGGAGCCGCAGCTTGTCGGGCTTTCCCGCGTCGGTCAGCGGGAGTTCGCCGCGCAGCTCCACGCGGTCCGGCGCGTGCGACGGCGACAGTGCGCGGCTCACGTCCGCGCGCAGCCGGTCCGGGTCGACGTCCGCGCCGGCGCGCGGCACCACGACCGCGTGTACGTGCTCGACCGCGTCGTCGCCGGTGGCGCCGAACACGGCGGCCTGCGCCACGTCGTCGCGGCGCAGCAGCACGTTCTCCACCTCCGCCGGGTAGACCTTGATGCCGCCGGTCTTGACGACTCCGGCCATGCGGTCCACGAGGTGGAGGTAGCCGTCGGCGTCGAGGTGGCCGATGTCGCCGGTGCGCATCCAGCCGTCGGTGAGCGTGCGGGCGGTGAGGTCGGGCTCGTTCCAGTAACCGTCCATCACCATGGGCGAGTTGACGACGATCTCGCCGTTCTCGCCCGCGGGCAGCTCCCGCCCGTCCTCCGGGTCGCGGATGCTCACCTGCACGAACGGCATCGGGCGGCCCACCGTCCCGAGCAGTTCGGGCTTCAGGTGCTCCTCCTTGTCGAGCGCGGCGATCACCGAGCTCTCCGTGGTGCCGTAGATCTGCGCGAGCACCGGACCGAACACCTCGACGGCCTGGGCGAGCCGGTCCGGGGAGGCCGGGCAGCCGCCGTAGTAGAGGTCGCTGAGGCTGGAGTGGTCGGTGCCGGCGAGGTCGGGGTGGTCGAGCAGCGCGTACAGCTGCGGCGCCGCCAAGTAGAGCCGGGTGACGCGGTGTTGCTCGACGGCGCGCAGGACGGCGCCGGCGTCGAAGCCCTGGTGCAGGATCACCGTGCCGCCGGCGGCGACGACGTCGTCCACGGTGGACGACACCGAGTGGCTGAGCGGCGTCGTGACGAGCATCGTGGACGGTTCGGCGGACTGCCGGGCCCGCGCGACGAAGAACTCCATACCGCCGAAGCCGCGCGCGATTCCCTTGGGGCGCCCGGTCGTTCCGCTGGTGTAGGTGAGCGCGGCGGTGCCTTCGGCGCGCGGCTCGATCCCGTCCGCGGGGACGCCGTCCGCGAGGGCGCCGTCCGCGGGGACGCCGTCCGTGGCGGCGCCGGCCGCCGCCCGGGTCAGGTCCGGGCAGTCGGGCGCCGCCGCGTCCCACGTCACCAGCGTCGGCGGGGAGTCGAGCCGGTCGCAGACCGTACGGGCCCGCGCCAGGTTCTCCGCGTCGGCGACGAGGACGGTGGTGCCGGTGTCGCGTACGATCCGCAGCTGCTCGTCCGCCGCCAACTCGTCCCGCGGATCGGCCGCGTTGACGCCGCGCAGGTGCACCACGCACGCGCCGAGCAGGTTCGCCGCGTACCGGGTGACGAGAGTGGCCGCGCTGTTGGTGACGGTGAGCAGCGCCACCACGCCGTTCTCGTCGACGCCTTGGCCGTGCAGCACGCGTGCGGCCCCGGTGATGGACGCGGCGAACTCGCCGGCCGTCGCCGCCGTTCCGTCCGACCACAGCGCCACCCGCCCGGGATCGGCCGACAGGACTTCCAACAGCTGACTGACGTAGTGCTCACTGCCGTGCATCGGGGCTCCAACTTCGCGGCGGTTGCGGACGGTTGACCGTGGCCCGTGCTCGGGCCGGGCCGGCCGCTATCCCGACGCCGCCAGCGACTCCAGGTGCGCCACGGCCGCGGCGATGCCCGGCAGCGCCAGCGTCTCCCGCTGCGTACGGCGGATCTCCGCGGTGACGGCCGCGTCGTCCAGCACGGCGCGGCAGGTCTCGTGCACCGACTCCGGCGTCGTCTGCGGGATGACCTTGCCGAGGCCCAGCTCCTCCAGCCGGCGTGCGTTGTGCGGCTGGTCGCCGAACTGCGGCAGCGCCGCCATCGGCACCCCGTTCCGTACGGCCTCGCGGATGCTGTTGTATCCGGCGTGGGTGAGGAACAGCTGGGCGCACTCCAGCAGCGCGGGCTGCGGCATGCGCTCCACGACGTGCACGTTGTCGCCGATCTCGATGTCGCCCACGGGGAAGCCGGCGGTCGCGACGACGGCCTGGCACTCCAGCCGGGACAGCCCGCCGATGATGGCCTGCACCGTGACGTCCGGGTCCTCCATGCCCTCCAGCGGGTCGATGCCGAACTCGCGGAAGGCGCCCAGCATCGGCAGCGCGGTGCCCACCGAGGCGATCACGAGCGGGCTGTCGGCGGGCAGCGCCGCCAGCTCCGGAGTCAGTCCCTCGTCGCGTCCGACGACGGCCGGCTGCTGGTACGTGAACGGTTCGGGCAGGTCGAACGCCGCGAACGAGGTGCGGGCCGGCAGGCAGTCGAACCGCCCGTAGCGGTGCACCGCCTTCGGGTCGTCCTCCCGCGGCAGCCCCAACTCCTGGCGCCGCTCGTTGAGTTGGTCGACGAGCCCGGCCGGGTCGACCATGTTGCCCGCCCCGGACGGCACCGACAGGTGCGGTATGCCCAGCTGTTCGGCGATCAGCGTGCCGGCCAGCTCGGCGCCGTCACGCACCACGATGTCCGGCCGGAACTCCTTCGCCAGCGGATACATCGCCTGGTAGGCGGTGGTGACGTGCGGCCCGGAGGCGGTCGCGATCAGCTGCTCGCGCGCGTTCAGCCGCGGCCGCTCCGCGCCCTCCTGCTCGGCGCGCTCGCGCTCCTGCACCATGTGCGTGATCGACTCGACGATGCCGGGCAGTACGGCCTCGACGCGCATCGGCTCCGGTTCGAAGACCTCGGCGAGGTCCGGCGGCGTGGCCACCAGTACCTCGTGGCCGGCCTCGGCCACGGCGCGCGCCAGGGGCAGCACCGCGCGGGCGTGGCCCTGCGAGCCCGTCACACTGCACAAAACTCGCACAGGGACTACCTTTCGATCGTCGGTCGCTGGTCGGTCGACGGGCCGCCGCCCGCCGCCGAGTCGTCGGTGTGGCCGGGGAGTTCGCGGCCGGTGACGTCGGAGCCGCCGGTGCCGCCCGCTCCCTCCGAGTACGCGGCGGGCCGGCCGAAGCCGTGCCAGGCCAGTCCGGCGCGGCTCACCGCCGCCGGTTCGAGGTGGTTGCGGGTGTCGAGGACGACGCGGCCGTGCAGCGCCGCCGCCATCCGCGCCCAGTCCAGCTCGCGGAACTGCGGCCACTCGGTCAGCACCAGCAGCGCGTCCGCGCCCTTCGCCGCCGCGTACGCGTCGTCGAGCACCGCGACCTGCGCCGGCACCGGCGCATCGGCCGCACCGGGAGCGCCGGGAGCGCCGGGAGCGCCGGGCGTCAACGCCGGGTCGTACGCGGCGAGTTCGGCGCCGCGGCCGGTCAGCTCGCGGGCCACCGCGAGCGCGGGCGAGTCCCGCAGATCGTTCGTGCCCGCCTTGAACGTCAGCCCCAGCAGCCCGAGCCGCAGCCCGGTCAGCTCCGCCGGGTCCCGGACGCCGCACAGTCCGGCGACCCGGTCGGCCACGCGCGCCGGCTGCCGCTCGTTCCCGGCGACCACGGCGTCGAGCAGCCCGAAGTCGAAGTCCGCGGCGGCGGCGACGCGTTGCAGCGCGCGGGTGTCCTTCGGCAGACACGAGCCGCCCCAACCGGGGCCGGGGGCGAGGAAGTCGGAGCCGATCCGCGGATCGCGGCCCATGCCGTCGGCGACGTCGCGGATGTCGGCGCCGACCCGCTCGCACAGTTCGGCCACGGCGTTCACGTACGACAACTTGGTGGCCAGGAAGCAGTTCGCGGCGTACTTGACGAGTTCGGCGCTGGCGGCGTCGGTCAGCAGCACGGGGGCGTCCAGCGGGGCGTACAGCGCGGCGATCCGCTCGGCCGCGCCGCGGTCCGCGGAGCCGACCACGATCCGGTCCGGGTGCAGGAAGTCGGCGACGGCGCTGCCCTCGCGCAGGAACTCCGGGTTGCTCACGACGGGGCAGTCCGCGCGCCCCAGCGCTTCGGACACGCGCGCCGCCGAACCGACGGGCACCGTCGACTTGTTGACCACCGCGCAGCCCCGCGGCAGCACGTCCCGGATCTCCGCTGCCACCGCGAACACCGCGCTCAGATCGGCCGTGCCGCCCGCGCCCATCGGCGTCGGCAGACACAGGAACACCGCTTCGGTACGGCCGGACTCCGTACGGCCGTCCGCGGCGCCGCCGGCCTCCGTGCCGCCGGAGCCGCCGTCCGCGACCGCGGCCGCGGCGCCCTCGACGAAGACGAGCCGCCCCGACTCCACGCCCTCGGCGACCAGTTCGGCCAGCCCGGGTTCGAGGATGCCGACCTCCGCGCGGCGCAGCGCGGCCAGCTTCTCCCGGTCGCTGTCGCCGCACACCACCCGGTGCCCGAGCGACGCCAGGCAGGCCGCGGTGGTCAGTCCGACGTAACCGGCGCCGACGACGGCCACACTGTGGGAGTGCAACGCAGGACACCTCTCGGTCGGCGACGCGGTAAAAGGAAATCCGGAAGCAGAAGTCCGGAAAACGCCTGGGAAATCAATCCGGCCGCAACTGCCCGGGCCGCAGAGCAGAGGGCAGAGGCAATCAGACGATTCGACGCTAGGTGCGTTTTCCTGGGGGCAACAACCCCTAGCCACCCGTGCACGGACCCCTAACCACATGCCATCTCAGGGTGGACGCGAATTTCCACCCGGATATCAACCCGGCTGTGGTCGCCTCCACCGGCGGCGGCTTCTAGGCTCCCCGGAGTCCTGGTCAACAAACTTCGGCGGAGGATGGCGCATGACCAGCAATCCGATCAACATCGCTATCGCGATCGGGGTCGTGATCTACGTGGTCTACCGACGGATGAGTTGGAACCCGTGGGACAACAAAGAAATCTGGGGCGGCCCGCTGACCCTGCTGGCGATCGGCCTGATCCAGATGCGCCACATGGCCAAGGGCCTCTCCGGCACGGACGTCGGCTTCCTGGTCGCCGGGCTCGCGGTCTCCCTTCTCGGCGGTGCCGTGATGGGCGCGGTGACCCAGATCGACCGGCGCGGCGACACGATCTACCAGCGCATCGGCTGGCTCGGCCTGGGCGCCTGGATCGGCCTGCTCGTCGTACGCGGAGTGCTCGGCGTCATCGGCCACTTCGCCGGCGCGACGCAGACCTCCGGCGGCGGCGCCATCCTGCTGTCGCTCGGCGCCAACCTGCTGACCATGTCGCTGGTGCTCGCCGTCCGCACCGGCACCCCCATCACGAGCGGCAGCACCGCTCGCCACTGACCGCCGGACCCCGTACGCCCCCCAAACGGGGTCCGGCTCCACCCCCCACACCAGCGGTGCGAGGCTCCTGACCAGGGCCTCGCACCGCTTCCTCGTGTGCGCACCGCCCGTCAACTCCGGTCGGGGTTCCGCCCGTTGGCCCCCGCACACGGCGCTCCGCTCGTACGAGCCCCGCGCGGCGCCCCTCGTACGTGCCGAGCGCCGTGCCTCTCGTACGTGCCGAACGCGGCCCGTCAGCGGGGCGGCAGCAGTTCGGTGATCGCCTCGACCACCTCGTCCTGGTGCTCAGTCAGGAAGAAGTGCCCGCCGGGATACGTCCTGAACTCGAAGGCGCCGGCGGTGTGTCGGCGCCAGTCCGCCGCCTCCTCCTCCGTCGCCTTCGGGTCGCCCTCGCCGAGCAGCACGGTGACGGGGCAGCGCAGCGGCGGGCCCGGCTCGTACCGGTAGGTCTCGATGGCCTTGTAGTCGGCGCGGATCATCGGGATCACCATGCTCAGCATCTCCTCGTCCTCGAAGAGCGCGCTGTCCGTCGCGTTCAGGCTGCGCAACTCCTCGATGAGCGCGGCGTCTTCGCACTGGTGCAGCGTCTCCCCGTGGCGCGTACGGGACGGCGCCCGGCGCCCGGACGCGAACAGCGCGACCGGCGCCACCCCGCCGCCGGCGGCGTCCCCGGCGCCGGCCTCCAGCCTGCGGGCGACCTCGAACGCGACGATCGCGCCCATGCTGTGCCCGAACAGCGCGAGCGGCAGCGCCCGTTGAGGCTCCGGCGCCTCCACCGCGTACGCCGCCCGGTGCGCGCGCAGGGCGGCGGTGACGGCGTCGGCCAGTGCGCCGATATCCTCCTCGCACTCTTCCGTGAACCGGTTCTGGCGGCCCGGATACTGCACGGCCAGCACCTCCACGTCCGGCGCCAGCGCCTGCGCCAGCGGCCGGAAGAAGCTCGCCGCCCCGCCCGCGTGCGGCAGACACACCAGCCGGGCGCGGGCGTTCGGAGCGGGCTGGAACGTACGGAGCCAACGGCTGTGCTCCGCTGCGGGTACGGTCGTCATCGCGGGCCTCTCCCGGGGTCGTTCGTGTGTGGATGCGATGGATGTGCGTGTGGATGCGGTGCGTTGCGCGTGGACCGGCGGACGCGGGGGATGCGAGGGGGCGGTGCGACGAGACGGACTGCGAAGACGACGAAGAGAACGAAGAGGGCGGGGACGCCGCCGGTGCCCGGCAACACAACGACGCCGGGCGGGAGTTCGCCGCCTCGCCGTCCGGTTGGACGGCGGTGCGCGAACTCCCGCCCGGCCGGCCCCGGTTGGGGCCGAGGGTGCGGGGCGTCTCAGGACGCGGTGGTCATCGACAGCGCCGGCTCGGTGGCCGACGGGGTGACCCGCACCTTGCCCACCCAGACGCCGATGGTGCGGACGATCACCATGGTCAGCGCCATCGTGACGAAGAACGCGGAGACACCGCCCGGGTCGATCTGGGTGTCCATGAGGAACTTGCCGAACTTCTGGGCGAAGGTGGCGTTGTGCTCCAGCTCGTACGTGAAGATGAGCCGGCCGACCAGGACGATCAGCCAGATCACCAGGTAGATCCAGCCGCACCGGGTCACCGCGCGCTGCTTCTCCGTGTCCCACTCGACCCTGGAGGACAGCAGCAGTCCGGCGCCGATCAGCGCACCGCCCCCGATGCCCACCAGCGACGCCATCATGTTCGGTGTGGTCAGGTGGAGGTCGTAGAGAGCTCCCCAGCCGACGAGAGCACTGGTGATGAAGGGCAACACCAGGAGCACGATGTTCACCCGGTGCCGCCCGATGTGGGTGAACAGGACGATCGCCAGCAGCACGCCACTGAGGATCAGGGCGTCACGCATGGCATCACTCATGACGAAAATCTCCTTCTTGCCGACCTCGACGCCCCGACTTCGGTCCCGACTCCGGGGCACGTTGAGACGCTAGAGCCCCCGGCACTCCGCCCACATCGGCTCACAGGTGGGAATCCGGTCTCAACCCGGGTGGAGAACGGTCACGAGTTCGCGGACCGTAGCCGCCCCTCAGCAGAGTGAAGGATCATTGCAGGCATGGATGCAGAGCAGCAGCACGTCCGCCTCGTCATCGCGGACGACCAGACCGCCGTCCGGGAAGGGCTGGCCATGCTGGTCGACACCGTCCCGGGCATCGACGTGGTGGGCCAGGCCGCGGACGGGAACGCCGCCGCCGAACTGGCCGGCGAACTGCGGCCCGACGTCGTGCTGATGGACCTGAAGATGCCGCGCCTGGACGGGGTGGAGGCGACCAGGCGGATCCGCCAGGACCACCCGGACATCCAGATCGTCGCGCTGACCACGTTCGCCGACGACGACTGGATTCTGCGCGCCCTCGAAGCCGGCGCGCTCGGCTATCTGACCAAGTCGGCGAACAAGGAGGAGATCGGCCGGGCCGTGCACGCGGCCGCGGCCGGCCAGGCCGTCCTCGACCAGCAGGTGCAGCACCGGCTGCTCGCCGCCGTCGCCAACCCCGGCCCGGGAGGCGACGCCGACCGCGGCAGGGAGCGGGAGAAGGAGCGCGAGGACGCGAAGCTCACCCCGCGCGAGGCGCACGTACTGCAGCTGGTCGCCGCGGGCCACAACAACCGCGAGATCGCGGAGGCGCTGTTCGTCAGCGAGGCCACCGTCAAGAGCCACATCAACCGCATATTCGCCAAGACCGGCAGCCGCGACCGCGCCCAGGCGATCCGCTACGCCTACGAGACGGGCCTCGCCGAACAGCGGTGACGGACGCGGCACCGCGGGCAGCACCGCGGGCACCCCGAGCCCGCCTGGACCCGGCCGCCGACCCAAGCCCCCGACCCGGGAGTTGAGGCGTGGGACCTGGGCTCGGGCCCCGTCCCACCGAGCCCCGTCCCACCGAGCCCCCGCTCAGACCGGCACTCTGGTGAAGACCTCCCAGCAGCGGGCGCCGCCGTCCTCGACGAAGCCCGCGTCGAGCGTGCCGTTCACCAGCTCGATCCGCTCGCGCATGCCCGTCAGCCCGTAACCGCCGCCCCGGCGCGCGGAGTCGGAGGACTGCTCGGCGCCGACCTCGTTGCGGATCCGCAGCCGCACCTCGGCCTCGCCGTACTCCAGCTCCACCGTCACCGGGCGGCCGCTCGCGTGCTTGCCGGCGTTCGTCAGCGCCTCGCGGCCGATGCGCAGCAGCGCGATCGCCTCCGCCGACGGCAGCTGCCGGTGCGGCCCGCGCGTCTCGAACCACGCGGGAGTGCCGTGGTCCCGGCCGAACGAGTCGACCAGGTCGGACAGCACGTCCGGCAGCGGCCGCACCTCCTCGCGCAGCGCCGCCACCGCGTCCCGCGCATCGTCCAGGCCCTTCGCCGCGAGACTCTGCGACAGCTCCAGGTACTGCACGGCGCGGTCGACGTCCCGCTCCTCCGCCAACAGCGTGTGGATGACCTCCAGTTGGACCCGCAGCGCGCCCAGCGAGTGCGCCATCACGTCGTGGATCTCGCGGGCGATGCGGGTGCGCTCGTCGAGCGTGGCCGCGTGCAGCTGCTGGGAGTGGATCATCCGCTCCTGCGACAGCAGCCGCTCCGCCTGCTGCGTACGGGCCCGGTGCTGGCGGCGGTTGAGGCCGACCAGCACCACGATGACCGCCGCGCCGGCGTCCGCCAGCCAGGCGCTGGGGTCCCGGCCGCCCAGCATCCCGCTCGCGGCGATCATGCTGACGTCGAAGCCGGCCAGCAGCAGCAGCACCGGCGTCGGCGGCTCCGGGCGCGAGGCGAAGGTGACGAGCGTGATGCACGTGATGATCACGGCCGTACCGTCGCCGCTCGTGGTGCCCACCACCGACGGCACCGCCGACGACGTCGCCAGCGCCACCAGAGCCGTGCGCGGCAGCCGCGAGAACAGCAGCACCCACAGCACCCAGCACCCGGTGGCGGCCCCGAACACCGACCACAGCAGCGCCAGATCGCCGTGCGGGCGCGCGGTCAGCAGCGTGACCGTCAGCAGCGCCGAACCGACCAGCGGCCCGCCCCAGCCGAGAGACCGGCTCTTGCGCTGCTCCTCGCCGCTCGCCGCGCTGTCGCTCGCCCCGCCCTCGCCCGCTCCGCCGCTGGCCTCGCCCGCGCCGGGCACCGGGGCCGTCGTGGTTTCCGTCATCACCGGGAGCCTACGGGCTCACCCGCCGCCGGGTGTACGGGACGGAGAACAGGCCGTGCGGGGTGGGTCGCGGGGCGTGCGGGCAGCCGCCGGGTGTGCGGGGGCCGCGGGCCGCGGGCGCCCATCACGCCGTGCCGGAAAGGCACTTGCTGGAGATCAGCTGGTCGTGGATGAGATTGGCCACCTGCCGCTGGCTCTTCGCCGGCGGGCAGGCCACGTCGTGCAGCGTCTCCAGCGCGAAGTCCGCCCGGGTGCGCCCGCCCCAGGCCCGGATCTCCCGGAGCGAGACCTCGGGGGCGGCCGGCGAGGCGATGGCGACGAGCGGACAGTGCAGGCTGACTTCGCCGGGCACCTCGTCCTGCGGCGGCGCCGCCCGGTTGCAGACGAACAGCGTGGACGGGGTGATGCCGGCCTCGCGCTCCAGCCGCTCCGCGACGGTGTAGGCGAGCCGCGCCCCGCCGCCGTCGCCGAACAGCGCCAGCGGCCGATCCGCCCATTCCGCAAGGGTGTTGACGACCTGGTCCACCGCGTCCCCGGAATTCCGCGCAAAGGCCGGACCGGTCTCTCCGTACGCGTCCGTGCACTGCACCAGCAGCACCTCGACGGTGGGCAGCAGCAATTCGGACAGGGCGAGATAGTAGGAGACCGATTCGACGTCGCACGGAAAGAATGCAAGCCTGTGCGGGCTCGGCTCAGTAACGCTGTACGCCCGAGTCGCGTGCACTCTGTGAGCAGTCAAGTTCCCCAAGATGCAGCCATTCCTCAGAGCCGAAATGCGGAAGCCGTTTGCGATGCGCTCGGCACGCTAGCCATCTCGGGACGACGGAACGTCAGTCCACTGGTTGAAGTTTGGGTGGAGATCGTACAGGACGAAACGGGCACGTACGGGCGGGTGGACGTCTGCGCGCGACGGTCCGGGCGTTACCGCCGCGGCGGAAAGCTCCCGCAGGGCAGCGCAATATCCGTATCGCCGGGGCGAGTTACCGCGCGCCCGATTCAAACGGCGGTCAAGTCCGTTTTACCGGGCGGAAGTTCCGGGTCGTGCCCGATGACGGGCGCGCCGCATTCCGCTCGTTCCACACATTCCGGGACGCGGCCGCGCACGGCCCGCCGCCCGCCGGGTACGGGCGCCGCGTACGGACCTGTGGCACGGTGAGCCACGGCGTACGGCGCGGCGCGCCCGCCCGTCGGCACCGCGCCGGCCGGGCCGTTCCGTACGGCCGAACGTCACCGACGCGACCACCTCAGCCAACGCAACCGAACTCAGCCAACTCAGCCAACTCAACCCGCACCGAGGGCTGTTGACGTACCACCGCCGATCGCAGTCGAGGAGCACCATGTCCGAGCCGCCGCTTCCGGAAGCCGCCGTCGAGCTGCTGCGCAAGCCGAACCAGGCCGTCATCACGACCCTCCGCTCCGACGGGCAGCCCGTCTCGACCGCCACCTGGTACCTGTGGGACGACGGCCGGATCCTGGTGAACATGGACGAGGGCCGCAAACGCCTCCAGCACGTACGCCGCGACCCCCGCGTCACGCTCACCGTGCTCGACCAGAGCGACTGGTACACGCACATCAGCCTGATCGGCCGCGTCGCCGAACTCCGCGACGACGAGGGCCTGTCCGACATCGACCGGCTCGCCCACCACTACCTCGGCCAGCGCTACCCGCGCCGGGACCGGAACCGCGTCAGCGCCTGGATCGACATCGACCGCTGGCACGGCTGGGGCGCGATGAAGGACAGCGGGCAGCCGGGCTGACGCCTGACGTCCGCCCGGCGCCGTCGCCCTCCAGACAGGCCGTCGGCCTTCCGCTTACCGTCGAGGGATGGTTGACCCTTCAGGAGTCGGTCCTTCGGGGAGGACTGCCGACGCCGCGGGGCGTACGATGCGCGGCTTCATCGGCGAGCAGGGGTGGGCCGATCTGCTGGGCCTGGCAGTGCGCCGACGCCATCCCGCCGGCAGCCTGCTGCTGCGCCAAGGCGAATCCGGCACCCACGTACTCGCGGTCCTCCGCGGGGTCACCAAAGTCGTACGGCACGAGCGCGACGGAAACCTGACGTTGCTGGCCTTCCGCGGCCCGGGCGAACTCCTCGGCGAAGTAGCCGTCTTGGACGATCGCAAGCGCTCGGCCAGCGTGGAGGCGATCTCGGAGTGCGTGGTCGGAGTGGTGAGCAGATCCAGGTTCCTGCACTTTGCGGAGGAGCGCGACCTGTTCCCGGTCCTGGTGCGGTACGCACTCAACCGCTTACGGGAATCGGACCAGGCCCGCAGCAGCCGCGACGTGGTGGCCAGACTCGCGGCCGTGCTGGTCAGACTCGCGGAAAGCTCGCAACAGCTCGCCGAGAGTTCGCACCGGCCGGTCCGGCGTGCCGACTCTTCCCTCGAACTGGCCCTGACCCGCGACGACTTGGCGCAACATCTGGGCATTTCCAGGAACACCGTGACCTCCGCGCTCGGGCATCTCTCGGAGCACGTGCAGGTCGGCAGAAAGCGCATCGTCATCGACGACCTGCCGGCTCTGCACCGCGTGCTTGAGGGGCGTACCTCGGGAGACCCCTGAGTCGTGGGGTGAGTCACACGCACTCTGCACCGAGCGTGCGGAGCAGCGAGCCGCTTTCCCGGAGGCTCGATCGGTGCCCGGCACGGGCGCGGTGCCTCTTCGGCCCCGCGGGGCGTGCGAACTCCCGCCTGCCCGGCGAGAGTTCGGCAGACGCCCTGGACCGATCCGCGAGAGAAACGGACAGGGAAAGTGAACTCATCCATGCCCGAACAGGTCCCGGTCCCCGTCTCGACCGTCCGACCCAACCTGCACAGCAGGCAGCTTCCGCCGTACCGGGGGATTCTGGCCGTCGACGCGAAGGACTTCACCGGTTATCCGGCCGTCCAGCACGGCGAAGTCAGCCGGATCATCCCGCAGTTGCTGCACGCCTCGTTCTCCCGTGCGGAGTTGCCGGAGGTCTGGGAGGACCGGAGGTTCCCGGACTCCACCGGCGACGGCTACGTCTTCGGGTTCGACCCCGCTTCGATGCCGTACGTCATCCATCCGTGGCTGAACACGCTGCAAGAGGTGCTGACCGAGTTCAACCTCGACTCGATGGGCACGGTGCGGATTCGGCTCCGGGTCAGCCTGCACATCGGGCCGTTGCCCGACTCCGGGGAGGAGTTCGACGGGAACGGAACGCCCCGCAACGACACACACCGCCTGCTGGACTCCGTCCCGGTCAAGGCGGTGCTCGCCTCGCACAGCGAGAACATCACGCACGTGGCCGCCATCCTCTCGGAGCGCTGCTTTCAGGACGCCGTGGCCAGCGGCTACACGGGACGAGACCTCGACTACTTCATCGAGGTGCCCGCGACCGTGCCGGACAAGAGGTTCCAGCAGCGCGCCTGGCTGTACGTGCCCCACCCCTCCGGAAACCTGTACGTCCCGCAGGCCCCGGAGGAAGCGGACGAGCGGGACGCCACCCACGCCGAGGACTCCGGCAGCGCTGCGCGTGAAGCGTCCGCTGACCCCCGGCACGGCACGGTGCACCACGTCCGGGCGGAACGCAGCGCCGTCAACAGCGGACCGGTCGAGGGCGGGCAGCACGTCACCAACGTCGACAGCGGCGGCCGGTACGACGGCCGGCACGTCGGCGGGGACTACGTAGCCGGCGACCACGTCGGGGGCGGCAAGGCCGGGACCGTACACGGGAACCAGGGCGACACCGTGCACGGCGACAAGCACACCGGGACCGGCCGCACCGGTGGAGACCACCGATGAGCCCGGCACCGGAACTCACCGCGGGTGACCCCGCCTCCGAACCGGAGCCGGCCGAGCCGGACCGACAGCAGCCGCAGGACACGGGGAACGGCACCCAAGTCGCAAGTGCCGAAAGCGAGTCGGCGCAGAACGCCCACGACGGCGCGGACGAGGGCCCGGACGCGGACGCGGATCTCGACGACGAGGACTTCCCGTTCCTCGGGGGCATGGGCGAGGAGCGATGGTCCCGGCACCGCGCCTTCTACGCCGCGTACAGCACCATCAACTTCGGCTCCGTGTCCGGTGGACAGCAGGTGACGAACCAGGGCGAGGGCCCTGCAGGCGGGCGGCGCAGCCCCGCGCGCGAGGGTCCGGTCTTTCCGGAGGAGATCCTCGCGGCCGGCGAAGGCTTCGCGGAGCCCGCCTGGTTCGCGGACGCGCTCCGGCACCTGGACTCGCATCTGCTCCTGCTCGCGGGCGCACCGGGGACGGGACGCCGTACCGCGGCGCTCAACCTCCTGCACCGGCACAGCCGGAGCATGGCGCTGTGCGCCGTCGACGGCACGGTCGACCTACGCGAGTGGCGCCCG
>Ga0164243_10003322_pt1 | contig 25817 bp, 24 predicted proteins | sample OricompcompostOP_FD_108781 | JGI IMG/M metagenome (GOLD analysis project Ga0164243, IMG submission 108781) | Organic Plus compost microbial communities from Emeryville, California, USA - Original compost - Organic plus compost (OP) | ecosystem: Engineered > Solid waste > Mixed feedstock >...
ATCGAACATGCGACGCGCTTCAGTCGCGTCGGCATGAGCATTCTCGCCGTGCTCCTGATCGCGCTTGCCGCCGCGCCTTATTGGGCCGACCGCGGCGATCTGCGCCTGCTGGCTGAAATCTTCGCTTACATGGCGCTTGCAAGCCTGTGGAATCTGCTCGCCGGCTATGCCGGTCTCGTGTCGGTGGGCCAGCAGGCTTATGTCGGGCTCGGCGCCTACCTTCTGTTCTGGCTGGCGATGTTCGCCGGCATTCCTCCACTGTGGACCATCCCGATCGCCGGCGCGATCTCGGCAATCGTCGCCATCCCCGTTGCGCTTCTGATGTTCCGTCTGCGCGGGCATTATTTCGCCATCGGCACCTGGGTCGTGGCCGAGGTGTTCCGGTTGCTGGCGTCGCAACTGTCGGCCCTCGGCGGCGGCTCAGGAACAAGCCTGCCGGCGCAGATCGTGATGTCGATGGCAGAAAGCCGGCAGATGCGCGAGTTCATCATCTACTGGACATCGCTGGCGTTGCTGACGGCGATCCTCACCATCATCGTGCTGCTTCTCAGGTCGCGCTACGGCCTTGCCTTGACGGCCATCCGCGACAATGAAACGGCGGCGCTCTCGAATGGCGTCGATGTCAAACGAACCAAGCTCATCGTCTATGTTGTCACCGCCGGAGCGACGGCGATGGTCGGCGCGCTGATCTTCCTTCAGAAGCTGCGCATTTCGCCGGATACGGCCTTCAGCATCAATGACTGGACGGCTTTCGTGATCTTCATCACCGTCATCGGCGGCATTGGCCGGCTGGAAGGACCGCTGATCGGCACCATCATATTCTTCGTCCTGCGCCAGACGATGTCCGATCTCGGTGCTATTTATCTTCTGATGCTCGGTCTTGTGGCCATTGCCATCATGCTGAAAGCGCCGAAGGGGCTGTGGGGCTATGTTGCTGATCGTTACGGCTGGCAACTCTTCCCGCTTTCCCGGCGCGTTGTGATGGCCGATGGCAAGAGCGGATAACCAGGATCGAGACTCTTTGCTCGATCAAAAGCGTGCTGTCGACATCCGACCATCGGGCGGTCGCCATCGACAGCCAAGTTCATCCATGCGGACCAACGCACGAACCTGTTATACAAGGAAACGACGTGACCGGCGTGGCGTTACACACCGACCAGGAGCGTCCCGATGAAGCCCACCATCACCGCTTTTGAACGGTCGCCCGATCGCGGAAAGGGACTGGCGCGTGACATGCGCGTTCGCTGGGCGCTCGAAGAAGTGGGCCAGTCTTACGACGTTCGTCTTCTTTCGTTCAAAGCGATGAAGGAACCCGCGCATCTCGCGCTTCATCCTTTCGGGCAGATTCCAACCTATGAAGAAGGCGATCTCGCCCTGTTCGAGTCGGGGGCGATCGTGTTCCACATCGCAGAGCGCCATGCGGGGCTGCTGCCAGACGATGCGAATGCCCGGACGCGCGCGATCGCATGGATGTTTGCTGCGCTCAACACGGTGGAGCCGCCGATCTTCGACCGCGCCCTCACCACGATCCTCGAGCACAACGAGCCTTGGTACGAGCAGCGTCTGCGTGGCCTCGAGGACAGCATAAGGAAACGGCTGAGCGACCTTTCCGTTCGCCTTGGCGATGCCGACTGACTCGACGGTGCGTTCAGCGCCGGCGACCTGCTGATGGTGTCAGTGCTGCTCAGGCTGAAAGGATCGGATATACTGGACGAATATCCGAACCTCTCCGCCTATCTCGCTCGCGGCGAAGCGCGGCCCGCCTACAAGCGTGCTTTCGACGCTCAATTGGCTGTTTTTGCCGCCGCACCGACCGATTGATAAACGACCGCTCTGGGCTCGAGGCGGTCATCGCGTGACGCCGAAATTGAATAGGTCCTGACCCTAAGATCTTGTCCCGTGTCCCGGCGCGGCCAGGCGATAAAGACCGCGAGCCGCGGCATCGAGGAGAAAGCCGAGAAGTCCGACGAGCAGCACCATCGCCATCAGTTCGGAATAGGCCAGACGATCGCGCGTATCGAGAATAAAATAGCCAAGACCAGCCGACACGCCCAGCATCTCGCATGGCACCAGCACGATCCAGACGATACCGATCGCGAGACGAAGCCCGGTGAGGACGTGGCTCAACACGCCCGGCACAACGACATGCCACAAGGTTTCCCAGCGTGTGGCAGAGAGACTTTCGGACAGCTGTAACCAGGCGGGATCGAGCTTGCGCACGCCATCGGCGGTCGTCAGCAGGATCGGCCAGACCGCGGCAAACGCGAGAAGGAAATATATCGCATTATCGCCAACGCCGAGCACCATGACGGCAATCGGCATCCATGACAGCGGCGAGATCATTCGCAGAAACTGGAAGGCCGGCGATGTCGCGGCATTCAGAAGACCGGAGCTGCCGACCGCCAGCCCCACCGGCACGCCGATGGCCAGCGCCAGTGCAAGCCCGACAAAAATGCGCTTGAGACTGACGGCGATATGGATTGGCAGATCCGAGCTCGACAGTAATTCGACGAGCGTGGCCAGAGCGCGGATAGGCGAGAAGTGGCGCGCAAAGCTCTCCGGCGGCGCCACGACGTCGGTCGCGATCCACCACAAAAGAAAGACCACCGCGATCCCGAGAAGGCCGAGCCCGAGACGCACGAATGCAGGCCGCCAGTTTTTGAACAGGCTTGCCGCGGCCGGCGCCTTGCGCGCACCGGCCGATCCGATCTCACTGGCTGGAAGCGTCAGGCTCACGCGACGATGATCTCCTTGCGGGTGAAGTCATTCGGCAGACCGAAGGCTGCCAGCCCACCGATATCCGTGACCGCCTTCTTGACGAAGCGATCGTCTACAAGTTCGGCCGCAGCCGCTTTCGGATCGAGCTGCGTCAGGAAGGCGCGATCGCCCTCGATCAGCGTGTCCTTCAGCCGGACCACCAGCTCTTCGGTGTAGCTCGGGAACGGATAGGGCTGGAAATCGATCCGCCGCTCTCTCCAGTCCGGATGGCGGATCGCACCGGTCTTGACGTATGCGGCGACGTCGCTTTCCGGTGGCGCCAGTACCTTGTTCAGAACCGCAGTCGTATGCGGCGTGTATTTGTGCTCGCCATCCTTCGACAGGAGCGCTGCCGTTTCGGCGCGATTGGCCCTGGTCCAGAGCTGCGCCTTGACCATGGCGTTGACCACCTTCTGCGTCCATTCGGGACGCTGGTTCAGATCGCGCTCATGCATAAAGACGACGCAGCAGGCGTGATCCTTCCAGACGTCGCCGGTGAAGCGCAGGATCTTGCCGACGTTCAGCGCCTCCGCTGCCGCGTTGAACGGCTCGGCAACGATGTAGCCAGCAATCTGCTTGGCCGCGAGCGCCGGCACCATGTCGGACGGCGCCATGACGACGAGATTGACTTCGTTGGCGGCCGGCGTCCCGGTCCGCTTCGTGACCGGTGTCAGACCGTTTTCGCGCAACAGCGTCTGCAGCACGACGTTGTGAATCGAATACCAGAACGGGATAGCAATGGTCTTGCCGCCAAGTTCTTTGACCGAGTTGATGTCGTTGGCAACGCTCAGGCCCGACCCGCTGGTGTGATTCCACGCGACCACCTTGGCCGGCGCCTTGCTGCCAAAACGCGCCCATACGGTGATCGGCGATAGCAGATGCACGACATTGACTTGACCGGAGATGAAAGCTTCCAGGATCTGCGCCCAGCTCCGGAACAGTACCGGCTTTTCCGCCTTCACACCCTCCGCGTCGAAGAAACCTTTGCCGTGAGCGACCAGCAGAGGCGTCGCATCGGTGATCGGCAGATAGCCGATCCGCACCGGTGCATCCGCTTCCTGCGCACGCGCCTCAAAGCTCTTGAGCAACGGCAATGCTCCGCCGGCGGTGAGCAATGCAGAAAGCTTGAGCAAATCGCGCCGGGAAAAATCGTCCTCGAACATGCAACATCCTTTGCTTAATGACGGCGCGCAGCAGCGCTGCGCAATGTGGTCAGAATGGCGACGCGCAACGCGCCAAGCTCGGCGACATAATCGTCGCGCGGCTTTCGCAGATCGATCGCCCATTCGCCGATCAGCTTTGCCGGGTGTCCGCCGAGCAGAAGCACGCGGTCCGAAACCAGCAACGCTTCGTCGATATCGTGCGTGACCAGAACGGCGGCCGCGCCCACATCGGTAACCACCTTCAACAGCAGCTTCTGCATCTCCGCGCGTGTCACTTCGTCGAGCGCGCCGAACGGCTCGTCGAGCAGCAGGATTTCCGGCTTACGCGCCAGACAACGCGCCAGCGCCGCACGCTGCGCCATGCCGCCCGACAACTCCGCCGGATAGCGACGCCTCGCATGAGATAGCCCGACCTCCTCGATCGCATTATCGACGCGCTGGCGCCGTTCGTCGCGCGAGAGATCCGGCTGATGCTTGAAATCGAGACCGAAGGCGACGTTCTTTTCCAGTGTCAGCCACGGCAACAGGCTCGGGTCTTGAAATGCGATCGCGACGCGCGGATGCACGCCATCGATCTGCCGTTGCCCGACAAACACTGTGCCGTCGGTCGGCTGCTGCAAACCACCCAGCACACGCAGCAGGCTCGACTTGCCGATGCCGCTCGGCCCGAGAATGCTGACCACCTCGCCCTGCCGCAATGACAGGTCGAACCCGGCCAGCACATGGGACGTGTGACCGTCATAGCGAAGGCCAATGCCCTGCGCAGCCAAGACAGCATCCGCAGCCATCATGCTACCTCGCTGACAAGCCGCGCTTGCTCTCGCGCCTGCAGGGCGGTCTTGAGCTGGACGATGCTTGGCGTGATGAGAGGGATGAACGCAACCTCGCGCAGGCGGCGCTGGCAGCCTTCACCAGGTTTCGTCAGATAGGCCTTGCCGCCGGACGCCTGCAATTCCAGTTGCACAGCCTCCGCGACGATGTCCGCGAGCGCGATGCGAATCTGAAAGAGCGGTGCGGCCTGTTCGACAAAACGGCCAGAGTGCAGCCCGTCCCGCAGCAACGTTTCCTGACCGCGCAGGCGCTGGATCAGTTCATGACAAGGCGCGCTCAAAACATCGCGGCTGCCTTTCAGCCGGGCCTCGGTCTCGCGGATCGCGCGCCGCGCAAGACCGAGCGACATGCCGCATTGCAGACCGAGAAAAGCGGGCCGCACGCGCGGCAGCCACTCGGTCGCATTCACATGCAGGATACGATCGTGGCCAAGCTCAACATTGCGAATATCCACTGCGGCCGTATTGGTTCCGCGCATCGCCATCAGATCAAGGTCGGCGGAACGCACGACACCCTCATCGTCGGACGAGAGAACCGCTATAAAGCCCGGGCGGCTGTGCGGTCCTTCGATCGCCGCAGCAACCTCAAAACCTTCCGGCCGCAGATTGGTCACCCATGGCATCTTGCCATCGAGCGCAAGCGCCGAGCGACCGACCTCCTTCGCCTTGATCTGAAGCTCCTCGATCCCGGCGAGAAACTTCATGGCATTGGAGAGAGCGGTCGCCCCTGCCCTGCGGCCAGCCAGCAGATCGGGCAGAAGCCGATCGCGAAGCGCCTCATTCGGGGTCTGCAACAGATATTCGATGAAAGCGCGATGACCCCAGAAAACAAAGCCGGCCGCAAGCGACTCTTCCGACACCGCGGCGATCGCCGCGACCGCATCGGCGACGTCACCGCCGCTTCCGCCCAATGCCGCGGGCACGCCGATGCGGAAGACGCCCGCGTCTGCCAGAGCCGGCAGAACGGCAGGCGCGTCGTCGGCGCATGTATCCAGCCGGGTGGCTGTCCCGGACAGCCACGACGTCAGGTCACGTGGAAGGGCCGCCATCGCGCTGATCCTGATGTCACTCGGCCGCGGCGGCGACGGCGCCGGTCCACGCATAAGGTTCAAGCTGCGGATTCAAGGCGGGACGGCCAAGATTGTTGGCGAAATTGCACAGCGTCGCCAGACTGACACCGAGCACAACTTCAAGCGCATTGGCATCGTTGAAGCCGGCGGCGCGAAATGCCTCAAGCTCCTGGTCCTCGACATTGCCGCGGCTGCGGATCACGGCTCTTGTAAAGACAGCGACGGCGTTCAGGCGCGCATCCGGCACCTTTTCATTGGCTCGCAATGCCTCGACCACATTCTCGGTCAGGCCAGCCTGCTTGTACGCAATTGCGGTATGGCCGGCGACGCAAAATCCGCAGCCATGTGTCGCCGCCGCGGTGATCTGCACCGCTTCGCGCTCGGCCAGCGAAAGCCCGCTGCGGGCGTTGATTCCGGACACCGTCTGATAGGTCTCGAGAGCAACCGGCGCATTGGCCAGAAGACGGACCAGATTCGGCAGGAATCCGTTGTTTTTTTCCGCTCTCTGCAGCCTTTCCTTGGCCTCTTCAGGAGCGTTTTCGATCGAACGTAGAGGAAGTCGTGTCATTGTCATCTCCGGCAGGACACACAATGTGGTGCTGATTTACAGCAGCGTCACCAGAATTGGTGACCATTTGCGCGGCTCCGCCGATAAAGACTTTCCAACACAAACGGCTCCAGGAGATTTTTTTCATTCTCCCTACAAATTCGACAACCCGCGTCTCTCGGCGGGCGCCCGACGATGATGAATCGACTTCCGGTGTGATCGCGCGCCGTCATGGCAGCAGATGGCGAGTGCCACTCTCATCACATCGGGCATCTTGTGCCGATCGGCTCCACCATCCTATGTCTGATCTCTGCGGAGAAGCGACCATGACCTCCAAACGGCAACTTCATCTTGGCGCCTTCATGCGCCCCGTCAGCCTGCATACCGGGGCATGGCGCTATCCCGGTGCCTACCCTGATGCCAATTTCAACTTCGGGCATTTGAAGCGCTTCGCGCAAACGCTTGAGCGCGCGAAATTCGACGCCTTCTTCATGGCCGACCATCTGGCCGTGCTGAACATGCCGATCGATAGCCTCAAGCGCAGCCACACTGTCACGTCGTTTGACCCGCTGACCCTGTTGCCGGCGCTCGCTGCGGTCACTGAACGGATCGGGCTTGTCGCAACGGCATCGACAACATTCGATCAGCCCTATCACATCGCCCGCAAATTCGCCTCGCTCGATCACATCAGCGGCGGCCGCGCCGGCTGGAATCTCGTCACGACATCCAATCCCGACGCCGCGCTGAATTTCGGTCTTGAGGACCATATGGAGCATGGCGAACGCTACAAGCGCGCCCGCGAATTCTTCGATGTCGTCACTGGCTTATGGGACAGTTGGGCCGACGATGCCTTTGTCCGCGATGTCGAGAGCGGGATCTTTTTCGATCCCGACAAGCTTCATGTGCTCAACCACAAAGGCGAGTATCTCTCGGTCCGCGGTCCACTCAACATCGCCCGGCCCATTCAGGGCTGGCCGGTGATCGTACAAGCCGGCGCGTCGGATGCCGGCCGACAGATTGCCGCCGAAACGGCGGAGGCGGTCTTCACCGCGCAACCCACACTCGCGGCCGGCCAGGCATTCTACGCGGATGTTAAGGGCCGCATGGAAAAGATCGGCCGCAATCCCGATCACATGAAAATCCTTCCTGCGGCCATGGTCCTTGTTGCCGACAGCGTACAGGAAGCGCAGGACAGGCGTGCGAAGCTCGACAGCCTGGTGCATTACGACAGCGGCCTCGCATCGCTCTCGATCGCGCTTGGTCATGACGCTTCGACATTCGATCCGGATGGCCCTTTGCCGGAGATTCCTGAAAGCAACGCCAGCAAAACCAGCCGGCAGAATGTGATCGATCTCGCGCGCTCAACCAACATGACCGTACTCCAGCTTGCGCAGCGTCTTGGTGGCTATTCCGGCCTCGCCTTCGTCGGCACACCACAGACGATCACCGACGAAATGCAGGAATGGCTCGAGCAACGCGGCAGCGACGGCTTCACCGTAAACTTCCCCTATCTGCCGGCAGGACTCGACGACTTCGTGGAGAAGGTCGTCCCGGAACTGCAACGGCGCGACATCTTCCGCACCGAATATCAAGGCACGACATTGCGCGATCATCTGGGATTGCCTCGCCCCGAGAATCAGTTCTTTCGTTCAAAAGAAGAGCCAGCAACACGCGCCGCAGGCAGCCGGAGCTAGGTCATGAGCGACAATTCTTCCACGACAGCGCCCATCGACGCCAAGACATTCTGGCACGCGCTTGGGATGCGCGCTGTCGGTGTGAGTGTGGTCACGGCGCAAGGCGAGGACGGACCGGCCGGCTTCCTGGCCCTGTCGGCAACGCATGTCACCGCCGATCCTCCATCGATGCTGGTCTCGATCGATGACCGCACGCATGCCCTTCAGGCCGTGCTGCAGAGCCGGCATTTCGCGATCAATTATCTGCCGGCCAGCGAGCAGGCGCTTGCGGATTCCTTTGGCGGCCGGGGTGCGCTCAAGGGTCTCGATCGTTTTGAGCCGGGTCGCTGGCGGACGCTGACGACCGGTGCCCCGATTTTCTCCGATGCTCTCGGCGCGATCGAATGCACGCTGGAAGAGACCTTCCGCTTCCATAATACCACGATTGCCGTCGGGCGCGTGGTCGCATTCCATCTCTCCGAGCGAAGCGACGCGCTGCTCTTCTACGGCGGGCAATATCGGCAGCTCTGACGCAGCCGCGGCTTATCAAGACACTCAGGCTCTGCCTTCCGGCTCCCCGCCCGACCATCATTGGGCCCAGGGAAGCTCGTACCGTACGGCCTTTGCTTGCGCGTCCGCGCGAACACGGCTATCTCAGGGACCAACGCTCCCTTCGTCTAGCGGTTAGGACGCGGCCCTCTCAAGGCTGAAACAGGGGTTCGATTCCCCTAGGGAGCGCCAGCCTTGATCATAACATATTGATTTCCTTTCGTTTTTGATGTCACCCCCCAAAAGTCGTTGGGGAGTTGCTCTCTGTGTTGAGCGCAGCAGGAGCTTGGCGCGTCGGTGGACGACCGGGCGGCGTACTTTTTCCTGAGTCGCGATAGTCCTGCGCAGAAGATTGCGTGACCGTTCTCGGTCACGCGGCAACTGAGAACACGGTATCGCCTTCGTAGGTCCACTCTTGCACGCCGCGAGCGAAGAACTGCTGGGTGCCTGGGAAGACGCTCGCGCCTCACTGCGTTGCTTCTTATCGAGCGAAGCGATGGTCCTAAACCGCTCCTTTGCTATGCGAAAGTTGCGGCAATCCGATAATAGCGCGCGCCTCTGCGGGCGTTGCCGGCTCCATGCCGAATTCGCGGATGATGCGCACCACGCGCTCCACCAGTTCGACATTGTTCGCGAGCCGACCGCGCGAATAATAGAGGTTGTCCTCCAGGCCGACGCGGACATGGCCGCCAAGCAATAGCGACTGAACCGCTGCATTGAGCTGTGCAATGCCAATGGCGCTGACATTGAAGATAGCCCCTTCCGGCATCATCTCGACCATTTGCTGCAGCACCTTGGGTGTATAAGGCATTGCACCCTGAAAGCCTTTGTTGGCATTCAGCACGAAGTTGACGAAATAAGGCTTCGTGTCGAGCCCCGCATCAAGACAGGCCTGCACATCCTGCAAGAGATGCGTCGGCGAAAACACTTCCCATTCCGGCTTGATGCCGCGCTTCTGCATCTCGGAGGCGAGGAACTTGCAGCGTTCCGGCGAAGTGTTCATCAGGATTTCGCGGCCTTCGAAAGTGGCGACGATAGTGGTCGGATCGAGCGTGCACATCTCGGCGCCCGCCTCCATACCCTTGAGCCGCTCCTCCCAGATGATTTCGGGATATCCGTTCGGCCCCTCGCGCACCATATCGCCATTGATGCCGCCGCCTGTGGAATTGTTGATGATGATATCGCATCTTTCGCGAATCAGCGCGTTGATCTTGCGATAGATGTCGGGATTGCAGGTGGCCAGGTCGTCAGGCCGGCGCGCATGCACGGCAACGAGGCTCGCGCCGGCATTGTAGCAACGATACACATCATCGGCGATTTCCTGCGGCTGCGTCGGGATATTCGGGTTCTGCTTCTTGCTTGCCATGCCGCCGGTCGGAGCAATCGTGACAATCACTTTTGGTGTCTGCATTTAGGGTCGTCCTCCTTGTTGTTTTTGGAATCAGGCGTTGGCCGTTTCGTGCGCGCGATATGTGTCGCGCAGAACCTTGCGCAGGACCTTGCCTGCCGCATTCTTCGGCAGACTGTCGGTAATGAAGATATGCTTTGGGCATTTGTAGCCGGCGAGCTTCTGACGCGCCCGCGCCAGAATCGTATCCGGCGCAACACCGTCATTCCTCAGCACGACAGCAGCGACCACTTTCTGCACCCAGCGCGCATCCGGAAGGTCGAACACGGCCACTTCAGCGATATCAGCATCCTGAAGCAGCACGTCTTCCACTTCGCGCGGATAGACATTCTCGCCGCCGGTGACGATCATGTCGCTCTTGCGATCGATGATATAGAGATAACCTTCGTCGTCTATCCGGCCGAGATCGCCGGTGCGGAGCCAGCCGTCCTGCATCGCCTGCGCGGTGGCATCCGGATTGCGCCAATAGCGTGCCATCGTCATCGGGCTGCGGACCTCGATCTCGCCGATATCATTGTCCTCGGCATTGTCGGGTGGAGCGAGGCGCATTTCGACCTCGCTCAGTTGCCGACCGCAAGCCAGCAGCAAGTCCTCGCGCTCCGCTTTCGTTCGGCGATGATCGTTCGGCGTCAGGCAAGTCACCATGCCAGCTTCGGTCGATCCATAACCCTGTGCGAACTCGCAAGTGAAGGTCGCGGTCGCGCGCTTAAGCGTCTCGGTCGGCATTGACGATGCCGCATAGAACATCAAACGCAAGGAGGAGAGGTCAAAGGACCCAAGATTCTTTTGCTCCAGCAGCGTGTTGATCATGGTGGGCACGAGATGCGTGTTGGTGACGCGATGCCGCGTCATCAACGCGAGCACGCCCTGCGGATCGAACTGCGGCATAATGATCGTGGTGCACCCGGCCGCAAAGCTCGGAAACAGGTGATACCACATACCGCCGACATGAAAGAACGGCATTGGTGCCAGCGTGACATCGGCCGCAGTGAGACCGAACATCTCGCCGATCGCCGTCTCGCAATTCAACAGCAACCCGCGATGGATCAGTTCAGCACCCTTCGGCATGCCAGTCGTGCCGCTGGTATAGAGCAGACACGCCGTCTCATCCGGCGAAACATGCGCTCTAACAGGATCTGGCGATGCATCGGCCAGCAGCGTCTCGTAGCTTTGCCACCCGTCTGGCGGCGCATCGAAGCAAATAAAATGCCTGACGAATGGCAAAGTATCGCGCATCTCATCGATCACCGGAACGAAAGAAGCGTCTACGATCAGCGCCTCCGGCTTCGCGCTCTCCAGAACGATCTGCAATTCGCGTGATGACAATCGCCAGTTCAACGGCAATGCGATGAGGCCGCTCGCAGCAACCCCATAGCCTTCGATATATTCGATGCGATTGCGCGACAGAAGACCTATTCGGTCGCCGGATTTCAAACCGCGGCCGCGAAAAGCATTGTTGAGCCGTGTGACGCGCGCGTAAATGTCCGCAAATGACCGCGACTTGCCATCCGGCATGACAAAGGCCGGCTTGTCGCCGAAACGCTCGGCATTCAGCCGAAAGACATCGCCAATCACCTGAAAGCGGGATGTGCTCATGACGGCGTTGCCTTCATGCGCCAGGTCTTGTCACCTTTTCTGCACGCTTTTCGAGGAACGCGCGCAGCCGTTCCTTCGCATCAGTCGCGCCTTGCACGACGCCAGACACCATAGCTTCGGTAAAAAGGCCCTCTTCCGGCCCCATCTCGGCGATCCGCGGCAGTGCCTGGATGATCGCGTAGTTGCTGAGCGGCGCATTGGTCGCAATGCGCTTGGACAACTCAAGACCTTTCGCGAGCCCCTCACCCTCACCGACCAGATATTGCGCGAACCCGAAAAGATACCCATCCTGCGCATTCAACGTGCGGCCGGTCATCATCAGGTCGAACACGCGCGGCACGCCGATCAGCCGCGACAACCGCATTGATCCACCACCGCCAAGGAAAATGCCGCGCTGGCCCTCTGGCAAGCCATAATATGTCGATGGCTCCGCCACGCGGATATGTGCGCAACTCGCGAGTTCAAGTCCCGCGCCGATCACCGCCCCATGCAACACCGCAACCACCGGCACGCGCGAATATTGCACGTGATGGAACGTCTCGTGCCATTCGCGCGACAGCATCGCGCCTTCTGCCGCATCCTTCTCCGACAACTCCGAGAGATCGAGGCCGGCAGAAAAATTATCGCCTTCTCCGCACAGCACCACGCCTTTCACATCGTCAGGGAGGTTGGAGAAAAAAAGACGGATACCCAGCAGCATTTCGCCGCCGATGGCGTTGCGCTTCTCCGGGCGCGAGAGGCGCAGGATGGCCACTTCGTCACGCCGCTCGGCCCGCATGGACGGCGGCAATTCGACATTCAGCTTGCCCCAGTTCATCCCCATCCCAGCCTCCACCCTTTTCCAAACCGGCACGGGTTTACCCCCGTGACCCCTTGCTTATTCCATACTCTTTAGTATGGACATTCGCGGTCGTCGTTGTCAAATTGAAGAAACGCATAAGTCGAGCGCGAGCATGCGGATTGTCATTATCGGGGCCGGGCCAGCCGGGCTTTATCTTTCACTGCTGCTCAAGCGCAGCGGCCTGCCGGTCGATCTCACTGTCGTCGAGCAGAATGCGCCCGATTCCACGTTCGGATTCGGCGTCGTCTTTGGTGAAAATGCCCTCGAATTCCTGAAAGAAGACGATCCGGAGATTTTCGGTGCCATAACGCCGAACTTGGAGATGTGGAGCGATATCGCCGTGGTCCATCGCGGCGCGCGCATCGTGATCGACGGGATCGGCTTCAGCGCCATTGGCCGCTTGCACCTTCTCCAGCTCTTGCAGAGACAGGCACGTGCCGAAGGTATCGCGATCCAATTCGGTCGCCAGGTTACCGACCTTTCCGCGTTTGCCGACGCCGACATGATCGTCGGCGCGGATGGCGTCGGTTCACTGGTGCGCCGTTCGGACGAAACGGCATTCGGCAGCTCGCTATCCTATCTCACCAACCGCTTCGCCTGGTTCGGCACGACGAAAGTATTCGACGTGTTGACGCAAACCTTCATTGAGACGGACAGCGGCCCCCTCACCGCGCATCACTATCGCTACTCACCGTCGATGAGCACCTTTCTTGTCGAGTGCAACGAGAAGACCTTTTTCGACAGCGGCTTCGACCGAATGGACGAAGAGGAAACACGGGAGACTCTGCAGCGGCGTTTTTCGAACACGCTCGACGGCCATCCGCTGATCTCAAACCGGTCGATCTGGCGGCAATTCCCGATCATCCGCAACGAGCGCTGGTCGTCCGGCAACAAGGTGATCCTGGGCGACGCATTGCACACCGCGCATTTCTCGATCGGGTCCGGCACACGGCTTGCGATCGAGGATGCGATTGCCCTGGCGCGCGCCATCCGCGCCCATCCGCGAGATGTCCCCTCTGCGCTTGCGGTATATGAAGCGCAGCGAAAGCCGATCCTTGCCAAGCTCGTGACCGCAGCCAACAACAGCGCGGCCTGGTACGAGAATTTTGGCAGCCACATGGCGCTCGCGCCCTACGAGTTCGCCATGTCCTATCTCTCCCGCACCGGCCGCATGGATATTGAACGTAGTCGCAAAGTGGCGCCGAAGTTCGTTGCGGATTACGAACGGAAAACGAAGGGCGCGGCGTAGTTTCTCGTCATTCCGGAACGACGCGAAGCGGCGGAGCCCAAAATCCAGCTACCTGCTTTGACCTTGCCCCTGGATTCCGAGCGCCCCGGAACGACAAGCGCCTACTGCGGCTTCAATCCCATTCCACCCGCGATCATGTTCCGCATGATCTGCGAGGTGCCAGCCACGACAGTCGCGATGCGCGAGTCGCGATAGTGCCGCTGCATCGGATATTCCATGCTGTAGCCATAGCCGCCGTAGATCTGCATGCCCATGTTGGCGACCTTCACGTAGACCTCGGACGCGAACAGCTTCGCCATATTGATCTCGTTCATGGCATTCTTGCCCGCATCGACCATCCAGGCGGCGCGATACATGAGCGAGCGCGCGGCCTCTACCTCGGTCTGCATGTCCGCCAGCATGTGCGCGATGGACTGGAAATTGCCGATCGGACGGCCGAACTGCTTGCGCTCCTTCGCATAATTCAGGGCCAGATCGACTGCGCCCTGCGCGCTGCCGACATCACAGGCCGCAACGGTGATACGTTCAGTCTGCAATCCTGACAGGAGAGCATCCCAACCTTTGTTCACGCCACCGATGATATGGTCTTCGGGCACCCGAACATCTTCCAATGTGACCTCATAGGTGCCCATGCAATAGCGCCCCAGCATGTCGAGTTTACGCATCGAGACGCCAGGCCGGTCATTCTCAATCAGGAAAAGCGACATGCCCTGCCGGTAATGCGCGTCCGCATCGGTGCGTGCATAGAGACAGATGACGTTATTCTTTGCGCCCGCGCCGGACTGCCAGACCTTGCGGCCATTCAGCACCCAGTCCTTTCCATCCTTGCGCGCCGACGTGCGGATCGCGCCAACATCGGAGCCGGCATCGGGTTCCGAAATTCCGATCGAAAACTTGATCTCACCGTTGATCAACCGCGGGATCCATACCTTCTTCTGCTCATCGGAGCCTTTGCGCGCGAGCGTCAATCCGCAGAAGAGAGCGCCGGCATAAGCCATCACGAGATCGGCGCTCGTGCGGCCGATCTCCTCGGAAACGAGCGCGAGATCAAGCACGCTGCCACCTGAGCCTCCGAGCTCCTCCGGGAACGGCAGCCCGAATAGCCCGGCTTGCGTCCACGCTTCGAACAATTCATGCGGATAGGCGCGTTCGCGATCGACCTTGGCGACGTATTCCGGCGTTGCGACGCGGTCCATCAATTTGCGGACGCTGTCCCGCAGGAGGATCTGCTCTTCGGAAAAGGAAAAATCCACGTTTCGCTCCTGTTTTTGTTCTTGACGTTTCTCTCCTCCGCTCATTCCCGCGAAAGCGGGAATCCAGTCTTGCGCCTCTGGATCCCTGCCTTCGCGGGAATGAGCGGATAAAATCAAACATTCAGGCGCTAAGACGCACTCTTCCCGAGATACGTCGCCATTACCTTCGGGTCCTGCATCAGATCGGACGCCTTGCCCTGATGCACGACCTCGCCGGACTCGAGCACATAACCGTAATCGGCCGTTTCCAGCGCCGCGCGTGCATTCTGCTCGACCAGCAACATGGTCACGCCCTGCGCACCGAGTTGTGCAATGATCTTGAAAATCTCGCGCACAATGATTGGTGCAAGACCAAGGCTTGGTTCGTCCAGCATGAGAAGTTTCGGACGCGCCATCAGCGCACGTCCGAGCGCCAGCATCTGTCGCTCGCCACCTGACAAGGTACCGGCAAGCTGTTCGCGGCGCTCGCGCAGGCGCGGGAACAGCGAATAGATCCTGTCCAGATCATCCTTCACCTGTGCGCCGTTGCGCCGGTGCACATAGGCGCCGAGCAGCAGATTGTCCGCCACCACCATGTCAGTGAACAATTCCCGCGTTTCAGGAACAAGGATGACGCCCTGCTCCACACGCGCTTCGACTTGCGCATCACCAATATCCTTGCCGCGATAGATGACGCGCCCGTTTCCCGGCAATTGTCCCATCAACGCCTTGAGCAAGGTGGACTTGCCGGCGCCATTCGGACCGATGATCGTGACGATCTTGCCTTCTTCGACCGCGAAGCTGACGTCTTTCACCGCCATCAGCTTGCCGTAGGAGACCGACAGGTTTTTCGCCTCGAGCATCGTGGTCATTCGACGCTCCCAAGATAGGCTTCCTGCACGGCCGGATTGGCCTGGATGTCGGCCGGCACGCCTTCCGCCAGCTTCCTGCCGAAATCGAGAACAACAACGCGATCGGCAAGACTCATGACGAAATCCATATCGTGCTCGACTAGAAGGATGCTCTTGCCTTCGGCTCGGAGGCTGCGAAGCAATTGCGCCAACGCCTGTTTCTCGAGGCTGCGCAGGCCAGCGGCCGGCTCATCCAGCATGATCAGCAATGGGCCGGCGGCCATTGCGCGCGCCACTTCCAGCACCCGCTGCTGCCCGAGGGCGAGGTTGCCGGCAAGCTCATGCGCCTTGTCGGCGAGGCCCACTCGAGCCAATTCGCGCATCGCTTCATCATAGACCGCTCGCTCTTCGGCATTGTCGAGCTTCAGCGCACCAGCGACGAAGCCGGAGCGTGTACGTTGATAACAACCGAGCATCACGTTTTCGAGCAGCGTCATGGTCGGCCGCAGCTTCACGTGCTGGAACGTGCGCGCCATGCCGAGCGACACCACCTCATGGGGCCTGACGCCGGAGAGATCGCGGCCCGCGAAAACCACTTTGCCGGACGTGAGATTGAGCGCGCCCGTGATGAGATTGAAACTCGTGCTCTTGCCGGCGCCATTCGGACCGATCAACGCCGTGATCGTTCCGGCCTTGACTTCGAAACTCACATTGTCGACCGCGACCAGGCCACCAAAACGCTTGGTCATACCTTCGATCTTGAGCAACGCACTGCCCCGCTCCGGCGGCGTGATCTCAGGAAGCTTCACCGGATCTGCTGTCGCCGGCGGTGGCGTCATATCCGGCTTGAACGGCAGATATTGCCGGACCAGCGGGACGATGCCGCTTCGCGACTTGTGCAACAGAAGAATGAAGAGACAGCCGAACACCACGATTTCAAGATTGGCGCTGTTGGTTGTGATCAGCGGCAGCAAATCCTGCAGCCAGTTTTTAGCCAGCGCGACCGCAGCAGCACCGACCAGCGCCCCGCTGATGGTACCGGCCCCACCCAGCACCGCCATCAGAAGATATTCGATGCCCGCCTTCAGATCGAACGGCGCCGGGCTGACAAAACGCGTCATGTGCGCGTAGAGCCAGCCCGCAATTCCTGCGAGCGCAGCCGCCATAACGAAGACGCGAAGACGCACCCAGAATACATCGATGCCTAGACTTTCGGACATAGCCTGGCCGCCGCGCAACGCGCGAATCGCGCGGCCCTGCCGCGAACGCAGAAGATTGGCAGCAGCCAGCAACGCCGCGCCGCAAAACACCCAGATGATGTAATACAGTTTGCCCGGCTCATCGAATTCATAGCCAAACAGCGATACTGCCGGTATGTCGCCGATGCCGCCATGCGCGCCGAGGAATTGGAAATTGCCAAAGCTGAGGTAGATGGCAACGCCCCAGGCAATCGTCGTCAATGGCAGATAATGACCGCCAAGATGCAGCGTGATGTAGCCCAGCACAAGCGCGACAAAAACGGTCAGCACGATAGCGACGAGCAGTCCAATCCATGGCGACCATCCCATGGCGGTCGTCAGGTATGCCGTTGCATAAGCTCCGATGCCTACAAAAGCCGCCTGCCCGAATGACGTGATGCCACCGCACCCGGTGAGCAGCACGAGACCAAGTGTAATCAGCGTATAGATGCCGATATAATTGAGCAGCGTGATGATGAACCCGTCGAACAGCAGCGGGATCACCGCGATGGCGACCGCGAGCAGGCCGATGGCTATGGGACGGAATGCACGGGTCACGGCTATTCGTCCTCATTCTCGTCGGAGTCATGCGCCGAAACATAGAGCCAGCGCCACAGCACGATCGGAATGATCGCAGCGAACACGATCGCTTCCTTCAACGCACTGGAATAGAATGACCCGAAGGATTCGATCAGACCGATGATGATCGCGCCAACCGCCGCCAGCGGGTAGCTGACGAAGCCGCCAACCACCGATCCGACGAAACCCTTCAGGCCGACGATCAGGCCTGTATCGTAATAGATCGTTGTGGTCGGGCTGATCAGGATGCCGGCAATGGCCGCGATGCCAGCGGCCAGAAGAAAAGCAACCGCACCGGCGCGTGTCGTCCAAATGCCTACCAGCCGTGCGCCTTCACGATTGATGGCGACGGCACGCAGCGCCTTACCTGCTACCGTGTACTGAAAGAACACGAAGAGGATGGCGGAAAAGACCGCAGCGGCACTGACAATCAGGATCAGTTGCTGCGGAATGCCGAAGCCACCAACCATCACATCCCCCCGCACAAAGGATGACGTCCGGAACCCCTCGGGGCCGAAATACAGAAGCGCAAGACCGGCAATGGCAAAATGCAGCGCTACCGCGACCATCAGCAAGACCAGCACCGGTGCCGTCGCGATCGGCTGGAACACAATGCGATACAGCAACGGCCCGAGCGGCAACACCAGCGCGATCGTTAGCAGTATTGAAACGGGCAGCGACAAATTCTCCGCGCCGATGAGGAAGGTCAATGCCACCGGAATCGCGGGTATGATCGCCCAGTAGAGAAATGCCTTCGGGATCAGTTGTATCTGATTGCGTCGGTACAACGACCCGGCTTCGACAAGAAATGCCAGACCGGCAAGCGTCAACACCAGCCACACCGTGCCCGGCATTCTCTGCAATTCGAACGAGCCGAGCGTGAGCGCGGAATATGCAACGAGATCGCCATAGGACACGAAGATGACGCGCGTGACATTGAAGATCAGCACGATCCCAAGCGCCATCAGCACATAGATCGCACCGGTGCCAACCGCGTCTTGAACCAGAAGGAGGAATATCTCAAACGTCATGCTTCCGCCTGCGCCACTGCTTCGGGCTCGATACAAGCCCGATGCGCGCTGCGCCGCCCCTCACCCTAGAGTAAAAAATCCGGCCGACGCACCAGCGCCAGCCGGATCGCATTTTCTTCTCAGTTGGAGATCAGTTTCCAGTCGCCGTTCTTGACCTGAACGAGGATCACTGAACGCTCGTCAACGCCGTAAGACGAGCCTTCCGGGAAATGATAAACGCCATTCGTACCGGTCAATTCCTTGACGGAACGGATTTCGTCACGCACGGCCTTGCGGAATTCCGGAGTCCCCGGCTTCGCCTTCTTCAGCGCACGCTTGATGGAATCTTCCAAGACCAGCATGCCGTCGTAGGAGAAAGCCGCGAAGCTGTTCCAGCTGTTCTTGCCGTTGATGTCGTCGTACTTCTTGATGAATTCTTCGGACACTGTCTTGATCGGATTGCCAGCCGGCAATTGTTCATGCGCTCCGATCGGACCGGTCACGCCGATCACGTCCTCGACCGACTTGCCGCCGACGCGGAGAAAATCCTTGTTGAAGACACCCGGCGTCGCATAGACGGGCCCTTTGTAGCCGCGCTCTGCCAGCGCAATGTGCGGCAAGGCACCGGGCGTGCCCGAACCACCGACCATCACTGCGTCAGGCTTCGCCGCGATGATCTTCAGCACCTGTCCTGCCACGCTTGTGTCGGCGCGCGCATAGCGTTCGTTGGTGATGACTTTGATGCCAGCTTTGTCGGCTGCTTCCTTCAGGCCGTTATAGCAGATGTCGCCCCAGGGATCGCTGAAGCCAATATAAGCGACCGTCTTCACATTCCGCTTCACCATGTCCTTGACGAGCGCTGTCGCCCAGAGCTCGGCCGGCTGCGGCACCGCAATCAGCCACATATTCTTGTCGGCCGGATGCCCCGCCGGAGCGAGCGAAATCTGCTGAATCTGCTCGCGCTGTGTGACGTTGGCCATCGCTTGCGACGCCGGCGTATTCGAACCGCCGATCAGGATGTCGACCTTGTCGTCAGAAATCAGCTTTTGTGCGTTGCGCACGGCTGCCGAGGGATCGGAGCCGTCATCAAGGAAAATGAGCTGAACCTTTTCGCCGCCAATTTCCTTTGGCAATAACTCGACACCTTTCCGATAAGGAACGCCGAGTGAAGCGTTCGGCCCGGTCAATGCCAGTACGACGCCGATCTTGATGTCGGCCTGTGCAGGTCCCGCAACTGCAACAAAGGCGGTAGCCGATATCAAAGCCATTAGTTTCTTGATTGACATGATGTCCTCCCTGGCTCAATACCTAAAAGTATGGATGTCGGATTTTGCGGAGTCAATTCGCATGCGACACACTACACGCGTTTTACAAAGGTGACCCCGATGCTTCCGCTCGAACGTCCAAGACGGATCGGACTGATCGGCACCGGGTCCGTGGGCTGCGGCTGGGCTTCGGTCTATGTCGCCCGCGGGTATGACGTTGTCGCAAGCGACCCCGCGCCCGAGGCGGAAAAGCGCGCACGCGCTTTCATTGCCGATACCTGGAGCGCGCTGCGCAAACTCGGCATTGCGGCATCGACAGATGTCCCGGACGAGAAATTGTCTTTTGTTACGACACCCGGCGACGTCGCCGCTACCGTCGATCTCATCCATGAGAATGCGACAGAAAATCTCGCATTAAAACAGTCAATATACGCCGAGATCGAAGCCGTGGCCTCCCCGATGCTTGTCATTGCCTCAAGCACCGGAGGCATTCCGCCGACGCAATTGCAAGCCAAGATGCGACATCCCGAACGGCTCATCGTGTGTCATCCGTTCAATCCGCCGCATATCGTTCCGCTGATCGAAATCATCGGGGGTGAGAAGACCGCACCTGCTGTTGTCGATTGGGCGCTTCGGTTTTTCGAGGCGCTCGGCAAGAAGCCGATTCGTGTCGACAAGGAGGTGACCGCGTTCCTCACCAACCGCCTGCAATTTGCGCTTCTACGCGAGGCCGTTCATTGCGTTGCTGAAGGCATCGCCAGCCCACAAGCTATTGAAGACGCGATGCGATACGGTCTCGGGCCGCGCTGGGCGGTGATGGGTGCACTGACGACATTCACCCTTGCCGGGGGGACCGGCGGAATGCCGCACGTGTTGACGATCGCACCTGAATTGCAGAAGTGGATGGATGCGCTCGGCTCACCCCAACTTACCGCCCCCAATGTCCAAGCTGCGCTGATCAAGGCTGCGGACGAGATTACACAGGGTCAATCGCTGACGGACTGGATTGCCTGGCGCAATGGCAAACTTGTCGACCTGCTGCGCGCTGTGGATCCTGACGACCGGCCTAAGGCCGCAGCCGGGCTTTAGGAAACAGAATTCCATGGCACGCCAGGCCGCGAAATCGCAGAAGTCTACCGAGCCGCCGCTTGGGCGAAGCGACTGGATCGAGGCCGCCATCACCATGCTGGCCGAGGATAATGTCGAGGCGTTGCGTGTGGACACGCTGGCCGAAAAGCTCGGTGTCACAAAAGGCAGCTTCTATTGGCATTTCAAGGGACGCGAGGATTTATTGTCCGGCGTCCTCGATGCGTGGCGATCGCGCATGACAAGCGAAGTCCGCGCACTGATCTTCGATAAGTCGGGAACGCCATGGGACCGGTTGGAGCGCTTGCTGCGCATCGCTATTTCCGGACGCCCGGACGTGCCCGGCGGCCCATTCGAAATGACATTGCGCGACTGGGCCCGGAGAGATCAAAAGGTAGCCGACGTCGTGCGCACCGTCGATGCGGAACGCATTGCATTCGCGGTCCAATTGTATCGCGAGGCCGGACTAAGCGAAGCGGATGCGCAGGATTATGCCGAGGCGCATATGGCGGTCGTCATCGGCATCCGCATGACAATGGTCGGCAACGATCGCGATGAAATCAGGCGGCGTCGGCGGATTGCCGGCGCCTTGCTGCTCCCGCGCAATAACGTCGGGAGCAAGGGCGACTGAACGAGCATCGGAAGGAGGTCCGCTTGCCCCGCAAGGTCAGAACGTGTCCCTTCTCAATGATGACTTTGGCGCCATCTCAGTAGCCGCCCCTCACACAATCCGAGCAGAACGCTGCTGACATAACCGATCATTCCAAGCAGAATGACGCCCGCATACAGATCCGCCGACTGGAAAGAGCGCGCGGCGAGAAGGATAGCCTGACCCAGCCCCGGGCGGCTCGCCAACATTTCGCCGACGACGGCAAGGATCAGCGCGATCGTGAGGCCGACGCGCATGCCGGAAAGAATATCTGGCATCGCGCTTGGCAACGCAATTTTCCAGATCACTGCAAAGCGTGACAATCCTAGCGCACGGCTGACTTGATAAAGGCGTGGCTCGACCGCCGCAAAGCCATGCACGGTTCCAAGCAGCATCGGCCATAATGCACCGAAGGCAATCACCGCCAGAACCATCTGATCAGTCAAGCCGAGAATGGCGATCGCGACCGGCATCATCGCCGAGGCAGGCAGCGGCCGCAGGAATTCCAGCGTAGGCTCGACATAGGCGCGCGCCGCCTCCGAGACACCGATCATAGCGCCGATCACGATGCCGACCAGCGACGCCAGCAGCCACCCATAAATCATACGCTCGACGGTGCCGAGAGTCTTCGCGCCGAGATCGCCTTCCGTGAGACCATACACCAAGGCATCCCATGCCCGTTCCGGACTTGGAAGGAAGACCGGCGAAACCAGTCGCGCCTGCGCGATCCCATACCAGAGCAGGATGAACAGAAGGCCGACGCCGACACTCCCGAGCAGCCATCCGACGCGACTGAGTTGCGGCAGCGCGATCATCGCTCGATCCTGATCATCGCCGCGGGACCGAACAGACGCTTTTGCGACCATAGCAAGATGTGATTGAACGCCCATCCCACGACACCGAGCCACACCAGCAGCGCAAGCATCAGTTCCGGTCGCAACGTCTGTTGCGCGAGAATCATGTTGTAGCCAAGCCCGAGCGGATTGGCAGCAATCTCAACGGTCACAGCGACGATGAGGGCGATACCGGCGGCGAGGCGGAAGGCAACGAAGATGCGCGGCAACGCTGCGGGCAGCACGATCTTCCACACACGGGCGGTGGCACCAAAGCCGAGCGCCCGCGCCACTTGGATCAGCCGTGGTTCGACGCCAGCGACAGCGGCCCGTGTGAGAATCAGGATCGGCCAGAACGCCGCGAAGGCCACGATCGAGATTTCCATACGGAAGCCGAAGCCGAATACCAGCAACGCGATCGGGATCAATGCCACTGCCGGGATGGGGCGGAACGCCTCGATGGAGAATTCCATCAGCCTGTCTGCGGTGCGCGACAGCCCTAGCGGAATGCCGATCAAGAGGCCGAAGATCGAGCCGATCGCAAGCCCGGCAAGCGACGTGGCGAGCGTCGCCGCTGTCGCGTGCAGGAGAGTGCCGTCGATGAGCACGGTCCAAAATGCTGCAACAATGCCGGACGGCGACGCCAGCATGCTGCTTTCCCATCCGGTTGCGCGCGCGGCGAACTCCGCTCCAACGACAAACCCGACAGGGATCACGAGTCCGCGCCAATCCAGGCGCTTTGCTTCCGCGCTCAATGTTCGACCTCCTTGATGACGTCGAACAACTCACGCCGCATCTTCAGGAATTCAGGCCGTTCGCGCGTCGTGAGCTGATCGCGCGGGCGCGGCAGGTCAATATCGAACGATATCTCGAACCGGCCCGGATTTGGCCGCATCGCGATCACGCGATCGCCGAGATAAATCGCCTCTTCCAGATCATGCGTAATGAAGAGAACGGTCGCTCCGGTGCGTGCCGCAATGCTGAGCACCTCGTCCTGTAAGGCCTGACGAGTCATCGCGTCGAGCGCGCCGAACGGTTCGTCCATCAGCAGCACCGATGGGTCCTGCGCAAGACAGCGCGCAATCTGCAGTCGCTGCTGCATACCGCCGGACAGCTGGTTTGGAAATTTGTCGGCATGCCGCGAAAGGCCGATCAGCGCGAGCAACTCGGCAATACGGGCCGCCCTCTTCTCCTTCGGATAGTTCATCGCCTCAAGCGCAAGCGCGATATTGCCGGATGCGGTACGCCACGGCAGCAGCGCCTTGCCGTAATCCTGAAACACAATGGCAATGTCCTGCCGCGGTCCCGTCACCGGCTTTCCGGCATAGGTGATGCGGCCGGCACTCGGCGTCAAAAGGCCAGCCGCAAGATTAAGCAGCGAAGTCTTGCCGCAACCGGATGGACCGACCACGGAGAGAAACTCGCCCTTGCGGATCGACACGTCGATACCGGCCAGGATCGGGCGGCCGCCGAGCGTGAGGTCGACTTTTTCGAAGGCGATCAACGCCATCGCATCGTCCTCCGGACTGATCTTGCCTGGCGCACTCGTGTCTACCTTCATCGCTCAAGGCAGGATCAGCTTCGCAGGATCGAGCTTCGTCCGCAGCATGTTCTGCTTGTTCATGACGTCGATCCAGAATGCGATCTGCGGCGGTGTCAGTATGGTCGTCACCTTCGGCAGAGGTATGGTCTTGAGCACCGCCGGCGGGAGCTTCAGGGCATTCCCAATGGCATCACGCGATTTATCGGGATTGGCTTCCATGAAGGCCGCAGCCTCCTCGATCGCCGCGCGAAAACGTTTGACAACGTCTGGATTCTTCTGCGCCCACTCGCGGGTCGCGACATACATCACCGGCGGCGCGTCATCGGGCAAGGTTGTCACCAGATTGAGAATTTCCTTGCCATCGCCGCTCTGCTTGATGCGCGTCAGGAACGGATCCGCCGTCACCACGGCGTCGATCTGACCGGCTTTCAAGAGATCGCCGTGAACGGGGAACATTGCCTCGACAAAATTGACAGACTTCGGATCGACGCCCTGGTCCATCAGCCAGCGCCGCACCATGACGTGCAGAACGGCATTCAACCCTGGCGCACCGAAGCGCTTTCCAACCAGATCTTTCGCAGTTTTAATGCCGCTGTCCTTCCGGGCGACAATGCCAATACCCGTGCCCTTCGGATTGTTGACCGAAGCGCCTGCGATGATGACGAGATCGATGCCGTTGTCGACCGCTTGAAGAAAGGTCGTCGGTGTCGGTACGCCGATCTGGATGGAATTCGATAGCAAAGCGGCGGGAATGGTCGGATTGATCGGGATGATCTTGAACTGCCCGTCGATGCCATGCTTCTTGAATATGCCCTCCTGCTCGGCGACCATTGCTGTTGCTTGCTCGGCATTGGGCGTCCCGCCGATCAGGATTTGCGCATTGGCAGATGGCACCTGAACCGCGAGCATAGCGGCAATTGCCATTCCGGTCAGAACTCTCATCGTCCTCCCCATTCTTGTTCTAGCGTCGCTTGTGGGTCGTCGGCGCGCGCTTCGGCGCATCAGGATAAAGTGTTGTCAGTGTAAGTCCGAAATGCCGGCGAAGCCGCTCGCAAGCCTTGCTGACATCACGCGCGATCGCGAGCTTTGCCAGATCATGATGCTCAGCGCAGAATGCGTCGAGCTTCGGCACATTCTCCAGCATCTGGTGCCGATAGCGATACGTTTGATCGTAGAGAGCGCTGTGCTGCTCAAGCATCCGCCGCGACCCGCAGCCTGCGATCAGCGCCGTGTGAAAGGCCTTGTGCACGCGCTCGAAATTGTCGATTTCCGCACGGAATACTTTGGGTCCGCGAGCTGCAAAGCGCGTGAGCTTGTGCAGGCTCGCAACGATACCGGCTTCCCATTCATCGCCGCCGCGTTCCATCGACAGGCGCAGCGCTTCACTCTCGATCACACTGCGCATCAGAATGATATCGGCCAGATCCTCACGGCTGACCTGGGCGACGCGAAATCCCCGCTGTCCGATAGCGATAACAAGTCCCTGCGAGACGAGACGCGACAGCCCCTCCCGGATCGGCGTCGCGCCAATTCCGTAATCCTCCGCAAGATCCGAGATGACAAGCTTGGAATCGGGCGCCAAGCGCCCCGTCAGGATATCGCGCTGAAGCAGAGCCGCTGACCGCTCTGCCAACGTTTCCGGAAGAGCCGCATCTGAATCGGGATGAAAAGACTCCGCGTGCATCGCCGGTATTGTCACTTGCCTCAAACGGGGCGATCTTATATCGGTATTTTTTAGAAGTATATATATTTTTGGAGATCGTCGATGAAGCTTGCGAGCTTTCAGCGCGCGAACCGGATGCGGATCGGGATCGTCAGCGAAGACCAGCGGGTGTTCGATCTCCAGGC
>Ga0164243_10003323_pt1 | contig 25813 bp, 22 predicted proteins | sample OricompcompostOP_FD_108781 | JGI IMG/M metagenome (GOLD analysis project Ga0164243, IMG submission 108781) | Organic Plus compost microbial communities from Emeryville, California, USA - Original compost - Organic plus compost (OP) | ecosystem: Engineered > Solid waste > Mixed feedstock >...
TAGGCCGCCATCGCGGCGGAGAGCACGGATTCGGTGGTGAGGTCGTCGCCGGACAGCTCGTCGGCGACGCGCCCGTCGCGCAGGGCCAGCACCCGATCGCAGACGAGCGGGAGCTCTTCCAGCTCCCCGGACACGAACACGATCGCGGCGCCGTCGTCGGCGAGTTCCCGCACCAGGCGGTAGATCTCGGCCTTGGCGTGCACGTCGACCCCGCGGGTCGGTTCGTCCAGCAGCAGGATGCGGCTGCCCGCGTGCAACCACCGGCCGATGACGGCCTTCTGCTGGTTGCCGCCGCTGAGGTTGACGATCGGGGTGCCCGGTTCGGCGGTCGCGATCGACAGCTTGCCGATGAGCCTACCCGCGGCGCGGCGGACGAGTCCCGGGCGGACGGTGGTGCCGCTGCGGACGCTGTCCCACTCGGACATCACGAGGTTCTCGTCGACGCCGAGCAGCGGGACGACGCCCTCGTCCTTGCGGTCCTCCGGGGTCATCCCGACGCCGAGCCGCTTCATCGCGGCCGCGGTGGGCCGGGTGACCGCGCGGCCGTCGACGCTGATGGTGCCCGCCGCGGACGGGTCGAACCCGGCGATCGCGCGCAGCACCTCGGTGCGCCCGGAGCCCATCAGCCCGCCGAGCCCGACGACCTCGCCCGCGTGCACGTCGAACGACACGTCGACGACCTTCGGCGGTACGGACAGCCCGCGCACCGACAGCAGCGGCGTGGCGTCGGCGGCCACGTCGCGCAGCCGGGATCGCCGTGCGGCCGCGGTGGATTCGGTGGTCTCGCCGAGCATGAGTGACACGATCCGGGACGTGTCGGCCTCGCTGATGTCGACCGTGTCCACCACCTGGCCGTCGCGCATCACGGTGGCCGTGTGGGCGATGCGGCGGATCTCCTCGAGCCGGTGGCTGACGTAGAGCACGGCGACACCGTCGGCGGCGATGCGGGTGACGGTGTCCAGCACCACGTCGACCTCCGCGGCGGCCAGCGCGCTGGTGGGCTCGTCGAGGATCAGCAGCCGCGGTTGCTCGCGGACCGCTCGGCAGATCTCGACCAGCTGCCGGTGCGCCAGGGACAGCGATCCGACCGGGGCGGTCGGATCGATGTCCAGGCCGAGGCGGTCGAACACCCGCGCCGCCCCCTCGCGCATGGCGGCGTAGTCGATGCCGCGCCCGGACCGCGGCCACCGTCCCAGGTAGAGGTTCTCAGCGACGCTCAGTTCGGCCACCAGGCTCAGTTCCTGGTGGCCGGTGCTGATGCCGAGCGCGGCCGCGCGGCGCACCCCGCCGTCCCCGAGCCGCTCTCCGGCCACCGACACGGTTCCGGCGTCGGCGCGCTCCACTCCGGACAGCACGCGGATGAGGGTGGACTTGCCCGCGCCGTTGCGGCCGAGCAGCGCGCGAACTTCGCCCGCGCGGATGGTCAGTGTGGCGTCGGTGAGCGCTCGCACCCCGGGGTAGTGCTTGGTGAGGCCCTCGACCGCGATGACGGTGGCCACGGTGTCTCCTTCGTCGGTGGGATCCGGTGTGGGTGCGCGGCCGGTCACGGCACACCGTCCGGGTGCGCCGCCAGCCACTGGCGGCCCTGCTCGGGCTTGGCGTAGAGGTCGACCGGCGCGGGCACGACGGTGTAGGTGGTGATCTCACCGCGGCGCACCGCGTCGGCCGCGCGCACGGCGAGCCTGCCCACCGCGATGCCGGAGATGTCGACGACGCCTTTGAGGATCGTGTTCGCGGCGAGCGCCTGCGCCGCCTCGGTCGACATGTCGCTGCCGAACACGACCGTCTGGCCGGTCTTGCCGCGGGCCTGCACGGCTCGCACCGCGCCCATCGTCGCGCCGCCCGCTTCGCCGTAGAAGGCGTCCAGGTCGGGGTGCGCGGTGAGGATGCGCTCGGCGACGTCGATCGCCTCGTCGATGGTCGCGCCCTCCTGGTTGGCCACGATCGTGGCGTCCGGCAGCTTCGCCTTGAGAGCCTGCTCGAAACCCTGGCGGCGCTGGATGCACACCTCGACGAACTCGCAGTTGACCACCGCCACCGTGGGCGCCGCGTTGCCTGCGGAACGGAAGTGCTCGGCGGCCTGGTCGCCCAGCAGCGCGCCGAACTTCACCGGATCACCCAGGACGTAGGCGGCGACGTACTCGCGTGCCGCCTCCTCGGCGATGCAGGTGTTGTAGCAGATCACCGGGATGCCGCTGGTGTGCGCGAGTTTGATCGCCGGGACCGAGGCCGTCGCGGATGCGGGTGACAGGATCAGCGCGTCCACCTTCGCGGCGCTGACCTGGTCGACGAAGGTGCTCTCCTTCGACGCGTCGCCCTGCGCGTTGAGCTGCAGCAACTGCGGCGAGTGGCCGAGCGCGGCGGATTCGTCCCGCATGCCCGCCTTGACGCCCGCGTAGAAGCCCTGGGCGTCCATGTAGACCACCCCGAACCGCCCGTTCTCGCCGACCTTCCCGCCACACGCGGCGACCAGCCCGAGCACGGCGGTCAGTACGAGCACCACCACCCCGGTGCGACGCGCCCTTGCGCCCATGGACGTACTCCCTCGATGCGAGCCGGCACACCCGGCCGGATGAGCAGCAGTCTCACCCGCGGAACCGGCAGGTGTCAATATTAATTATTAATTAATCTCGGGCGTCGGTGCCGATCCCGGCGAATCGCCGCACAACGGCCGACTCCTGACCGCAATCGCTGCGATCATGCTGTCGTGCCGCAGATCCTCCACGCCCGCGCGCTCAACCGCGCGACACTGGCCCGCCAGCTGCTCCTCGAGCGCGCGCGGCTGCCGGTCCTCGACGCCGTCGCCCACCTGTGCGGCCTGCAGGCGCAGGAACCGCAGGAGCCCTTCACCGGCTTGTGGTCGCGGCTGCACGCGTTCGATCCCGTCGAGCTGTCGGAGCTGCTGACCGGACGGCAACTGGTGCGGACCCACCTGATGCGGCGCACGATGCACCTGGTGGCCGCCGGGGACGCGCTGGCCTGGCGCGGCCGCCACGACGCGATGCTGCGGCAGCGCGGCGTCGCCGCCTACCGGCGCGAGCTGGCCGGGATCGACCTGGACGAGGTCGCCGCGGCGGGACGGGCCATCCTGTCCGACGGACGAGCGCGCTCGATGGCGGAGCTGGGCCGCGAACTCGCCCTCCGCTGGCCCGCCGCCGGCGCGCGACCGCTGGGCGAGGTGCTGGTGGCGGCGCTGATCCCGATGGTGCAGCTGCCGCCGCGTGGGTTGTGGCGGCACACGGGCGCCGCGCGCAACCTGCCGGTGGCGCAGTGGCTGGGCCGCGCCCCGGACCCGGCCCCTCCGGCAGACGCGGATCCGGTCGGGCAGCAGCTCGTCCGGCGGTACCTGGCGGCGTTCGGTCCCGCCGCGACCGCCGACGTGCGCGCCTGGAGCGGACTGGCCGGGCTGCCCGGCGCGGTGGCCGCAATCCGCGACGAGCTGGTCTCCTTCCGGGACGAACGGGGGCGCGAACTGCTCGACCTGCCCGACGCGCCACGGCCCGATCCGGACACGCCGGCTCCGGTGCGGTTCCTGCCCGCGTTCGACAACGCGATCCTCGGCTACCACGACCGCAGCCGCATCATCGACGACGCCCACCGCGGGCTGTCCGTCGCCGGTGAGCGGGTGGTGCTGGTGGACGGGCGCGTCGCGGCGACCTGGACCGCACGCGACGGCGCCGTGACGGTCGACCCGCTGCGGCGCTTCACGCGCGCCGAGAAGTCCGCAGTCGCCGACGAGGCGCAACGGCTGGATCGGTTCCTGCACGGGTGATCCGCGCTCATCGAGATGCGGCCACCGGCGCGCGGTGCGGCAGCACAAGGGTGATCAACAGGGTCGCGAGGGTGAGGCCCACCCCGATCCACGCCGCGAGGCCGTACCCACCGGGGGACGGCAGCACCGCGCCGGCCGCCGTCGCGGCCGCCAGGACGAGGCCGCCGACGGCGCTGCCGAGCGCGAACCCGGTGCTGCGCACCACCTGGTTGACAGCCATCGCGGGCGCGGTCTCCGCGGACGGGGTGGCGGCGAGGATGACCATCGGCATGGCTGCGGAGAAGGCACCGACCCCGGCGCCGAGAACGGTCATCGCCACCAGTGGCCCGGCGAGCTGCGCGCGGAAGGTGGCGAAGACGACGAACGCGAGGACGACCACCGCGGTCGCGCCGGCGAGCAGTGCGCGCGGCCCGAACCGGCGGCGCAGCCGCGGCATCAGCTTGCCCGCCGCGAACCCGGCGACGCTGAACGGCACCAGCACCAGTCCGGCCTGCAGCGTGGTGAGACCGAAGCCGTACCCGGCGCCGGAGGGGGTCTGCACGTAACGGGTGATCAGCGACAGCAGGAGGTACATGCCGATGCCGCCGGTGAACATCACGGTGTTCGCGACCGCGACGCCGGGCTGGGCCAATTGCCGGAGGTCGACCAGCGGGTGCGGCGAGCGCACTTCGGCGGCGACCCACGCGGCGAGGAGGACGAGCGCGACGACGAGCACGACGACGGCCGTGGTGGGCTCGGACCGCCAGATGCCGGTCTGGCTGATGACGGTGAGCAGGGCGAGCAGCGCGAGCGTGAGCAGCACGGCGCCGGGCCAGTCGAGTCGCCGGGGCGGCCGCTCGGGCGTGGGCGGCAGCCACACGAGGGCAGCTCCGAGCGCGGCGGCGGTGACCGCGAGGCCGAGGCCGTAGGCGGCGCGGATGCCCGCGAGGTCGGTCAGCCACCCGGCGAGCGGGTACCCGATCCCGACGCCCGCGGTGGAGGCGACCGACAGCAGGGCGATGGTCGATCCCGCGCGCTGAGGCGGGAGGTGATCGCGTGCGGTGGCCATCATGAGCGCGGTGAGGCCCAGTCCGGCGCCCTGCGCGGCGCGACCCAGCAGCAGCACCGGGAAGGGCGCGGGAACCACGGTGAGCAGGCACCCCGCGACGGCCACCGCGAGCGCCGCCCGCACGACGGTGCGTCTGCGCGGGCCCGCGCCCAGCCTGCCGAGCACGGGCGTGGCGACCGCGCCCGTCAGCAGCGCAATGGTGAGCGTCCACTGCGCGGCGGCGAGCGAAACACCGTACTCGGTGGCGACGGCCGTGATCAGGGGCGCCCCGAGGCTGCCCACGACCGCGACGACGAGCCCGATGAAGACGACGGTGAACACGAGGCCGCGCGGGCTCTCTTCGGGGGCGGTCATCGAACTCCGTCCGTTGTCGACGATGTGGTGGGGCCGCCGGAGCCGGGCACCGAGTCCACTTGCGACAGTTCAGTCGCGCGGACGGGGCTCGCACAGCCATCGGGACACGCACGGCGCCCGATCCCGCCGGGTGGCCTCCCCGCGGCGCGACATCCGTCCACTCGCGACGGCGCCGGGCCGCCGCTCCCCCGCCTGCCGGGCGCCGGAAGCACGCCGGTGGACAACCGGGCCGCGCTCACCGCCGCTCCGGCGGCGGTGTGTCCGTGTTGGTCTCCGTCGTGATGTGGCGGAACAGGCCGGCCCTGATCCGCGTCCGCACCTCCCGCGCCCACTCCTCGTCGCAACCGGCGAGGTCGAGCGCCGCGCTCGTGTTGAGCAGTGAACCGAACGCCAGGAACGTCTTGACGGTCACCGGGTCCAGCCGCGCCGTCGCCGACACCGCCTGCCACAACCGGCCGTACCCTTCGCGCACCTCGGCCTGGATCTCCGGATCGCCACTGGCCGCGAGCCCCTGCAGTTGCAGCAGCAGGGTGGTCCGGTCGGCGAGCATCGCGTCGTACTCGGCTCCCATCGCCTCCAGCGCCGGGATCCCGGTGAGCCCGCCGGCCACGGCCGTCATCGCCGTGGCCATCCGCTCGAACGCGGCGTTGACGACCTCCACGAACAGCTGCTTCTTGCTGCCGAACAACCGGAACACGTAGGCCTGGGTGATGCCCGCTTTCCGGGCGATCGTCTCGGCCGAGGTGCCGTGGTATCCGGTGGCCGCGAACTCCTCCGCGGCCACCGAAAGCACCTGTGCACGTCGTTGTCGTCCGGTCATCCGCGTGGCACCCACGCGGGTTACTATAGTAGTTAGTAACCAGTTACTAGCGGATCCGGTCGCAGATCACAGCAAGCACGGCGGCGTCGCGGCCGCTGCCCGAGCGCCTACGGACGAGATCCCGGCCCGTGGTCAGGACTCGGCGCCGGGGTCACTCACCGCGGCGGTGAGCGCGGTGGCGTAGAGGCTCCAGGCGAGGTACGGGGCGAGCAGGCCGGCCGCGGCGCGGTCGCGGGGCGCCACCGCCGCGATCTCCGCGGCGATGGCGGCGTCGAGCGCCGCCACGACCGCCAGGGAGAGCTTCTTCTCGCGCACCACGAAGAACGCCAGCGGCCACGACGCGTTCAGCGCGAGCTGACCGGCGTGCAGACCCACCGCCACCCGGCCCGCGCGGCGGGTCCACAGCCGCCACCCGGCCACGCCGATCGCGGCGTACAGCGCCGACCAGACCGGACCGAACACCCCGGCGGGCGGAGCCCAGTCCGGCTTGCGCAGCTGCCGGTAGACCTGCGGGGACCGGCGCGATCCGACGGACCCGATCGCGGCCGCGGCCAGGGTGGAGCCCGCGGCGAAGAGCAGTCCGCTGGTTGATCGCTTCATGCTTGCGACAGTATCGCCGCCGCACCGGCCCGGCAGCGCAACGAACCGGACCCCTCAGGCGCGCATGCCCGTGACGAACCACCGGGTGGCGACGTCGATGATGTCCTCGACCGGCGTGTCCATTTCCCCACCCAGCCAGGTGGTGAGCAGTTCGGCGAGCCCGCCGACCAGCATCAGCGCGTTGATCTCGGCGCGCGGTGCGGGCACCGCGGCGTCACCGAAGAGCGCGCGCGCCTGTGTCACGACGAGCCCGGCGAACATGCGCAGCAGGTCGTGGCGACGGCTGCGCAGGGCGGGCAGCGCCGAGGCCTCCAGGATCGCCGCGCGGCCCTTGCGCGGATCGTCGGTGAGCAGCCGGACGAACGCCTCGATCGCGAGCCTGGCCTTCTCCGCCGCGTCACCGTCGGTGGTCCGCAGGGTGGACAGGACGGTCTCGCGCACCTGCTCGGCCATCCAGTCGACCACGGCGATCAGGAGGTCCTCCCGCCGGGCGAAGCTTTCGTAGAAGTACCGCTCGGTCAGGCCGGCCCGCACGCAGATCGCGGTCATCGTGGCCTGCTCGCACCCGACGGTGCCCATCAGGTCCAACGCGGCGTCGAGCAGTTTCCGGCGCCGCTGCGCCTTGCGGTCCTCGGCACTGATCCCGCGGTAGGGGCGCGCGGCGGAAGACATGACCCGAATCTTGACAGAGCGTCCTGTCGGATTCAAACTACCCCCAATCTGACAGAGCGTCCTGTCAGTTCGTGGAGGTGTCGATGAACGACCTGCTCACTCCCGTACCGCCGCCCGGCGAGCTGCTGCCGGTGCGCGGCGACCGCGGCCTTCCCGTCCTCGGCCACACACTCCGCTACATCCGCGATCCGCTCGCGATGTGGTCCGACCGCTACCGGCGGTACGGCCCGGTGTCCTGGTTCAGCGCCTTCGGACGGCGCACCGTCGCCCTGCTCGGCCCGGAGGCGGCCGAGGTCGTGCTGAGCAACCGGGACCGCGCGTTCGCCAACGCCACCGCATGGCGTCAGCTCATCGGCCCGTTCTTCGACCGCGGCCTGATGCTGCTCGACTTCGACGAGCACCTCAAGCACCGCAGGCTGATGCAGGAGGCGTTCACCCGCGACCGGCTGACCCGCTACGCCGACGCTCTCGACGGCGCGGTGGCCGAACGGGTCGGCCACTGGACGCCCCGGCCGGGGTTTCGCGCCTACCCGGCGCTGAAGAGCCTCACGCTCGACCTGGCGACGTCGATCTTCATGGGCGGCGCCGAGGGCACCACCCCGGCCAGGATGGACCAGATCAACCGCGCGTTCATCGACAGCGTGCAGGCGGCCACCGCGCTGGTGCGGGTGCCGGCGCCCGGCGGGCGCTGGTGGCGCGGCCTGCGGGGCCGCCGCGAGCTGGAACGGTTCCTGCGCGGGTACCTGCCCGCCCGGCGCGCCGGGGACGGCGACGACCTGTTCTCGGTGCTGTGCCGGGTGGAGGTCGACGGCGAGCGGTTCACTGACGACGACGTCATCAACCACATGATCTTCCTGCTGATGGCGGCGCACGACACGTCGACCATCACGCTGTCCACGATGCTGCAGTACCTCGGGCAGCACCCCCAGTGGCAGCAGCGCTGCCGGGAGGAATCGCTCGCGGCGGGTGACAGCATCGGCTTCGCCGACCTCGACCGGCTCGCCTCGCTGGACCTGGTGATGAAGGAGTGCCTGCGCCTGGTGGCTCCGCTGCCCACGATGGTGCGCCACACCGTGCGCGACACCGAGGTGCTCGGGCACCACATCCCGCAGGGCACGACGGTGGCGTTGTCCCCGCACCTCAACCACCACCTGCCGGAGTACTGGCCGGAGCCGGGCCGCTTCGACCCGGGCCGCTTCTCCCCCGAGCGGCGCGAGGACAAGGTGCACCGCTACGCCTGGCAACCGTTCGGCGGCGGTGTCCACAAGTGCCTGGGCATGCACTTCTCGGGCGTCGAGATCAAGATCATCCTGCACCACCTGCTGCACCGTTTCGAGTGGACGGTCGATCCCGGCTACCGCGCCCCGCTGGACTACACCTGCCTGCCCTACCCCAAGGACGGACAACCGATCGACCTGCGCCCCCGGCGCGCGGAAGGATGAGCATGGTCAAGAACGCCACAACCCCGGACCTGCGCGGCAAGGTCATCGCGATCACCGGCGGCGCGCGCGGAATCGGGCTGGCGACCGCGACGCGACTGACCCGCCTCGGGGCGACGGTCGCGATCGGCGACATCGACGAGCCGCGGGTCAAGGCGGCGGGCGAGGACCTCGGGCTGACCGTGCACAGCAGGCTCGACGTCACCGATCCGCGGTCGTTCGAGGACTTCCTCGACCGCGTCGAGCGCGAACTCGGCCCGCTCGACGTGCTCATCAACAACGCGGGCATCATGCCGGTCGGCCACCTGGTGGACGAGCCGGACGAGGTCACGCGACGGATCCTGGACATCAACGTCCACGGCGTGATCGTGGGCAGCCGCCTCGCGGCGCGGCGCATGGCGGCGCGCAGGCGCGGGCACGTCATCAACATCGCCTCCCTCGCCGGCGAGACGTACCTGCCCGGGCTGGCGACCTACAGCGGCAGCAAGGCGGCGGTGGTCGGGTTCACCGAGTCGGCGCGCCGGGAACTGCGCCGGTCGGGCGTGCACTTCTCCGCGGTGCTGCCCACGTTCACCGACACCGAACTGTCCGCGGGCACGCCCGGCACGCGGGGCATGCGCAACGCCCAGCCGGAGGACATCGCCGAGGCGATCGCCGGACTGATCGACAAGCCCCGCCCGGAGGTGCGCGTGACGCGCGCGGCGGGTGTGATTTCGGCGAGCCAGCGGTTCCTGCCACGCCGGGTCAACGACGTCGTGTTCCGGCTGTCCGGCATGTACGACGCGTTCACGTCCAAGGTGGACCTCGAGGGCCGCCGCGCCTACGAGGAACGGGCGCGCGCCGCGGAGTGAGGACGCCCCCGGGTGGGCAGTGGCGCCGTCCACCCGGGGACGTCCATGCGGGTACGACCATCGACCTGTTCTCGGAGCGCGGTTCCCACCGGTGTCGGCCCAACTTCCATTCAATGGAAGACCGGCTAGTCGGAACGGCCGCGGAGTCGGACACTGCCGTCATGCGTACCCAGGTCGCCATCGTCGGCGCCGGCCCGGCCGGTCTTCTGCTCTCCCACCTGCTCGGCAACGCGGGTGTCGAGTCCGTGATCGTCGAGACGCGGTCGCGGGCCTACGTCGAGGCCCGCATCCGCGCGGGGATCCTTGAACAGTCCAGTGTGGACCTGCTGCACGAAGCCGGACTCGGTGAGCGGCTCGCCCGCGAGGGCGACGAACACCGCGGCATCTACCTGCAGTGGCCGCACGAACGGCACCACCTGGACTTCGTCGACCTCGTCGGGCGCAGCGTCACCGTCTACGGGCAGACCGAGGTGACCAAGGACCTCGGACGGGCGCGGGAGGCCGCCGGGCAGCAGATCCACTACGAGGTGTCCGACACCGCGGTGCACGATCTGGAGACCGACCACCCGTACGTCACCTTCACCGGTGCGGACGGCACCGCCGAGCGGATCGACGCCGACGTGATCGTCGGGTGCGACGGGTCGTTCGGGCCGTGCCGCGCGGCGGTGCCGGACGCGGCCAAGCGCACGTGGGAGCGCACCTACCCGTACTCCTGGCTGGGTGTCCTCGCCGACGTCGCACCCTCCACCGACGAGCTGATCTACGCCTGGCACCCGGACGGCTTCGCGATGCACTCGATGCGCTCGGCCACCGTGTCGCGGCTGTACCTGCAGGTCCCCAACGGCACGGACGTCGCCGAGTGGTCCGACGACCGGATCTGGGAGGCGCTGGCCACGCGACTCGGGCACGGGCAGGACGGGTGGACCCTCACTCCCGGCCCGATCACCGAGAAGTCGGTGCTGCCGATGCGCAGCTTCGTGCAGCAGCCCATGCGGCACGGACGTCTCTTCCTCGCCGGCGACGCCGCGCACATCGTGCCCCCGACCGGGGCGAAGGGGCTCAACCTGGCCGTCGCCGACGTCGCGCTCCTGGCTCCCGCCCTGGCCGCCCTGCTGCGCGAGAACAACCCGAAACTCGCCGACGCCTACTCCGACACCGCGCTGCGCCGGGTCTGGCGGTGCACGCACTTCTCGTGGTGGATGACCACCATGCTGCACCAGTCCGGCGACCCGTTCGACCAGCAGCTGCAGCTGTCCCAGCTGCGGTGGGTGGCCACCAGCGAGGCGGCACGGACCGGACTGGCGGAGAACTACGCGGGACTGCCGATCGGGTTCTGACCCGCAGCCGCACGGGCCGGACAGCCCGCCGGCACGCGCCGCGGCGCGGGCGTGCCGGCGCGTGTCCGCACCGACGGGCTACCGTCCCAGTTCCAGCACCGGCGTGTGCGCAGTCTCCCGCGCAGTCAGGCCCGCCACCGCGGCCAGCACGCCGCACCCCGCCGCGAACACGGCCACCGGCCACCACGTCGTGGTCTGCCCGCCGGTGACCAGCGCCGCGATCGACGGGGAGAACCCGGCCAGCAGGAACCCCAGCTGCGTGCCGATCGCGAACCCGGTGTAGCGCACCCGCGCGTCGAACATCTCCGTGAAGAAGCTGGGCCACAGACCGTTCACCGCGCTGTAGGCGACACCCGCGTGCAACACCCCGACCGCGAACACCAGCCCCAGCGACCCGGTGCCGATCGACCACAGGTACGCCACGAACGTCACCGCCGAGGCGAACGCCCCGAACACCCACACCGGGCGCCGTCCGATCCGGTCGGACAACGCCGCCCACAGCGGGATCGCCGCGATCGCCACCGCGTTGGACACCACCGACACCCACAGCATCGCCGACCGGTCGAGTGCCACCTCCCCGGACGTGGCGAACGAGAGCGCGAACACGGCGAACAACGTCTGGAAGACCGCGAACAACGAACAACACACCACGCGCAGCAGATCGCGCCACTGCTCCCGCAGCAGCGTCACCAGCGGCAGCGCGGGCGCCTCGGCGGGCTGTTCGACGACCGCGGCGTACACCGGTGTCTCGTCGATCCGCCGGCGGATGAAGTACGCGATCACGACCACGAACACGCTGAGCAGGAACGGGATCCGCCAGCCCCACGACATCAGCGCGTCCTTCGGCAGCGCTGCGACCGGCAGGAACACCAGGGTGGCCAGCACCATGCCCGCGGCGAACCCGGACATCGCGAAGCTGGTGAACAGCCCGCGGCGGCCCTCCGGTGCGTACTCCAGGGTCAGCGTGCTCGCCCCCGCCGCCTCGCCGCCTGCCGACAAACCCTGCACGAGCCTGCAGATCACGAGCAGCACCGGCGCGAGCGTGCCGACCGACTCGTAGGTCGGCAGCAGTCCGATGGCGAGGCTGCTGGCGCCCATCAGCAGCAGGGTCGTCAGCAGCACGCCCCGGCGGCCGACGCGATCGCCGAAGTGCCCGAACACCAGCGCACCCAGCGGGCGCGCGAGATAGGCGACGCCGAACGTGGCGAGCGAGAGCACGGTGGCGACGGCCGGATCGCCCGCGGGGAAGAACGCGGTGCCGAAGACCAGCGCGGCCGCCGAACCGTAGATGAAGAAGTCGTAGTACTCGAGCAGGCTACCGAGGAACGCGGCCAGCGCGGCCCGGCGAGCCTGCGGGGTGCCGGTGACGGGGCGGGGACGCGCGGAGCGCGCGAGATCGGGCTCGACTGCGGACACGTGATCTCCTTTGGTCGCCTGTCCTCCGAAAGAACCGGGTGCCTCCCGGTCGTCGATCGCAGGCAAGCGTGCGGGCGCGGCGGTCCGCGCGGAACACGCCCTCCATTGAATGAGAACGCGGCGTGCGCGAAGATTCCGGAATGGCACGTTCGGACTCGGGGGAATCACTGCTGACGAGGGTCGACCGGGTGCTGTCCTGTTTCGACGCGGCCAACCCGACGCGCACCCCCTCCGAGATCGCCCGGCACGCGCGGTTGCCGGTGGCCACCGCGCACCGGCTGGTCGGCGAGCTCGTGTCGCTGGGCTACCTGGAACGCACCCCGAACCGGCGGATCCGGCTGGGGGTGCGCCTGTGGGAACTGGCCTCCCGCGGATCGCGGGCGCTCGGACTGCGGGACGCGGCGATGCCCGTGATGGAGGACCTGCACGCCGCGGTCGGGCACCACACGCAGCTCGCGGTGCGGGACGGCTTCGAAGCCCTGTTCCTCGAACGGCTGTCCACGCGCGGCGGATCGCGCAACATCATCCGCGTCGCGGGCAGGCTGCCTGCCCACGCCTGCTCGTCGGGCGTCGTGCTGCTCGCCCACGCGCCCACCGAGGTGCAGGAGGAACTCCTGGCCTCCGGCCTGCGCCGCTACACCGATCGCACCCCGGCCGATCCGGTCGTGCTGCGCAGGCTGCTCGCCGACACCCGGCAACGCGGGGTCGTGGTGGCCGAAGGCTTCATCACCCCCGGGGCCACGGGCGTCGCGGTGCCGATCCGGGGCGCGGGCGGGGACGTCGTCGCCGCACTGAACGTGGTGGTCCCCTCCGCGGACGGCAACGGCCCCGCGCAGGTGTCGGCGCTGCTCGCGGCGGGGCGGGCGATCTCGCGCGCGCTCGGGCTCCACCCGCAGCTCGACGCGGAGCTCACCAGCATGTGAACGCACTGCTTTCTCATTCAACGGAGCACCCGGTTCCGCGGCGGCCCGCCGGTCGGCGATCGTCGGAGCACGATCCGTCGCCGAGCAAAGGGGCTGCCGATGATTCGCCACGTCGTCCTCTTCCGCTGGAAACCGGGGTTCGACCCGGCCCAGTGGTTCACCGTCGTACGCGACCTGCAGCGACACATACCCGAGATCAAGGCGCTGTCGGTCGGCGCTGACGTGCTGCACGCGAAGCGGTCCTGGGACGCGGCGGTGGTGGCCGACTTCGAGCGCATCGAGGACGTGGCCACCTACACCGACCACCCGGCCCACCAGCCGGCCATCGCGATCTCCGCGCAGGGGGCGGAACAGATCGTGTCGGTCGACTTCGAACTGGCCGGGGAGGGCCGGTGACCGCGGCGACGGGCCGGGTGGCGGGCAAGGTGGTGGTCATCACCGGAGGCAGCGGTGACCTCGGCCGCGCCACCGCCCGCCTGCTCGCCGGGCACGGGGCGACCGTGGTCAACTTCGACCGCGCCCCGGCCGACGGCGGCTGGGGCGAACTGCCCGTGTCGGACCGGATCGTCGACGTGACGTCCGAAGTGGACCTCCTCGACGCCGTCGCGGACGTGGTCGCCGAACACGGTGCGCCGCACGTCCTGGTGAACGCGGCGGGCATCATCGGCAGGCCGGCCCCGTCGCACGAGGCCACGGTCGAGGAGTTCGACCGGATCTTCGGCATCAACGTCAAGGGCGTGTGGCTGGCCACCCGCGCCGTGGTGCCGCACATGATCGCCGCCGGGCGCGGCAGCATCGTCAACTTCTCGTCCATCCACGGGCTGACCGGCGGCAGGACCGTACCGCTCTACCACGCCACGAAGGGCGCGGTGCGGTTGCTGAGCAAAGCCGACGCCGCCGCCTACGGCGAGCACGGGATCCGGGTGAACTCGGTGCACCCCGGTTCGATGCGGACCCGGATGAGCCGCTCGGCCGCGGAGAACTCCGCGGTCGGCCCCGAGGCCTACTACCGGCAGCTGGTGGGCGGCAACCCGCTGCCCCGCCAGGGCGAGCCGGACGAGATCGCCTACGCCGTGCTCTACCTCGCCTCCGACGAGTCCGGGTTCACCACCGGCACCGAGCTCGTCGTCGACGGCGGCTACACGGCCATCTGACCCAGCTTCGGCGAAGGAGTGAACGTGAAAACCATCAAGTGCGACGTACTCGTCATCGGTTCCGGCGCGGCGGGCATCGCCACCGCGCTGAAGGCCGCGCACGACGGTCACAGCGTGATCGTGATCGACAAGGACCGCCACCTCGGCGGCACGAGCGCGATCTCCGGCGGCTGGGCGTGGTTGCCGGGCAACCGGCAGGGCGTGTCCCAAGGGGACACCCGTGAGGAGGCCGAGACCTACATCCGCCACCTCGCGGGCAAGAGCTACGACGCGGACGCGGTGGGCACCTTCCTCGACACCGTGCCGGAGGCGATGCGGTTCTTCGAGGACGACGCCGAGATCGAGTTCACCTACCCGGACAAAGCACCGGACTACCAGATGGACGCGCCGGGCGCGAAGGTGTCCGGCCGCGCGGTGACCGTGCCCGCCGCGGACGCGCGCATGCTGGGGCACAACCGGCTGCGGGTGCAGCCGTACCTGTTGTCCTACACGGTGTTCGGTTACATGCCGGAGATCGGCCCGGACATCGCGACGTTCCTCAAGGCGAACCAGAACCCGAAGGCGTTCCTGTACGCCGCCAAGCGGGTGACCACCACGTGGGCACAGACCCTGCTGCACCGGCGTGCCTACCTGCGCACCAACGGCAACGCGCTGATGACCCGGATGATCACCGCCGCCGACGAGGCCGGGATCCGCCTGTGGACCTCGACCAGCGCGGAGGAGTTGATCCGCGATTCCTCGGGCGCGGTGACGGGTGCCCGGATCTCCGGTGCGCACTCCGGCGAGGTGCGCACGAAGCTGGGTGTGGTGATCGCGGCAGGCGGGTTCTCCGGCAACGCCGAACTGCGCAAGCGCTACTTCCCGCACGATCCCGACGGCACCAACCACACCACACCCACGATCGGCCACCACGGCGACTCGCTGCGGCTGGCCCAGCCGCTGGGCGGTCACATCGACGACCGACCGCACCAGCCCGCGGCGTGGGGCCCGGTGACCGTGTTCCGCGGTCTGCGCGGCCAGCAGCGCTGGTTCCCCCACCTGCGCGCCTTCGGTCTGCCGGGACTGATCGCCGTCGACCGCGACGGCGTCCGCTTCGCGAACGAATCGCTGTCCTACCACGACTACGGCGTGGAGATGCTCGCCAACGACAAGGACCGCGACGGCACCTACGGCTGGATCATCGCCGACCAGAAGGCGATGCGCCGGTACGGCATCGGGTACGCCAAGCCGTGGCCGTTCCCGCAGACCTACTTCAAGCGCAGCGGGTTCCTGCACAAGGGCCGCACGGTGGCCGAGCTCGCGGAGCGGATCGGGGTGCCCGCCGACCGGCTGCAGGCCACCCTCGACGAGTTCAACGCGGGAGCCGTCCGCGGCGAGGACCCGAAGTTCAACCGCGGCTCGAACTGGTTCCACCACTTCAAGGGCGACATGGACCACAAGCCCAACCCCAACCTCGCCCCGATCGACAAGGGCCCCTTCTACGCAGTGAAGATCGAGATGGGTGACCTCGGCACCTACGCAGGGCTCGCGGTCAACACCCGTAGCGAGGTGCTCGACGGCGAGGACCGGCCGGTCCCGGGTCTCTACGCCGTCGGGACCGCGGCGGTCAGCGTCTTCGGCGGCGGCTACCCCGGCTACGGTGCGAACATCGGGCCGGCGATGGTGTTCGGGTACCGTGTCGGCCGCGACATCGCGCAGCACGCCGCGGCCCGGCGGTCCGCGAAGCCCGGAAAGCGGTCGGCATGAGCGCGACCGAGGTGCTGGTGGTGACCGGCGCGGCATCCGGCCTGGGCGCGCACCTGTGCGCCCGGGCCACCACCGAGGGGTGGACCGTCGTCGGCATCGACGTCCAGCCGCCCGGCGCGGGTCTCGCGGGCGGGTACCAGGCGGACGTGCGCGAGCCCTCGGCGCTGCGGCGGGTGTTCGGCGAGATCCGGGAGCGGCACGGCCGGATCGCCGGCCTGGTGAACAGCGCGGGTCTCACCCGCCCCGGCCCGTCCGCAACCCTGTCCGAAGAGGACTGGCGGCTGGTCGTGGACGTGGACCTGTCCGGCACGTTCTTCTCCTGCCAGGCGGCGTTCGACCACCTGGCGCCGGGCGCGTCGATCGTCAACATCGCCTCGATCGCGGCGGCGCGCGGTCTGCCGGAGCGGACCGCCTACTCCGCGGCGAAAGCGGGCGTGGTGGGGCTGACCAACGCGCTGGCCGCGGAGTGGGGCCCGCTCGGCGTGCGGGTCAACGCACTCGGTCCCGCGTGGACGAACACGCCGCTGATCCAGCGGATGGTGCGCGAGGGAGCGCTCGACCTGACGACGATGACCGACGCCGTGCCGCTCGGCAGGCTGTGCTCCGAGGACGACGTGGCGAACGGGGCGCTGTTCCTGCTCTCCGACCGCGCCGCGTTCGTCAACGGGCAGACGCTGTACCTGGACGGCGGGTACACGACCGCCGGGTGATCCCGTGCGGCGCCCCGCCCGGTTGCCGGCCCCCTCGGGGCCGGCCCCGGTCAGCTCGCGCCGACCACGACTCCGCTCCGGGCGCTCGTCGCCTCGCCGTGGAGCAGCGCGGGGGTTCCGCCGACCAGGACCGTCGAGCACCCGGTCGCCAGCTGCCACGGTTCGTCGAACGTCGAGTGGTCGGTGACGGTGTCCGGGTCGAACACCGCGATGTCGGCCACCGCGCCCTCCCGCAGCACACCGCGATCGTTCCAGCCGAGCCGCGCCGCGGGGAGCCCGGTCATCTTGTGCACCGCCTCCTCCAGCGTCAGCACCCCGCGCTCCCGCACGTACCGCGCCAGCACCCGGGCGAACGTGCCGAAACTGCGCGGGTGCGGCCGCCCCTCGCCGGTCTCGGTCATGATCCACCCGTCGCTCGCCACGGACACCACCGGGTGCCGCAACACCGCCACCACGTCGTCCTCGCTCATCGCGTGGTTGACGATCATCGCCTGCGCCGAGTGCGCCTCCAGCACGCGCAGCGCCGCCTCCGCCGGGTCGGTGCCCTCCGCCCTGCCGATGTCCGCGATGGAAAGACCGGTGCTCGCGCGGTAGGGGCCGGGCGGCAACTCGCCGAGCACGACGCCCTCCGGGTCGATGTCCCGCCCGAACCGCTCCCGCAGCGCTGCCGCCATCTTCCCGCGCAGGACGGGATCGGCCAGCCGCGCCACCAGCGCGTCCTTGCCCCCGTCCACCGCCCACGACGGCAACCGGGAGGCCAGCTCCGTGCTCGACGCCGTGTACGGGTAGACGTCGGCCATCACGTCGACCCCGCGCTCCCGCGCGGCGTCGATGAGGGCCAGCGCGTCGTGCACGGCGCCGTGGTTGGCCGGGCCCATCGACTTCAGGTGCGAGATCTCCAACCGGGCGCCACCGGCTTCGGCGGCCTCGATCGCCTCGGCCACCGCGTCGGCGAGCGCGGACGTCTCGTTGCGCAGGTGCGTCGAGTACAGCAACCCGGCCGAGGCCGCCGCCGCGACGAGCGCCCGCACCTCCGCCGGCGCCGCGAACAGGCCCGGCGTGTAGATCAGCCCGGTGGAGAACCCGACCGCACCCTGCGCGGCGGCCGCGCGGACCAGCTCGCACATCCGGTGCAGCTCGTCTCCGGTGGGGGCCCGGTCCTCGGCGCCGAGCACCGCCAGTCGCACCGCGTTGTGGCCGATCTGCAGGCCGACGTTGACCGCGGGCGCCACCCCGCCCAGGTCGGCGGCGAACCCCGCGCCGTCCCGCCACGACCAGCGCAGCCGCGCCGGATCGAACGCGCTCGTGCGCTGGTGCAGCGCGAGGTCGCCGACGGGGAACGGCGAATGACCGCAGTTGCCGGTGATCAGCGTCGTCACACCCTGCGCCAGCTGGGTGACCGCACCCGGGTCGTGCGCGAGGGTGAAATCGGCGTGCGAGTGCAGGTCGATGAAGCCGGGCGTGACGACCTGGCCGTCCGCGTCCACCACGGTGGCGCCGTCGAGCCGCTCGCCGCTCACCGCGGCGATCCGGCCGTCGCGCACACCGACGTCGGCCCGCCGGGCGGCGGCGCCGGTGCCGTCGAGCACGTCCCCGCCGCGGATCACGATGTCGAAATCGGACACTGGGTTCTCCTAGCTGGTCTCGAACATCAGGATGATCGCGTACATGACGCAGGCGGGGATCAGCACGAGGAACCCGGTGATGATGATGTTGCGCAGGTTCACCGACCGGGCGAGGCTCATCGACCCCATCATGTTGGCGTTGGGGAACGGCCCGTAGGTGTCCGCCTTGGACGCGAACAGCAGCACGATCACCCACGCGCCCGGGCCGATGCCGACCGCGGCGGCCAGCGACCCGAACACCTTGTCCAGCAGTACGACCTGAGCCGCGGTGGCGCCGGGCACCCCCACCCAGCCGAGCAACGCGATGACCAGCGCGAACAAGAACGGCGACAGGTCCTGCATCGACCCGCCCCACGTGTCCAGGATGACCTGGAACGGCTCGAGCGCGTCGATACCGGCGAACAACACCGCGAGCAGCCAGAACAGCAGGAAGATCTCCACCAGCCGGGCCGCGCCGCGGTAGACGTGGGCGGCGATCGCCACGGGGCTCAACCCACCGGCCAGGCCGGTGACGATCGCCAGCACCGGCAGGGCGACCAGCGGGAACGCGGTGCCCGCACCGCTGATGATCGCGTACACGACGCTCGCGACGAGGGACAGCCCGAACGCCAGCGTCGCGCGGCCGCTGCCCGGGATGGCGACCCCGTCGTCGGTGGCGCCGAGGTCCTCCGGGTCGTAGAAGTCGTCGGCGCCCCGGGTGCGGCGCTGCATCCACGGCACGATCAGCAGCCCGGCCACCAGCGACAACACCGCGAGCGGGCCCGCGCCGTAAAGCAGGTACTGCAGGTAGCCGACCTCCGCGGCGTCCATGATCGCCACGTTCGACCCGGCGAACGGCGCCAGCGCCAGACCGGCGCACCCGCCGATGAACATCATCGACGCGGTGGCCGACCGGGTGAACCCGAGCCGCGCGACGATCGGCAGCAGCAGCGGCGCGGCGATCGCCAGCGCACCGGCGAGCGTGCCGAGGCTCGCGACGAGGATCAGGCACGACAACATCACGCCGAGGGTCGCCGCGGTGCGGCTGCGCTCCCCCATCACCCGCATCACGCCGCGCACGATCCGCGCCGCCACACCGGTGGCCCGCAGCACCTCCCCGACACCCGCGCCGAGCATGATGACCAGGCCGATCAACGTCACCTGGTCGCCCAGCGACTCGCCGAGCAGCGTCGCCGCGTTCTCCGGTGTCGGCATCATCACCAGCAGCGCCGACAGCACCGCGGTCACCGTCGCGACCATGATGTCCATGCCGAGCAGCGCCAGCACGGCGTACAGGACGATCGGCACCAGGCCCCACAGGGTCGGCGCCGACACGAAGGGACCGAGCGCGGCGGACAGCACCAGTCCGACGACGGCGATGACGGTCCGCACGACGGTGCGCGCGTCCCGGCCCTCGCGAGCGGGCGGGGCGGTCACCTCCGCCGCGGTCTCGACCTCGTTCATGGACTTCCCTTCTTCCCGCGCGGTCATCCCGCGGCCGGGATACCGGCCCCGGCGGAACTGGTGAACACCTCGGCCCGCTGCCCCGCCACGAACTCCTCGTCGACCCGTGCCCCGAGGCCCGGCCCCGTGGGGACGGTGACGACACCGGCGTCGGCCGACACCGGCGGCACCACGATGTCACGGGCGTAGTACTTGTCCGAACCGGACACGTCGGACGGCAGGGTGAACCCGGGCAGGCTGGACAATGCGACGTTCGCCAGGCGGCCCACCCCGAACTCGTGCATCCCGCCGCACCACACCGGCCAGCCCGCGTCGCGTGCCACGTCGTGCGCCGCGATCGCGGGTGTCAGCCCGCCCATCCGGGAGGCCTTGATGTTGAGGACCCGGCCGGCCCGCAGGGCGATCGCGGTGCGCAGGTCGTCCAGGGTGTCGACGGACTCGTCGAGGCACACCGGAGTGTCGGTGGCGGCCTGCAGCGCGGCGGAGGCGAGCAGCGCGCGTGGCGCGAACGGCTGCTCGATCATGGCGAGCCCGAACCGGTCCAGCCCGCGCAACGCCTCGTGGTGCGCGGGCTCGTCCAGGTAGGCGCCGTTGGCGTCGACCTGCAGCGTCAGCGCGGGGAACGCCGCGCGCACCGCCGCGACCGGCTCCCGGTCCCAGCCGGGCGCGATCTTGAGCTTGACCCGCCCGTACCCGGCGCCGACCTGCCGCGACACCTGCTCGAGCAGGTCGTCGATCGTCGGTTCGATGCCGAGCGACACGCCGGCCTCCACGGTCGCCCGGGTGCCGCCGAGCGCCTGGGCCAGGGGGACGCCGCGCGACCGCGCCCACAGCGCCCACACCGCGGCGTCGAAACCGGCGACGGCGAACCGGTGGCCGCGCACCCGCCGGAACAACGCGGGCAGCTCACGCGGGTGCGCGATCGGTCGGTCCAGCAGCGCGGGCACCAGGTACCGGGTGGCGATCAGCCAGCTCGTCTCGACGGTGTCCGGAGCGTAGAACGGGTCGCTCGGCGAGGCGATCTCGCCCCACCCGGTGACTCCGTCCTCGTCGGTCAGCTCGACGAGGATGTGCTCGAGGTGGTTCTTGCGGTGCGAACTGGTCTGGAAGCTGTGGATCAGCGGCAGGCGCACGCGGTGCAGGGTGACGTGGGCGATCTTCACGGGGTCTCCGATTCGACGTAGAGCGACAGGGAGCGGGAGAACCGGTCGCGCTCCCCCAGACGGCGTTGCGCGCCCTTCGCGCTGGCGGTGGTGAGCGTGGCGAGGATGTGCGCCACGGCCGCGACCGCCGTCGGTGAGTCCGAATAGGACGCGCTTTCGGTGCGCACCACGATCAGCGCGTCGGCCACGTCGGCCAGCGGCGCGTCGGGCGAGTCGGTCACCACGACGACCTCGCCACCGCTTGCGGCGAACTCCCGCGCGATCGCGATCGAGTCCCGCCGGTAGCGGCGCAGCGAGAACACGACGAGCACGTCGGTGGCGCGCACCTCGGTGAGCACGTCGACGGGCTGGACCAGCCGTCCGTCGATCGTGGTCACGTTGGACAACGAGGCCTGCAGGTCGGCGGCGAGCAGGCACGCGTAGGCGAACGACTTCCCGGTGCCCAGCACGAACCGGCGCCGGGCGCTGACCACCAGCGCCGCCGCGCGCTGCACCGACCCGTCGGCCAGGATCGACTCCATGGCCGCGCCCAGCGACTTGATCTCCTGATCAGCCACGAGACGCTGCAGCACCGCGGCCGAGCGGCGCTGCACGCGCGCGTCGAACCGCTGGCGGGGACTGGACAGGGACCGGTCGTCCTGGCTCATGCGGCACTCCGGTGATCGGCGAACAGGTACGCCGAAGTGTCGCCGGTGCACCGCACGCACGCGACGGCGGCCAGGCCCGCGCCCAGCAGCTCGTGGAAACCCGCGCGCACCGCGCCGCGCACGGCGGCCGTGGCCGCGGCCGGATCGGCCGGGATGGGCAGCCACCACCGCTCGCCCTCGCGCCACGCCCGGCCCCAGCCCGCCCGGTCCGGCACCCGCCGCGGGCGCGGTGGCGCCGCGGGCCGGTCCGCCGCGGTGAGGTCCCACTCGACGATCACGCGGTCGGATCCCTGGCGGAAGAAGTAGTCGTCGACGTACCAGCGCCCGACCGCGCCCAGAACGCTGAGGTTGAAGTGCGCGTTGCGGGACAGCAGCGGGTCGTAGGACCAGCGCATGAACCGCATCCCCGCGGCGCGGACCGCGTCGGCCTGCGCGTGCTTGAGCAGCCGCCCCAGGCCCCGCCCCTGGCTCGACGGCGCGACGACGGCCGCCTGGGAGTAGTGGTAGACGCCGGTGTCGTCGGAGGCGGGCAGGCCGTAGGCGAAGGCCAGCAGCTCCTCACCGGGGCCGGTGATCCCGATCGCCGACCCACCGTTGCGCAACAGGGTGGCCAGCAGCGGCGGGCTCAGCCCGACGTCCGGCTCGTCGTAGGCGAACACGCGCCGGTAGAGCGCGGCGGCCTGCAACTGCAGCGCGGCGGAGTCGAGGTTCCGCACCACGAGCCCGTCGGGCCGCACCCCGGGTCGCTGCACGCACGCCACACCATCACCTCTCCAACTTACGGAACGTATGTCGGCACTCTTCGCGCATCAGCCGTCGTTGTCAAGAGATTCTCGGCAAGATACGTTTCATAACTGTGAACATCGACGAGATGCGCGACCGGGTGCACCACTACGTCCGCCAGGAGACCCCGACCGGCGACGCCGCGGCGCTCGACGCCCTGCTGACCGAGATCGGACACCGCTACACCGAGCTGGGGGCGGTGGTCGAGCGCGAGTCGCATCCCGGCGGGGCGCACCTGGTGGCGCGCTTCCCCGGCACCGCGGGCCGCACGGACGAGCGTCCCGTACTGTGCCTGGGCCACCACGACACGGTGTGGCCGCACGGGACCCTGGAGTGGCGGGAGCGCGACGGCCGGGTGTTCGGGCCCGGCGTCTACGACATGAAAGGCGGGCTCGTGGTATTCGAGACCGCGATGGAGTCGCTGCGCGACGTGCCGCACCGGCCGGTGACGATGGTCGTGGTGGCCGACGAGGAGATCGGGTCACCGTCGGCGCGGCCGCTGCTGGAACGCGAGGCCGCCGCAGCCGTGGCGGCACTGGGGTTCGAACCCCCGCACCCGGACGGTGCGCTGAAGACCGCGCGCCGCGGCAGCACGCGGGTGCGCATCGAGGTCACCGGCCGGGAGTCGCACGCCGCGCTCGCCCCCGAGGACGGCGCGTCGGCGATCGAGGAACTCGTCGACCAGGTGGTGGCGCTGCGCGGGATCGTCGCCGGATTTCCGGACGTGCTCTGCAACGTGGGCACGATCGGCGGTGGCGGCCGGACCAACGTCGTGCCCGGGCAGGCGTGGTGTGAGGTGGGCCTGCGCTTCGCCGACGCCGGTTCGGAGCGCGAGGTGCTCGCCGCGCTGTCCGGTCTGGCGCCGGTGCGGGCCGGAACCACCGTGCGGAGCGTGATCCTGACCAACCGTCCGGTGTGGACCGACGAGGACCCCGGTCTGGCCGGTGTGCTGCGGGCGGCCGCCGCCGATGTCGGGCAGGCCGCCGAGGGCAGGCCCGCCGCCGGGGGCGCGGACACCAACCTGACGGGTTCCCTCGGCGTGCCGAGCCTGGACGGGCTGGGCCCGGTCGGTCGCGGCGCCCACGCCCCGGACGAGCAGATCGTGACCGCGAGCCTGGTCGAGCGCGCCCGGCTCACGGCGGCGTTGCTGGCGCGGTTGTGACGAGCCGCCCTCCTACGCGCCGCGCCGCGGCAGGTCGAACGTGGACTGCCGCCCCGGACCCGAGAGCACCTCGACCCGGCTGCCGTCCGCGTCGGGCAGCACACCGGTCTCCCTGACGTCGTACCCGGTCACCGTGACCCGCAACCGGTGACCGGCACGCACCAGGTACGACGTCGGCAGCAGTGCGAAGTGCAGGCGCACGGCCTCACCGGCACGCACGGGCGCGGCGTCCTCGGCGTAGGCCCGATGCCACGGCACCCCGGCGGGCTGCCGGTACGGTGCCGGGTGCTCGGCCCGCAGGGACACCTGCTGGCGACCGTCGGTGATCACCGACGAGGTGCCGTCCGGCGCGACGTCCTCGAGGTAGGCGAAGACGTGCGCGTCCGCGCGGTCCACGCGGACGGTCAGGTCCGCGACCGGCGTTCCGGTCACCTCGGTGTCGCGGGTCAGGACCCGCCCGGTCCACGCCGCACCGCCGACCGGGCAGGGTTGCGCGGTGGGTCCCTCGCCCGCGTCGAACGGGCACTCGGCCGCGGTGTCCACCGTGAACGCACGCGCGCCGGGCGCCGGTGAGCCGAGGACGCCGTCGCCCCCGAGCGGGACCGCGCGCGGGCTGAACCCCGCCGGCGGCCACGTGTCGGCCGTCCGCCAGTCCAGCCCGGTCGCGTCGGCGCGCGTGGAGTCCGGTGTGGCGTAGTGGATGCGCGGTTCGGCGTCGATGCCGGTGTCGATTCCCTTGAGGTGCCGGTCGAAGAACCGGTGTGCTTCCTCGACGAGCTCGAAACCGGCGTTCTCGCAGTGCTTCCACGGACCGATGAGGATCCGGGACCCCGGCACGTTCAACAGGGTGGCGAGGCCCTGTCCGCGCAACTCGTCACGCCAGCCGCCGACCACGTACACGGGAACGCCCGACGCGCGGATCCGGTCGCCGTAGGTGCCGACGCTGCCCTCGGACCAGAACCGCGACGTCACCAGCGGCGAGAAGCTGTCCCGGTAGGGCATCGAGCGCCACAGGTCGGCGAGCACGGTGGACTGCTGGTGCTCGACCGCCGCCTGGTGCAGCAGGACCTTGTCGGGGTCACCGTCCACCGGCTGGTTGGCCATGTCCTCCTCGATCGTGCGGGACGGGCCGAAGCCCCACTGGGCGGAGATCCCGCCGACGCGCCACGCGTCGTACTTGTCCCAGGAGAAGCACCCGGCGAGCACGGCCTTGAGGTGCGGCGGGCGCGTGGTGAGCGCGTGCATCGCCGCATCCCCGGTGTTGGAGCAGCCGTAGATGCCGACGTTGCCGTCGGACCAGGGCTGCGCGGCCAGCCACTCGGTGACGTCGTAGGCGTCGGAGGCCTCGATCCGGTCGTTGTACCCGCGACGCACCCCGAAGGACTGCCCGTTGCCACGTCGAGCGACCTGCGCGACGACGTAGGCGTGATCGGTCAGCGCGGGCATGGACTGGATGCCGCCCGCGGTAGGGCCCGCACCGTCCTCGGGCTTGCGATCGATCGACAGGCTGTGCTGCCACAGCACCGGGAACCGCCCCGGCGCGGGCTTGCCCCCGACCGCGGGACGGTCGAGGCGCACCGCGAGCCGCGTGCCGTCGCGCATCGGCAGGTAGAACGATTCGCTGACCTGCTCGTGGTAACGCGCCGCAGGCCGGTACGCCCCGAACGAGGACGCGGCGGCACGGGTGGCGCCGCCGCCGGTCGCGGCCACCGCGACCACACCTCCCGCCAGTAGCGCGACCACGACCGCGGCGGTGACGAACAACGACTTCCGGCGGGACGAACGGGTTTTCCCGGGCATGACCGGTCCTTCCGTGCGCATCGGGAGCACGTCGCAATACGCGACATCATTCGGTACGAGCGAAGCAGAATCTGACGACTACGGCAAGGGGAAACCGAACGCGCACCGAACGAGAGCCACGCCCGTCCAGGAGTTTTCCCGCGATGCTGTCGACGCGACCGACGTACGTCCGGCACATCGACCTTGACATCGGTCCACTCGCAGTTCAGTATCAGGGAACCTGATATGTGGCTAGTCCGACAATGGCGTGAGGAACGGTCATGACGATGGGGCACGCGGCACCGGGGGCGTCACACGGCCTGACCCGGCGTCTCGCCGAAGCGCTCACCAACCTCCGCGCGCCGGACA
>Ga0164243_10003324_pt1 | contig 25800 bp, 16 predicted proteins | sample OricompcompostOP_FD_108781 | JGI IMG/M metagenome (GOLD analysis project Ga0164243, IMG submission 108781) | Organic Plus compost microbial communities from Emeryville, California, USA - Original compost - Organic plus compost (OP) | ecosystem: Engineered > Solid waste > Mixed feedstock >...
CACACCGACCCCGCCCGCCGCCCCGAACCGAGACGCACCCGCCGACGCTCCAGCGAGCGCGAACCCCTCCACGCCCTCCCCCTCACCCACACCGACCAGCCCGAGCTCTTCTGAACCGAGCCGGCCGGGTCGGAGCACCGGATCACGCGAGGCGACCGGCGCCGGTGGTCCGGAGGCCGGTGGGCACGGCGCGCCCCGGTCACCGCCGGGGGACATCGTCGACATGAGGCTCTCCCAGCTCAGGGCGCTGCACGTCCGTGAACGGCCGGCAGATCCCGGGCGCACCACCGTGGCGCTGGACCACGCCGTCCGGGACCTCAGGATCGACCGACGCCACCTTGCGTGACCGTCTCACCGTGTGGTCGACGAGCCGCTGTTCGCGCTCTGTTCGCGCTCGGTCCGTACCGTCCGCCGGACCGGTCGGATTCCACTGGAGCCTCACGTGTCCCCTTCGCTGCCCCATCCCAGCCGTCGCCTCGCCGGGCTCTGCCTGGTCCTCGCCGCCCTCCTGGTCGCCACCCTCCTCCCGCTCACGTCGGGGCCGGCGGGGGCCGCCACCGGCCCCACCGGGATCCGGTACAACGACTACTACCGGCCGATCAGCTGGACGGAGAAGGTCACCAAGGACCAGTCCCAGCAGACGGTCGCGGCCGGCACCGCCCAGGAGAGCGTCACGCACCGGTGCTCGGTCGAGGTCTGGGCGTTGTTCTCGACGGCTGACGTCGTCATCAGCTCGACCACAGGGCAGCAGCCGGCGGTCTTCCTGAACACCCGGGACGAGGACTACAACGGCGGCGCGTTCATCACGCAGCTGCACGTGCCGGGGGGCAACAGCTTCCAGACGAACACGAGCACGAGCTCGAAGCTGCTCAACACGTGGAACATGTACAACCGCGGCTACGGCGACCCGGGTGACGGCTACGGCTACCGCTACCTGAGCGTCTCCCGCTCGTATACGACCTACCCGAACGGCTGGCGGGACGACGAGCAGGACGTCTGCACCCCGCTGTTCGAGACCGAGGTCCCCGAGGCCACGGCGGAGATCAGGAACGACGCCCAGTTCCTCACCTCGAACCCGCTGAGCGACATCGAGCCCATCTGCGAGATCACCTCCCAGAGCGGGCCGGGCGGGTCCGACCTCGGCTTCAAGGGCAGCGTCCGCGGCACCTCGGGTGGCTACCAGCAGGAGTGGACGTTCTCCGACGGTTCGACGAGCCACGCCGACCTGGTCCAGAAGAAGGCCACCGTCCCGGGCACCTTCACCGGCACGTTCACCGTGTGGGTGCCGGGTCAGGTCGAACCGGTGTCGACCACGTGCAGCGCCGAGGTCGCCGCGCCGAGTCTGGGGCTGGGCATCGGGTTCCCAGGCCGGGAGGTGCTCAACGGTGTCCCGGACACGACCTTCGAGGTCGGAGAGGTGGTCCCCGTCCAGCTCAAGGTGAAGGCGACCGAGGATGGCGTCGGCGACCTGTCACAGGTCGGCTTCCTCGATGACCCGCTGCGGGTCGCCCCCGAGGGGGCGGTGAGCCTGGTGTCGGGCCCGACCCCCGCCATCGAGCCCGGGGCGACGCTCGCGCCGGGTCAGGAGCTCTCCTACGACTACGAGCTGCGGGTGGAGCAGGCCGGGCCGTTCACACTCCTGTCGTCCGCGCAGGCGGTGGACGCCATCGGGCGGACGGTCGGACCGGTGACGGCGGATCGCACCGGTCGAGGCGGCAGCCTCCTGGTCGAGGCGACGGCGACGCCGGACTCGATCGACCTGGAGGAGGACGAGGACGGCACCGGTCCCGTGCCTCAGGACGTGGCGGTGAAGGTCGAGATCTCGAACCCGCTGCCGGTGGCGGTCGAGAACGCCAAGCTCTCGGTGCTGGAGCCGCTGCTCGACCTGATGACCGCGGCGCCCGCCGACCATCGGGCGTTCACCTACCTGGTCACCCCTGAAGGGGGTGAGCCGGTGGAGGGACTGCCCGACGAGATCGACCTGGGCACCCTCCCGGCCGCGGGCGAGTCCGGCCCCGTCGAGCCGGTGATCGAGCAGCTCGCCGGTCGCGCGCTCGACCGGGGTTCGGTGGATCTGCGCTTCATCGTGCGGGGCACGGCCGACGGCCAGCCGGTCGTGGGTACCGCGACGGCGCGACTCGAGATCCGCACCGACGTGGACTTCGTGTTCACCGCGTCGGTGAACGAAGGCAGCCTCGACCCGGGACCCACGTCCGGGCAGTGGGTGACCGGTGGCGGCCAGTGGGAGGTCTTCGGCACCTACGAGAACCGCAGCATCGACAAGACCCTCCAGGTCGTCACGATGCCGATGACGGAGGCCAACGCCGCCTATGCGGTGCCGGTCCCGAACGACCAGTCGTTCCCCGACGAGGAGTGCGGCCTCGGGTCGGCCACCATCCTGGAGCCGGGCGAGGAGGTGCGCTGGACCGCACCGGTGCGCACGGTGCGCGACGGCGCCACCCGCTCGATCGTCCGCTACCAGCCGCAGGTCTACGAGCTCCTGGCCGACGGCACGCGCGTCCCCGTCGACGCCGAGCGGGTGCTGGTCACCCCCGGCTCGGGTGAGCTCTCCGTCAGCGTCGACACCCGCGACCGGGTGCCCGACTACGACCCGTCCCCAGGGGAGATCCTGTGGGCCTACGGCAAGGGCACCATCGACGCCATCGGTGAGATGTTCTACGGCCTCGCCGCCATGGGCTACGCGGTCATCACCACCGGCCTGCAGCCGTGGGAGTGGCCGGCCGCGTACGACGCCGCCGGCGCCAAGGTGGCGGAGTACACCAAGACCATCTACGAGAACCTCTCCCCCGTCGACAAGGCGGCGTGGAACGAGAGCTGGGTCAGCGCGGTGGCCCTCGCCACCGGCATGACCCTCACCGACGCCCGTGATCTGGTCGACCGCATGGCACTCGAGTCGTTCACCGAGCTCGACACCGCGTGGCGCACCGGCGACTACGTCTCGGTGGCGAACTGGTGGGGCCGCCAGACCGGGTCGAACATCGACTCGGTGCTGGGCGGGCTCACCAAGGCCGTCGGCGTCTGCAAGCTCATCTCGTCGAAGACCCCGTGGGCGAAGGCCGCGCTGGTCGAGAAGCAGCGCAAGATCGCCAGGGAGGTCTACGAGCTCGGGGCCGAGGCCACCGCCAAGAACATCCCCACGGGCGCTGCCCTCACCCACACCCACCGACGCCTCATCTGGGGCGTCGACGACATCATGTTCGAGAAGGTCCAGAGGTTCGTCGACGAGTTCGGGATCATCATCGGCGTGCGCCGCCGCGGGCCCGGTTCGATCGACAAGATCGAGTCCGGCTCGCACTACCCGAAGCCGTACCACAACAAGGCCAAGAACATCGCGGCGGGCGCCGACACCGACTTCCTGGGGTTCATCGACGACCTCGACACCGCGGCGATCAAGGAACCACCGCTGCTGTTCGAGCTCCAGGCCGAGTTCCTGGTCCGAGGCACCCCGCCCGACGTGCAGGCCAAGGTGTTGGCCCGCCACAAGCAACGGATGAAGGAGTGGTACGGCCCTGGCGTGGACCCCGCCACCGGCCTCGGTGGTGACTTCTCCAAGAGCGAGCGTGCCAAGTGGGGCGGGTTCGCCGCCGAGGGCTTCCCGGTGCCTGCCGACGGCGCGCCGCTCGACTACAGCCAGAACGTCCGCAAGGGCCGCTCGGTGCCACCCGACAGCGAGATCACCAAGCGGGTCCCCGCGCAGATCAAGACCTACGTCGGCAAGGACGGCCGTCCGATGATGGTCCTGGAGATCGACGCCGGCCAGGGCATGAAGCCCATGACCGGCGACATGGACCCGCTGGTGGTGGCCAAGGCCGACTTCTCCACCCTGAGCGAGGCCAAGCGCATCGAGTTCTACGAGAGGGCCCACGAGCTCGGCTTCTCCCACGTCGAGTCCGCGACGTGGGAGAACCCGGGACGCAATGAGTACATCCTCGAGTTCTCCGACCGCGTCGAGGACTCCGAAGCGATGTTCACGTGGATCCCGCACTCGGTGCCCCGGGCCACCCGGTTCGACCCGCAGATGAGCTGGAACAACCTCACCACCGGCCAGAAGGCCCTCGGCGTCTTCTACATCAAGGGCAGCAACGTGGTGCTCAACTCGCCCGACCCCGGCCCGGGTGGGCCCATCCCCGACCTGCCGGGTGAGGACGACACCTACATCAGCCCGAAGACGATCATCTTCGTGGACGAGGACTGCGGGACGGCTGCGAACGGGCCCAACGGGAACCAGCTCAGCGCGGCCTCCACGGCCGCAGCACCGTCGGCCTCGGTGGTCGCGGCGACCGAGCAGGGCTGCCGGGTGGTGTTCGACCGAGGGCCCGACGCCATCATCCTCCGACAGACCATCGACGGGGACATCCAGCGCTGGACCCCCGACGACGGCTGGCAGCCCCACGACATCACCGAACCAGGCGACATCCGGGTCCTGCCCCAGAGCGTCACCACCGCCCACGCTGAGGCCGGCGCCACCCGCGTGGAGATCGCCGACGCCGACCTCCTCGACCTCGAGCGCGGCGTCGACCAGTGGTTCGCCGTCGGCGACACCGTCGTTCTCGACCCCGGCGGCCCCGACGAGGAACGCGGTGTGATCGACGCCTTCGGATCGCTCATCTTCGACGAGCCCCTCCAGCACGACCACCCGGCCGGCACCCTCATCTCGGTCCTCGAACCCCTGGGGGACCCGAACCACCCCGCCGACCCCAACGGCCCGAACGCACCCACCGACCCCAATGCACCCACCGACCCCGGACCGGGCAGTGATCCCGGCCCCGGCACCGATCCGGGCTCCGACCCGGGTGCCGACCCCGGCCCCGGGACCGATCCCGGCACCTCCGGCGGGCTCGACACCTGGGCGGTCCCACCCTCGGACGTGGCCGGGACCGCCCCAGTCACCCCCGAGGGGACCCTCCCCTACACCGGGGCCGGCAGCTCGTCGTTGCGGGGCGTCCTCGTGGGTCTGCTCCTGCTGGTCGCCGGCATCAGCCTCGTGCTGACCGGCGAGAGCCGTCGCCGGGACCCGTCCCGGGGCAGGCGGTCCCGATGAGCTGACCGGGCTCGCGTGCGGGCGCGGCCGGGCGATACCCGTGCCGCGCCCGCACGCGCAGGTCGGCGCTACTCGATGCGCAGCCCGGAGATGTTGCGGCTGATCACCAGGCGCTGGATCTCCGAGGTGCCCTCGAAGATGGTGAAGATCTTGGCGTCGCGGTGCCACCGCTCCACCGGGTACTCCCGGGTGTAGCCGTAGCCGCCCAGGATCTGGATGGCCTGCTCGGTCACCCACACGGCGACCTCACCGGCCTTGAGCTTCGACATGGAGCCCTCGCCGGCCACGAACTCCTTGCGGGTGGCGGCCATCCAGGCTGCCCGGTGCACGAGCAGGCGGGCAGCGTCGATCTCCATCTTCATGTCGGCCAGCTTGAAGGCGATGGCCTGGTTCATGATGATCGGCTTGCCGAACGCGACCCGCTCCTTGGCGTAGGCGAGGGCGTACTCGTAGGCGGCGCGAGCCACGCCGAGGGCCTGGGCGCCGACGGCGGGACGGGTCGCCTCGAAGGTGGCCATGGCCGGCTGCTTGGCACCGGTGCGGCCGGCCTCGCGGCCCCGTGCCAGCTTCTCGTCGAGCTTCTCCTTGCCCCCGAGCAGGCAGCGGCCCGGCACCCGCACGTCGTCGAGGACGACCTCGGCGGTGTGGGAGGCACGGATGCCGTGCTTCTTGTACTTCTGGCCCTGGGACAGGCCCTTGGTGCCGGGCGGCACGATGAAGCTGGCCTGGCCCCGGCCCTTCAGCTCGGGATCGACGGCGGCGACCACCACGTGCACGTCGGCGATGCCGCCGTTGGTGATCCACGCCTTGGTGCCGTTCAGCACCCACTCGTCGTTGGCCTCGTCGTAGACGGCCCGGGTGCGCAACGACGACACGTCGGAGCCGGCGTCGGGCTCGCTCACGCAGAAGGCGCCGAGCTTCACGTCGTCAGGGGTGCCGTAGCACTGGGGCACCCATTCCATCACCTGCTCCGGGGTGCCGTTGGCGCTGATGCCGGCGGCGGCGAGGCCCGAGCCCATGATCGACAGGCCGATGCCCGCGTCGCCCCAGAACAGCTCCTCGATGGCGACCGGCATGGTGAGGCCGGTGGGGTCGCTCAGCAGGGCGTTGGCCATGAAGTCCACGCCGTAGAGCCCGATGGCGGCGGCCTCCTTCACCACCGGCCACGGGAACTCCTCCCGCTCGTCCCACTCCTCCGCCACCGGGCGGACGACCCCCTCGGCGAAGTCGTGGACCCACTTCTGGATGGTCAGCTGGTCCTCGTTGAGGTCGAGGCTGAAGTCGCTCATGGCGGCACCTCACTACGGCTCGGTCGCGGTCGACAGGTCTCTACCTGCCCAAGTTACCTCCCGGTAACCGCCGATGCGCCGGATCCGGTCGATCGGGGGAGCAGCCCGAGGGCCACGACGGCGAGGATCGCCCCGAGGACGTAGGGCGCGCCGACGCCGGTGAACTCGAACAGCGACCCGGCGACGACCGGGCCGACGACGCGTGCGAGGCCGCCCGCGGACTGCTGCCAGCCCAGCCACTGGCCCCGCTCGCGGCCGGCCCGACCGGACACTGCCGAGGAGAGCGTCGGGGTGAGCAGGCCCTGGCCCACGGTGAGCAGGAACAGGGCGACCACCAGCCCCGGCCATCCGAGGTCGACGGCGAGCAGGGCCAGGCCGGCGGCGTTGGAGACCAGCCCGAAGCGCAGCGTGCCCCGCTCCCCCAGCCGGCTGGTGACGGGGTGCACCAGGCCGCCCTGGACGCCGACCAGCACCACGCCGACCGCGGCGAACACCGCCGAGGTGGACGCCAGGGTGAGGCTGAAGCGCTCCTGGGCGAGCAGCGAGAACGTGGCCTCGAACCCGGCGAAGGCCACCATCGCCACGAACGCCACCACGATGAGGCGCATGATGCCCCGCCGGTCGACGTCGCGAGCCGAGCGGGAGGGGGCGGCGAGGTGGGCCGGTTCCACGATGCCGGGGCCGTCGAGGGCCGGCTCGGCGGCGATGCGCTCGGCGTCGAGGGCCGCGACGACGGCGTCGTCACGGGCCGGGTCGGTCGCGGTGGCGGAGCCCTCCCGCGCCGCGGCCTCGAGCTCGGCGAACTCGGCGGCCCGGGCGGCGACGACCTCGGGATCGGCCTTGGGATGGCCGTCGACCCCCCGAGCGGTCTCGGGCAGGCGCCGGATGGCGACCAGGCCGTTGATGGCGGCGATGGCGGCGGCGATGAGGAATGGCACGTGCGCCCCGCCGAGGGCGGCGAGGGCGCCGATCGACGGGCCGATGACGAAGCCGATGCCGAAGGCGGCGCCGAGCAGGCCCATGAGCCGGGCCCGCTGCGAGGGCGGAGCCACGTCGCCCACCGCGGCCTGGGCCACCGACACCGACGCGCCCGAGATGCCGTCGAGGATGCGGCCGACGAAGAGCACCCAGATGGAGCCGGCCAGGCCCGTGAGCAGCGAGCCGAGGGCCGTGCCGAAGAGCGAGATCAGCAGGATGGGCTTGCGCCCGAAGCGGTCGCTCAGGCGGCCCCAGACCGGGGCGAAGAGCATCTGGGCCAGCGAGAACGAGGCCGAGAGCACGCCGATGAGCGCCGCGCCCACGCCGAAGCGCTCGGCGTACTGGGGCAGGATCGGCAGGACGATGCCGAAGCCCACGAGGTCGACCGCGACGGTGGTCCAGATGACCCCGAAGCCCCTCGGCAGCTTCGCCCGTTCCCCTCCCTGACGGCTCGCTCGTCGTCCGCCGGCCATCAGGCGCGACGGACCTGCGTGCCGCTCGGCGTGTCCTCCACGACCCAGCCCTCGGCGACGAGCTCGTCGCGCAGGGCGTCGGCGCGGGCCCAGTCCTTCTCCGCCCGGGCCTGATCGCGGAGGCGGCACCGCTCGAGCACGTCCTCGGGCACCTCGTCGCCGCCGGAGGCGAGCTCGAGGCCGAGGGCGCCGCAGATCTCGGTGAACGCGGCGACCAGCCCGGAGGCGGTCACCCGGTCGTCGGCGTCGAGGGCGGTGTTGGCCCGGGTCTTGAGGTCGGCCAGGAGGGCCACGACCTTCGGGGTGTCGAGGTCGTCGTCCATCAGCTCCCGGAACCGGGCCAGGGCGGCGGCGTCGGGACCGACGGGCGGCAGGTCGGTGGCTGCGGCCCGGCGGGCCAGGGCGTCGAAGCCCTGGAGCTGGGCGGAGGCGTCGTCGGTGGTGGTGCGGGAGATCTCGAGCGGCGACCGGTAGTGGGCCCGCAGCACGAGGAGGCGGTAGGCGCGGGGGTCGGTGCTGTCGACCAGGTCGAGCAGGTTGGTGAAGTTGCCGAGGCTCTTCGACATCTTCTCGCCACCCACCTCGACGAAGCCGTTGTGGACCCAGTGGCGGGCGAACGTGCGGCCGGCGGCCACCGCCTGGGCCCGCTCGTTCTCGTGGTGCGGGAAGGCGAGGTCGAGGCCGCCACCGTGGATGTCGAAGCCGTCGCCCAGGAGGTCGAGCGACATCACGACGCACTCGGTGTGCCACCCCGGCCGACCGTCGCCCCACGGGGACGGCCACGACGGCTCGCCCGGCTTGGCGAACTTCCACAGGGCGAAGTCGATGGGCGACCGCTTGTGCTCGGCGACCTCCACCCGGGCCCCGGCCTGGAGCGACTCCAGCGACTGCCGGGCGAGCAGGCCGTAGTCGTCGACCACGCCGGGGGTGAAGTAGACGCCGTCGTCGGACACGTAGGCGTCGCCCCGCTCGATGAGCTGGCCGATGAGCGCCACCATCTCCTCGACGTAGGCGGTGGCGTGGGGATCGTGGTCGGGGCGCAGGACGCCGATCGACTCCATCGCTGACCACCAGACGTCCTCGCAGCGGTGGGCGATGTCGCGCCAGTCGCGGCCCTCGGCGTTGGCCCGGTCGATGATCTTGTCGTCGATGTCGGTGATGTTCGAGACGTAGGTGACCTCGAACCCGGACCACATCAGGTAGCGCCGGAGCACGTCGAACACGAGTGAGAACCGGCCGTGGCCCAGGTGCGGCGGGCCGTAGACGGTCGGTCCGCAGACGTACATCGACACCTTCCCCGGCTCCCGGGGCTCGAAGGGCACGACGGCGCCCTGGGCGGTGTCGAAGAGCTTCAGCACGGGAGGAGACGCTACCGCCCCGGGCCGGCCTCCCCGTGAGCGGGCTCCCGACGGGGCAGTAGCGTGGGCGGGCCATGAGCACGACCGCCCCCACCCCCCGCGAGAACTGGTCCGTCCCCGAGAAGCCGGGCCTGGATGGCCTCGAGGCCAAGTGGGACGCGGCATGGGAGGAGCAGGGCACCTACCGGTTCGATCGCACCGCCGACCGGGAGGGCGTGTACTCGATCGACACGCCGCCTCCCACGGTCAGCGGGTCGCTGCACGTGGGCCACGTCTTCAGCTACACCCACACCGACACCATCGCCCGCTACCAGCGGATGCGGGGCAAGTCGGTCTTCTACCCGATGGGCTGGGACGACAACGGCCTGCCCACCGAGCGGCGGGTGCAGAACTACTACGACGTCCTCTGCGACCCCTCCCTCCCCTACGACCCCGACTTCCAGGTGCCCACGCCGGTCGAGCAGCGCTCGAAGGAGGAGCGCAAGGCCCCCAAGGTCCACATCAGCCGGCGCAACTTCATCGACCTCTGCAACCACCTGACGGCCGAGGACGAGAAGGCGTTCGAGCACCTGTTCCGCACGCTCGGCCTGTCGGTCGACTGGCAGCGTACCTACGCCACCATCGACGACCACTGCCGTCGGGTCGCCCAGCGGGCGTTCCTGCGCAACCTCGAGCGGGGCGAGGCCTACCAGGCCGAGGCCCCCGTGCTGTGGGACGTCGACTTCCGCTCCGCCGTCGCCCAGGCCGAGCTGGAGGACCGCGAGCGGGAGGGCGCCTACCACCGCATCCCCTTCGTGCGCACCGACACCGGCGAGCCGGTGTTCATCGAGACCACCCGCCCCGAGCTGATCCCCGCCTGCGTGGCGCTGGTGGCCCACCCCGACGACGAGCGCTACCAGCCGCTGTTCGGCACCACCGTCCGCACCCCGCTGTTCGGCGTCGAGGTGGAGGTGAGGCCCCACGAGCTGGCCGATCCCGAGAAGGGCTCGGGCATCGCCATGATCTGCACCTTCGGCGACGTCACCGACGTCGTCTGGTGGCGCGAGCTCCAGCTGCCGACCCGCTCGATCATCACCGAGAACGGCCGGCTCCTCGGCGAGGCTCCGAGCTGGATCGTCGAGGCCGGTGAGGCTGCGGTGGCGGCCTACGAGCCTCTGGCCGGACGCAACGTCAAGCAGGCGCAGCGCCTCATCGTCGAGCAGCTCCGTGAGGCCGGCCTCCTCGACGGCGAGCCGAAGCCCATCACCCACCCGGTGAAGTTCTACGAGAAGGGCGAGAACCCGCTCGAGATCATCACCAGCCGCCAGTGGTACCTCCGCAACGGCGGTCGCGACCCCGAGCTGCGCGACGCCATGCTCGAGCGGGGCCGTGAGCTGCACTGGCACCCGCCGCACATGCGGGTCCGCTACGAGAACTGGGTGAACGGCCTCAACGGCGACTGGCTGGTGAGCCGGCAGCGCTTCTTCGGCGTGTCGTTCCCGATCTGGTACCCGCTCGACGCCGAGGGCCAGCCCCGCTACGACGAGCCGATCCTCGCCGACGAGGCCACCCTCCCGGTCGACCCGTCCAGCGACGTGCCCCCGGGCTACACCGAGGACCAGCGCGACCAGCCCGGCGGCTTCACCGGCGACCCGGACGTCATGGACACCTGGGCCACGTCGTCGCTCACCCCCCAGATCGCCACCGGGTGGGGCGAGGACCCCGACCTCTTCGAGCGGACCTTCCCGATGGACCTGCGCCCGCAGGCCCACGAGATCATCCGCACCTGGCTGTTCTCCACGGCCGTGCGGGCCCACCTCGAGCACGACTCGCTGCCCTGGACCAACACCGCCATCTCCGGCTGGGTGCTCGACCCCGACCGCAAGAAGATGTCGAAGTCCAAGGGCAACGTCGTCACCCCGCTCGACCACCTCGAGCAGTTCGGCGCCGACGCGGTCCGCTACTGGGCGGCCAGCGGCCGGCCCGGCACCGACACCGCCTTCGACGAGGGCCAGCTGAAGGTCGGCCGTCGCCTGGCCATCAAGCTGCTCAACGCCAGCCGCTTCGCCCTCGGGCTGGGCGGCGGCGACGGCGCCACCCGGGCCACCGACCTGTCGCTCGTCACCGAGCCCCTCGACCGGGCGATGCTCGCCGAGCTGGCTCGCCTGGTCGACGAGGCCACCGCGGCCTTCGACGGGTACGACTACGCCCGGGCCCTGGAGCGCACCGAGGCCTTCTTCTGGGACTTCTGCGACCAGTACCTCGAGCTGGTGAAGGGCCGGGCCTACGGCGGACGGGGCGACGAGGCCGCGTGGTCGGCCCAGGCCGCCCTCCAGCTCGCCCTCTCCACGCTCCTGCGCCTCTTCGCCCCGTTCCTGCCGTTCGTCACCGAAGAGGTGTGGTCCTGGTGGCAGGAAGGCTCGGTGCACCGCGGTCCGTGGCCCGACGCCTCCACCCTCCGCGACGCGGCCGCCGACGGCGATCCGCAGGCGTTCGCCATCGGTGCCGAGGTGCTGGGCGCCGTGCGCCGGGCCAAGACGGAGCAGAAGCGGTCGCTGAAGTGGCCGGTCGAGTCGGTCGCCGTCGTCGACCACGAACCCCGGGTGAAGGCGCTGCGCACGGTGCTGGAAGACGTCCGGGAGGCGTCCAACGCCGACGCCATGACCGTCGAGGTCGGTGCCGAGGCGACGATCACCGTCGAGCTCGCCCCCGAGCCCGACCCCGCCTGACCCACTCCCCTTCACCGAACCCCGCGAAACGGTGCGCTTTTCGCGCGCTCTGGCGCGCCTGCTGCGCACCGTTTGGCGACACGAGGGAAACGGTGCGCTTTTCGCACGCTCTGGTGCGCCTGGTGCGCACCGTTTCGCGACAGGAGGGGAGGTGCGGTTGCGCTGAGGGCAGGCGTCAGTCGGCGGGGTCGCCCAGGTCGGGCTCGGCGGGCGGGGTGACGTCGGTGCGCCCGGCCGACCGTCGCGGCGGGGCCGACCCGTCGGGGACCTCGTCGCGCAGCACCACCTCGGTCGGCCCGCCGGCGTAGGCGAAGGGCACGCCGGCCACGTCGAAGGCGGCCTTCAACCTCCGCCGCAGCTCCCGCAGCAGCCCGAACTGCGAGCCCGGCGAGGTCTTCACCACCATCCGCACGTGCACGCCGTCGCTCGCCAGCTCCTGCACGCCCCAGATGTCGGGGCGGTCCAGCACCTCGGGCTTCCAGCGCTCCTCGGCCACCAGGTCCTCGGCCACGGTGCGCATGAGGTCGTACACCTCGTCGAGGTCCGCCTGGTAGGGCACCACCACGTCGATGAGGGCGCGGGCCCACTCCTGGCTCTTGTTGGCCACCCGGGTGAGCTGGCCGTTGGGGACGTGCCAGACGTTGCCCTCGGCGTCGCGCAGGCGGGTGGACCGCAGGGTGACCTGCTCGACGGTGCCCTTGGCCTCGCCGCCGAGGTCGACCACGTCGCCGACCCCGTACTGGTCCTCGGCCACGAGGAAGAACCCGGCGATGAAGTCCTTCACCATCGTCTGGGTGCCGAAGCCGAGCGCGATGCCGACGATGCCGGCCCCGGCGAGGAGCGGACCCAGGCTGACCCCGACGATCTCGAGCGCCCACAAGGTCGCCACGAACCAGATGAACGCACTGGCGAGCGAGCCGACCACGTTGCTGAGGGTGTGGACCCGGGCTTCGGTGCGGACGTTCCACTCGTCGTGGCCGAGGAGGACGGCGGGTGTCTTCTGGCGCAGCTTGGCGACGTGGCGACTCCGGCCCGGCGACGCCAGCCGGCGCACGGCGCGGGCGATCAACCACTTGCTGAGGCGGCTCACGATGAGCGCCCCCACCACGATGATGGCGATGGCGAGCGGCTTGGCCAGCACCCAGTCGGCGACACCCGCCCACGAGTCCGAGCCGGTGAGGTCGTGGATCCAGCGGCACGCCCAGGAGGGCTTGTCGCCGCAGGCCTCCTCGAGGTTGGTGAGGTCGTTGATCGCCTCGGCGGCCGGGTTGGAGACGGTGGTGGTCGTGGCGGCCTGCAGCACGGGGGCCATGATCTTCTCCCGTTCGGCTCCGGGCGCGGATCGGGGCCCCCGGAGGGGCCCCGATCTCAGCGCTGCGAGTGGCTCAGGAAGCCAGGTTCTGGTTGACGAAGTCCCAGTTGACGAGGTTGTCGAGGACGACGTCGAGGAACTTCGGCCGAGCGTTGCGGTAGTCGATGTAGTAGGCGTGCTCCCACACGTCGATGGTGAGCAGCGCCTTCTGGCCGTGCTTCAGCGGCAGGTCGGCGTTCGGGGTCTTGACGACCTCGAGCTTGCCGTTGTTCTCGACGAGCCAGGCCCAGCCGGAGCCGAACTGGGTGATGCCGGCCTGGGTGAGCTGGGTGCGGAACTCGTCGTAGGAGCCGAAGTCGGCGTCGATGCGCTCGGCGACCGCGCCGGTGGGCTTGCCGCCGCCGTTGGGCGAGAGGCAGTTCCAGAAGAACGTGTGGTTCCAGGTCTGGGCGGCGTTGTTGAACAGCGGGCCCTCGGCCTTGAGGATGAGCTCCTCGAGCGACAGATCGGCGTCCGGCGTGCCGTCGACGGCCTTGTTCAGGTTGTCGACGTAGGTCTTGTGGTGCTTGCCGTAGTGGTACTCGATCGTCTCAGCGCTCATGTGCGGCGCCAGCGCGTCCTCGGCCCAGGGAAGCGGGGGAAGCTCGAAAGCCATGTGAGGGGTCCCTTTCCTCGTCGAACGGTTCCGTTGTCGTGCGGGGGCCGAGGCTAGCGGAGCCGTCCACCGATCGGCTCCGGTCGCCCGCGACGGGCGCCGCGGACGAGCTCCGAGCGCGACGAAGGCCGGCACCGCGGGCGGTGCCGGCCTTCGTGGCGACTCAGCGGAGGCCGAGCTTCTTGGAGCAGCCGGGCCAGGCGCCCCAGCCGGCCTGGGCCAGCACGCGCTCGGCGATCTCGATCTGCTGCTCGCGGGTGGCGCCCGACGCGGTGGCCGCGTAGCGCTGACCGCCGTTGGCGTTCCAGGTGGCGGAGTGGAACATCAGGCCGCCGGAGAAGCCGCCCGACACGGTGGGGTGCGACCAGTTCCCGCCCGTCTCGCACTGGGCGAGACGGTCCCAGACGCTGCCGCTCGCGGCCCCGCTGGCCGACGGAGCGGCCGCGCGGGACTGCGCGGCGCGGGCCTTGGCGGCCTCGGCCTGGCGCTGCGCCTCGGCCTGGGCGGTGAGCCCGTCGAAGAAGTGCTGGAGGGTGAGGCGGTCCTGCTCGGCCAGGTAGGCCCGGGCGACCTCGCGCTCCTCGGGGGAGAGGTCGGCCGCGAGGACCTCGAAGCGCTGCTCCGGGGTGAGCGACTCGATCCAGGCGGTGACGCCCTGGAGGGCCTGCTCCTGGAGCCACTGCTCGCCACCCTCGTCGAGCCAGGCGGCGACCTGGGGGTCGATGGTGCTCGTGGTGGTGGTCGGGAGCTCGGCGGACGCCGCCGCCGCTTGCACGTCCACGGCTCCGTCACCCCCGCGATCGATGGCGAAGGCCGGCAGGGCCACGGCGGCGGTGAGGGCGACGGCCCCGACGGCGACGGCGTGGACGGTGCGGCGTCCGGTGCGAGGGGTGCTGGTCGTGGTCATGGGTTGGACTGCTCCTTCCGTGCAGATCGCAACCGATCTGCAACAAACAGCCCCCCACGCTGAAGGCGGCGCAACAGAAATGCAACGTTCAGTGGGCGGAAATCGCGTGACTCGCGCCACACCATCGAACGAATTCGCGCTGAGCGCGTTCGTTTCGACCGCAACGAGTGCGCTCAGTGAAACTCGCCACCCGCGATCTCGCGCGTCAAAACGCAATTGAAATCAGGTTCGCCGACGCGTCTCGACCGTGCGCCGGTGAGGCCCCGGGCACGCCTCAGCCGTCCGGGTGTTCGATCGATCCGGGCCCCGATCCTGCGCGCGGAGCGTGTCGGATCGTGACGAGACGATGACGGCCACCTGCCCGCCCGGTCCGAGCGCCAGCGGCTCCGCGCCCCTGGGTGCGCCCGTGGTGCGCCGGTGGTGTGCCGGCTCACCGTCGTCGCGGCGCGCCGCGATCAGCCCTCGCGGGGCTTTGGCCCGACCAGCCCTCAGGCGTCGGTCGAGGCGATCCCGACGGGGCAGCTGAGGCCGGTGCCGCCGAGGCCGCAGTACCCGTTCGGGTTCTTCGCCAGGTACTGCTGGTGGTAGTCCTCGGCGTAGTAGAAGGGCCCGGCCTCGGCGATCTCGGTGGTGATGTCGTCGAAGTGGGCGGTGCGCAGCACCCCCTGGAAGCGGTCACGGCTCGCCTCGGCCGCGGCGGCCTGCTCGGGAGAGGACCAGTAGATGGCGGAGCGGTACTGGGTGCCGACGTCGTTGCCCTGGCGGTAGCCCTGGGTGGGGTCGTGGTTCTCCCAGAACGTGCGCAGCACCTCGTCGAGCGACACCTGCTCGGGGTGGAACACCACGAGCACCACCTCGGTGTGGCCGGTGAGGCCGGAGCACACCTCCTCATAGGTGGGGTTCGGCGTGTAGCCCCCGGCGTAGCCGACCGCGGTGGTGTACACGCCGGGGAGCTCCCAGAACTTCCGCTCAGCCCCCCAGAAGCACCCCATGCCGACCACGAGCTGCTCGGTGCCGTCGGGGAACGGCGGCGTCATGGGGGTGCCCAGCACCAGGTGGGCGGGGGCGACGGGCATCGCGCGGTCGCGGCCGGGAAGGGCTTCCTCGGGGGCGACCATCGTCGGGGACTTCCAGCCGAAGAGCATGGGGAGAGGCTACCGAGGCAGGGCCCGGGAGCGGCCGTCTGTCACACCCCTCCAGACACCCCCGTACGATCCGGCGGATGCGGAGCGGCGAGGGCGGCGTGGGAGCCGGCGCGGAGAGCGGCACGGGGACGACGGATCCCTGGTGGCGGCGCGTCGATCCCGAGGGTCGTGCCTGGCGCAACGCCACCCGGGGGGTGGTCATGGCCGTGCCCCTGTTCGCCGTCTACGCCGCCCTCGACCTCGTGGTGTGGTCGCCGTGGGCGTTCATCGGGCTGCTCAACACCCTGCTCCCCGACATCGGCGGACCCCTGCGCCCCCGGCTGCGCACGGGGGTGGAGATCCTCGTCGGCTCCGCCGCCATGGCCTTCCTGGGCGCGCTCGTCGCCGACCAGCCCGTCGCACTGGTGGCGGCCATGTTCGTGGTGGCCTTCGCCGCGGCCTACATCGGGGTGCTCAGCCCCTACCTCGCCGCGGCGGGCACGTCGCTGCTGCTCGTGTTCCTTCTCTCCGGGGGCTCACCGACCCACGAGGTCTCCGCGGCCGGGTGGCGAGCGGCGAACGTGGCTGTCGGCGCCGCCCTCGCGGTGGTCGCCCTCGTCGCCCTCTTCCCCGCCCCTCGCCGACGGCGGGTGGAGCCGTCGCTGGCCGCCGCCTGCCGGGCGGTCGCCGACCTGCTCGAGCCCTCCCCTCCGACCGACGAGCGCGGCTCCGAGCGCGAGCTCGGTCCCGACGAGGTCGAGGTACGGGCCCGCACGGCCATGGCGACGGTCGTGCACGTGACCACGACCCAGCGCTGGCCTCCCCTGTCACGCAGCGCGGTGGACCGGGCCCGGCTCGCCTTCACCCACGACCTCCAGTCCCTCTTCGCCCGGGCGGTGGCGCTGCATCGGGCCGATCGTCTCGGCCACTCGCCTCCGGAGGGCGACGACCCGCGGCGCGCTGGTGCGGCCGGGCTTCGCGCGCTCGGGGCCTGGCTCCTCGACGAAGGCCCGGGGCCCGACGGGGCCGCCCTGCGCGCCGCGGCCGACCGGGCCGCGGGCCTGGAGCTCGAGCTGCGCGACGAGGCCGCCTGCTCGGTGGGCGATCCCGGCGCCCTCGACCGGTTCCGCATCGGCCGCCGGCTCGCGGCCGCCTGCCTCCTCACATCGGTGCTGGCCGACGGTGTGGCGGCGGCCGCCTTCCACACCGAGCAGCCCCAGCCGCCGGCGCGCCGCGGCCTGGTCGACGTGACCGGGCACGACCCGAGCTACCTCCGCCGGCTCGCCCTCAACCTCTCCCCCGACTCCTTGGTGTTCCGCCACGCCGTGCGGCTGGCCACCGCCTGCGCCGTCGCGGTCGCCGTCGAGCAGGCACTCGACCTGTTCCACGGCTACTGGGCGGTGCTCACCGTCGTGGTGACCCTGCGGACCAGCCGGGGCGCGTCGGCCAGCCGTTCCGTCGAGCGTCTCCTGGGCACGGTCGGTGGCGTCGTGGTGGCCTCGGTCAGCATCGCCCTCGCCCAGCTCAGCGAGGCTCGCACCGCGGTGATCATGGGCCTCACCGTGGTGACCCTGTTCGCCACGCTCTGGACCGGCTCCGCGCACCTCCGGTGGGCGTGGGGCGTCACCTCGATCACCGCCTGCGTCCTCACCATGTTCCAGCTGCTCACCCCCGGCGACTGGGACCTCGAGTCGGCCCGGCTGGAGGCCACCGTGCTCGGCCTGGCGATCGCCCTCGCGGTGGCCTTCCTGCTGTGGCCAGGGTCCTCGCTCGTCGCCCTGCGGGCCGCGCTCGCAGGCGGGGCCGAGGCCCTGTCCACGCTGGTCGACGCGCTGCGGGCGGTCACCCTGGGCGAGCCGCCCACCACCGGGCTCGACGCGGCCCGCCGCAACGCCGCCCGCCACCTCACCCAGGCCCGCTCCACGCTCGGGGCCGCCAGCCGGGAGGGCGTGGTGGGCGAGGGCTCGACCCTCCCGGTGGCGGTGCTGGAGCTGGAGCAGGCGGCCGAGCTGGTGCGCCGGGTCGACGACGCCCTCGTCGGGGCGTTCCGGACCCCTCCGGCGGCATCCGCCGCCGGGCTGCTGGACGACACCGCCCGGGCCACGGAACGGGGGCTGGCCGCGGTGGCCGACGCCTTCACGCCGGTCCCGGGCCCCGTCACCCCGGGCGACGGCGGCCGACCCCCGGACCTGCCCGCGCCGGCCGACCGGGTGGCGGCGCAGCGCTGGCGGGGCCTGTCGCCGGGGGACGTGGTCGAGCCCCAGGTGCTCGACGCGCTGGCCGACCTCGGCACCGTCGGACACCGGGCCGCGGACCTCGTCTCGCTGGGTCGCACCGGGGCGTGAACACCGTGTGAAGGCCTGCCGGACAGGTTGACATTTTGTTGAAACGCACGGGACCATGACCCGCGTGACCGGCCCCACCGACACCCTCCCTCCGTCGGCCCCCGTGGCCGAGCCCGTCTCGTTCACCGTGAACGGCCGGGCCGTCACGGTCGACGGCGACCACCCCCACCTCCTGTCGGCGCTGCGCGACGGGTTGGACATCACCTCGCCGAAGGACGGCTGCTCGCCGTCGGGCCAGTGCGGCTGCTGCACGGTGATGATCGACGGCAAGGCCCAGGTCAGCTGCCAGACCAGCCTGGAGAAGGTGGCCGGCCGGGAGGTCACCACCCTCGAAGGCGTCGACGAGGCCGAGCGCGACCGCCTGGCCCAGGCCTTCGCCGCCACCGGCGCCCTCCAGTGCGGCTTCTGCACCCCGGGCATCCTCGTGCGCACCAAGGCCCTCCTCGACAAGGCCACGCCGGAGAGCCCGCTCACGCGCGACAAGGCGGCCCGCCACCTCGGTGCCCACCTGTGCCGGTGCACCGGGTACGTGAAGATCCTCGACGCCATCGAACAGCTGGCGGCCGACGAGGTGCCGGTCGCCATCCAGCCTGGCGGCATCGGCTCGGCCGGGGCGAAGTACGAGGCCACCGAGCTCGCCCTCGGCGACCGGGGCTACGTCGACGACATCCGGGTGCCCGGCATGTTGCACGCCGCGCTCGTCCTCACCGCCCACGCCCGCGCCGACATCCTCGCCATCGACACCGCCCCCGCTCTCGCCGTGCCCGGTGTCCACGCCGTCTACACGGCCGCCGACGTCCCCGGGGAGCTGCGGGTGGGCATCATCCACAAGGACTGGCCGGTGATGATCCCGGTCGGCGGCCGCACCTCCTACCTCGGCGACGTGCTCGCCATCGTCGTCGCCGACGACCGGGTGACCGCCCGGAAGGCGGCGACGCTGGTCGACATCGCCTACGAGGTGCACGAGCCGGTCACCGACGCGGTGGCCGCGGTCGCGCCCGGGGCGCCGGACGCGGTCTGGGGCCTCGAGGGCAACGTCTTGTCCACCTCCACCTACTCCCGCGGTGACGTCGAGGCCGCCTTCGCCGCCTCCGCCCACGTGGTGGAGGAGACCTTCCAGACCCAGCGCATCGAGCACGCCTTCCTCGAGCCCGAGTCCACCCTCGCCGTGCCCACCGAGGACGGCGGCCTGCACGTCTACTCCGGCGGGCAGGGCGTGTGGGACGACCGCGACCAGATCGCCGCAATCCTGGCCGTCGACCCGTCGACGGTCACCGTGGAGCTGGTCTCCAACGGCGGCGCCTTCGGCGGCAAGGAGGACATGTCGAACCAGGGCCAGACCGCCCTGGCGGCATGGCTCTCCGGCCGGCCGGTGAAGTGCACGCTCTCCCGCGAGGAGAGCCTCCTGATGCACGCCAAGCGGCACCCGATCCGCATGCACTACCGGGCGGGCTGCGACGAGGAGGGCCACCTGACCGCCCTCTGGGCTCGCATGATCGGAGACTCAGGGCCCTACGCCAGCGTCGGCATGAAGGTGCTCGAGCGGGCCGCCGGCCACGCGTCGGGGCCCTACCACCTGCCCACCATCGACGTGGAGGCGGTGGCGGCCCGCACCAACAACCCGGTGTGCGGCGCCTTCCGCGGCTTCGGTGCCAACCAGGCCCAGTTCGCCATGGAGGGCGTGCTCGACCGGCTGGCCGAGAAGGTCGGCATCAGCGGGTGGGAGATCCGCTCCCGCAACGTCATCACCCCCGGCGCCGAGTGGGGCCCGGGCCAGCTCATGGACGACGGCTGCCGCGGTGCCCGGGAGTGCCTCGACGCGGTGAAGCCGGCGTACGACGAGGCCCGGGCCGCGGGGAAGGCCGTGGGCCTCGGCCTGGCGCTCAAGAACTCCGGCCTCGGCAACGGGTTCGTCGAGATCTCCCGCTCGGTCGTGCGCTTCGAGGAGGACGGCACCGTCGAGGTGCGCCACTGCTGGACCGAGATGGGCCAGGGCGTGCACACCGTGGCCCTCCAGGTCGCGGTGGAGGAGCTCGGCGTGGAGCCCGAGCGCATCCGGGTCGTCGTCGACACCACCCGCGAGCTCGGCGCCGGCCAGACCACCGGCAGCCGGGGCACGCTCATGGCCTCGGGGTCGGTCGCCGACGCCTGCCGGGCCGCCAAGGCCGACGGCTGCCGGATCGGGGTCGACTACCCCGGCGAGTTCCGGGTCGACTGGACCAACCACCTCGGCGAGCCCGGGGTCGAGCACCCCACCATCCACGCCGCCTTCGGCTACGCCGCCCAGGTCGTGATCGCCGACCGGGAGACCGGCACCATCGAGAAGGTGGTGGCCGCCCACGACGTGGGCCGGGCGGTCAACCCGCTGCTCTGCGTCGGCCAGGTCGAGGGCGCCGTCCACATGGGCCTCGGCTACGCCCTCACCGAGGACTTCCCGAGCGACGACACCGGCCGCCCCACGACCATGACGCTCCGGTCGCTCAACATCATCCGGGCGAAGGACGTGCCCGAGATCGAGACCATCCTCGTCGAGGTGCCCCAGCCGAACGCCCCCTACGGCGTGAAGGGCGTGGGCGAGATCGGCCTGGTGCCGACCTCCGGGGCGGTCGCCGCCGCCCTCCACGAGGTCGACGGGGTGTGGCGCACCACCCTGCCGATGCGACCCGACACCGGGATCGCCGGATCGTGACGGCCGACGAGGAGCGCACCATCGCCTCGGTGCTGGTCGAGCTGCCGGCGTCGGTCACCCCCGGCCTCGTCTGCGGCCACCACCACCTCTACTCCTCCCTCGCCCGGGGCATGCCCGCCCCGCCCGGCGTGGCCCGGGACTTCGCCCAGATCCTCGACCTGGTGTGGTGGCGCCTCGACGCCGCCCTCGACCTGGAGATGGTGCGGTGGTCGGCCATGCTCGGCGCCCTCGAGGCGCTCGAGCGGGGCACCACCGCCATCATCGACCACCACGCCTCTCCCAACGCCATCGAGGGCTCGCTCGACGTCATCGCCGAGGCCTGCGCCGAGGTCGGCGTGCGGGTGTCCTGCTGCTACGAGGTCACCGATCGCCACGGTGCCGACGGCGCCCGGCGGGGCCTCGAGGAGAACGCTCGGTTCCTGAAGGCCGGAGGCCGCGGGTACGTCGGTGCCCATGCCTGCCTGACCCTCTCCGACGAGACCCTCGACGCGGTGGTCGGGCTGGCCCGCGACCTCGGCGTGGGCGTGCACATCCACGTGGCGGAGGACCTCACCGATGCCGCGGCGGGTGCCCGGCTCGAGCCCTACGCGGACGAGGAGTGGCTCCTCGCCCACTGCGTCCACCTCGACCGGCGTCTGCGGGGCACCATCGCCCACAACCCCCGCTCGAACATGAACAACGCCGTCGGCTACGCCCACCCGGCCGACCGCCCCAACCCGGTCGTGCTCGGCACCGACGGCATCGGCGGGGACATGCTCGAGGAGTTCCGCATCGCCTTCGCCGCCCTCCGGGCCAGCGACGTCACCGAGACGCCCGAGACGGCGTGGGACTGGTTGGCCGGCGGGTGGACCCTCTTCCCCGACGCCCTCGACGACCGGGTGACCTGGTCCTACGAACCCATGGATCCCTGGCACCTCGCCTACACCCCCGGGGTCTCGCCCCGACAGGTGGTGGTCGACGGCGAGGTCGTGCTGCTCGACGGCCGTCCCACCCGCGTCGACCCCGACGAGGTGCGGGCCAAGGCTGCCGAGCAGGCCGCCCGCCTCCACGCCCGCCTCTGACCTCGCCCCTCGCCCTCTGCCCGCCTCCTCCCGCACCCACCCCCGACCCACCGGAGCCCACCCCGCCATGGCCGTGCCCGTCGCCATCTACCTGCAGGACGCCCACCCCATCCGGGAGGGCATGGAGTTCGCCCGCTACGCGGAGGAGAAGGGCTTCGACGCGGTGTGGCAGGCCGAGAGCCGCCTCGTGCGGGAGGCCACCGTGCCCATGGCCGCCTTCGCGTCGGTGACGGAGCGCATCAAGGTCGGTTCCGGCGTGGTCGACTGCTGGAGCCGGAACCCGGCCCGCCTGGCCGCCACCTTCTCGACGCTCGACGACCTGGCCCCGGGCCGGGTCATCCTCGGCATCGGCGCCTGGTGGGACCCGCTCGCCGCCAAGGTCGGCATCAGCAGGGCCAAGCCGCTCGGCGCCATGAAGGAGATCGTCACCGTGGTGCGGGCCCTGCTCGCCGACGAGACGGTGACCTTCGAGGGCGAGCACGTGCACCTCGACGGGGTCGAGCTCGACTACGTGTACCAGGAGCGCCGTCCCAAGGAGGTGCCGATCTACATCGGTGCCACCGGCATGAAGATGATGGAGCTCACCGGCGAGATCGCCGACGGTGTCGTCCTCAACTACCTGGTGTCGCCCGACTACAACCAGCAGGCCATGGAGCACCTGGCCATCGGCGCGGAGCGCGCCGGGCGCTCCGTCGACGACCTCGACCGGCCCCAGCTCGTGGTGTGCTCGGTGCACGAGGACCGCGAGGTCGCCCTCGACATGGCCCGGATGATGGTCACCCAGTACCTCGGTCAGCAGCCCCACATCATGAAGGCGTCCGGCGTGCCCCAGTCGCTGCTCGACGCGGTGGGCGAGGTGCTCACCTGGCCCGCCACCTACGAGCAGGTGAAGGAGGCGTCGAAGCTGGTGCCCGACGAGATCGTCGAGATGCTCACCGCCTCGGGCACACCGGCCGACGCCCGCCGGAAGGTGGCCGAGTACATGGACCACGGGTGCACCTGCCCGATCCTGTACCCGCTCGGCGACGTGAAGGCCATGATCGACGCCTTCTCCGGCTGGGACGGCTCCCCCGCCTGACGCGCGCACCTGTAGCCTCGGCGCCGTGACGCTGCACGCCGAGTTCACCGTCGAGCCCTTCCACGCCGGCGAGCCCGGCCCGCACGTACAGGCCGCGTTCGACGCCGCCACCGCGGCCGGCTTGGAGGTCGAGATCGGCCCGTTCGGCACCACGCTCGAGGGCGACGACGAGCAGGTGGTCGAGACGGTGGCCACCGTGCTGCGCGCCGCGCTGGAGCACGGCGCCACCCGCGTGTCGGTCCAGGTCGAGACCCGCCCGACCTGACGCCTCCCCAGTCCGCGAAACGGTGCGCTCGTCGCGCGCTGGGGCGCGCCAGCAGCGCACCAGATCGCGGACCTCGGTGGCGCGGTGGGTCACTCCGGGGGCAGGACGGCGCCGGTCTGCTCGGTGATGCGGCGGTAGGCCCACGGCTGGCGGTGCCGGGCGAAGTCGAACACCGACGTCTTGTAGGACGTGCAGAGGTCGAGGTCGGCCACCGCCACGGCCAGCTCGTCGCCCTCGGTGACGCAGCGGGCCACGACCTCACCGGTCGGCGCGATGACGGCCGAGCCCCCGATCATGGGGATGCCCTCCTCGTCGCCGGCCTTGGCGACGCCCACCACCCAGGTGCCGTTCTGGTAGGCGCCCGACTGCATCACCAGGTGGTTGTGGAAGTCCCCCAGGCGGTCGTGCTCGGGCGCAGGCGGGTTGTGGACCGGCGTGTTGTAGCCGATGAGGATCAGCTCGACGCCCTGGAGCCCCATGACCCGGTAGGTCTCGGGCCAGCGGCGGTCGTTGCAGATCGCCATGCCGACGATGCCGCCGAACGCCCGCCACACCTGGAACCCGTCCGGACCGGGCTCGAAGTAGCGCTTCTCGAGGTGCTGGAACCGGCGCCACGGCTCGTGCTCGTCGTGCCCCGGTAGGTGCACCTTGCGGTAGATGCCCACCTTGGAGCCGTCGCGCTCCACGAGGATCTGGCAGTTGTAGCGGTGCTTCTCCCCGGTGGCCTCGTCGACCTGGAGCTCGGCGTAGCCGAGGGAGAAGCCCACGCCGAGCCGGGCGGCCTCGTCGAAGAGCACCTGGGTCTCGGGACCGGGCATGGCGGTCTCGTACCACCGGTCGAGCTCGGCCTCGTCGGTGATGTACCAGCGGGGGAAGAACGTGGTGAGGGCGAGCTCGGGGAACACCACCAAGTCGCAGCCGTGGTCGGCGCCCTGGCGGAGCAGGTCGAGGAGGCGCTCAACGACGTCCTTGCGGGAGTGGTCGCGCTGGACCGGGCCGAGCTGGGCGGCGCCGAGGGTGAGCGTGCGGGTCATGGCTCCTCCGGAGCAGGGGTGCGGTCGAGGGCGGGCTCCCAGCCGGGGCCGGCGGGGATGCCGCCGACCGAGGCCACGCCGGCGATGCCGAGCAGGGCCTGCAGGAGCGTGTCGGCGCCGGCCGTGAGGTCGGCGGGGTCGGTGTGCTCGGCCGGGTTGTGGCTGACGCCCCCCACCGAGGGGACGAAGATCATCCCGGCGGGGCACACCCGGGCCAGCATCTGGGCGTCGTGACCGGCGCCGCTGGGGAGCCGCTTCACCCGGTGGCCGAGGTCGGCGGCGGTGGCCTCCACCCACTGGACCACCCGGGGGTCGAAGGGCACCGGGTCGAACCGGGCGAGACGGCGCACCTCGATGGTGACGCCCTCCTCCTCGGCGACCTGGTCGGCGAAGCGCCACAGGTCGACCTCGGCCATGCGGAGGGCGTCGGCATCGGTGTTGCGCAGGTCGACGGTGAAGGTGGCGCGGGCGGGCACCACGTTCACCAGGTTGGGGTGCACGTCGATCTTCCCGACGGTGCCGACCTGATGGCTGCCGTGGCGAGCGCAGAGCTCCCGCACGTGCACCGCGATGCGGGCCGCGGCGTACATGGGATCGTGTCGGTGGCAGATGGGCGTGGTGCCGGCGTGGTTGGACTGGCCGGTGACGGTGACCTCGGACCAGGAGATGCCCTGCACCTCGGTGACCGCGCCGATGGTGACGCCCTCCTGCTCGAGCACCGGGCCCTGCTCGACGTGGAGCTCCATGAAGGCCACCGGGGTGACCCCGGGGCACGGGGTGGGGCCGGCGTAGCCGATGGCGTCGAGCTCATCGCCGAACCGGCTCCCGTCGATGCCCACGACGTCGAGGGCCTCCTCGACCGACATGCCGCCCACGTACACGAGGCTGCCGAGCATGTCGGGGGCGAAGCGGCTGCCCTCCTCGTCGGTGAAGAAGGCCACGGCCACGCCGTGCTCGGTCTCGACGTCGTGGTCGATGAGGGTCTCCACCACCTCGAGGCCGGCCAGCACGCCGAGGTTGCCGTCGTAGATGCCCCCGGTGCGCACCGTGTCGATGTGGGAGCCGGTCATCACCGGCGGCCCCGGGCGTCGACCCGGGCGGACGGCCACCACGTTGCCGACGTGGTCGATCGACACGTCCATGCCGAGGTCGCGCATCCAGGTGGTGACGAGGTCGCGGCCCTGCCGGTCGGCGTCGGTGAGGGCCAGCCGGCAGCACCCTCCGTCGCCCGTGTCGCCCACCGCGCCGAGCTCCCGGAGGCGGCGCAGGAGGCGGTCGCCGTCGACCCGCAGCCCCCTCGGATCGGTGGTGGGGGCGGAGCCCGGGACGGGGGTGATCGGGGTGCTCATGACACGCGCGAGACTACTGCCTTCAACAAACTGTCAACCTCGGCCAGGGAGGTTGTTGACGTGCTCGTAACGGGCGGGACCCTCATCGACGTCGACGGGGAGCGCGTCGCCGA
>Ga0164243_10003325_pt1 | contig 25798 bp, 36 predicted proteins | sample OricompcompostOP_FD_108781 | JGI IMG/M metagenome (GOLD analysis project Ga0164243, IMG submission 108781) | Organic Plus compost microbial communities from Emeryville, California, USA - Original compost - Organic plus compost (OP) | ecosystem: Engineered > Solid waste > Mixed feedstock >...
TAAATATATCATACAAATTTAAGTAATTTATTATTGTTTCAAACTATTTAATTTGGTAATAATCTAAAAAAGCTTCTTATAAAATTGTACATATCATCATCTTTTTTATACTTATATTTTAAAAACTTTTTTGAACTAAATAAAGTATCATATAAAGATGAACGTTTATCATAATATAAATTAATTTCTAAATAATCAATTACTTTTACTTTTTGTTCTAAAACAGGCAATAAATTTTTACATCTATCATTATCTGTGGATAAATTATCACCATCAGAAATTAAGAATACATATATATCTGTTTTTTTATAATTATTAGCATAATTATAATCATCAATAAATTTGATTACTTCTTTTAATGCAAAGGAAACTATTGTTCCACTTGGAGTAGAATCATGTTTAAATTCTTCTTTTGATACAACTCTTGCAGTGGTATTAAATAACATATAAGTAAATTCTATATTTGAATAGATAGATTTAAGGATATTTTGCGTCCATAAAGAGAAATTATTTCCCACTTTTCTTTCTAATGAGCCCATTGAACCTGAATCATCCATTAAATAAATAACTAATGCATTATTTCTTTTAACATGTGATAAACTTAAATCAACAATTAAATCTTTAGTTACTTTATCGACTAGTTGTTCTTCTGAAACTGCATAATCTTTAGTTAATAATTCTTTAAAATTAATATTATTAGAATTTTCATTTTTTTCATTTATACGTTGATTTTCTTTTACAAATTTAATTGAATTAATAATTCATAAATTTTGCCTATTGATTCTTTAGACATTTAATTTTCTCCTATTCTGTAAAGAAATAATGACTAATTTTTTTATATATTTCAGTTTCATAACAATTAATATTATATAATAAATCTTGTGTTTCACTTAATAATTCTTCTAATAATGTAATTTTATCTTTTAACTGCTTAATTTCATTATCCATTATAATCTCCTTTTAATATCTCTATTCTTACTGTTAATTCTCTTAAAGGACTAATAATATCATTTAATTCATTAAATGCATTATTAATGCTTTCTTTTTTATTACTTTTAAAAAGGAAATTATTTATTTCTTTAACAGCTTCTCCCCACTCTTCAGTTATAACTGACATCAACTCTAATAATCTAATATAATCCTTATCTGTTCTCATTTTAACTTATCCCTTTCTAACTTTAAATCTAAATCAATATTTAATTCTTCTGTTGAAATAGAATCTTTAGTTGCTTCAAATAATTCTTTTTTAAATCCTGAACAAGTATAATTAGCTTTAGTATAACCTTGTAAAGGACAATAATGTTTATTCCTTTTTTCAGGCTTCCCATACATTTCTTCCGATTTCCACCATATGCAATTTTGACATGTATTAGAATTATTCTTCTTTTTCTTCATCCAATTGAGCATTTACCTTATCCTCCATAATTTGGAGAACTTTATCTGCAAGTTCTCCGGCAGGCATTAAATCTATAACTTCTGTTCCAATATTATCTGTTCCAACTACTGTAAATATATAAACATTATCATGGATTAAAGTTTCTGTATCTTCATCTACCATACACATTAAAATATATTTTTCACCATCAATTTCTTCTCTTAATAAACAAAAAAGAGGTATTTCTTTGTTATTTTCATCATAAATTTTTATTGTATCTCCAGGAGAAATTGGCCTAATGATTTTATCAATTAAAAATCTTGGAAAAGATACATCAATTTGTTTTTTTTGTACTAAATCAAAATATTCATTAGATAAGTCATCCATTTGTTCATCTGAAATGTCTTTAACAAATTGTTCATACATTGCTAATTCTTCTTTAGTAGGTTCTATAATTGAAGACTGTTGATGTTTTGCCAATCTATAAACCTCCAATATTTTTAAAAGGGGTATTTCTACCCCTTATTTTATGCTTCTTTATCAGTTAATTTAGCTTTATTAATTGGAATACCTGTTTTCTTTTCAAGTTCTTTTAAAATTAATTCAATAGCAGCTTTTTCTGTTCCAGGATGCTTATATGGTTTTAATTCTTTATAAATACCATCATAAGAAACATCAATTAAATATGGTTTTGTTTCTTCTGGTTTATGCCACCAGTCTTTTAATACTTTACCTACAACTACATCTGGATAATAAATATTTCCTTCATATTCAATACCTTTTTGAAGTAGTAAATGAATATCTACTCGATAAGGTAATTTTTTATAACCAGCTGGAATCCAATTGCCAGTTGCTGTTTCACCCTCATACTCTTGTTTAAGTTGTTGAGTAAATACAGCATTAAAACCAAATTTACGAAGATTATCGAAAACCATATCCATTTTATCATAAACTTTAGCCCATAACATTAATGGATATACTTTTTCTTTTTTAGATTCCTTCAAATATTCTGATTCTGCCATTTGTTGAAAATCAGATGTAGAATCCAAAACAAATGTTGCATTATTTCTTTGAGCAGGTTCTGTAAACATATATTGAACCATAGTAGAAATTGTTTGACGAATAGTTTCCATATTCTTTGCAACTTTACGATAGCGTTTTCCTGTAAATTTTTTCATGACACCATGGGCACGGCCTTCAGTATCAGCAATTACTGGATTAGGAAATGTATTTGCAAAGTGAGTTTTACCATAACCTGCAGGTGCTGCTATAGCAACAAAAATTGGTTCTTTTTCTGGAATTTCATCAAAAAATTCTGAAATAAATTCTTCTGCTGTAGGTTGTTTTTCTTCAACCTTAGTTTCTTCTTTAACATCAGCTGATTTATTTTTATTTTCTGCCAAAATAAATTACTCCCTTATAATGTATTTTTGTAAAGAGGGGTAAAAAATATTACCCCCTTTTATATTAACTCCAAAGTTCGTCTTTTCCAGATGAACCTTCTTCGCTATCAGCAGCAATTTCTTCTGCTGTATTTAAAAGTTCAATTTGCGCTGCTGTACGTTTAACAACAAATTCTGATAAATCACCATAATAATCTTCTTCACGTCCAACAAAGATTTCACCTTTAACTTTAATACGACAGCCCTCTTTAACAATTTCTTGATTATCACCTTTAAATTCTGCATTAGAAATATCAATTGGAAAATCCATTTCATTATCACGGTAATCAATAAATTTAAGATTTAATGTTGAATCTTCAATAGATAAAACATCACCAATATAAACAAATACCCAACGCGATTTTTCTTCTGCATCTGCAGGTCTCCAATCCCACATCATAATATCTTCATAATAAGTGTCTTTTTCTTCACTATATGTTCGATTATCTTGACCAGTGATATAAATTTTATCACCTTTCTTGACATTATCAGCCATATCTTTTGCTTTTGTATCTTCTTTACCATTAAACATAGTAAAACTAGCTCTATTATTTGAACCACAATTAATTGTGCCTTTTACAATACCTTTACCAATTTTAGAATTATATTCAATTTTTTCTACAGTACCAATAGCAACTATGCGAGTCATCATGTTAGCAATTTTATCTGCCATTTGTATCATCCTTTTTAATAAAAATTCAATTACTTATTCATTATATCAATTCAAATTAAACATTTTATTATTGTTTCACATTTTAATTTTTACTTGTTAGAAAGAACATCCTTTATTCTTTCAATAGATGCATTAAAAATATCTGTATCATTTTCAAAAAGTATATATTGCCTATTTGTATTTATAGCAGCTATTGCTGTTGTCCCACTGCCACCAAAACAATCAAGTATTACATCATTTTCTTTTGTGTGTAATAAAATTGTTCTTTCTATTGCTTCAACTGGTTTAGGTGTTATATGCTTAATTTTATCTTTAATTTTTTTAAAACCTAATGGAGAAGAACCATATCCTACTTCATTTATATCAGTCCAAACATTAGTAATTCTTTTATATTCAGATTTATTAACCATTTCTCCACCTTTTTTAACGATAGACCATGGTCGTTTTTCATTTGAATATTGTTTATCTTTATTCCATATAAATTGTTTATTATCTTTAACATACCATAGTAATTCTTCTCTTGTAAATAGCCAGCCTTTAATCATACCAATACCACGATTTTTTTTCCATGTTATTAGTTGCTTAAAATGAAATTCTTTATCTAAAATAGGAATAAAATCTAATAAACTTCTTGATTTTTCCCCAATACCACACCATACATAAATTGAACCAGTAGGTTTTAAAACTCTGTATAATTCTTTTACTAATTCTGGAGTGAATGCATTTTGTTCATCCCATTTAGCTTTTACTACACCAACATATGGAGGGTCAATATTGATTAAATCAATTGAATTATCTTCAAGTTTTTTTACACCTTCTAAACAGTCCATATTATAAACTCTATTTAATTCCATTAAATTTCCACCTTTAATTAATTTTGAGAATAATGTTCTCTATAAACTTCTTCTGCTCTTTTTCTCCTTTTTAAAACTTCTGGATTAGTAGGTAAAAATAAACCTTCTGATTGAAGTTTTTGTCTTTCTCTTAAAAGTGTGTGGAAATTAATACCTGATTCCATAATTTGTTTTCTTTTCCAAGAAGGTAATTTAATACCTTTTTCTTTTAAGGCCAAAAATAATAATTCCCAATCATTATTTCTTGCATTAGGATTATGTGTTAATATATTAGAAACTAATTCTCTTGTACTTTTAATTTTTTCTTTAATTTGATTTTCCATAATATCAGTCTCCTTCTTTTTATAATTATCTAAATTATATAAAACAAAGGAGACTATATTTTTAAGGTTTCATATTTTATATAAGTTGTACTAATTTTTGACTTTCAATACCTTTAGGACTAAAAACTTGTAACCATTGCATTGGAGGATTTTGTAATTTGACGACTTTCTTTGCCCAATCATCGTCTGTTGGAAATTGACCATTTATAAACAATTGCATATCATTCCATCTCATAAAATATGGTGAATGAAAATGGCCAATATATGAATATTTAAAATCGCCAATAGAACCTCTCCAACGCATAGCAGCCTGAACATAACCATACATTGGTATATTTTGATACATATTAATTCCATCGCCATGTGTCAATAAAGCATTTTCACCATCAAGCATTGGTACTAATGTGAACCAATGAAAACCATCATGCATGTTTATTCCATCTAAATTTTCTAAATTAGTTTTTAGGAACATATATAAAATATTATCCCAGTTATTTGTTGGTGTAGTAAATTTTGAAATACGACCATGATTACCATATACATGATAAATATCTAATGGAATTTTGCAATTATTACGTAATGAAATAATCATATCTCTTAATTCATTAAAACCAACTGAAATTTGTTCATAAACATTCATATCTACAAAATTAGGATGACCAGGATATAATAAATCCCCATCTACTATATCTCCGCCAAGCATAATTTTAATTGAAATAACATTAAATCCTAAAATTTTTAACCACTGAAAAGTTAATACTATTTCACTATATAATTTTTTTAAAGAATGAATAGCTATTTCTTTATTATAAATTTTTCCTTTTTTACCTAAATGAAAATCAGTTAAGTGTACTACAATTTCCCTATCAGATTCTCCATTTTTTTCAGGAATCTTAATTTCAATATCAAAATTATCATTATTATAAGGTTTAGTTTTTTCACTTAATCTATCAGCAATTATTGAATACATAGCTGATTCTTTTATTTCCTTTTCCTTTAATTTATTATTATGACTTTCTAACATTTTACTTATTGCTTCTTGTTTTTCATACTCTTCATCTGCAGTAATAAATTTATCATACCAATATTTAGCTTTACTTGCAGAAATATTTAATGCATTACCAATTTTATTCCAAGATAAATTTTCTTCATCTCGCATTCTAACTATTTCAAGTTGCATTTCTTCATTCATTCTAGTTCCTCCTAAAATTTATAACCTACCCCATATAATTATAATTTATAATTTTCATAATTTTATGATTATTTTATATAAAAAAAATCATGTAAACTTTTCATTTATCTTTTCCAAAATATCCCATTGTTGTTTTCTTGTTAAATATGCAAATACTAATGCTGCTGCATCCGCTTCATCGTCTGTAAGATTAGATAAACCTAATTTTTTTTGAATAGCCCAAATTGTAGCTTTCTTTTGTGCACTACCTAAACCAGTTAATATTTGTTTATGTTCTGATGGACGCATGTAAAATATATCTGTAAACTCATCAGTATTAGAAATTATAGCTCCATGACATTTCTCTAAAATTTTTAAAGTATTTATATTTCCTCTTTTCTTAGTACCATTTGTATGTTTTCTATATTCATCGTAATATGTGTCCTCTATTATTAGAATATCTGGAGCATAAGCTTGTAATATTTCCTTAGACTGTAAATGTAGTTGCCTTACTCTGTCAACTTGACTACCATTCATTTCAAGTATACCAATTTTATATTTAATATTATCTGTATCTAAAAAGAAATAGCCAGTATGATAACTAGCTATATCAAAACCACCTAATATCATATAATCACCTTCTGTCATAAATCATAAATTTAAATTTGTGTTTACTATTGTCCATATGTTCAATATAATTTAATCTATATAAATCATTTATTTCATTCATTGATAAAGGAAAATAAGTGTCTCCTTTAAATTCTCCATCAACAAATGTAATATATAATCTATCAGTTAAAGAAGGAATAAAATACTTATAAATTTGTTCTCCTCCAATAACTATTATTTCTTCTTTATAATCTAATAAATCAAACGATAATGAATCTAAATCACTGCAATAAATTAATTCTTCATTAATTGGTAAAATTGGTGAAAATATAGAAGTTGTTACTACGATATTAGTTCTATTTGGAAGTTGTTTACCAATACTATGAAAAGTATTTTTACCCATAATAACTATTTTATTAAAAGTATTGCGTTGAAACCACATCATATCTTCTGGAATATGCCATGGAATGTCTCCTTTATTACCAATAACACCATTTTTATCCATTGCTACAATTGCACTAAACATAGTATTTCTCCCCTTAAACTGAGACGTCTCCTTTTATATGTGGATATGGATTATAATCTGCAATTTCAAAATCTTCATATTTAAAATCAAAAATTGAATCCACTTTTCTTTTAATTATTAATTTTGGAAGAGGTCTAGGTGTTCTAGTTAATTGTAAACCTACCTGCTCCAAATGATTTAAATAGATGTGGGCATCACCTAATGTATGAATAAATTCACCGACATCTAAATCACAAACATGTGCTATCATATGAACTAATAATGCATAAGATGCAATATTAAATGGCACTCCTAAAAATACATCACCACTACGTTGATATAATTGACATGATAATTTACCATCAATTACATAAAATTGGAATAAACAGTGACAAGGAGGTAATGCCATATAAGGAATATCTCCAGGATTCCATGCTGTAACAATTAAACGCCTACTATTTGGATTAGACTTTATTTCTTGAATAACATTAGAAATTTGGTCAATAACTTCCCCATTTTTTCCCGGCCATGAACGCCATTGATGACCATAAACAGGGCCAAGGTCGCCATTATTTATAATCTTCATTCTCAATAGTTTGTCTTTTAATTCTAGTTCTTTAAATTCCCAACCCAAAAATACCTTATTTCCTCTTTTTAATATTTTTGGTACTCCATCTTTAATAAATCTTGATAAAGTTGAATTTGAAATATTTTTCTTTCTTGCTGCATCATTTAAAGTAATAAATATTTCTGTATTTCCTTCATTATCAGTTATTTCAATTGGTTTAGCATTTCTTGTATACATAACATTTTCATTTTCATGTAACCATATACATGTTTCTGGCCCGTATTGATTAGCACCATAATAATCTTTGTCTAAATCAAATTTATCCCAATTTTTTTGTTTATAATACCAATGTGGTAATTTTTTTACATCATTTATAAATGTAGCTGGATTATGCCATTTTTTATGAACTGATATTCCTTTTTTTCCATATGAATTGTATTTATAATATGTTTTGTCATAACACTTTCTCATAACTCTAACCCATAAATCTGCTAATTTATTATCAATAGAATTTGCTTTAATATTTAATCCTTTATAACTGAAGTTTCCATTATATGGCTCATAATTGCATTGTTTAGGTTTTATAAAAACTAATTCTCTATCCAATAAATATGGCATACGCCATTCATCCCAAATATGAACATTATTATCATGTAAATATTTAATATTAGTATCACCTGATAAGAACCATAATAATTCATGAATGATGGAACGTATATGAAGCTTTTTAGTAGTTAATAGAGGAAAACCTTTAGATAAATCAAACCTCATTTGATGTCCAAAAATACTAATAGTCCCTGTTTTAGTTCTATCATCTTTTTTTGTACCTTCTTCTAATATTTTTTTACATAAGTCAAGGTATTGTTTCATTTCTTCTTTCTCCTTTTATAAAAATAGCCCCATCCGAAGATAGGGCTATTTATTATCCATATTTTAAATTACATCCATTGTTTAGGGTCAGCTTCGGCATTACCAGTAATTTTATATTGCAATGCTACTCTTTCATTAGCAGTAAGACCTTCTAAAATTCGGTCTACCCATGCAAGACCATCATCAGTTAATTTAAAAGTACCAGCTGCTGCACCAGGTGTGAGCCAACCTTTTTGAACCATATAATTTAGTTCATCTTGTTTAAGTTCGTCAAAAAGAGCCATTTAAAATACCTCCGTAATTTAAATTTGGGGTATTTATCATTTCTTAAATAATCCCTCTATATTAGATACAATTTCATTAGAAATTATACCTTGTTCTCTATTTGCATTTATTAAAATATGATTAACATATTTATTCGCAAATTCAATATAATAATTATTTAATATTTCATGAGTATTATTCCCAAGTTTATTTTCATATGCATCTTTAATATTTTGGGTTAATCTATTACCATGAAATACAAATGTTAAATCTGGTATTATATTATCAATACATTCATAATGTAAATAATCTATAAAATATTTAGAATTGCCTTTTAGCATACACTGATAAACTAATGTAGATAGATGAAATCTATCACATAAGATAATATATCCCTTTTCCAAATAAGGTTTTATCTTCTGCTCATAATGTATAGTTCTATCAGCCATAAAAAGAAGGAGTTCAGCCTTCTTAGGAATATCCTCCTTGGTATCCAATAACAAACTCCTAATTCTGGAACCTAAATTAGTGCCACCTGGTTCTCTAGTTGTAATTACCTTATAATTTGCATCGGTTAACCAAGACTGCAATAATTTAATTTGAGTGGATTTTCCTAAATCATCTGCTCCTTCAAAAACTATAAACTTTCCAAAAGACATGAGGTATTAAGCCTCATGTCCTCGGAGAGCGTCAGACACCTTACCAGAGAAATGGAATTTAGGTTTTTGATGTGCTTCAACAGTAACTGGTTCACCAGTACGTGGATTACGGCGAGTACCACCTTGTACTTCACGAATAACAATTTTACCAAGACCAACAAATTGGGATTCTCTACCAGCAGCTGTATTATCAGCAATTTGAGAAAGAAATTCTTTAATAACATTACGAGTATCTTTCTTAGTCATACCTAATGATTTTGCTACACTCACTACATAATCTTCTGTTTTCAAACTATTTGCCATTTCAAATTCCTCCAATATATTAAATAATTTTAATTTTTATTTTATAGGGTGCTAACCAATTCACCCTCTATGGACTCCCATAGGTTTTTTAGAAGAATTATCTTCAAGGAATAAGTTTTTTATTTATCATCTTTTCTATTTTATATTATAATCAGAATTTTTTGAATTATTCTCTTTTTTTGAAAAATTTTTAAATTTTTTTTAATTCCAATCAGACATATCAATATTTAATTTAGTACTATTAGATTTTTCTTCAGCTATAGATTGCCTAAATTCTATTATTTGTTGATTAGATAGTATATCACATTTCTTATTGAAATCACAAAAGAAACAATTAGGATTATCTCCAGTTGGAAACATTTCATTACCAGTTCTTTTTTGCTCAATAAGCAATTCTTCAATTTCATTAGCAATATTATTTAAAAATTCTTCAACTTTTAAAAGTTGTTCTAATGTTCTTGGAGGTGCACTTCTATATTGACCAACTTGTTTTTTAGCATTTTTATTAGGTTCAACATAAAAAAATGAAGATTTATACGGAATTTTACCAGTTTCTTTATATCTTGCTAAAGAATATATAGCTAATTGCATTGATTTAATATCTAATGGATTTTCAACAGCTTTAAATGTTGCTCTTGATTGACCTGATTTATAATCAACAATATGCTCAGGTAAATAAATATTAGAATCTAATGCAGAAAAATCTTTTGAATTTTCATCTTCTAAATCTATTCTATCAATTAAACCTCTTATCTTATGTCCATCTGGTAAATTTAATTCAAACCATTGTTCTCTTTGAATGATATTTGGCTCATAATCAACTCTATTTTGTTCATAAAAATTAGCAGTCATATCATCATAAATAGTTTTTAATGATTTAATTGCTTTTTCTTCAAACCTAGGGTCAATTATTATGTCTCCTCCAATAGATTCATGGACTAGATTATTCGGGTCATTTTCTGGGAGAACTTTGCGATAATATTTAATCATCTGTTCTAATGTTTTATCTTTTTTATCAAAATCCGGAAAATCTTCTGCCACTTTATGAATAGCAGAACCATTACTCATATAAGGCGACGATCCAGTTCCTAAATTAGCGACATAACTAAGGAAATATTTTCTTGGGCATTCAATATAAGTTGAAACTTTAGAAAATGATAATTTAATCATGTTTAATACCTGCTTTGGGAAATTTCCTAGTATATATTATTTTTCCACATTTAACACAACGCTCATAATAAGTATTAGTGCGATTATCAGTATACTTTGAAATTTTACTTTTAGGATGTTGACAAATATTTCTTTTCATGTATATTTCCTCCAGTTGTAAAAAAAAATTCTCTTTCAGTAATTATCATATCATACAAGATAATACCAAAAGAGAATGTTTCAAAATATTTTGATATTGTAATTATTTAACAATCACAATCTTCGCAGTCTCCATCACAAATAAATTCTTCATCAATTTCATCACAATTACAAATTTCATAATCTATATTAGCTCCACAATCTTCACAAAGTTCACAATCGCATTCTTCAATAGATGAATAACAATAATCACATCTTTCTTCCATTTTTATACCTCCTATTCTAATAAACCTTGTCGTTTAAAGAAATCTCTAAATACCTGTTCTTTTTCTTCCAAATCTGCTACTTTTTCTACCATAAAGCCTCCACCTCGGCCTTTTTTACCTTCAATAATAAGAATTTTTCCATCAATTAAATAATTCTTATATTTTTTATATGGCCCATGAAATACTACACAATCTTGAATACCATCAATCATTTGTAATTGCATAAAACACATTTCATTGCCATTTTTATCTCTTCGTACTGGTGGAGTTTCAACAGGCATTCCTACAATCTTTATTATATCCTTTTGAGTATATTTTTTAATTTCCTTTTGTAAAACAGTGCCAGCGTATATTATATCTTCAAATTTTGAAAGTGGATTTTCTGATAAAAACATACCTAATACTTCTTTTTCCAAATTTAGTAACTCTAAATCAGTATATTCAGTATTATCAATTAAATCTAAGCATTCCTTCTTTGTCTTTTCAGTTCTTTTCTTTAATGACTTTTCATAAATATTATTACTAATCATATTAGCTAACTTATCCTTATTTTCTTCTGTTATACCTTCATTTTGGATAAGATTAATAATAGCTTCATCTTTTTTAGTTTTTAATTTGGATATATCTATTAAAGCTTTCCAGTGCTTTAATAAAAATCTTTTATCTTCTTCAAATACTCCAGCTTTGATTAAATTTGGTAATACTCTAGCACCAACTTTTCTTGAATCTGTTCTTTGTATAAAATCAATAATATTATTAAATGGATATTTATTAATTATATCATCTACTGCACCTTCACCAACGCCATTTATTGCCTCTAATCCAAATAGTATATCTCCATCTACAACAGTAAAACCTCTTAATGATTTATTTATTTTTGGAGGTAATACTTTAATTCCTTTGCCCCTAATAACATTAATATATTTAACTAATTTATCCTCTTTCTTTGATTTTGCTGACATAAGTGATGCCATAAATTGAACTGTATAATTTGCTTTTAAATATAAACCTCTATGTGTAATCATTCCATATTCTACTGAGTGAGCTTTATTAAATCCATATTCAGCAAATTTAACCATCCAGTCAAATATTTTATTTGCTGTTTTTAATAACTCTTCTAATTCTTCTTTAGTAGTATTAGGATTATTTTCTAATTGTATTCTTTCAACACCTTCTAAAAATGGATTCCTTTGTGCTTCAATTTTCTCTGCATTACCTGAAGCAATACCTCTTCGTACCATATCTGCTTGTCCAAGAGAGAATCCACCAAGTTGTTGAAGAATAAACATAATTTGTTCTTGATAAACCATATTTCCATAAGTTGGCTCAAGAATTTTATCTACAATTGGATGAATTTTTTCAACATTATCTGGATTGGCAAGACCAGATGCAAATGTATCTGCCATACCGCTATTTAATGGTCCCGGTCTCCCTAAAGCTTCAAGTGCTACAATTATATCAAATAATTCTTTAGCAATATTTTCATCACCACGTTCTTCAATTCCTGAAAGAACTTTTTCTATCAATCCTTTAAATAAGTTTGATGAAAATTGGAATATACCATCCATATCTCCATCTTTTAATAATTTTAATATTTTTAAATTAGTTTCAATATCATATGGGTTAATCTTATTTAAATCTATAACTTCACCTGTAGATTCTTCAATAAATTTTAAAGTTTCTTTAACTATAGTTAATTCTCTTAATCTAAGTAAGTCATATTTCATCGTATTAACTTCTTCTAAAGCATACTTTTCATAAGAAGTTGTTAGCATAATTGAATCATCAGGATATTTACCGTTGTATACTCTCGAAGTATGATACCATAATGGTCTATCAGATATAATAACTGCTCCTGGATGAGAACCAGTTGAAGTTATTGTGCCTTCAAGACTAATACAATAATCAATAATCTTTTTATATGATGAAATTTGATAATATTCATATAATGCTGGATTAAATAATGAATTTCCATCAGAATCTACAGCATCAGGATTTACTTGGTCTTTTAATGACCTTTGACTATCAATAACATCTTGAATTTCTCTAGCTTTATTAGCATCTAACTTATAAAGGGATTTTAATTCATTTTCGCTTTTCCAAAATTCACTTTTAACTTTATCTTTAAATTTTCCATAGTTACCTGTTAATGTTTTAGATACATATTGAAATGCCATCTTACCTGCTAAAGTTTGAAATGTTAATATATGAGCAACTTTATCTTCACCATAAGTTGCTGCTAAATATTTCTCAACATACCATGCAGTATCAGGGTCAAAATCTAAGTCAACGTCTGGCCAACTTACCCTTTCCGGGTTAATAAATCGTTCAAATGTTAAATCAAATTGGATAGCATCCACAGTTGTCATATCAATTAAATATCCAATTATAGAGCCACCAACAGAACCGCGTCCTGGTCCTACTTCAATAATTGGTGCATCTTGCATTATTCTTCTATATATACCTTTTGCCCATCTAGTATAATCTGATACAATTAAGAAATAAGGAATAAAGCCCTCAATATTTTTAGTATTTGGGTCTTTATATTTGAATACATTCTTAATCATATCATATTCATAATCAATACGTTCTCTATATTTTGGAATATCTTCTTCTTTTATTTCATCCCATTCACCATTATTAATTCTAGGAATAATTTTTCGTTTCCATCCTTCATCAATTAAATGTTTGAAATAACTTTCATTATCTTTAAATCCTTCTGGTAATGGAGGATTTGGAATAGATAATTCAGGAAACTCTAAATTAAAAGTACATTTAGCAGCAATTTCATGAGTATTCTTGATTAAAGATTCTATTAAATCATTTTCAACTTCATTTTCATGTAATCCTTGAATGACAGAATCTTCATTTTTTAGATAATGGTCATTTGAACCAAGTGAATAGAGATTATTTTCAGCATAAGTTTTCTTTTCACCTATTGCTAATAATAAATCATGAACTTCTTTATCTTCTTTATTAGGATAATGTACATTTGAAGATGCTATCATTTCAATTTTATTTTCTAAAGCAAAATTAATTACTTTTTTATTGACTAATTTATTTGTTTCAGATACATTAGAAGTGACTTCAAAATATAAATCATTACCAAATTTTTCTTTTAACATATTAACCATAATCTTAGCTTGTCTTAAATCACTATTTAACAAAGCTCTTGGAATAAATCCAAAATCATATGGCATAATGCAAACTAAACCTTTAGTATCTAAATCAGAAATATATTCATAGTCAATTCTTGGTTTATTAAACCATACATCAGGTTGATTAGCATCTGATGAAATTTTCAATAATTTTGTATATCCCTCATTATTTTTTGCTAAAAATATAATAGTATCATAACCATTATTTATATCCCAAAAATTTGGATTACCTTTTGTATACATATCATTTGTTACAAAATATTCTATTCCAAATATAGGTTGAATTTCTTGTTTTTTACATTCCTGCCAAAAATATGGAAATCCAAAATCTCCACCATAATCAGTAATTGCTAAGTGACTCATTCCTAATTCTTTTGCTTTTGAAATGAATTTTTTTTCATCACCATAAGCTCTTTTTATAGAATAATGAGTATGAACTCGAAGATGAATCAAAGTATCACCACTTTCTTCTATTATATATATAAAATAATTATAATAATAAAATAAAACCCCATTATATGAGGTTTCATCTAAGTTTATTTAAGTACTGAATTTATTACTTCTAACATAGAATCAGCTCTTAAATTTCTAATATTAAAAATACTATACATTAGACTTTCTACAGTATTACAATTGTCAATCAAGTATTCAAAGAAAGAAATATTTTTATATAAATTTTTATATAATCCAACATCAATTATTTTTAAATTTCCATTTTTGTCAACCATTATATTATCTTCATGTATATCATCAATAATAACTTTTTTATTATAACAAAATTCTAAAATTTCAAATACATTTTTAATTTCAAAATAAAATATATTTTTTATATCAAATTCACTTAACATTACACCTTCAACTTTTTCCATAACTACTAATTCTTCACTTATATAAAAGAATAATTTCGGAAAGAATTTACAACCTTGAAGTTTCTCTAAAATTTCGCCATCAATACAATCATCTTCTTCAAAATATTTTATGGCATAATTTTTATATTCATAAACAGTTGAAAATGAACCAGTGCCAAGTACTTTTAAATTTCTTAACTTATTTTTATAATACAAATTTAATATATAATCAATATCATCTAAGGGCATTTTATTTACAATGAAAATCTCTTTCTTTGGCGACATTTATACCCTTCTCTCTATTTATATATATATTTTATTTTTATTATATCACATGAAAAACCTCATATATACAAAGTTTCTTAATTGTTATAATAATTGTATTTTATTCTCCTTATTGTTGAAATGCTAACATTATACTTTATAGATAATTTTTGTTCTATTTCTGACCACTTTCCTTTATTGCTACTTATTTTATTTATTTCATCCTTAATTTTGTTTTTTAATTTTTCATCAATAGTATTAGGCGGTTTTTTACCATACATTGGATTATTTTTACCAGACCATAATTTAGAACGCAATTTCCTAGTTTCTTCTGATTGAATAGCTCTACCTTTGCTATGCATATCCCTTATATTATCTAATTGAGTTCCAACTTCTAAATGCTTTGGATTTATACATTTAGGATTATCACATTTATGCATAATTACCATTCCTTCAGGAATTTTTCCTTTGTATAATTCATAAATATATCTATGCATATAATATTGTTTATTTTTTCTAGTTACAACTAAATATGCATTATGTTTACTTTGTGGATGTATACAAATCCAACATTCGCCATCAATAATATATTTTATTTTACCATTACCTTTATAATTTTTTTCATCTAAAATATATTCCATTTAATTATCACCTAACATGTAAACTTTAATTTTTTCTAATGCACGCTTTTCCAAGCGATGTACGTGCACCTGTGACATAAGCATTATTTCACCAATCATTGTTTGGCTTAAATCAAAATAAAATCTATATATAATTACAATTTTTTCTTTCCATTCAAGTTGCTTAATAGCTTCAGTTAATATTATTTTATTTACTGTTTGTTCTTCAATATTTGATTCATCAGGTATTATGTTCATTAAAGTAGAATTATTTTCATTAGCATATTTTTTATCTAATGAAAGAATATTTTTAGCATTTTCTCTTTTTTGTTGTGTTTCTAATTTTAAATGTTTTTGATGCGGTATAGGAATAATTCTATCTTTATAATGTGTATATCTTTTTAAATGTCCATTTATGGTAGGAAACATATATGTTGTTAGTTTAGCTTTTTCAGAATCATAAGTAGTCATAGCTTTACACATACTTATTACTGCTTCTTGAAATATATCTTGATTTTTAATATAATCTTTTCCAAAAAATCTTTTAGCTACATAAGTTGCGAAAGCTAAATTATCTTCCACCATCTTTCTTTGCTCATCTGTAAGCTTTTGAATTTCTTTTGCCAAGTTAATCCCCTTTGAGAACTATTCTCAATTATGATTAAAAAAAATAGAGAGTTTTTAACTCTCTATTAAATTGATTGTAAATAGTGATAATAAGGCGTATTTTTTAAAGTTGCTTCAATAAGTAGCTTTGCTCTTTCTTTATTTCCTATATATAAATATGCCTTTACTAATAAAAGAATTGCAATTTTATCCCAATATTGAGGTAAATCTATTCTATATAAATAATTTGTCCAGTATTCAAAATCTAATTTATTATATTTTTGTTTATTAGCAAAAATAGCTTCTTCCCTTAAATCTTTTTCAAAATAAAGTAATTTTTTTAACATTTGATAATCAGTTTCTTTTGGCATTCTACCTTGTTGCATATTATTTGGATTAGACTCTTCCAAAATTTTATCAACTAATTTTTCTTCATCTTCAAAGAAATGTATACTATTACAAATATGAATATACGGGCCAACTTCTATTCCAAGAAGTGTAGCTGCATATTCTTGTATCATAGTCATTAAAAATATATCATAAGCCATAACCATTGCACCAGATTGACTTCTCATATGATTAACCATATATAACATATTATTTCTAATTAACAATTGAAAATCTGCTGTGCATGGTGTATCTAAAGAACCAGTCCAATCATGTTGAGGCATATGAATAGAAATTAATGCTCTCCGTGAATCTTTATCTAATTTTAATTCATTAATTGCTAAATGAAATTGATTAACACCATCAAAATCAAAAATTCGTTTACCATAAGCACCACGGAGGTGTTGAGTATCATCACTAAAATTGCGACCTCTAGGATTATAATACTCAATAAATTTTAACTCATTTGATTGAGCCATAACCCAAAGAAAATTACCAATAGCGTAAAAGATATTAAGTTCTCTTGTTTTATAACCTATCAATCTTTGTGTAGGATTTTCAATTATAAATTTATGAGCCAATAATTCTTTTGTTTTTCTACCCCTTGGAGAAGATTCTACACCAAAATGTTTTATCTTCTTTAAAGTATCTCTATAAGCCTCATTAAAATTATAATATGTGCTCATTTGTATTTACCTCTTTTCATTTAATAAGTTTATCATATCATAAAAATTATACCTAAAAAAAATGTTTCAATTATTTTTTCCATTGGATTAATTCTAATCCAGCTTCTTCTGCCATTTCAACTGATAATTTATGTGGATAAGGATTTGTATAATAAATCTTTTTAATTCCTGCTTGTATTATCATTCTCATACAATGAATACAAGGTTGGTCTGTAACAAACATTACTAAATCATTTGATTTTCTATTAAATCTTAATCCAGCTTGCATTAAACAATTTTGTTCAGCATGAACAGCTCTTGACATTTCTAATGCTTCACCAGATTTATAACCTTTAGCTGCTCTAATATTAATTTCATCATGTTTTAATCCTGAAGGTGGGCCATTATATCCCATTCCAATAACAAATCCATTTTCAGTAAGTACTGCTCCTACTTGCCTTGATAAATCAGGACTTCTTTTTGCAATAGTATGAGCAATTTTCATCATGGTATCTACATGATTTTCCCTTCTAGGTCTAGGATGATTTTTATAAATACCATGTACATATAATTCTACACTTAAGTTAAGAAATGAAACATCTTCATCTTCTGATGTATCTATTTTAATAGTTGGCAAAGAAGAATTTGCTTGCTCATAATATTTAACTACTCTGTTTAATGAATCTAAATTTAAAAGTTTTTCATTACTCCATCTCTTTTTAAGAGCTGCTGGATAACAATATGTCTTAACTAGAATTACATCATTGAACTGATTTAATCTTTCATCTATATTTTTTATATATTGATTATCATATTTTCTATCGTATAATTTTGAATATACTAACTCAGAAATATGAAATCTATCCAAAATTGCATCTTTTAATAAGCCATTTTCATGAAGTTGAACAACTGTTTCTAATTGTGAGTGAGTGGATATTGATATTCCATTTAAAATCTTATCATTTTCTTTTATATTGATATTATTTAATTTAATATATGGAATATCTAAATCTTTAGATAATCTCATTGCTAAAGTAGTTTTACCAGTTTTATCTGGCCCTTCAAAAATAATTAACATTTAATCACTCACCTTTTTAAACCATAATTTGCATTCTTCTTTGTCCATTTGAGCTACATTATCTATAATAAAAAAATTTTTATATTGGTGTGTAATTTCTACTGTCTTACCAATTTCAAATCCACAATAATGAGTAACTTTTAATTTATCTCCAACTTTAAAATTTTCATCATCTATATAACACTTTTTCATAATATCAAGCCAATTTATTGAATCACAATGTATTGACCTATCATCAATATAAACATCTGCATATATTTTTGGACTAGATATACCAGAAAAATTTTTTTCTAAATCAGGAAAAGGTTCATTAAAATAATCAAAATGAACACCAATTACTTTTAGCCATTCTTTAACTTTTCTAGCATCTTCACCACCTCTACAAGTCCAAATAGCAATTTGAGCACCTTTATCTTTTAAAAATTTAATTACTTCACGAGCATTTGGTTTTAATCTACCCCAAAATGGATAATCCATTTCATCTACAATAGTACCATCGAAATCTATTGCAATATATTTATATTTCAATCGACCCATCAATCATGTCTCCTATCATAGATTTTACTTGATTAGCAATTTTTTTATAAATATCAGTTGAAGAAATTCCTTCAATTTTATTAAATGCTTTAATTTGAATTGAATATTTTTTACAAAGTAAAACTTCATCTGTATTTTTATAATAATAATCTTCTGTTGTATAATAACAATTAGGCATTAAACTTTTTATAACTTTTTCAGCATTATTTTCATCATAAATTATAACTTTATCTATTCCTAAACTAATTAAATTTTCTGCCCTAGTTTTTTCATCATTTACTAAAGGGTGTGATTTATTTTGTAATTTATATGATTCATCAGAATTTAAACCACAAATTATTACAGATTTATCACCATAATATGCTTTTGAATAATACTTTATCTCATTAAATAATTCAAAATGACCGCGATGTAATAAATCAAAACATCCATTAAAAAAAATAATATATTTTCTTCTTATTTCAAAAAACATTTTTTGGTAATTATCATCACTAAATTTACAAATATTTATCAAAATTATTCACCTCTTGAATTGTTATTGGATAAGTACCTTTTTTATTTACTACAAAAGAACAACAATAATTTGCAAATTTTAAAGCTTTAATATAGTTTTTGTATCTCATATAAAATAAACTAAAAGCAGCCATAAATGTGTCTCCTGCCCCTGTTACATCAATAACCTCCTTAGATATAGCGGGAGAATCATATGACTTAGACTTGGAAGTATAAATAGATGCTCCATATTCAGACTTAGTTTCGACAATAAAGTCAGTATCTAATTCAATCACTAAGTCCTTAGGAGATTGACAATTATTATATTCCATTATTTGTTGTAATTCTTTAGAATTTGGGAAAATATGATAACCTTCAAAAAATGATAATACATTATTTTTTTTAGTATCAACGAAAAACTCATTTGATTTATTAATTCTTTCTAAATGTGGTTGAATAATGTGCCAAGTTTCTTTACTAATAAATCCTTTATTATAATCAGATATAATAATGTAATCAAATTGATTTGTATCATATAAACTTAATACTTCTTCAAGTTTAATTAAAAAGTTTTCAGTAATAAAATTTGATTCTTTATCAATTCTAGCAATGTGATGTCCATTTGCCATAATTCTTTTTTTTACAATAGTACTAATATTACTTATTTTATCATTTTCAAAATATTCATCAATTTTATATTTAATACCTGATTTTTCCAATAGTGATATTATTTTATTACCATACTTATCTAATGAAATACGGCTTTCAACAGTTACATCTGCTCCAAGATTTTTTAGATTTAAAGCTACATTCCCTGCCATTCCTAATGAATAACTTTTAGTAGGATTTAAAATTATTGGAACTGGTGCCTCTGGAGAAATTCTTGTAGATTCGCCTTCTTCTATAACATCTAGGCAAATATCTCCAATCACTAATACTTTTAAGTTTGTAAAATTTAACATAATAATCACCTCTCAAATTATATTCTAATTATAATCTTAAAAATAAACTAATTTTAAGAGGTTTCACATAATAAAAATAGAAGGGATATTATCCCTTCTATCTTATTTAATAATTATTTTTTATTAGTATTAGTAATAGGATTTAAATTAAATAGTGGGTTAGCATTAGAACCTTGAACTTGAGGTAATTGCCCATTCCATTTATCTAACATTTTAGATTGTAAAACTTTATCAGTAATAGAATTAGCAATTATTTCATTAGCCTTTGCTGTACCTTTAGCTTGTTCAATAGCAGCTTGAGCTTTACCTTCTGCTTGAATTTTTAATTTTTCAACTTCTTTTTTAGCTATTTGAACTTCTGTATTTTTTCTTTCAAGTTCTTGTTTAGCTTTTACAGTAGCATCAATAGCTTGCTGCGTAGCTTTATCTGGATGTGGAGTACCTAAAACTAAACCTACAACTTCAAATCCAGCCTTAGCATATCCAACTGAACAACCCCTGCTTTACAATATAAATCTAATAATTTAGGCTTCATTTACGTTCTCCTTTCAACATGGCTTACTATGTTAATCATCGTATTATTTACTACTCCATTTCTTGTTCAGCACAATCAAAAAAGTCATCGAATGGTTCTAAGTCTCCATTCTCGTGCCAATAGGCAACTTCTAACCCTTTTCCGTATAACTCGGCAAAATAATCATAAAATGCCTTAAGTTTCCTTGCTTCTTCAGCTTGTTCTATAAGCCAACGTAAATCCTCGAAATTAAAAACTTGGTCTGAACCTCCACCAATATTGAAAAACCTTTTATGCTTAATTTGTTCCAATCTTTCTTCCATTTTTACACATCCTTTTAATACGCAATTTTGTTCAACCACACTGAAGTTTGCAGAAACTACTTGTATATAAAATTATCGAATTATTTATTTACCACACTGAAAGTTGCATACCCTAAAAGTAAAAATAATAATCCCAATACAATTATAAAACCTACTACACCAGCACCAATTTTAAATGACCTCATTTTTCTTCTTCCTCCTATTTCTTTTTAAAATTGTTTGCTTTCTTACCAGTAATTTTTCCAATTTTAGAAAAGAATGGAGAAAGCAAAAGCCATAAAATTATAGCTAAAATAATTACTACTAGAATTGAGCCAAGAAAGACCAATCCATTTTCTCCCTTCACTATTTAATTTTTCATTCTTTTTAATTATAATAAAAAAAATAAACATATTTTAAAAGTTTTATATAAAAAAAAGAAGGCTATTTTAGATAACCTTCGAGTTCTTGACACTATTTATGTTTTCCACCTTTTATTCTCTTTATTGTTATAGAACTAACATTAACTTCTTTTGCTATTCTATCACATTTTTCATTATATTTTTCATTAGTTTCTTCTTTTAATAATTCTATTATTTCCAAAAATTTTTCTTTAGTTATTCTATTATTTTTATTACCAATGAAACCTTTTGGACTTCTACCTTTATTTTTCATATCATCCATATTATCTTGATGTGTACCTAATTTTAAATGCTTAAGGATTTATACAAATTCTATTATCACAAATATGCATTATTTCCATCTTATTTGGAATATTTCCATTATATAATTGATAAACATATCTATGAATAAATTCTTTTTTACCATTTCTATATACTCTAGGATAACCAGAATTATTAACTGAATGGCTTATACATTCCCAACATTCACCATTTACTTTATATTTTATTGGTTTAAACAAACTATTAGTTTTTTTACTTAAATTATAATTTTCTTCTAATATATATACATTCATAATAAAAAACCCTCTAATGTTAATATCTGTATTGCAGCATCATAAAGTGAATCCGCATAAATGTTAACCTTACCACTAACTTTAATAGACTCCTCAATTTTATTAACAATTAAACCTGTTTTGCAGCCAGCTCTTATTCCAGCTATTACATCTGTAGCCATATCTCCAATCATCCAAGAATGTCCTAAAAATACTTCATTATTTAATGCTAATTTATATAACATACCTGGATTGGGTTTTCTACCAAAAGAATTATAAGAAGGACAATAATCAAAGTCCATTATTTCTGGTAATTCTTTTATCATATAATCATGTATTTCTTCTACATCTTCTCGTGTAATAAACCCTTTTTCAATGCCACCCTGATTAGTTACAACAAATATTTTATATCCTGCTTGTTTGAATAATATTAAAGCTTCTTTTACTTTAGGCAATATATGAAAATCCTCAATACAATTTACATAATGTGTATTTTCATTAATGACACCGTCTCTGTCAAGAAAAATTGCCTTATTCATTTTTATTTATCCTTTCATTCATATTATCTCTTTTCTCTACATATTTTTCTTCAATATAATCTGCAAAGAAATGTAATAAAAATAATTGCATTTCTTGAATCCTAGGTGTATCATCTGATGGAATAACAATATCTAATTTAGGTACTTCAATAGTTGAAGTAAGTCCGCCATCTTTTCCAATAAGATTGATAGAAAATCCACCAAGTTCTCCAACATATTCGATAGCTCTATTAATATTATCAGAATTACCGGAAGATGAAAGAGTAATCAATATATCTTTTTTAGGATTATAAAAAGCTTCAAGTTGTCTTTCAAAAATTGAATCATATCCATAATCATTTGATATAGCAGTCATAGCAGCATTATCAGTTACTAATGAAATACAAGGTAAGCCCTTTCTTTCTTTTCTAAATCTTCCTACAATTTCACCTGCAAAGTGATTTGCCTCTGCAGCAGAACCGCCATTTCCAATAATATATATTGTACCTCCACTCATAATTGATTCAGATAAAACAATACATGCTTCTTCAATTTCATCCTGCATTTTAAACATTCCATCAATTACATTTCTAAGACTTATTAAATCTACAGGATATTTATTTGTCATTAATTATTACCTCCAATTGATTTATTACATTTTTCATTTGACTTTCAACAGTAAATTGCATTCCGTATTTCTCAAAATTATAAAGATTATAATTATCTAAAGCCCAATTTAATTTATCAGTAATTTTTTCTTTTGTTATATTTCCATCAATAAAGCCATTATAACCAATTGGTGCCATTCTTTTATATTCATGTTTATTGGGAATAATAGGTAAACAATTAAATAATAATGCTTCCCTAATTGAAATTCCGCCAAAGCCTTGAATATCCATTAAAGAAACAACAATATCAGTTTTATTAAGTAATTCCAAGAATTGTTTTCTATCTTTATCTATTGTTTTCATCCAATTGCTATCTACTAAATCAATAGCATTATTTGGGTCAGTAAAATAAATTTCAAAGTCTGTTCTTATATCTCTTAAATCATATAAAGCATAAACAAATTTATCCCAATTAGTTCTATTTTCTTCTCCTTTACTCATCCTACCTGGAAAAGTAATAATTTTCTTTTCATTATTCTTATATAAAATAGATTTATATTGTAATAATTCTTCTTTACTAATCGAAGGTTCAAATACTTCAATTTTTTCAATATAATGTTCTACTAATGTTTCATGTAGTAAACTAGTTATATGTCCACCAATTAACTGTTTCATTGATTCAGAAAGTATAGTTACATAATCTGAATTTTCAATACCTTCAATAACTCTATAAATGTAAGTATAGTTTAATTCTTCATCAATGTGACGAATATTAGAAATAATTTTTGGAGTATAACCAAATTCTATTTTAAACATTTGTTTAAAATTTGTAGCTAATTCAATTACATCACAAATAATTAAATCTATATGCCAATTTTTAAATATGTTAATAAATTCTTTCATTGGAAAATTAAATCTATTTATTCTTGCAGATATAACACTTTCCTTATAAGTAAAAAATGAGCAATCAATATTTAAGTCTATATGAGGATTAAAAACTGTTGTTGGCATTAATGCAAAAAATTTATCTTCAGGTCTATATTTTTTCCACTCTTTAATTGTATTACGCATCATATTAATATTTCCATCAGCTTGAGGCAAAGGTTTTTTAGTTTGTTTATCATACATTGAAAGTTGTGGTACATAGAGAATGTTCATTTATATCCTCCTTATCAATTATTTTAATTATAAAATGAAAAAACCTCCTCAAAGAGAAGGTTTCAAATATTAATCTTTTAAAAATAACCATGTTAAACCAAAAATGAAAATAAAATAGTAATATTTTCAATAGCATCTATAATGGGTATTGAACTTTCGAGGTGAAATCTTGATAATTTTTCATTCAAAACACCTTATCTATTAAAATTTAAAATGTGTGGTTATTCATAATCTTTTAGGTCATTATCGAGTTGTATTTGGTCTAATCTTTTATTGACAATTTCAATGTATTTTGGCTCTGTTTCAAACCCAATCCATTTACGGTTATTCAACTCACAAGCCACCGCTGTTGTCCCACTACCTAAACAATTATCTAAAACAATTTCATTTTCCAAAGTGTATGTTTTAATCAAATACTCAAATAATTCCACTGGCTTTTGAGTTGGGTGCAATGCTTGTTTTCCAATAACATTAGGGTATTCCAATACATTATGTGGAAATCCTGTAAATGCTTCATATTCTTTGCCTACTTGATTCGGTCTTGCGCCCATCATTCTTCCGTGAGCAACCTCTGTCACCTTTTTCTTTCCAGCCGACTTGACCCCTTGTGGGTTGTATATCATTCTTCTATCTCCTAGTTGGCTTTTATGCCCCATAGGTGCTTTTGAAAACACGCACACCTCTTCAACTTTAGTCATTGGTTTATTTTTAGCGTGTTGCCAACCATTAGGTTTACTTTTAATCCAATACCAACAGTATTTAAACATTTCCATATTTGAACTTATCAGCTTAGTTGTAAAAGGTTGTGAAGATGTCAAAACAATTGCCCCATTATCTTTGATTAGTCTCGTATATTGTTCCCACAAAGGCTCAAAAGGTATGATTGTATCCCATTTACACGCTGTTGTCCCATATGGCAAATCACACAGTATCATA
>Ga0164243_10003328_pt1 | contig 25781 bp, 22 predicted proteins | sample OricompcompostOP_FD_108781 | JGI IMG/M metagenome (GOLD analysis project Ga0164243, IMG submission 108781) | Organic Plus compost microbial communities from Emeryville, California, USA - Original compost - Organic plus compost (OP) | ecosystem: Engineered > Solid waste > Mixed feedstock >...
CCGCGCCTTGCCCTCGGGCCGGACGTTGAAGCCGATGACCACCGCGTCGGAGGAGATCGCCAGGTTGATGTCGTCCTGGGTGATCGCGCCGACGCCGCGCCGGATGACGCGCAGGGTGACCTCGTCGCCCACGTCGATCTTGAGCAGCGAGTCCTCCAGGGCCTCCACCGAACCGGAGACGTCGCCCTTGAGGATGAGCAGCAGCTCTTCCCGCTCGCCGGCCTTGAGCGCGCTCTCCCAGTCCTCCAGCGTGACCCGGCGACGGGTACGGGCGAACTGGGCGTTGCGCTCGCGCGCCTCGCGGCGCTCGGCGATCTGCCGGGCCGTACGGTCGTCGTCGACGACGAGGAACTTGTCGCCGGCGCTGGGCACGTTGGTCAGGCCGAGCACCTGGACCGGCGCCGACGGTGGTGCCTCGTCGACGTTCTGCAGGTTGTCGTCGAGCATCGCCCGGACGTGGCCGTGCGCGTCGCCGCAGACGATCGAGTCGCCGACGCGCAGCGTGCCGCGCTGCACGATGACCGTGGCCACCGAGCCGCGCCCCTTGTCGAGGTTGGCCTCGATCGCGACGCCCTGCGCGGCCTGCTCCGGGTTGGCCCGGAGGTCCAGCTCCGCGTCGGACGTCAGGACGACCGCGGTCAGCAGGTCCTCGATGCCCAGGCGCTGCTTCGCGGACACGTCCACGAACAGCGTGTCGCCGCCGTACTCCTCGGCGACCAGCCCGTACTCGGTGAGCTGCGCGCGCACCTTCTGCGGGTCGGCGCCCTCGACGTCGACCTTGTTGACCGCGACGACGATCGGCGCGCCGGCCGCCTTCGCGTGGTCGATGGCCTCCGTCGTCTGCGGCTTCACGCCGTCGTCGGCGGCGACCACCAGCACGACCAGGTCGGTGGTCTCGGCACCGCGGGCCCGCATGGCGGTGAACGCCTCGTGACCCGGGGTGTCGATGAAGGTGATCTTGCGCTCCTCACCCTCGACCTCGGTGGCCACCTGGTAGGCACCGATGTGCTGCGTGATGCCGCCGGCCTCGCCGCCCTGGACGTTCGCGTGCCGGATGGCGTCCAGCAGCTTCGTCTTACCGTGGTCGACGTGGCCCATGACGGTGACTACCGGCGGGCGGGCCACCATGTCGGCGTCGTCGCCCTCGTCCTCACCGAACTCGATGTCGAACGACTCGAGCAGCTCGCGGTCCTCGTCCTCCGGGCTGAGCACCTGAACGTCGTAGTTCAGCTCGGCGCCGAGGAGCTGGAGCGTCTCGTCGCTGACGGACTGGGTCGCGGTGACCATCTCGCCGAGGTGGAACATCACCTGGACGAGCGACGCCGGGTTGACGCCGATCTTGTCCGCGAAGTCCGAGAGGGACGCGCCGCGGGGCAGCCGGACCGTCTGGCCGTTGCCGCGCGGAATCGACACGCCGCCGATGGCGGGGGCGCGCATGTTGTCGAACTCGGCCTTGCGCTGCTTCCGCGACTTGCGGCCGCGCGTGGGCCGGCCGCCGGGACGGCCGAAGGCGCCCTGCGTACCGCCGCGGCCGCGACCGCCGGGTCCACCCGGACGGCCGGCGAAGCCGCCGCCGGGACGCGGACCGCCGCCGCCACCGCCGCCACCGGGACGCGGGCCGCCGAAGCCGCCGCCACCGCCGCCACCGGGACGACCGCCACCGCGGCCACCTCCGCCGGGACGACCGGGCGTGCCGGTACGGCCGCCACCGCCACCGCCGCTACCGCGGCCGGGGCCGACGGCGGGACGGGACGGCATGTTCGCCGGGCTGGGACGGGGACCGCCGGGACGCGGGCCCATGTTGGCCGGGCTGGGCCGCGGGCCGCCGGGACCGCTGGAGCCGCCGGGCCGGGAGCCCTGCGGACGGGGACCGCCCGCACCGGGACCCGGACGCGGACCCTGCGGACGCGGGCCGCCGGAACGCTCACCACGGTCGCCGCGCTCGCCGCGCGCACCCTGGTCGCCGCCGCGCTCGCCGCGCTGCGGGCCGGGACGCGGACCGGGCTTGGCCGCGCCCATGCCGGTCGCGGTGGACGCGAACGGGTTGTTGCCGGGACGCGGGCCGCCGGGACGCGGACCGGGCTTCGGCGCCGGACGGCCGCCCTCCGGGCGGCCTCCCTGCGGCCGCGAGCCGGACCGCTCGCCCTGGCCGCCCTGGCCGCCGGACCCACCGGGGCCCGGACGCGGGCCGGGCTTGGGAGCGGACGGGCCGGGCTTCGGCGCCGGACGGGCCGGCGTCGGGCGGGAACCGGCCGACGGGCCCGGCTTCGGCGCGGGCGCCGACGGGGCTTCCGTGGCCTCCGGAGCCGGTGCGGGCCGCTCGGCCTGCTTCTCCGCCTGCGGACGCGGCGGGCCGGGCTTCGGCGCCGCCTGCGTGGATCCCTGGGCGCTCTGCGCGCTCTGGTTGCCGGCGGACTGCTTGCGGGAACCGCCGGACTTCTTCTTGTCGTCGTTCTGCTTGTTCAGCTCTTGCTGGAGTCGTCGAACGACCGGCGCCTCGATGGTCGAGGAAGCCGACCGCACGAACTCGCCCATGTCCTGGAGCTTGGCCATGACGACCTTGCTCTCGACACCCATTTCCTTGGCGAGCTCATAAACCCGGACCTTCGCCACTGCTCTCCTCTACTCGGTCCGGGGTGCGGGCGTCCCTCGGACCGTCGCTACCTGCTGCTCATCGCCGCGTACTCATCGGGCGCTCATCGCAATCTGATCCCGCTTTCCGACTCTCGTCGTCGTTGCTGGCCTGCACTTCTCCTGGTCCGCCGCCTTCCGCGCGGGTACGCACGTACTCGTCGAGCATGGAGACATCGAGCGGCCCCGGCAGGCGGAACGCCCGCGGGAACGCCCGACGTCGCTCGGCGAGTGCGAGGCACCCCGGATCGAGGTGCAACGACGCACCCCGGCCCGGCATCCGGCCCCGGGGATCGGGGACGATGACGCCCTCGACCACCACCAGACGAAGCAGGTCGGACTTGGCCGCGCGCGTCCGGCAGCCCACACACGTCCGCGTCGGGGTCGCGGTTCGGGCGCGGCCATTCCTGTCCAAGTCTACCGCGCCGACGCGTCCGCGGAACCCGTGGGATGATCAGCGGGGTCCGGAGGGACCTCACTGACACCGGTGGCATCCGCCGACACGCCGGCATGATCATCGCCTTCGGCCCCCGCGTCGGTGTCCGGACGGATGTCGATCCGCCATCCGGTGAGCCGCGCGGCGAGCCGGGCGTTCTGCCCTTCCTTGCCGATGGCCAGCGACAACTGGTAGTCCGGCACGATCACCCGGGCCACCCGGCCGGCCAGGTCGAGCACCTCCACGGAGTTCACCCGCGCCGGCGACAGCGCCTTGGCGACGAACTCGGCGGGGTCCTCCGACCAGTCGACGATGTCGATCTTCTCACCGTGCAACTCGGTCATCACGTTACGGACACGGCCGCCGACGGGCCCGATGCACGCGCCCTTGGCGTTCACGCCGGAGCGGTGCGACCGTACGGCGATCTTGGTGCGGTGGCCGGCCTCGCGGGCGATCGCGGCGATCTCCACGCTGCCGTCCGCGATCTCCGGCACCTCCATCTCGAAGAGCTTCTTCACGAGGTTCGGGTGCGTACGGGACAGCGTCACCGACGGGCCGCGGTGGCCCTTGCGGACGTGCAGCACGTAGCACCGCAGCCGTTCGCCGTGGACGTACCGCTCGCCGGGCACCTGCTCCTGCGGGGGCAGCACCGCCTCGATGCGCCCCAGGTCGACCAGGACGTTGCGGGGGTCCTTGCCCTGCTGGATGACGCCCGCCACCACGTCGCCCTCGCGGCCGCTGTACTCGCCGAAGGTCAGCTCGTCCTCGGCGTTGCGCAGCTGCTGGAGGATCACCTGCTTCGCCGTGGTCGCCGCGATCCGTCCGAACGCCGACGGCGTGTCGTCGTATTCCCGTTCGACGTTGCCCTCGTCGTCGGTCTCCGACGCCCACACCGTCACGTGGCCGCTGCCGCGGTCCAGCTCGACGCGGGCGACCGGCTGCGCACCCTCCGTCCGGTGGTACGCGATCAGGAGCGCGTCCTCGATGGCCTTGATGACCAGCTCCATCGAGATGTCTTTTTCGCTCTCGAGGCTGCGCAAGATGTTCAGATCGATGTCCACAGCCTGACCCCCCTACGCCCCGTCACTTTCGTCGTCTGCACGACGGAACTCCACTTGGACCTTGCCCTTGCCGAGGCTGGCGAACTCCAGGCGGCGCTCGTCACCGTCGACGTCGAGGACGACGGAGTCGTCGGCGGCCCGGACCACGCGACCGGTGAGCTCTCCCCCGTCGCCGGTCGGCACGGTCACCAGGCGCCCGGCCGCGCGCCGCCAGTGCCGCGGCTGGGTCAGCGGCCGGTCCACGCCCGGTGAGGTGACCTCGAGAACGTAGGCGTCCGAGCCCATGGCCTCGGAGGAGTCGAGCGCCGAGGAGACCCCCTGGCTGACCTCCGCGACATCGTCGAGGCTCACACCGCCGTCGCGGTCCACGACGACGCGCAACAGGCGCCGCCGCCCGGCCGGCACGATCTCCAGATCCTCGAGATCGAGCCCGGCGTCGGCGACCACCGGGGTGAGCAGATCGACGAGGCGGTCGCGCCTCGCGTCGGCGGTCATGGCGATCGACCTCCTCCCTTGGTTCCCGCAATTTTCACGCATGTCGATGCGGTGGACGGCACTCGTCCGCCCACCGGCGGAACAAGCCTATCCACAGCGCGTGCCATCGGCGGTCCATCGACGCGACCGGCCGGTAATGAGAGGCAGAAATGCCCCGCTGTGAAGGCGGACCGCGTACGCGGCACGGGTCACCCGTGGGATGCTGGTGCGCGGCGCGATGGCACGCGCAATCCTCATGTCGCGGGTTCGGGTGGACGCGGGAGGTCGGAGTTTTGGGCGGTCAGGACCTGACGCGCCGGTCGCTCCTCGGGGGCACGGTCCTGGGGGGAACACTGCTGCTCGCGGTGGGCTGCGCCGACCCCGACGGGGCCGCCGAACCGCCGGACGCGGAGCTGGCCACGCTGCGCACCGCCATCGCCACCGAGGCGTCGCTGATCGCGCTGTACGACGCGGCGCGCACGGCCGAGCCCGGGCTGGCCCGGCGGCTGCGGCCGCCGCTGCACCACCACCAGAGCCACCTGGCCCGGCTGAACAGCCGCATCGCGGAGGCGTCGCCGTCACCGTCGCCCAGCAAGACTCCGGCGAAGCCGCAGCTGCCGAACGGGCCGCACGCGGTGCTGCGCGCGCTGCGCCAGGCCGAGCGCGCGGCGTCGGAGGAGCGCACCCGGCAGCTCGCGCGGGTGTCGCCGTCACTGGCGCAGCTGCTCGCCTCCATCGCGGCCTGCGAGTACGCCCACCTCGGCTCCCTGTCCGACTAGGAGGGCACGAGTGTCGAACACCATCACCCCGGCGAAGGCGCTGCAGGCGGCGCTGGCCGCCGAGCATGCCGCGGTCTACGGGTACGGCGTCGTCGGCGCGCGCGGCGGCGACCGGTACGCGCACGCGGCCGACCACGACTGGAAGGTGCACCGGGCGCACCGCGACCAGCTCATCGCGCTGATCCGGCAGCGCCGGCTGAACCCGGTCGGGGCGAAGGCCGCGTACGCGCTGCCGTTCGACGTGACCGGCCCGAAGACCGCCGCCCGGCTGGCCGCGCACATCGAGGACGGCGTGGCGGCGGCGTACCTCCAGCTCGTCGGCGTACCGGAGGCGAGCCTGCGCGCGCTGGGCGCCAGGCTGCTCCGGGACGCGACGGTACGCGGGGCGCGGTGGGGCGGGTCCACCGCGGCGTTCCCCGGGATGGACAGCGGCGGGAGCTAGGCGGGCTCAGACGAGCGCGGCCACCCGGTCCACGATCTCGCCGAGCGGTACGTCCTCGCGCTCGCCGGTCTCCCGGTTACGGAGTTCCACCACGCCGGAGTCCAGGCCGCGGCCGACCACCACGATGGTCGGGACGCCCAGGAGCTCCGCGTCGTTGAACTTCACGCCGGGCGAGACGCCCGTACGGTCGTCGACCAGCACGCGCAGGCCGCGGGCCTCCAGCTCGTCGGACAGCCGGAGCGCCTCGGGGATCTGGTCGCCCTTGCCGGTGCCGACCACGTGGACGTCGGCCGGGGCGATCTCGCGCGGCCAGACCAGGCCCTTGTCGTCGTGCCGCTGCTCGGCGATGACCGCGACGGCGCGGGACACGCCGACGCCGTAGGAGCCCATGGTGATGCGGATGGGCTTGGCGTCCGGGCCGAGCGCGTCCAGCTCGACGACGTCGGAGTACTTGCGGCCGAGCTGGAAGACGTGGCCGAGCTCGATGCCGCGGGCCAGCTCCAGGGTGCCGCCGCAGCGCGCGCAGCGGTCGCCCTCGCGGACCTCCACGGCGCCGATCTCGCCGTCGGGCTCGAAGTCGCGGCCGCGGACGACGTACGCGGCGTGCTTGCCCTGCTCGTTGGCGCCGGTCACCCACGCGCTGCCGGGCACCACCAGCGGGTCGACGAGGTACCGCACGCCGAGGTCGCGCAGCACCTGCGGCCCGATGTACCCCTTGATCAGCCCGGGCACCTTCGCCAGGTCCTCCGGCTCGGCCTGCTCCACCTCGACCGGGTCGAGCTGGCCGCCGAGCCGCTTGAGGTCGACCTCGCGGTCGCCGGGCACGCCGATGACCACCAGCTCCCACGGGTCGCCGGGCAGCCGGGTCTTCAGCACGACGTTCTTCAGCGTGCCGGAGGCGTCGATGTCGTACCCGAGGCCGCGTACGCATGCGACCAGCGTGTCGATCGTCGGCGTGTCCGGCGTGTCGAGCACCTGGGTGGCGGGGTGGCCGGAGGGGTCGGCCTTGTCCGGCGTGGCCAGCTCGACGGCCTCGGTGTTCGCCGCGTAGTCGCAGTTCGTGCACTGCACGAAGGTGTCCTCGCCGGACGGCGCGAGCGCCAGGAACTCCTCCGACGCGGAGCCGCCCATCGCGCCGGACGTGGCGAAGACGATCTTGTAGTCGACGCCGAGGCGGTCGAACAGCCGGACGTACGCCGCGCGGTGCAGGTCGTAGGAGCGCTGCAGGCCCTCGTCGTCGAGGTCGAAGGAGTAGGAGTCCTTCATGATGAACTCGCGGCCGCGCAGGATGCCGGCGCGGGGCCGCGCCTCGTCCCGGTACTTGGTCTGGATCTGGTACAGCATGACCGGGAAGTCCTTGTACGAGGAGTACTCGCTCTTCACCAGGCCGGCGAACATCTCCTCGTGCGTGGGGCCGAGCAGGTAGTCGGCCTCCTTGCGGTCCTTCAGCCGGAACAGGTTGTCGCCGTACTCCGTCCAGCGGCCGCTCTGCTCGTACGGCTCGCGCGGCAGCAGCGCGGGGAACAGCACCTCCTGGGTGCCGATCCGGTTCATCTCCTCGCGCACGACGCGGGTGACGTTGTCCAGCACGAGCTTGCCGAGCGGCAGCCAGGAGTACAGGCCGGGTGCCGCGCGGCGGACGTACCCGGCGCGGACCAGCAGCTTGTGGCTCGGCACCTCCGCGTCCGCCGGGTCCTCACGCAGGGTGCGCAGGAACAGGGTCGACATCCGCAGTTGCACGGCCACTCCTTGGTACGGGCGGGATTTCAAGGCCTACAGGCTACCGACTTTTCGCGTGCCGTCGCAGGTCGTTAACCGCGTGGCGGACCGTGCCTGGCCCTGGCGGGCGGACCGCTGTACGCTACCAAGCGAGCGCTTGGTTTAGCGGAGGTGAGATGACCCATCCACGGATCAGCCTTGGCTACGAGCTCGAGGTCCGCGGACGTACCCGGGAGATCGAGAAGCGGGCGTTCGACAACGTGCTCGCCCAGGTTGAGCTGGCCGACCAGCTCGGGTACGACACGGCCTGGTTCGTCGAGCACCACTTCACCCGCGGCTTCTCGCACTCCTCCGCGCCGGACCTCACGCTGGCCGCGCTGTCGCGGCGCACCGAGCGGATCCGGCTCGGCCTCGGCGTCGTGCTGCTGCCGTTCCAGCATCCCGTACGGGTGGCCGAGCGGGTCGGGACGCTCGACGTGCTGTCCGGCGGCCGGGTGGAGTTCGGCACCGGGCGGGGCGCGTCGCCGCTGGAGTACCAGGCGTTCGGGCGGCCGTTCGAGCAGTCGCGGCGGATCTGGGAGGACACCGTCGACGCGGTGCTGAGGATCTGGGCGGCGGACGGGGAGCCGGTCGCCGCGGACGGGCCGTACTTCACCATCCCGGACGTGGCCGTGTACCCGCGGCCGCAGCAGCGCCCGCACCCGCCCGTGTGGGTGGCGTCCACCAGCCTCGACGGGTACCTGGCGGCGGCCAGGCGCGGCTACCACCTGATGGGCATGACGATGCTGAAGGGCCTGGACGACGTCGCCGAGGACATCGCGGCGTACCGGGCGCAGCTCGCCGAGAGCGGGTTCGACCCGGACACGCGGCGGGTGGCGCTGATGGTGCCCTGGTACGTCGCGCCCACCCGCGACGAGGCGTTCGCGACGGCCGCCGACGCGATCCTGTGGTACATCCGCCGCCAGGTGAACCTGGTGACCCCGCCGGACTACTACGACGCCCGGCACGCCACCCACCGGGTGCTCGGCCAGCTCGCCGCCGGGCAGCCGCCGGAGACCGCGCTTGACACGCTGCGCGAGCACCACATGGTCGTGCTGGACGACGTGGCGGGCTCGCGGGAGGCGGTCCGGCGGATCACCGAGGCGGGCGTGACGGACCTGATCCTGCAGCTGCAGGTCGGCGGGCTCGCGCACGAGCACGTCGTCAGTTCGATGAAGCTGTTCGCCCGCGAGGTGGTGCCCCTTGGCTGAGTGGCTGACCCGTTCGGACCTGAGCGACGGGCGCGCGGCGCGCGGCCTGCTGGTGCTGGCGCCGGACGCCGCCACGGTGGTCGGGCTGGGACCGGACGAACGGGCGTCGTGCGTACGGCTGGGCGCCCGCACGCTGGCCGCGGCCGGGATCACCGCCGAGGACCGGGTGGCGGTCGCGCTGAGCAGCGACGGCGAGCCGACCGGGGTGATGCTCGCGCGGGCGGCCGCCGACGTGGCCGCGGCCGCGGTGTCCTGCGGGCCGCGCGGCCGGATGCGGCTGCACCACGCGCTGACCCGGGTCGGCGCCACCGTCCTGGTCGCCACGCCCACCGGCGCCGCGGACCTGCTCGCCCGGCTGCACCTGGAGTTCCTCGCCGACCCGCTGGACCTGGGCCTGCGCATGATCGTGCTCACCGGGGAGATCCCGTCGCCGGGCACGCACGCGCACCTGGCCGCCGAGTTCGGCGCGCGGGTCGCCGAGGTGTACACCGACCCGGTGTTCGGCGTGCCGCTGGCCTGCGACGAGGGCCCGGTCGGCGAGGACCTGCTGGGGCTGGCGGCGCTGGACGCGGACACGCTGCTGTCCGCGCCGTACGAGGCGGGCCTGGCCGAGTACGTGCTCACGCCCGGCTGGCACGCGGCGCTGCGCGGCGCGGTGGTCCGTACGGGGCAGGTCGTCCGGCTCGCGGGCGGCGAGAAGGCACCGCCGCCGCCCGTGCACACGGTCGGCGACCACGTCCTGGTACGCGGCCGCTGGCTGCCGCTCCCCCGGATCGAGCGGGCGCTGGCCCGGATCGACGGCGTCACGCACTGGGAGCTGCGGCTGTCCCGCGACGGCACGCTGGACGCCGCGGTGCTGCGGGTGACGTTCGGGCGGGAGACGCTGATCGCCAACCCGATGTGGCGGTCCCGGATCGTGCAGGCGCTGACGGAGATCACCCCGGTGCACATCGACGTGGAGATCGCCCCGGAGGCGGACGAGGAGCCGCGGCCCGGGACGGTGACGGACCTCCGCGGCCACCACCTGGGACGGGACCGGGCCGGCGCGCGCTGAGCGGAGGGCGGCATGGAGATCGTCGACACCGTACGGGCCTGGGGCACGATTCCCGGGATGGTCCGCGCCCGGGTCCGGGAGGATCCCGGCGCCGTCGTGGTGGCGGACGGGGACACCACGCTGACCATGGCCGACGTCGCCGCGCAGGCCCGGGACGTGGCGCGGGGGCTGCTGGCGCTCGGCGTCGGGGCGGGCGACCGGGTCGGCGTGCTGGCGCCCAACGGCTGGCAGTGGGTGGTCGTGGCGTGCGGCGTGTGGGACGCGGGGGCGGTCATCGTGCCGCTGTCAACGCGGTTCCGCGGGGCCGAGCTGACCGGGGCGTTACGGACCACGGGCGTGTCCGTGCTGCTGACCTGCGCGCACTTCCGGGACACCTCGTACGTGGCGATGCTCGACGGCGCGGACCTGCCGGAGCTGCGGGACGTCGTGGTGCTGGACGACGGGAAGGGGTACCCGGAGCTGCTGCGGCGCGGGCGGCATGTTCCGGAGGCGGACGCGGAGGCGCGGGCCGCCGCCGTACGGCCGGACGACCTGTGCGAGCTGCTGGCCACGTCCGGGACGACCGGGGCGCCGAAGGCCGTGATGCTGGACCACCGTCAGATCCTGCGCGGCTACCTGGAGTGGAGCGCGATCGTCACGCTGCGGGCCGGCGACCGGTACCCGGTGGTCAGCCCGTTCTCGCACGGCTTCGGGATCAACGCGGGCCTGCTGGCGTGCCTGATGCGCGGCGCCACCATCGTGCCGGTCGCGGTGTTCGACCCGGACCTGCTGATGGACCGCTTCGAGCGGCTCGGCGTCACCGTCATGGCCGGTCCCCCGGCGCTGTTCCACCGGCTGCTCGGCGTACGGCCGGACGCCGCCGCGCTGCGGGTGGCCATCTGCGGCGCCGCGGCCGTGCCGCCGGACCTGGTCCGCGCCCTGCTGCGCGCCGGGGTGGACCGCATGATCAACGCGTACGGGCTGATCGAGGGCACGGTCGTGTCGATGACCCGCGCGGACGACCCGGTGGAGGTGATCGCGGGCACCGCCGGGCGGGCGATCCCCGGCGTCGAGATCTTCATCGCCGACGACGACGGCAAGCCGCTGCCGGCCGGCACGCGCGGTGAGGTCCTCGTACGCGGGCACGGCGTGATGCGCGGGTACTGGCGGGACCCGGAGCGTACGGCCGAGGCGGTGGACGAGGACGGCCGGCTGCGCACCGGCGACATCGGCGAGCTGGACGAGCGCGGGAACCTGACGATCGTGGACCGCAAGAAGGACGTGATCATCGTCGGCGGCTTCAGCGTCTACCCGGCGGAGGTCGAGGCGCTGCTGCTCGGCCACCCGGCGATCGCCCAGGCCGCCGTCGTGGCCGCGCCGGACGCGCGGCTCGGCGAGGTCGGCCGGGCCTACGTGGTGGCCAGGCCCGGCGCGGAACCCGACCCGGACGAGCTCACCGCCTGGGCGAAGGCGAACATGTCCGGTTTCAAGGTCCCGCGCCGGTTCGTCGTCGTGGACGCGCTCCCGGTGACCGCCAACGGCAAGATCGACAAGGTGACGCTGCGCGGGCTCGGCTAGGCCGGGTACGGGACCGCCTCGCGGGCCGCGCTCAGCGCGCCGGCCCACCAGGCGAGCTGGTCCAGCATCGTCTTGGCGTACCCGGGCGCCGCCGGGTCCAGCGGCCGCCCGTCCGCCCAGTTGGTGAAGTAGTTCGGGAAGGACAGGCCCTCGCGGATGGTCACCGCGTGCAGTTCGGTGAGGACGTTCTCCAGGTGGAGGGCCGCGTGCCGGCCGCCGGCCGCGCCGCCGTAGCTGACGAAGGCCACGGGCTTGGCCGTCCACTGCGTGAAGTGCCAGTCGATCGCGGCCTTCAGCGCGGCCGGGTAGCTGTGGTTGTACTCGGGCGTGACCAGGATGAAGGCGTCCGCGCCGGCCAGGCCCGCGGTCAGCGGCGCCATCTCCGCGGGGCGCGGGTAGGCGTCCCCGGCGTACTTCGGCGACTCCGCGGGCAACGACAGCGGGACCTCCACGTCGGCGAGGTCGACGACCTTGACGTCGAACCCGCCGTGCGCGCGCGCCTGCCCGGCGACCCAGGAGGCGACGACCGGCCCGAACCGGCCGTCGCGGACGCTTCCGATCACGATGACCAATGTCTGCTTCTCGCTCATGGGCTCCACGGTCCGCCGGCGCGGCGGCGCGGACCAGACCGGGCTCAGGCTGGCCCCCGCAGGGCCATGCTGCGGCCTTCAGGGCGTACCGCCTCGGACATAGACTCCGGCCCATGGGCACGCCTTTGGGGGACTTCGTCCGGGCCAAGCGGGACAGCATCCAGCCCGAGTCGCTCGGGCTTCCGGAGCACGGCCGCCGCCGCTCCCCCGGGCTGCGCCGCTCCGACCTGGCCGCGCGCGCCGGGATCAGCGTCGAGTACCTCACCCGCATCGAGCAGGGCCGGGACCGCAACCCGTCTCCGGCCGTGGTCACCGCGCTCGCCGACGGGCTGAGCCTGGACGCCGCCGAACGCGACCACCTGCGCTACCTCGCCAAGATCACCGGTGGTGCCTGCGTCTCGCACACGCGGCCCGAGCCGCCCGGCCGCGAGGTCCGCCCCGCCGTGCGGGAGATCGTCCGGCTCCTCGAGCCAGGGCCCGCGTTCGTCACCAACCGGCTGGGCGACGTGCTCGCGTACACCAGCGGGTTCGAGCTGGTGATGCGCGCGAGCGGGCTGCTGGAGAGCGAGGCGCCGAACCTGACGCGGTACGTGTTCACCGACCCGCGGGCCCGCGCGTTCTTCCCCGACTGGGACCAGGTGGCCGACGAGCAGGCGTTCGACCTGTGGCTCGGGCCGTCCGTGGAGGCCTCGGAGTGGTTCAAGGCCGACCTCGCGCCGGCCGCCGGGCAGGAGTTCACCCGGCGACTGCACCGCCACCTGCCGCCGCCCCAGGTGCCGCTCCGGATCGACCACCCCGAGGCGCGCGAGCTGCGGTGGCGGCGCGAACGGCTGGAGCTGCCGCGCACCGACGCGCAGGACCTGGTCGTCCTCCTGCCCGCCGACGACGCGACGGCGCGGGCCGTGGAACGCCTGCGCGGCCAGGGCGGCGGCACGCTCCGCGCCATCGGCTGACCCGCTCCGTACGCTCAGTCGGCGGACCGCACCCAGCCGGTGCCGCCGAACCGGTCCGGGGTGCGCTCGCCGTCGAACACCAGGCGGCCGGAGGCGTCCCAGGCGCGGACGCCGTCCACGTACACGCCGCGGCCCTCGTTCAGCGGGTCGGTGGTGTAGCGCCAGCGGACCTGTTTCGTCCCCGGGGGCAGCGTCGCGGTCGCCCGGGCCCAGCGGCGGCCGGAGAAGCCGGAGAACGTGCCGGGCACGGTCCAGGCGTACGGGCCGGCGCGCAGGGACAGCGGTACCGGGGTCCACGTGGTGCCGTCCGGGGACGCTTCGAACGCGCCGACGTCGGTGGACTCGGTGTCGTACCAGAGGTCGAACGCCACGCGGGCCCCGGCGATCGGCGCGGTGAGCGTCGCCGTGGAGCCGTCCACCGTCTGGGAGAACCACGCGTCGCGCCCCTCCGCGGGCCGTACCGGGACCGCGCGGGCCACGTCGCGGGCGGCCACCCGGCGGGCCGGGTTGATGCTCCCCCAGTCGCGGCTCGGGTGCACCCGGTTGGTCAGCAGGATCACGAACGCGTGGCTCAGCGGGTCGATGACGATGCTGGTCCCGGTGTAGCCGGTGTGCCCGATGGTCACCGGTGAGGACAGGCCGTCCATGTACCAGGGCTGGTCGATCTCGAAGCCCAGGCCGTGGCCGTCGCCGGGGAACGCGGTGTTGAAGTCGGTGAACAGCAGCCGTACGGAGGACTCCCGCAGGATCCGCGTGGCGCCGTACCGGCCGCCGTCGAGGATGGCCTGGGCCAGCACGGCCACGTCGTGCGCGGTGGAGAACACGCCCGCGTGCCCGGCCACGCCGCCCAGCGCGTACGCGTTCTCGTCGTGCACCTGCCCCCACACCAGGCCGCGGTTCAGCTGCGCCGGCGGCACGTGCTCGTACTCGGTGGCGGCGATCCGCGGGCGCAGCGAGGCCGGCGGGTCGTACATGGTGTCGGTCATCCGCAGCGGCTTGGTGATGCCGTCGCGCACGAGCTGGTCGAGCGGCCGCCCGGTGACCTTCTCCAGCACGAACTGCAGGGTGATCAGGTTCAGGTCGGAGTAGACGTACGCGGTGCCCGGCGTGGACTGCGGGGTCTCGTCGTACAGCGCCTGCTCCTGCGCGGCGCGGCCGTCGTACGTGTAGAACGGCAGGTCGGGCTCCAGGCCGCTGGTGTGCGTGAGCAGCATCCGGATGGTGATGGCGCCCTTGCCGTTGCGGGCGAAGTCCGGCAGGTACGTGGCGACCGGCGCGTCCAGCCGGATGGTGCCGCGCTCGACCTGCTGCACGGCGGCGAGGGTGGTGAACAGCTTCGACATGGACGCCAGGTCGAAGATCGTGTCCTTGCGCATCGGGATCCACTGGTCCCGGGGCAGCTCGGTGGGCGCGTCGTCGGAGTAGCGGAGCGCGTAGCCGGTGGCCTCGTGCGCGGCGACCACGCCGTCGCGAGCGGCCAGGACGACGGCGCCGGGGTACAGCGGGTGGGTGGGCGAGGGCCTGGTGTACGCGGCGATGTCCGGGCCGAGCTTGGCCAGCGGGCCGGGCAGCAGGCCGGCGTCGCGCGCGGAGCCGTCCCGCAGCGTACGGCCGGGGGTGAAGCGCACGTCGCCCGCCCCGGCCGTGGGCGGGCCCGCGGTCACCGCCGCGGCGGGGAGCACGTAGGCCGCACCCGGAATGCACATGGTGACCAGCATGACCAGCACGAGCACGAGACGGCGCATCGGGGCCTCCTCCGTGGGATCACCGGTACATCAGGTACGTGGCGCGTTTCGCCTGGAAGGCGCGCAGCCCGGCCTGCCAGCCCGCGACCACCCGGCCGGTGTCGTACCCGGCGTCGATGGCGGTGCGGACCTGGTCCGACCCGGTCAGCGTGTCGATCCAGTACGGCGGCTTGGACTCCCGCCAGGCGAAGTCCTTCGGGTACATCCGGCGGGCCGTGACGATCGCGGCGACGCCGGTGCGCACCGCGTCGAAGCGGGCCCGGTCGGTGACCGTGACCTGCACGCCCGCGCAGTTCTGCCCCTGCCACTTGGAGAACGTCGGCGCGAAGTAGGCCTCGCGGAAGCGCACGCCGGGCAGGCCGAGGCCGTTCAGCGCGTCGGTCCAGTGCCAGTCCGCGTACGGCGCGCCGACGGTCTCGAACGGCCGGGTGGTGCCGCGGCCCTCGGACAGGTTGACCGCCTCGAACAGGCCGAGCCCCGGGTAGACGACCGCGGTGTCGACGGTGGGCATGTTCGGCGACGGCGGCACCCAGGGCAGCCCGGTGTCCTCGTACCGCATGCCGCGCCGCCAGCCCGTCATGGCGATGACCCGCGGCCGGACCGTACGGCCGAGGAACTCGGCGTCGAACAGCCTGGCCAGCTCCCCGACCGTCATGCCGTGCTGCTGGGCGATGGGCGCCCTGCCGACGCCGGAGGCGTACGCCGGGTCCAGCACCGGGCCGGTCGCCGCGGCGCCGCCGAGCGGGTTGGGGCGGTCGAGGACGACGAACTCGACCTTGGCCTTGGCGGCGGCGCGCATGCAGTCGTACATCGTCCAGATGTAGGTGTAGAAGCGCGCGCCGGCGTCCTGGATGTCGAAGACGACGGTCTCCAGGCGGGCCTTGGTGAAGAAGCCGGCGATGTCGTCGACGGACTTGCCGTAGGTGTCGTAGACGGGCAGGCCGGTACGCGGGTCCTTGGTGTCGCCCTCGGAGCCGCCGGCCTGCGCGGAGCCGCGGAAGCCGTGCTCGGGGCCGAAGACCGCGACGAGGTCCACGCCGGGCGCGTCGTGCAGGACGTCGGCGATGTGCGTGAGGTCGCGGGTGACGCCGGTGGGGTTGGAGACCAGGCCGGTGCGGCGGCCGCGGATCTGCGCGTAACCGCCGTCGCGGAGCACCTCGAAGCCGGTACGGACGCCCTTTCCCGCGCGGGCCGAGGCCGGTGCGCCGCCCGCGCACGCCGCCGAGGCGGCCCCGGCCAGGCCGACGGCGCCGCGCAGTACCGCTCGCCGAGTCGTCACGGACTCGCACGCTAGAGAGGTCTAGACCGGGCGTCAATGACCCCGGCCCGGACACACGAATGCCGTACGGGCAGCGGGTCCCGTACGGCAGTGCGTGTCGTGCGAGGTCAGCGCTCCTTGATGTCGGTCACGTGACGCTCGGTCGGCCCGGTGTAGACCTGGCGCGGGCGGCCGATCTTGGTGGCCGGGTCCTTGATCATCTCGCGCCAGTGCGCGACCCAGCCGGGCAGCCGGCCGAGGGCGAACAGGACCGTGAACATCTCGGTCGGGAAGCCCATCGCCTTGTAGAGGATGCCCGTGTAGAAGTCCACGTTCGGGTACAGGTTGCGCTCGATGAAGTAGTCGTCGGCGAGCGCCCGCTCCTCCAGCTTCATGGCGATGTCCAGCAGCGGGTCGGGCTTGCCGAGCCGCTCCAAGACGTCGGCCGTCGCCTTCTTCACGATGGCCGCGCGCGGGTCGTAGCTCTTGTACACGCGGTGGCCGAAGCCCATCAGGCGGACGCCGGGCTCCTTGTTCTTGACCCGCTCGACGAACGTCGAGACGTCGTCGCCGCTCGCGTGGATCTCGCTCAGCATCTCGATGACCTGCTGGTTCGCCCCGCCGTGCAGCGGGCCGAACAGGGCGTTCACGCCTGCGGAGATCGACGCGAACATGTTCGCGTGCGCCGACCCGACCAGCCGTACGGTCGAGGTCGAGCAGTTCTGCTCGTGGTCGGCGTGCAGGATGAACAGCATGTTCAGCACCCGGGAGATGACCGGGTCCACCTGGTACGGCTCGGCCGGCACGCCGAACGTCATCCGCAGGAAGTTGTCGACGTACCCGAGGGAGTTGTCCGGGTACAGGAACGGCTGGCCCACCGCGCGTTTGTGCGCGTACGCCGCGATCGTGGGGAGTTTGGCGAGCAGCCGCACGGTGGACTGCTCGACCTGCTCGTCGTCGAACGGGTCGAGGGCGTCCTGGTAGAACGTGGACAGCGCGCTGACCGCCGCGGACAGCACCGGCATCGGGTGCGCGTCACGCGGGAAGCCGGAGAACAGCGCCGTCAGGTCCTCGTGCAGCAGCGTGTGCTGCTGGATCCGGGCGGTGAAGTCGTCGAGCTGGCTCTGCGTCGGCAGCTCGCCGTAGATGAGCAGGTACGACGTCTCCAGGAACGTCGTCTTCTCGGCCAGCTCCGCGATGGGGTACCCCCGGTAGCGGAGGATGCCCGCACCGCCGTCGATGAACGTGATCGCGGACGAGGTTGACGCGGTGTTCACGAACCCCGGGTCGTACGCGACACGACCGGTGGTGGCCAGTAGCCGTCCGGTGTCCAGTCCATGCGGTGCCTCGGTACCGTCCACGGTTTCGAACGTCACGGTCCCCTGTGGGTATGTGAGTTCGTAGTCAGCCACATCGGCCTCCGCGCATCGAAGCTATGGGCCCTGCCGCCGGGATCTCCGCGCGGGTCCTCGGGCCACTTGTCACGTATTCGACATTAGCCACCTTCATTTTCCATTGATCAGGCAGCCCCATGTCTGTTACGTCACGCCGCGCGATCCGTTACGGTTTCACGTCGCCGTTCCGCCGCCTGTTGCTCGCCCTTCGGCATGAGGAACAGCACGCCCACGGCCAGCACGAACCCGAGGACGCGCAGGGCGAGCGGCCACGGATCGGCGGGCAGCCGCTCGCCGAAGACGACCGAGCCGACGATGACCAGGTAGACGTTCCCGACACAGTTCGAGACCGGCGCCACCACCGACGCGCGGCTGCGCTGCATAGCCGTCTGGAACAGCCCGAGCCCCAGCACGCAGGTGGCGGCGAGCAGGTACGGGTACGGCGAGGTGAGCACGGCCGGGACGACGCCGCGCAGGTGGTACTGGGCCAGCAGCCCGGACATGCCCTTGGCCTGCATGCCGGCCACGCCGTACAGCAGGCCGGCGGCCGCGCCGTAGATGACGCCGACCGCCGCGCTGAACCGGGTGGCCACGTGCGCGGCCGCGGCGGCCGCCAGGCCGAGCAGCGCGGACCCGATGGTGACCGCCACGACCAGCGGCGTGGCGGCGAGCCGCCCGATGTCGCCGTCGCCGCCCACCGACGCGGAGATCGCCGCCAGCGAGGCGACCATGCACGCGATGGCCGCCCACTGGCCGCGGGTCGGCGTGTCGCCGAGGAACCGGCCGAACAGCAGGAGCAGCAGCGCCTGCGCGGTGAAGAACACCGGCTGCGCGACCGACAGCGGCGCGTACGCCAGCGCGATGATCTGCAGGCCCAGGCCGACCAGCGCGATCGCGAACCCGGCCACCCAGCCCGGGCTGGATGCCAGCACCCGCACCATGCGGGCGAACCGGCGCAGCCCGATGCGCGGCAGCCGCCGCAGGGCGCGCTGTTCCACGGTCAGCCCCACCGCGTACGTGAGCGCGGCGGCGAGCGCGAGCAGCAGGCCGATCATGGTTTCCTCGCGGCGCACATGAGGATGGCGGCCAGGGAAGGCACGTGCCGGAACACGCGGTCCACGGGCCGCAGCGGGCGCGGCGTGTCGTGGTAGCAGGCGCCGGTGACGCGGACGTCGCGGAAGCCGTTGGCCTCCAGGAACTGCACCAGCGCGCGGCGGGTGAACAGGTGCAGGTGCCCGGCGACGACGCTGCCCGGGCGGCCGAACACCCGGCGCAGGCTGACCTCGGAGAACACCGGCTGGATGCCGAGGAGCAGCGCGGCCCGGTTGAACCAGGCGGCCAGGTTGGGGGTGGACAGCAGCAGGTGGCCGCCGGGCTTCAGCACCCGGCGCAGCTCGGCGACGGCGCCGTCGGTGTCCACCAGGTGCTCGATGACCTCGTTCAGCACGACGACGTCGACGCTCGCGTCGGCCAGCGGCAGGCCGGGCGGCTCCAGCGTGCCGCGGAAGACGGTCAGGCCGCGCTTGCGGGCGCGCAGCAGCGGGCCGTGCGCCCAGTCGCCGCCCGCGACGCTGTGCCCGGCGTCCCGGGCGCGGGCCACGTCGGCGATCTGCTTGGTGGCCTCGCCGTCGCCGCAGCCGACGTCGACGATCCGCAGCGGGCCCTCGGCGTCGTCGAGCACGAGCGACAGCCAGCGCAGCATCTGCTGCACGCGGAACGGACCGGCGTCGGTGGGGACGTGCGGTAACTCATAGAAGTCCTGGAGGCGGCCGATCGGGAGATCGGCGCCGCCCGCCCCCGCCGCGATGGGGCCCGGACCGTCCTGCATGGCGGCCTCCGACCGTCGCCGCGAAGTTTCTGGCGAGTAACTTTTCCAGGAACACGTTCTCGTTTCAAGCGAAACCGGGCAACTCGCGCCGCCACTGCACGAGCGTGAGATCCCGGGCGGCGTCCACGAACTCGGCCCGTACCGGGTCGCCCGCGCGCAGCTCCTCCGGGCCACCGCCGGCCAGGTTCCCGTACATGAACAGGTCGTCCGCCTCGGCCAGCCGGACCAGCAGGACGGTGTACGGCACCTCGTCGGCGAACGACGGCGCGAACACCTGGTGGGTGACCACCCAGGAGTACACCCGGCCGCGGCCGCTCACCGGCACCCACCGCCAGGCGCGCGACCGGCACCGGTTGCACACCGTACGGGGCGGGAAGCGCAGCACGCCGCAGCCGTCGCAGGCCTGCACGGTCAGCTCGTGCCGGCGCACCGCCGCCCACCATTCGGTGGAGTCCCGGTCCGGTTCCGGCCGCGGCCGCTCGCTCAGCGCCATCAGCGGTCCGCCCGCAGGATCATCGCCGAGGTGGCGGCCAGCACGTACCCGGGCTGCGCGGTGGACAGCGCCACCTCCGCGCCGGGCACCTGCCGGTCCCCCGCCGTGCCGCGCAGCTGCGCGACGGCCTCGGCGACGTGGTTGATGCCGTGCACGTACCCCTCCGACAGGAATCCGCCGTGGGTGTTGACCGGCAGCGTGCCGGTCTGCGCGTACGGGCCGCCCTCGCCCTTCGCGCAGAAGCCGTAGTCCTCAAGCTGCACGATCACCGAGTACGTGAAGCAGTCGTACAGCTCGGCGACGTCGATGTCGCCGGGCCCGACGCCGGCGTCGGCGTACAGCCGCGGTGCCAGCCGGGCGGCCTCGGTGACGGTCAGGTCGCCGGTGCCGTCGGAGTAGAACGAGTCGCCGCCGCCCCAGGCCAGGCCGGAGATCAGCGCGGGCGGGCGGCGCAGGTCGCGGGCCCGCTCGGCGGAGGTGACCACCAGCGCGCAGGCGCCGTCGGTCTCCAGGCAGCAGTCGAGCAGCCGTAACGGCTCGGCCACCCAGCGGGACGCGAGGTAGTCGTCCAGCGAGATCGGGTCGCGCATCCGGGCGCGCGGGTTCTTCACCGCGTGCGCCCGCTGCCGTACGGCGACCGCGCCGAACTGCTCGTGCGTGGTGCCGTAGGCGTTCATGTGCGCGCGGGCGCACATGGCGAACTGCTGCGGCGGCGCGAAGTGCCCGTACGGGGCCTGGTACTGCGCGTCGGGGACCGGCGCCGGGGCGCGGCCGGTGCCGCCCATGCGGAACTCCGAGCGGGCGTTGATCGCGCGGTAGCAGACCACGACGTCGGCGATCCCCGCGGCCACCGCCAGCGCGGCCTGGCCGATCACCGCGTGCGAGACGCTGCCGCCGCCGAACTGGTCGAGGTACCAGCGCACCTCCGGGACGCCGAGCACCGGCGCCACCACCCACGGCGGCGTGGAGTCGCCCACGCGGTGGGTGGCGAGCCCGTCCACGTCGTCCACGGTGAGCCCGGCGTCGGCCAGCGCGTCCTCGATGGCGTCGGCCGCGAGCGTGAGCGTGCTGACCCCGGAGTCGACGGTGAAGGGCGTGTAGCCGACGCCGGCGATGGCGGCGCGGTCGCGCGGGAAGGCGGCCATGGCGGGCTCCGAGGTCGGACCGGTGGACGTTGACATCAACGTACGGCCGCTCGTACTGTCCAAGCAAGCGCTTGGCTAAGAGAAGGGACCGGCCATGCGGAACGTCGCCGCCCCTCGGGTGGCCGCCGACATCGACGGCACGCGCTTCCGCAACGTCCTCGGCCGGTTCGCCACCGGCGTCGTGGCCATCACCGGGATCGACCCGGGCACCGGCACGCCCACCGGCCTGACCGCCAACTCCTTCACGTCGGTCTCGCTCGACCCGCCGCTGGTCGCCTTCTGCGTGGCGCACACCAGCACGACGTGGCCCCGGCTGCGGCCGTCCCCCCGGCTGTGCGTGAACATCCTCGGCGAGGACCAGCGCGACGTCTGCGTCCAGCTCGCCACCAAGGGCGCCGACAAGTTCCGCGACCTGGCCTGGTCCGCCTCCCCCAACGGCACCCCGGTCCTGGACGGCGCGCTGGCCTGGATCGAGTGCGAGATCGACGCCGAGCACCCGGCCGGCGACCACGTCATCGTCGTCGCCCGCGTCCACCACCTGGACAAGAACCACGACGGCGGACCCCTGGTGTTCTTCCGGGGCGATTACGGCCGCTTCGGCGACTAGCGGCGTCCGCGGCGCGTCGCGCTGAGACGACCGCTATCCTGCGGCGGATCCCCTTGCTTCCGCCGCCCCGTACGTGGAGGTTCCTTGAGCACGCCTTCGGACTCCGAGACGCCCCCACCGGCACCGCGGTGGGACCGGCGGGTGGGCCTGCCGGCGTGGGTGATCATCGCGGCGGTCCTGGTCGCCGGGGCCGTGGGCACCAGCCTCGTCGTCGGGCTCCAGTACGCGCGCGGGGCGATCTATGAGTCGGAGGAGTGGCGCGCCGGCGGCTGCCTGCACCGGCTGTCCAGCTCCGCGCCGGACGACCCGGGGTCCTACATCGTCGCCGGGTGCAACACCGGCGGCGCGGACGTGCGGATCGTGCAGATGCTGCGCGGCTCCAGTACGCGGGCCGCGGACTGCCCGGCCAACACCGATGAGGTGGCGCGCAGCGGCGACGACCCGAACACGGCCGCGTGCGTACGGCGGCTCAAGGGCGACCACCCCGGGGACGCCGGAAAGGGCGGCGGCGTGGTCCGCGACGGCGACTGCTGGTCCGAGAGCGCGCCGGGCGAGGTCGCGTGCGCCGCCACCGGCTGGACGGCCCGGGTGGTGGGCCGCGCCGCGGTCAAGACCCAGTGCCCGGCCGGGCGGACGTTCGACGTCGGTCGGCTGCCCGATCCGTCCGCGCGGCCCGTCCTGTGCTTCGGGCGCGGCGGCCGGGTGCTCGGCACCGGCGACTGCGTGCGCGACCCGCACATGCCCGGTACGCGCGACGCCCGTACCCGCGTGCCGCGCGCCGTTCCGTGCGGCGGCCGGAAGGCCTGGGCGACGATCACCGGGGTCGCCGACACCACCGCGGCCTGCAAGGCGACCGGGGCCAACGGGCTGGTGAAGGTGCGGCTGCAGTACAAGCGGATGCTGTGCGTACGGAAGCCGTGAGCGTCAATCGACCAAGCGGTTGGTAGGCTTACCCCGTGAGTACCAGCAAGAACGCCACGTCACGACCGCGCGGTCGGCGGTCCTCGGCGGCCCTGGCCTCCGAGCGCCGCGGCCACCTGGTGAAGCTCGCCGCGGAACTGTTCGCGGAGAAGGGCTTCCAGGCCACCACCGTCCGCGAGATCGCCGACGAGGCCGGCATCCTGTCGGGCAGCCTGTACCACCACTTCGACTCCAAGGAGTCGATCGTGGACGAGGTGCTGTCCGGCTACCTCGACGAGCTGCTCAGCGCGTACCGGGCGACCATGGAGCGCGGCGGGTCGCCGCGCGAGGTGCTGTCGGAGCTGGTGATCACCGCGTTCGGCACGCTGGAGACGCACCGGGCGGCCATCACGGTGATGCAGAACGACTGGAACTACCTCAGCCGCCTCGACCGCTTCGGCTACCTGGTGAAGGCCGAGCAGGAGGTCGAGTCGATGTGGGTCGGCCTGCTGAAGGAGGGCGCCAAGCAGGGCGTGTTCCGGTCCGACGTCGACCCGAAGCTGACGTACCGGCTGGTGCGCGACACGATCTGGGTGGCGGTGCGCTGGTACCGCCCGGGCGGCCGGCTGGGCACCCGGCAGATCGCCGAGCAGTACCTCACGATCCTGTTCGACGGGCTGTGCCGCTGACCAGGATCGCCGCGCTGCCGTAGCTGCCGCCGAAGCCGGTGACCAGGGCGACCTCGGCGCCCGCGACCTGGTTGACGCCGTCGCCGCGCAGCTGCCGTACGGCCTCCGCGACGTTGTTCAGGCCGTGCACGTACCCCTCGGACAGCAGGCCGCCGTGCGGGTTGACCGGCACGCCGGCCAGGCCGAAGTCCGACTCCTGGCACGGCACCAGGAACGAGTACGCGTCGTAGAGCAGCGCCACGTCCACGTCCGCGGGGGTCATCCCGGCCGCGTCGTACAGCGGGCCGGCCACGTACGCGGAGAACAGCCGGGTCAGGTCGGGCGCGCCGGCCGGGTCGGACGCACCGGGCCCGCCGCCGCGCACCACCGCGTGCACGCGCGGGGCGTGCGGCGCGCGGGAGGCCGAGGTGAGCACCAGCGCGCAGGCGCCGTCGGTCTCCTGGCAGCAGTCGGCGCGGCGCAGCGGTGACGCGACCATCGGGGCGGCCGTGTACCCGGCGCGGTCCAGCGGGTCGCGGCGCAGCGCGCGCGGGTTGGCCGCGGCGTTGCGGCGCGAGGCGATGACGACGTCGGCCAGCGCGTCCTCGTCCAGGCCGCGGTCGTACAGGTACCGCTGGGCGACGTGCGCGAACGCGTGCACCGGGCCGGCCATGCCGTACGGCAGAGTGAAGTCCTCGCCGGTGCCGAGCCGCAGCGACGCGGTGTTCATCCGTACGCCGGAGCGGCCGTTCAGCGCGCGGTAGACGAGCACCGACCGGGCCACGCCCGCGTCGATGAGCATCGCGGCGTCGCCGAGGATGGACGCGCACTGCGTGCCGCCGCCGTGGATCTCGTTGTGCCAGCCCAGCGGCGTGATGCCCAGCTCGCGGGCGACGTGGGTGACCGGCGCGGAGTCGTTCAGGTGGTAGCTGAGCACCGCGTCCACCCCGCCGTCCAGCGCGGCGTCCTCCAGCGCGGCGCGCGCCGCGGCGACCGCGAGGTCCAGTTCCGTACGGCCGGAGCGGCGGGTCAGCGGGGTCATGCCCACCCCGGCGATCGCCACGCGGCCGGAGAACCCCTGTCGCACGGCGGCTCCGTCCCACTCGCGCTACCGCCCGCCGGGTTAGGGGCGCGATCCGTTCCCGGCGGGCGGTGCTCGCCCACACCGTAATACTAGAACATGTTCCAGTTCCAGTCCCGGCGCATCCTGCTAGACTAACCAAGCGAGCGCTTGGTTTAGCGGTGAGGAGCCCGCCCGTGGCCGACCCGATGAAGTTCTCCACCTTCCACCTGTTCCATCGCTTCGACGGACAGTCGGTACGGGAGGTGTACGACTACCACCTGCGGCTGATCGAGCTGGCCGAGGAGCTGGGGTTCGACGGGATCTGGGCGGCCGAGCACCACTTCCGCGACTACGGCGTGGTGCCGTCGATCTTCACGCTGCTCGGGCACGTCGCCGCCCGTACCGAGCGCATCCGGCTCGGCTCCGGGATCGTGGTGCTGCCGCTGCACGACCCCATCGCGGTCGCCGAGGAGGCGGCCGAGCTCGACGTCCTGTCCGGCGGGCGGCTGGAGTTCGGCGTCGGGCGCGGCTACCAGAGCATCGAGTTCGCCGGGTTCGGCCGCGACCTGGGCGAGGCCCGTGCCCGGTTCGACGAGGCGCTCGACGTGATCCTCGGGCTGTGGACCGAGGAGGAGTTCCAGCACGAGGGCCGGTTCTACACCACCGGCAAGGTCAGCCTGTCGCCCCGCCCGGCGCAGCGCCCGCACCCGCCCGTGCACGTCGCCGCGGTCAGCCCGGAGACCGTCGAGATCTACGCGCGGCGCGGCCTGCCGATCCTGGCCGACCCGGCCGCGCCGTTCCGCAAGATCGCCAAGGCGGCGGCCACCTGGCGCGACGTCGCCGCCGCGGCCGGCCACGACGTGGCCGCCGCCGAGCTGGTGGCCACCCGCGCGGTGTACGTGGCGCCGACGCTGGAGCAGGCGCGGGAGGACCAGGCCCGGTTCGAGGCCGGCTTCGACCGCTCGCGCATCTTCAACGCCGACAGCGCGCCCATCGACCCGGCCACCGGCCGCGCCGCGCAGGGCTTCGAGTACTGGCAGGACCGGTACCTCAAGGGCGGCTCGGTGGACAACGAGTTCCGCTGGGAGCAGCTCGAGGTGATCGGCGACCCCGACCGGGTCATCGAGCAGATCGCCGCCGTGCGCGACTTCGGGTACACCCACCTGCTGTGCGACTTCGGCAGCACCCGGCCGATCCCGCCGGCGGAGATGGAACAGGTCATGCGGTTCTTCGCCGCCGAGGTCATGCCCGCGTTCCGGTGAACGGGCCAGTGATCAGGAGATTGCGATGACGGACGTCCACGAGCTGACCTTCGGCGACATCCTCGGCGAGCACCGCCGGTCCCGGCCGCGCGAGACCGCGGTCGTCGACGACGACGTACGGCTGACGTACGCGGAGCTGGACGCGCGGGTGAACCGGCTGGCCAACGCGCTGGCCGCGGCCGGTGCCGGGCCCGGCGACCGGGTGCTGTGGCTCGGCCGGACGTCCTTCCGGGTGCTGGAGACGCTGCTGGCCTGCGCCCGGCTCGGCGCGATCTGCTGCCCGGCGAACTGGCGGTCGAGCGCGGACGAGCTGGCGTTCGTGCTGGACGACCTGTCCCCCGCGGTCGTGCTGCACGCCGGCGGCGACACGGTGGCGCAGGCCCGTACGGCGGCCGGCGGCGACGCCCGGTGGGTGGCGGCGGGCGCGGAGTACGAGGCGTTCCTGGCCGCCGCGCCGGACACCGAGCCGGAC
>Ga0164243_10003330_pt1 | contig 25770 bp, 25 predicted proteins | sample OricompcompostOP_FD_108781 | JGI IMG/M metagenome (GOLD analysis project Ga0164243, IMG submission 108781) | Organic Plus compost microbial communities from Emeryville, California, USA - Original compost - Organic plus compost (OP) | ecosystem: Engineered > Solid waste > Mixed feedstock >...
AGCACTCGTTGTTGTTTGGCGGTTCGATCACGGATTTCAGCTATCAAATCATCAATCTGTCCCTTCGTTGGCTTCATGATAATTTGTGGGTCGAGCAGTCCAGTCGGGCGAATAATTTGTTGCGCCGGTTCGGGACTGTGCTCTAACTCGTAATCGCCTGGCGTCGCCGATACATAAATCGCCTGATTGATATGACGGTCAAATTCATCAAAGCGCAGCGGACGGTTGTCGAGTGCTGATGGCAGGCGGAAGCCATATTCAACCAACACTTCTTTGCGTGCTCGATCGCCATTATACATACCCCGCACTTGTGGCAACGTCTGGTGACTTTCGTCGACTAACAGCAACCAATCGTCGGGGAAATAATCGATAAGTGTCGCCGGCTGTTCACCTGGTTCACGGTTGGTCAGATACCGACTATAGTTTTCGATGCCTTTGACAAAACCTGTCTGTTCGAGCATTTCAATATCGTATTTTGTCCGCTGGGCCAGGCGCTGAGCTTCGAGCAACTTATCATGCTTTTCAAACCACTCCAGTCGCTCCTCGAATTCTTTTTTGATACCCTCGATTGCACGTTCTAGCTTTTGCTTTGGCGTAACATAGTGACTCGAGGGAAAGATCTGCAACTCGTGCGGTTCGCCTAGTATCTCGCCAGTCAGCGGATCAATCCGCGTAATGCGCTCAAGCTCGTCGCCAAAAAACTCAATACGATACGCCACATCGCTACCAGCCGGGAAAACATCAACAACATCGCCCTTTACCCGAAATGTCCCGCGGTGAAAATCAATATCATTGCGCTGGTACTGAATGTCGGTGAGTAATCGGACGAACTTATCTTGCTGGCGGCGTTCACCGACTGTGAGACGAATCGACATGTCAGCATAATCATCTGGACTACCGATACCATAGATACAGCTGACACTCGCAACAATGATTACATCACGATGGGTCAAAAGTGCCGTCGTTGCTGCATGGCGCAAACGATCAATTTCGTCATTGATTTTGCTGTCTTTTTCGATATACGTATCGCTCGACGAAATATACGCCTCTGGCTGATAGTAGTCGAAATAGCTCACAAAGTAGTGAACTTCATTCTCCGGAAAAAAGGCTTTGAATTCGGAATATAACTGCGCGGCTAACGTTTTGTTATGCGCCAATACAAGCGTCGGCACCTGACGCTCCTGAATAATATTGGCCATCGTGAATGTTTTACCACTGCCGGTGACACCGAGGAGGGTTTGCTCGCGCTCACCTGCTTTTAGCCCATCAACGAGCTGCTTAATAGCAGCCGGCTGGTCACCGGTTGGCTGATAGTTCGTCGACAGGCTGAATTTCTGGCTCATCTTATTAATTATATCATCAGCCGCGACTCTGAGTCGTGTCAGCTAGCCATTTTCACTGTAGCGAGTGGCAAGGTGACTATCGCTGCCATCGTGCTCGAAATCAGCGTATTTTTCGTCTAAAGCTTTGATGACTTTGTCGACTAATCGGCCAGGATCAGTATCGAAAATAATATCTTTTGCGCCGGGTGCTTCAATCTTTTCAATGAGGGTCGGGACATAATCCGCGAGGCCACCACTACCAAGCAGTACGGCGCAGACCTTGCGACTTTCCAGTGCTGTTGCTAATTCGTGCAAACTGCCCATGCGACCACCGACCGTAATTACGGCATCACTGCTCCGAACCAAATGCACATCGCGACCAACGTATTCCATTCCTGTGAAGTTGATATAGTCGAATTCCTTCGTTGGTAGTTTATACGCGGCAACATGCTCGCGGAACGAACTCGCCGGGCTAAATCCAACCGAAACGCCATGGTGTGTATCCTGGACACTGGCATATCCCATCGCTGCATAATGCGGCAAGCCGACGGTCGCACCAGTGAGGAGCGTTTTGTTTCGTTCAGCAATAGCCTTGCCCAAATCGTACGCCAGCTGATGGGATGCGGTGACGGTCTCACCGCTTGCTGCACCCGACACGCAAATTTGATATCGCATTATTCTTGTACCTCGGTCAACTTATAATCCTCCGGAGCTTTTTGCAGGTACTCTTTGATTTTTTGGATAGGCAATAGTCCTGCCTGTGCACCCAAATGTTGTACAACATTCATGCTATTGATTGGTGCCCATGTGAGCGCAGTATCCATGGTCTCACCAAGTGCCAATGCTGCAACAATCGTCGATGCAAATGCGTCGCCGGCACCCGTTCGGTCAAACGGTGGCGCTGGATCAGGGTAGTTCGGGATTGTTACTAGTTTGTAGTCATACGATGCATACGAACCGTTCGGCCCATCGGTGATGACCACAATGTGCGGACCAAGATCGTGCAAACCGTTGGCAAGATCACGAATGGAATCGTGCGGCTTGCCCGTCACATCCATGGCCTCTTCGCGGTTCATGATCACAATACGGCTGCGTTTATATATCCGCGCCAGTTTTTCGACACCCCACTTGAAATGGAAGGTGCCCGGTTGGAACGCCAATTTTATGTCTGGATACTCTTCGAGGTAGTTCAACATGTCCTCGTGGAGTTGCCACGATGCGTCGCCGATCAACGATAGATAGATCCAATCAGGAACCTTTGATGGCGCTTGCCAAGTGTATTCGTAGTCCTGATTCTTTACCAAAATCGTGCGCTCAGCACCGTACCTCAGCACATAGTAATAATTCGATTGCAACCCTGACTGAATAGACAACAGTTCGGTATCGATTCCTTCAAATTCCAAATGTTCTTTGGACGCGAGACCTGGTTCGTCATTGCCCATGAATGCCCGTAGGCCTGCATGCAGGCCAAACCGCCGGAACGACACAGCAGCATTTGGCGACGGGCCGACTGCCCTGATAATATCAACACCGTCATAGGGCGGTTTGCTGCCAAGCGGCAGGCTGAGCCGTTTGCTGCCATCGGGATCAGTATCAACCCGTGCGACTTCTTCATTCAGCTTGATAAATGCATCGGTAAAAATATCGCCAATCGCGAGGACAAACGGCGCAGAATCAGCGGTTGGTTCAAGGACTGGATGACCTTCATCCTGAGGTGGTTTTAATCCGATTTGGTCGGCTAGTTTATGAACGAGTTCATTATCAGTGCGATCATGCTCGGCATACCGACGCACGATTTCCGCGCGCAGGTGACGCAGTCCATGCGCTGATGTACGCTGTTCGTACGGCAATTCATGGTGAGCGTTTTCGATGACATCCTGTAAATTAAACGAAACAACTTCGTCGTTAAAGTCAAGCAAAACGTACGCCGTATCTTTGAGCAGCTCTTCAATTTTACCCGATCGTACTCGAGCATTAAGCGCCTGGTAAACTTCTTTACCGTAACTATCCGAAGGGTCAAGGCCAATCGTCCGCAGCACGTTATGCGCCTTTTCGGTAATATCAGCAATCAACCGCGTATCAACTCCAGCACCGCCAGTTGCGCGCTCGAGTTCTGCCAGATTGGTAGTGAACAACGGATGATCATTGCCCAAAAGCTGTTTCAGATAGTGCGTCATGTACCCCCCGAATTATATCATACTTATGCTTATAATTTATGCTCGTGGAGTGGCATGTGGTGAAGCTTTACTCCCTTATGTAAAATGCCCGTTTTGGCACCAATATATCGAACGACGGATGTCGAGTTGGCGCTTGCAAACACAATACTGTCTGCCAAGGATTCACCTTGCACCCATTGGCTCAAAAAGCCTGATGCAAACGCATCGCCAGCGCCTGTTCGGTCGATCACCTTGACATCTTCGTACATACCGGCTTTGACTACTGTTTTCCCATCACTTGCCACAACCCCATTCGGTCCGTCACTGACGATCACCACTGGCACGTAGTTCAGCGCATGCTGTACTAATTCTTCGAGCGTTTGACCCTCAACGATTTGCTGCATCTCCTCTTTGTTCATGCATAGAATATCAACACTATCAAGCAGCGCTTTCAATTTATTCGGCTCCGCTAATTCAGGACCAGCCGGGTTGAGCATGACTTTGGTATTGTGTTTTTCGGCATGGTCGACAATCTTTTTCAGAAGGTCAATCCCGCCATTTGCGAGCGACGTTGGATAGACCCAATCAGCTTCTTCAATCGCGGCAAAATTAAGATTTTTGCCATGCACATTTGTCGAAACGCCACGATGATTCAAAATCGTCCGCTCACCGTTAGTCGCAATCAGTATTGTCGAATAGCCCGCCTGGTAGTGATCACTCTGAACCACATGAGACGTATTAACACCCTCGCGGTCCAGCTCGCGCAAAATCGTCTCGCTGGCGGGATCAATCCCAAGCGTCCACATATACGACACATCCAAACCTTGCCGCGCCAAAGTCACCGCAACATTGCCTGCATTACCGCCAGTGCTAAATGTTACGTCTTCAACTTCCATTTTGAGCCCAAGTGGCAGGTGCGTATACATCACCTTACCTTCTTTGTGCGGGTCGAATTCATCGCTTGTCAGAAATACATCTTGGACTGTTTTGCCAATTGTCAGGATTTTTGTCTGCCCACTCATAGTGTTTTCAGTATATCACTATGGTTATGGTTAGACGACTGCCTTGCCAGCGCTGCCGAAGGCGTGGATTTTTTCTTCGACGACTTTTTGGACTGCACCGTACACTTCAGGCATTAGTTTTACTACCGCATATTCGTCGGGATTTTCTTTGAGTACCTTTTCTAGTGTAGTGCGGAAGGTATAACGCATATCGCTATTAATATTGATCTTGCTGACACCAATTTTGGCCGCATCTTCAAAATAATGCAGCGGCGTACCTGAGCCCCCATGAAGACTAATCCCACAATCAATGGCGTCCCGAATTTCTTGCAGTAGCTCAAGATCTAGTTTTTTGGGAACAGGATATTTACCGTGCAGATTACCAACTGCTGCCGCAAATGTATCGATACCCGTCGCATCAATGAATGCTTTTGCGCCTTCGGGTGTGCTAAATGTTTTTCTGATTTCTTCATAATCAATGGTTTCTTTATGCACATTCGATGATCCGCCAAAGTAATGCGGTTCGCTTTCGACAAGTGCGCCGGTAAATTTAGCATACTCGACGACTTCTTTTGTTTTTTCGATAATTTCTTCGTCGCTAGCATCATGATTTGCCTGGCTAATATCGATATGGATAAATTCATAGCCAGCATCGATCGCACGCTTGCAATCATCGACCGTTGGGCTATGGTCCAGGTTTAAATACATTTCTATGCCATATTCTTGTTTGTAATTGTCCACGAGATCACGAATATTCTCCAAACCAATAGCTTTTACTTCGCCATCGCTCACTTCAACTAAGACTGGTGATTGGAGTTTTTGCGCTGCACGCGCAACTGCAATGAGTGTTTCTTGATTATCAATATTAAATGCCCCGACGGCGAAATGTTGCCGACGCGTGCGCTGGTATAAATGCCGTGCACGCATGGTATTTGCTCTAATCTGTGGTATCGATAAACTCACTTAGCCCTCCCTGTGATATTGTGGTGTCATGTCAATAAATGCTTTCGCTTTCTCTGCTATTTTAGCACCCGTGAGACCAAAATGATCCAATAATTCCTCCGGTGCTCCCGATTCTCCGAATCGATCCAGCATACCAATACGGAGCAGCGGCGTTGGCTTCTTTTCACTGATGAGTTCAGCAATCGCTCCGCCGAAGCCACCGTTCACTTGTGCTTCTTCGGCTGTCAGTACGCGGCCAGTTTTGGTAATACTATGCAAAAGTGTTGTTTCGTCCAGCGGCTTGATCGTTGGCACATGCACGACCTCGGCATTAATACCATGTGCTTCTAATTCTTTGGCTGCGACAAGCAATTGGTAAGTCATAGTACCTGTACCAAGCAAACTAATGTCCGCGCCTTCACGCAGCACATATGCTTTGCCAATTTCAAACGGCGATTCCTCGACACTAAAGATTGGTGTTTTTTCACGCGCGAGACGGATATAGCTTGGTTTGCCATTCTCGGCGATGGCTTTGGTTGCCTTTTCCGCTTCCACACTATCGCCAGGCGCCACCACAACCATGTTTGGCAGAACGCGCATGAGTGCGATATCTTCAAGCATTTGATGCGTAGCGCCATCTGGCCCCACACTCACACCCGCATGACTACCGACAATCTTAACCGGTTGATCGTTGAGCGCAATTGTCGTGCGTATTTGTTCCCAGTTGCGGCCTGGACTGAACGCCGCATAACTACTCGTAAACGGAATTTTGCCTGCACGAGCCATACCACTCGCAACGGTCACCAGGTTTTGCTCAGCCACGCCGATTTCGACGAACCGCTCTGGAAAAGCTTCTTTGAACTTGCTCATCTGCGTGCTATCAGTCAAGTCGGCACAAAGCGCAACAATCAATTCATTCGTTTCACCGGCAGCCTTCAACCCCCGACCAAACCCAGCGCGAATCGGTTCCTGCAGGGCATCATCACTAAACAAATTTTCGATCATCGGATAGTGGCTCATTCGTGTTCTCCTTTGATTTTGCCGTCTAGCGTGCGCAGTTTATGCAGCGCATCTTTCGCTTGCTCGCTGTTCGGTGGGGATCCATGCCAATGATAATCATATTCCATAAAATCGACGCCTTTGCCGGGGATTGTATGCGCAATAATAACACTCGGTTTGTTGGTGATTGCGCGTGCCATACTGGCCGCATCACGGACGCTTTCGACATTATGCCCGTCGATTTCCTGGACATGCCAGCCAAATGACTCCCATTTGCCATGCAGATCCTCGAGCGGCATGACATGATCGGTTGTGCCGTCAATCTGTATATTGTTGCGATCTACAAATACAATTAGCTGGGACAACTTATTTTTGCCAGCAAACATCGCCGCTTCCCATATATTGCCTTCATCGAGTTCACCATCACCAGTCACGACATAGACAAACCGGTGCGGTTGTTTGTCGATATACTGCAAGGTATAGGCAACACCCGATGCCTGGGAAAGACCACTGCCGAGCGGTCCACTGGTGTTTTCAAGCCCAGGTAGTTTGGTGCGTTCCGGGTGGCCCTGCAGGCGACTACCTAGACGGCGCAGCGTCATCAATTCTTCTTTTGGGAAAAACCCAGCCTCGGCCATAGCAGCGTATTGGATAGGCACACAGTGACCATTGCTGAGGAAAAAGTAATCCCGGTCATCCCATTCAGGATTTTTTGGATCATACCGCATGACATCAAAATAGAGTGTGGCAAATATTTCGGCCAACCCCAGTGGCCCAGCACTGTGTCCGCTCCCAGCATGCTCAAGCATACGAATGACATCTTCGCGGAGACGATATGCCATGTGTTCAAGCTCGGTAATTGTCAGCTGTTTATTCATGCTACATCACTCCCTGTTTATTGACTTCTTTCACCAGTGCATCATAAGCAGCATGGGGGTCTTTGGCTTTTTGGATTGCCCCGCCCGTGTTTAACACATCGACACCACCCTGCGCCAGACTAAACGCATTGTCAACTGACACACCACCGTCCCAGCCAATTTCAACCCCTGCATTGATATTTTTGACAAGCCTGACCTTTTCCAACTGCATCATACTCGCTGTGCCGCCGTATTTACCCAGATCACCACTAAATATCATCACATGATCTGCTGCTTCGATGAGTCCTGCAACATCAGAAGGTACCGTTGGCTTCAAAAGTGCGACGCCCGCCTTAATGCCGACTTGTTTTATTTGCTGCAATAGCGGCAAAATATCCTCTTTCGCTTCAGCATGGAGCGTGATCATATGTGGTTTGAGCGCAATGAGTTGCGGCACATATAAAGATGGCTGAGCAACCATTGCATGGATGTCAACGAGCCACTCCTGCGGCCACCAGATTTGAGTTGGTTCGAGCAGTGTAATTGGCGCGAAAACGCCGTCGCTAATATCAACATGGATACGCTGCGCAAACAGGTGGACGCGCTCAAGCGACGCCTTGTACTCTTCGGGCGTACTTACCGTGACACAGGGAACGATTGTCGCCATCAGGCAAGTTCGTCCAGTTCTGCGTTACGACGCTTATACCTAGCGGCAGCAGCAAATGGCGTGTGCAGCCAGGTGTCAATAATATCCTGCCAAACCTGATCGTCCTCACTCTCCAATACGCGCGATGGCAATGCAAGTACATTACTATCATTGTCATTGCGCGTAATTCGCGCTTCTTCCGCGTCCCAAATCACGCTGGCGCGAATACCCTTAAACCGATTTGCCGCCATTGCCATGCCCTGACCGCCACCACAGATTAAAATAGCTCGTGGATCCTTGTCATCGTCGCCAATCACTTTGAGCGCTGCCATTTGCGCAAACTGAGGGAAATCGTCTCGGGGGTCAAGTTCTTCGTTGCCAACATCTTCGACTTCGATACCTCGTTTTGCCAGGTAGGCAAAGATTTTTTCTTTCAGATGGAAACCATTATGATCAGAGCCCAGATAAACTTTCATGGTTTTAGTATAAGCGTTTTGTTTGGAATATGAAAGGTTGTTATGACTATTTATGGAGTGATTTGCCAACGTCAGCCGTCAGTTCGACTAGGCGATTGCTATAGCCCCATTCATTGTCGTACCACACACAGATTTTAATCAAATTGCCGCCGACGACTTTCGTGAGCAGTAAATCGACGGTCCCTGAGTGGCTGTTGCCGATATAATCGCGCGATACGAGTGGCTCTTCGCTGACACCCAGAATTCCTTGGTAGAATGGTTCTTTGGCAGCTTTTTTGAATGCATTGTTCACATCGTCAACTGTCACGTCTTTGCTCAGTAGTGCAGTTACATCGCTGATCGATACAACAGGCGTTGGAACGCGAATTGATAAACCATCGAACTTACCCTCTAATTGAGGGAGGGTCTTCGTGACAGCGATTGCCGCACCAGTAGTGGTCGGAACGATGTTTTCGGCACCGTTACGGCCTTCACGCAAATCCTTCTTTGGTGCGTCCTGGATTGCCTGGCTAGCAGTATAACTATGCACAGTAGTCAGCAATGATTTTTCGACACCAAATTCAGCATCAAGAATTGCCATGACAGCGCCCAAGCTGTTTGTGGTGCAGCTGGCATTGCTAATCACTTCAGTCGCGTTATCCACTTTGTCATCGTTTGCACCGAGAACGATCGTATCGACACCATCTGATTTCGATGGGCCACTGATGATAACGCGCTTGGCACCGCCACCCGTGATGTGCTTTTCAGCGTCTTCTTTTGCGGTGAAAAATCCAGTCGATTCAATAACTAATTCAACACCCAAATCGCCCCATGGCAGCACGCTCGGATCTTTTTCGGCTAATACTTTAATATGTTCACCATCAACAATAATTCCTGTGTCGTCATAACTGACATCGTGTTGATAAGTGCCGTAGTTACTATCGTGCTTTAGTAGATACGCCAATGTTTTGGTATCTGTGAGGTCGTTAATTGCGACAATTTCCAGATCCTTGCGCTCAAACGCAATCTTAAACGCATTCCGCCCAATACGGCCAAAGCCGTTGATGCCCAGTTTTGCTGCTGTCATGTCTTTCCTACTCTCCTAAGCGTTAGTACTTTCGCTATGATTGTATATCACGCGGCCAGTGAAGCGCAAATGTTTTATACTAGTAGGTACATGAAAAAGCGCGAGGTGTTGGATATAGCCAAAGAGTTCTACGACGAGAATCAGATCGCCGAGCTGGAACATGCCATCGACTTTGCAACCGAAAAACACAAAGGCCAAAAGCGAAAAAGCGGCGAACCATACATCACGCACCCACTAGCCGTTGCGCACACATTGATCGAATGGGATATGGACATCGACAGCGTACTGGCAGGCGTACTGCACGACACGGTCGAAGACACTTCGGCAACACTCGAAGATATCGAAAACTTGTTTGGCCGTGACGTGGCATTTTTGGTCGACGGCGTGACGAAAGTCAGCCAAGCCCGCGCTGGTATGCGCGACCTGGGTAGTTATTTACCGCAGACCAAAGACAATTTATCCAAGCTACTTATTGCCGTTGGTCAGGATGTGCGTGTGATCATCATCAAACTTGCCGACCGCCTCCATAACCTACAGACACTCCGCTATATGCCACCCGAAAAACGAACCAAAATCGCCCGTGAATCACTCGAAGTCTTCGCCCCACTGGCTGACCGACTAGGTATGGGCCGCGTGCGCATGCAGATTGAGGAGTTGGCATTTAGTCATCTTGATCCAAAAGAGTTCAAACACTTACAAAATCTTATGAAAAAGCGCCTTGGCAAAAGCACCCGCAAACTTGGTACTGTACGCGTGGAAGTAGAGCGTGAACTCGCCAAACACAACATCAAGTTCGAGATCAATGGGCGCGTCAAAAGTATTTATAGCCTGTACAAAAAATTACAAAAGGTGAACGGCAATATCGATGACATTTATGATCTGATGGCGCTGCGTATCATCGTTCGCGACAACGAAACGTGCTATCGAGTACTCGGTATCCTGCATAGCATGTATCAGCCTATGATCGCGCGGATCAAAGACTATATTGCCGTGCCCAAACCAAACGGTTACCAATCACTCCATACGACAGTTATCACACCGTCCGAACAAATCGTTGAATTTCAAATTCGCACACAGGAAATGCACGACTGGGCTGAACGTGGCCTCGCCGCGAGTTTTCACTATCACGCGCAGAAATCAACCAAAGATTATACGAAATCCAAAAACGCCGCGACCCTGCCAGCCGAACTACAGTGGATTACGCAAATGCAAGAAATTGCCGTCCGGCTGCGCGAGGGTGAAGAAATTAGCCAAGATCAGCTGAACATTGACCTTTTTGGAAACCGTATATTCGTTTATTCGCCAAAAGGCGATATCTATAATCTGCCCGAAGGCGCACTACCGCTCGATTTTGCTTATCTCGTCCATAGTGATATTGGCAAACATGCGTATAGTTTTCGGGTTAATGGCAATATTCACGCCTTTGACAAACCGCTTCATAACGGTGATGTCGTCGAAGTTATCACGCGTAAATTGTCACTCCCGCGCAGTGACTGGCAAGAACTTGTCACCACCTCACATGCCCGAGCAAAATTACGCATGCAACTACGTAAGCTCGGTTTGATCGAAGCCGTCAGTGGCGCTGCAGCCATCATTCGTGAAAAAGCTGCGCGGAAAAAATCAGCGAACGTGAAAGACTAAACCAAAAGTCCAATCGCGTTCATGTGTTGAAAGATCGTGGGATATGGTTGCCTGATTTCAAGAGCTAATACTTCATCTGCACTCAACCACGCATAGCGTTCGTGCTCCCAGCTGATGGTAACTGTTGGATTCTCAACCTCTGCAAAATATGCTTGAAACAATGTCGATATATCACCTTCATTCCAGACAAGAGCATAGGTCAACACTAAGTCTGATTCTGGTACAGAAAACCCTGCTTCTTCCAATACTTCACGGCGCAATCCCTCAACAATAGATTCCCCATCTTCCATCAGGCCGCCAGGTAGGTCAGGTTTTTGTGATCGCCGAGGATTCTCCTCCCATTTACTGCTCCAAAGCACGAGGTATTTGCCATCGATACGACGGCGAATCACTGCCTTGGCGCCATAGCGGAGCTTCATTAGCGATTGTTCCAGCGCTCAATCGATTCGTGAATGACCGCCTTTGCCTCCTCGGCATCGCCCCAACCTTTCACAATTGTTGAGCCTGGTTTTTTCAAATCTTTGTAGTGATTGAAATGAAATTCAATTTGTTTGATCAGCTGCTGAGGCAGGTCATCAAGTGAATTGACACTATTGCCGGTGTTGCGATCGTCCGCAGGCACGACGACAACTTTGTCATCAACTTCACCATCATCCTCAAATTTCATCACACCAATAACTTTTGCTTCTAGGAATATGCCCGTTGGAAGTGGCTCGTCGGTAATAATAAGTGCGTCCAATTCATCACCATCCTCATCGAGTGTCTGAGGAATAAAACCGTAATTAGTTGGCTTTGCAAAAACAGCTGGTTCAACACGGTCGAGCTGCATTACCGCAAGGTCGCGGTTCCATTCAATTTTGTGGCTGCTGCCAGCTGGAATTTCGACGACAACATTGATAACACCATCATCAACATTGCCAGGGGTAAGAATTTGGTTAAAATCTGCCATATATTTGTTGCTCCTTGTTACTTCGACCAGTATATCAAATCCACGCCTACTCATCTATTTCATCATTTACAGTAATCAGCTTATAATGAGTAAATATGCTAATCATTGGACACCGCGGAGCGGCTGGGCTGGCACCTGAAAATACGCTCAAAGCACTGCGCGCAGGGCGACGCGCTGGTGCGGATATTCTGGAGTTTGATGTACGACTGACTGCGGATAACATTCCGGTACTCGCCCATAATGCAACGATTGCCGGCAAGCGAATTGGTACTCGCACGCTTAACGAACTACAGGGTACGGCGGCTATCACAACACTCGACGAAGTTCTGAATAGTTTTTTTGGAAAAGTGCTTTTAAATATCGAAATAAAAGAAATTCGAGGTGTGCAAATTGTCTATGAAACAGTGGCTCGTCATGTAAAACAACCAAAAGACTGGGACAATGTACTGTTTTCGTCGTTCAAACCCCAAGCGCTTGCATTACTCCGACAACAAAATACAGCCGTTAATTTAGGACTCTTACACCACATTGACCCGTTTGTTTTCACTCGCCATCACAAAAATCTTAACTTTGCAGCTGTCGGTTTTCACCGGCTCAACGTCAATAGTCTTGCAGTAGCCGTCGCCAAAGAACTCGGCATTTTTACCTATGTCTACACGGTCGATAGATCTGATACTGCTCGACGCTTAGCTCAGCGCGGAATTGATGGGCTTGTAACTGATTATCCCGACAAGATCGGCAAAGCACTTCAGGCAGACGCGTGAGCAACCGCTGGTACGTTTTCAACGTGATGTAAGTTGTCCAAATACTCACGAATCGATAGCGCTGCGCTGGCACCTTCGCCAACCGCACTGGCAATTTGCATGGTTGCACCACTGCGAACATCACCGCTCGCGAATACCCCAGGCAAATTCGTTTCAAGATGTTCATCAGTTTTGATCAAACCCTGTGGGTCGAGTTCAACGCCCGAATCTTTCAAAAATTGCGTATTTGGCTTTAACCCAACAAATACGAATACGCCATCGGTATCAAATCGTACGTCTTCGTCGCCTTTTTTGGCATTCACGTGTGTTACTCTGTTTTCTTCGGTAACAATTTCGGTTGGTACGACACCGAGATGGACGGTAATTTTGCCCTCATCGACAAAACGCTGCAAATCTTGCTGCAACACATCACTTGCCTTGATGGTACTACGTACCAGTAGATCAATATGGGTTGCGAATCGCGTCAGGAAAATTGCTTCCTGAATAGCTGAGTTGCCACCGCCCACAACGACCAGTCGTTTTTCGCGGTAAAATGCACCATCACAGGTCGCGCAATAGTGGACACCGCGGCCATACAGTTCTGCTTCGCCCGGAATACCAAGTTTGTTATAGTCACTGCCGGTTGCAATTAAAACCGTCTTTGCCTTTACTTCTTGGCCGTCGATGACAACTGTTTTGATATTATCTTCACCCACAGTAAGACTTGACGCTTCGCCAAATTCAATCTTGGCACCAAAACGTTCAGCCTGTTTTTGTAATTGCCCGGCAAGCTGTAGACCTGAAACACCCTCTGGAAAACCAGGGTAATTGTCAACAACATCTGTTACCGCCGCAAGACCGCCAATAACACTTTTTTCATACAGTGTTGTATCGATATCTTCGCGCGTCGTATAAACTGCAGCCGCCAAAGCACTTGGCCCGGTTCCTATCATGATAGTGTCGTGTATAGTATCTGTCATTGTCGTTTCCTATATAAAGTATAGCATTGTTTATGCTTATTTTAGCTCTTTTATTTCAACAATGAACATCAATGGACCCGTTGGCTGTCCTGTACCGCTGTCAGTATCTCCATACGCTTTATCAGATGGAATCGTCAATTTAACAACCGATCCGACCTTTTTACCTGCCAAGCCTTCGGTCCAGCCTTTAATCACTTGCCCCAAATTGAAATCGATTGGCGTTGTTGTTCCATTTTTATTGGTGCTATCGAAGATTTTGCCATCAGCAGTCCAACCAAAATAGTTAGCATTGATTGTCGAATCTGCTTTTACCTCGGCACCGTCACCTTCTTTTATGACTTCAGACTTCAATTCGGTCACGCTCGCCTTATCGAATGGCGTGGCTTCATAGCCATCCAATGGCTTATTTGCTTTGCGCATTTCATCAACCAGTTTCTGATACTCTTCCTGTTGTTTCTGCTGATCAATTTTTTCGTTATCATTCGCTAGAATAATAACGAAAAACGAGCCGATCGTTCCAATGGCCATAACAATTGCAATAACCCAAATACCAATTCGTTGACTTTTTGTCGTTGACATATGTAATTTACACCTCTCTTTTCTGCTCCCACCATTATACCAGGTCACAAACTAATTCTTCACACCATTCACCCTCTACGCGAACTACCCTGAGTTTCCTGATGCTCGCTCAAGATTCCCAGAGTAGTTACGATGGTTAAAAGTAATTTGTGATCAGGTTTATTGTGGCGGTGTTGGCGTAAAATAATCGCGCTCGTAATCACCCCGGCTACGCCACACGCTTAGTGCACGAAATAGAGGCAGCACATCATAGTACATCAGTGCATCAGCTACATGATGCATCAATGCTCCAATCCATCCATATACACGGATACCCCGCCATTCAAAAGCAGCCCAGCTTTCACCAAGCGGTATAACCACCGGCTGCAACCGCGGGTGATATTTCCTCAGTGGTTTATGAGCTTGTCGCAACTTGAAATTATGACTAACAAAATGTGCGTCATAGAGTGCAGTTTGTGCCAATCCGCTAAAAGGCGTTGCTGCATTGTCACCAATCACATAGATACCGTCCTTGGTGCGCATATATTGGTTGACAACAATTTTGCCGTTTTTTGCAAATTCGAAATGCTTATCATTTGCCACATAAAAGGGATGATTGGCTACACCTGATGTCCATATGATTGTCTGGCTACTCAGCGGCACACCGCTAATTGTCAGGCCGTTTGCTGTTGCAGATTCAACCTTTTTGTCTAGTTCTACATGAACGCCAAGTTTTTCGAGCCGTTTTTTAACCCGCTCGCTCGTTTTGGGATGCATACGTGGCAATAATCGGGGCGACGCCTCAACAAGATTAATCCTAATTTTACGGTTCGGCAAACCATAATCTTTACTCAAACGCTTGAGATACGATCCGAGCGTGGCAGCGAGCTCAACACCAGTCGGACCGCCACCCACAATGACATAATGTTTATCGACGGTCCGCTGCTCGTTCATTTGCTGGAACAGATGGTGTTTGAGTTTGTATATTTCGGCTTCGGATTTAATGCCGAAAGCATAATGATCAAGTCCCTTAATGCCGAAGTATGTTGTCACTGTACCAAGTGCCAATACAAGTTGTTCGTATTCATATGTATTCCCACTTGCCGCTTCTAACTGTTTTTTTGCAGGATTTACCTTGGTAATACTATCTAGTACCACGTCGACGTTCGGCTTGTCAGCAAAAATCGTTCCAAGCGGTACCCAGGATTGCAGATGACTACGGCCAGTTGCCGTCGCATAAAGTACGGGGAAAAACTGGAAATCATCCTTGTCACTAATCAACGTCACGCGGTTATGCTTGTTTTTGGCCAGTTCGAGCGCGGTTTTCACACCCCCGAAACCGCCGCCCACAATCGTTACTTTCATCACTAGTCCTTTTATTTTTTATTTACCTTAAGCTTCTTGCTGCCAGTATAACACATCATGGCAAAAGTGGACCTACCGCCAACATGACGCAAAGCAAAAGAATAGTATACATTGAGGTGCGGAACATTTTGCGCGCCCATGATTCGGGGTGTTTTGTTGAAAGTCCTTTGCCTGCGAGCCATACCCAATAACCGCCAGCAACTGCCATGACAACCAAATAAACAATCCCCGTATAATCAAACACTGTGAGCAAAAGCGTACAAAACACATATAAAATCGTGTAAATATAAATTTGCACGATTGTTGATCGAACACCTTTAATGACCGACATAACTGGCACATGCGCAGCTGCATACTCTTTGCGCCGGTAGATGGCTATCGAATAAAATTCTGGAAATTGCCAGAAAAACAGAATCAAAAATACAATGATCAATCCCGCATCAACCTGGCCGCTAACAGCCGCATACCCACCCGCAATCGGCATTGCGCCCGAAATACTACCAACCAACGTACCATGGATTGAGCGACGCTTTGATAATGCACCGTAGAGCCAAACATACGTAACAAATCCAATAATACCGATCGCGACCACAAGCCAGTTGGTCCAGAGTGAGAGGATTGCAATACCGAGCGTAAAAAGAGTAATACCATAGATCACCATGTGACTGCCCGTGATAGTACCAGTCACACTTGGGCGCGACTTGGTGCGCTCCATAATACTGTCAATGTCGCGGTCTAAATAATTATTAATGACGCAAGCTGCTGCAATAACTAATGTCATTCCGACAATTGCGGCGAGAAATAGCAACCAATTCACTTGCCCGGCGGCGGCCAGTAAGAACCCGGCAGCACCCGTGAGTACATTGCCATATAATACGCCAGGTTTAGTCAGTTGATAGTACGCTTTTAATTTTTCTCGCACCAACTAGAACCCTTTATCGAACTGTGTTTTCATGTAGTTATCTTTTTCAGTGGGTGTCATGTCCATCATATTGGCGTTGAGGTTGTTCATGATCCAGATCGATCCAACCACGACAATCGCCAAAATACCTGCCATGAATACAAATGACGCTAGTTTGTAGCGCGGCCGCGCTTCGTCACCGAGGTGCAAGAAATAAACCAGTTGGACGATCATCTGCACCAGGGCAAGTCCACCGAGTATCAACAAAAGTGTCAATCCACCCACCATATTATTCGTAACAAGAAAGTACGCCACGAGCGTCAACAGCAACGAACCGACAAAGCCAATAATATACTTTTGCAGCGTCATGCTGAAACCCCCATCAAATAAACAACCGTGAAGATGAATATCCATACAAGGTCAAGGAAATGCCAGAACAGCCCGAAAAGTGTTAATTGTCTCGACACCTTGGTTGTGAGACCACGACGCACTAAAACAGCTGCCAATGTCACGAGCCAAATTAATCCTACAGTGATGTGTAGCCCATGTGTTCCAACGAGTGTAAAGAATGCTGACAAAAACGCGCTTTGCTGAGGACCATGTCCTTCGGATATGAGTTTGGCAAATTCACTCAGCTCGATCGTCAAGAAGGCGACGCCTAAGACATACGTTGCACCGAGTGCAATCAGTATCTGTCGAATGTTCCCGGATTTCATCCCAAGCAGCGCAAGTCCACAGGTAAAACTGCTTGTAAGCAGAATAATTGTTTCTGCCAATACCATTGGCATTTCAAATATATCTTTGCCGCTTGGTCCATCCGCCGTAGCGGTTCGTAGGACAGCGAATGTCGCGAACAGACTCGCGAACAGCAAACAGTCGGTCATCAAGTACAACCAAAAACCAATTGTCGTTCTTCCGAGCCGAGCTTTTTCTTCTATGGCAACACTCATGCCTTTACTCCTCGTAGTTGCTTCTCAGTTGCCGCGACTTCTGCTGCCGAAATGGTGTGTTCGGTATTTTCGCGCAGCGTCGATACAATCACAAGGACAATCATAGCGACCAGACCAACCAGCGCAAGCCACCAAATATGCCAGATAATTGCGAAACCAATGGTCACCGCAGCCACACAAATAAATACACCAATACCGGTGTTTTTTGGCATGATAATTGGCTCATATTTTGTTGATGGTTTCGTAAAGCGCTGCTTCATATCCCAGTATGCATCACGTTCACGCACCGCATCGAGCGTGGCAAAATTATATTCAGCAATTGGTGTTGATGTGGCCCATTCGAGCGTACGACCATCCCAAGGATCGGGTCCTACGGCCAGTTCTTTGCGTTTCCAAATACTGTACGCAATCTGCACTACCTGGAAAAACACACCGAGCAAAATCACCATGACACCAACACCAGCAACAATAAACAGTCCCTGCCACCCAAGGCTTGGGTCGTAGTGATCAAGCCGCCGGACAGCGCCCATAAAGCCAAGTACATAGAGCGGCAAGAATGCCAGCAAGAAACCAATCAGCCAACACCAAAATGCAGCTTTGCCAAGTCCTTCGTGTAGACGAAAACCGGTAAATTTCGGGAACCAATAACTAAAGCCTGCAAATACACCAAACAATACACCGCCGATGATCATATTATGAAAATGCGCGACCAAGAACAGACTGTTATGCACCTGGAAATCAATACCTGGTACCGCCATCAATACGCCTGTCACGCCACCAATCGTAAATGTTACGACAAAGCCCATGAACCACAACATTGGCGTCTTGAAGCTAATTCGCCCACGGAACATCGTGAACAACCAGTTAAATACTTTGACACCTGTCGGTATCGAAATAATCATCGTCATAATGCCAAAAAATGCGTTCACATTGGCACCTGCGCCCATGGTAAAGAAATGGTGCAGCCAGACTGTAAACGATAGCAGCATGATTGCGATAAGGGCAAACACCATGCTGGTATAGCCAAATAATCTTTTGCGCGCGAACACCGGAACAATTTCGGAAAAGATCCCAAATGCCGGAAGCACCAAAATATAGACCTCCGGGTGCCCCCATGCCCATATCAAATTGACATACATCATTGGGTTGCCACCCATGTCACTGGTAAAGAAGTGTGTGCCAATCGTACGATCAAGCGACAACATGCCGAGTGTTGCAGTCAGGATAGGAAACGCAAAAACGACGAGTAGCATACTGGTGAGTACTGACCATGTGAAGATTGGCATTTTCATGAGTGTCATACCTTTACGGCGCATCGTGAAAATTGTCACGAGGAAGTTAATGCCACTCAGCGTGCTACCGATACCAGAAATTTGCAAACTCCATATCCAATAGTCGACGCCTGTTCCCGGGCTGTACTCCAACCCACTCAGCGGTGGATACGCCAGCCAGCCAGCAGTTGAAAATTCGCCCAGCACAAAACTGATATTCATAATCGCCATACCGGCAACAAACAGCCAAAAACTAATAGAGTTCAGCAGCGGAAACGCCACATCGCGCGAGCCGATTTGCAGAGGAAGAATAAGATTGATCAAACCAAAAATCACACCCATGGCGACAAAGAAAATCATGACCGTACCATGGCCCGAAAATAGCTGCTGGAAATGATCAGACGAAATCGGTCCGTCCGTACCAGTAGCATAGATTGCTTGTTGCGCACGCATCATGGCTGCCTCTACCAGCCCACGCAGTAGCATAAATGCCGCCACGGCGATGTACATGATACCAATCTTTTTTGGATCAAGTGATGTTAACCATTCGCGCCACAACCAACCCCATTTCTTGAAATAGGTCAGGCCGGCGACAAGTGCTAAGCCCGCAACTGATGCACCGGCAATTGTCCCAAGAATAATTGGATCATGCGGAATTGCATCCCAACCAAGTCGCCCGAACATCAGTGTGCGCCCTCCTCATGGCTATGATCATGACTGTCATGCGAATCATGCTCACCTTCACCATGACCGTTCGGCATGTATTTTTGCATAACCTTATTATATAGGTTTAGATCGTGCAAATGGTAATAATTCACCGGTTCTTTGCGGCTTGGTTTTGCTACTTCGACATATCGATCCCAGTCCATATGCCGACCATCACGGTCACTTGCAAGCTCTGTTGCTTTCGCCCAGGCAGCAAAGACATCTTTTGGCACGGCAATGGCATTAAAGGTCATATCAGCATAGCCTTCACCGTTGATATTGCTATTACTTCCCCTATACACACCTTCTTTGTCAGCCTGCAGACTCAGTTTGCTCGACATACCGTTCATGGCGTATATCTGCGTGCCAAGATTTGGAATCCAAAACGCGCTCATAGGTGCATCAGCTGTAAGTTCAAAATTAACCGGCACTCCGACTGGAATTCGTAGCTCGTTCACTGTTGCAATACCTTGCTCAGGGTACAAGAATAACCATTTCCATTGCAACGCAATGACCTGAACTTTTAGCGGCTTTTCACTCGATGCAAGTGGCTTATATGGATCAAGCTGATGCGTGCTCACCCATGTAACAACACTTAAAATGGCGATGATGATAATCGGAATTCCCCACCACAAAATCTCCAACCACTTATTCCCGTCCTCATCTGGGCGATGGTGAGCCTTCGCATTGCCCTCCCGATACCTCCAGGCAAATGCTCCCAACATCACAAACACTGGCACGACAACAAACAAACTCAGAATCAGTGTAAAAACAATCAGATCCCGTTGATGCGCAGCGACAACACCCTGAGGATTGAGTACTGCGATATTTTTACCTGCGAGCAAAAGCCATACGCCGAAACCAATAATAACTGCGAGCAAAATTGCACCTACCACAACACGCCACGGCGTCAGGAATGTTCGTTTATGTTTCGTCATGCTAATGGTTATATCATACAGCTAGACGACGGTTGCGCCAAGCTTTGAGGAGACATAATCAATCAGTGTATTCATGACAGCCGTTACTTCGTCGCCTGTCAGCGTCTTGTCATAAGGAGTCAACTTAACTCTAAACGTAATGTTTTTCGTATCACCGCCCTTTGGTTGATAGATATCCAGTGCAGAAATTTCAACAGCAAGACTGGTCGAATCGATACCTTCTTTGACTGCTTTTTCAACCTCAGCATACTTCGTTTGCGCACCAACTTGAAAACAAATATCGCGTTCCGTCGATGGGTAGCGACTGAGTGGCGTATATGACGATGCGGCTTGTACTGATGCAGCATGGAGCGCTCGTGGGTCGAGTTCAAAACCAGCAACATTGCTATCGAGTTTGAACGCCTTGCGTACTGTCGTTTTGTACTCACCGATGATACCGATATATGTCTCACCCGCATATACCATCGCACTACGCCGATAATCAAACGGTGCGCTTTCGTCATACCCAGGGTCATCGTCGAGCGGCTGATAATAAAAGGTTAATTGCAGCGATGCGCCCAGGTAATCCAACAATCGTTTTGCCCGGTAATAAGCCGCGCCGTCAAATATACCAGTGACGACAAGTGCCAGTAAATCGATTTCTTTGGGGACAGAATCCTCCAAGCCCACGATTTTGCTATGAGTTTTGTTCAGCTCAAATAATGCAAAGTCGTTAAACCCATTTTTACGATTCGGATGAACAAGCGAGAGTAAATTCGGTGTCAGTGAAAGGCGGTAATATTGCAAATCTGGACTAATACTATTGACGATTTTGTATGCATTATCGACATTTTGCCCAGCTTTTTTGAATACATCACCATGAACAAAACTATATGTTAGAACTTCGTTTGCACCAGCACGAGCCAACACTCGACGTACCTGTGCGCGGAATTGGTCAAATCCATCTGGCGATACGGCCGTAAAATCACGAGTTGGCAGCGTTGGCTTGATGGTATCAAATCCATTTAGGCGTCCGACTTCTTCGTCCAAATCCTCAGAAATATGAATGTCAGCACGCCAATACGGCGGCACGGCCGTAATCAGGCCTTTGTCATTCACCGTGACATCAAATTCGACATTGGTGAGTGTTTGGACAATATCGTCAGTTGTAAATTCGGTCCCTAATGCTGCGTTCATATGTTCAGCCATGGCATATACTTTTGACTGTTCTTGTTTAACTGGATAAGTGTCAGCAACATCACTTGCAACTTCCGCCCCGGCGGCAATGTGCATCAAGTCCACTGCACCTGCAAGGACTGGTGCGGTTAGTTCAGCCGGCTGGCCTTTAGTAAATCGTGTGATCGCTTCGCTAAAAATACCATGACGAAATTGTGTATTGCGCAAATTGTATAAATTGAATGACGCACTTTCGAGCAGCACTGTCGTGGTGTTTTCGTCAATTTCAGTATCGCGACCGCCCATCGCACCTGCAAGCGCGACAGCTGTTTGACCGTTTGCAATCACAATGTCATTTTCGCTGAGTTCAATCTCACGACCGTCGAGTAGGGTTAACTTTTCGCCAGCACGTCCACCACGCACATGGATATCGATTTCACCACCACCGACCGCTTTTAATTTGTCATAGTCAAATGCATGCAGCGGCTGACCCGTGATCATCATCATATAATTCGTCACGTCCACAACTGCACTATGTGGCCGCACACCAACACGTGCCAAATACGTTTGTGTTTCGATTGGCGAGAGCGCGATTTTGCAGTCGACATTACTCAGCACAACTGCCTGATAGCGGCTGGAAAGTTCTGGGTTATCAATAGTAACTTTTGGCGTCGGCAAATCACCTGTTTTTTCGAGCCACTTCACACCATCCAATGTCAGGCGTTCAGGTGTTTTGAACGCTTTGCCCTGAATACCAGCGACTTCGCGCGCGAACCCAACAATACCAAATGTGTCTGGTCGATGCGTCAGTGATTTGTTTTCAATGTCTAGCAAATAATCGTCAAGTTCGTACGCTTTTGCAAAACTTTCACCAGCTTGATGACTCTCCTCTAGCTCAATGATGCCCGTATGGTCATCCCACAAATCCAATTCTTTGGCGCTGGCTAACATACCATTACTCACCATGCCACGCAGGGGTTTGGCGCTGAGTACAAACGGCTCTTTGCCGTACGTTTCAGGTACCGTACTGTTTGGTGGTAACCAAGCGACCGTCAAACCTTCGCGGACATTTGGCGCACCGCAGACGACCTGTACCAAGCCATTTTCGTCACGCTCAACGTCCTTTACTACACCGCCATCATCGATTTTGGTGACATTCAAATGATCGCTGCCTTCGAGGGGCTTGCACTCAATAACTTTGGCGATGACCACGCCTTCATACTTTTTACCCAGGTCAATCACTTCCTCGATTTCGACCAATCGCGACCCAATCAAAGCAGTCAGCTCATCGATTGGCAGGTCAATGTCAGTATATTTTTTTAGCCAATTAACCGAAATGATCATGCGAATTTCCTCAAAAATGCTAGTTTGCCTGATTCAAAATGACGCAAATCTTCAATGCCGTATTTGAGCATGATCATGCGTTCAACACCACCACCCCAGGCAAAGCCACGGTATTTGGTTGGGTCGATTCCTGCCGCAGATAGGACGTTCGGATGGATCATGCCGCAACCCAACATTTCTAACCAATCACCTGGTTTACCACCGATGCTCGCAGGCTTTTCGATCAAAAATTCCAAACCTGGTTCGACGAATGGAAAATAGCCAGGTTGTGTTTTGATGGCGAGTTTCTGCCCATAATATTCTTCGAAAAACGCGCGCAATGTGCCTAACATTTGCCCTAATGTCGCATCCTTACTCACAAACACGCCTTCTTGCTGATAAAAGGTATGCTCGTGTGTCGCATCAACGTCTTCGTTACGAAACACACGGCCATAGCTAATACTAGCAATCTGTCCGCCGGCTTCTAATTTGGCTTTGCCGTCTTTTAATACGCGGTTTTGCATGGTACTGGTATGCGCGGGCGGGATAAAGCCTTCTTCGGTTCGGAATGTATCGTATCCATCACGCGCTGGATGACCTTCAGGAAAGTTCAGTGCGCCAAACATATTCCAATCATCATCCAATTGACGTGACTCATGCGCGTCAAATCCCATGCGGGTAAAAATATCGACGATGTGCTCCAGCTCAACTGAGATTGGATGACGAGTGCCATATTCAGTTGGTAGTAAGTCAGGCTGTTTACTATTCACATCCCATGGTGCAGTCACATCGATTGGCACTACTGCCGCATCATCGAGCATCGTTTGACGTTCGTCAACTGCAGCAATCAGTGTTTGCTTTAATTCATTTAATGTACGGCCAGCATCAGCGCGTTGCTCTGGCGGTAAGGTTTTGATTTCGTCAGCCAGTGCGCGCAGTTCGGGCGCTCGCAATACTTCATGCGGCTGATCACTGGACTGAATTCGTGCCAGCAATTCGGCACGGACTGTATCTGGAGTACTCATCTAGCTAAAGTATAATTTAAATCAATAACTATTGCCAGTTGCGATAAAGTACCATACGAGCGCAATAACGGCGACAGCCACAATCAGTATCCACACCCACGCCAGGCTGGTCGTTTTTTTCGTTCCTTCAATATATGCCGAATCATCGACGCCGTCTGGTAGATCACCATCAGGTTTTGTAGTTTTCTTTTTCGCTTTTTCGCTCAGTTCCTGAGCAACGCGTTTTTGCAGTTCGCTACGATTGTCCTCTTGGTTATAGATTATTCCCATACACTCATTATACCTCTTCACTATTTCGTCTTGCCGGTTGTGGTATAATAGCCCCATAATTCTTAAAGGAGGGAATTTATGGCTACCAAAAAAGCCGGCTCTACTGCCAAAAAAACCACGCGGGCCAAAAGCCAACCCGCAAAATCAACCGTAACAACTGTCCGAGCCGTTGAAGCGACAAAAGCAAAAAGCGGATCACGCTTTGGCGATCGTCGTACTGTTCAGGCTGCTGCACTGATCGGCGAATTCATCGGTACGTTCCTACTTGCAGGTGCATTCCTTGTTACCAAGGGTGAACCACTATACATGGGATTTGTACTGATCACACTCGTTCTGGTCGTCGGTACGCTATCAGGCGCATACCTTAACCCAATGCTTACTGTTGGTGCATGGGTAACGCGCAAACTCAGCCATCTGCGTGCTGCGACATACATTGTTGCGCAGCTGCTCGGTGCAGGTGCAGCATTCGTTGTTGTATCAGCATTCGTCGCTGGTGCTAGCCCAGAATCATCAGCAGGCGCCTTCGCACAGACTCAATCAGTCTTCAAGATGGCTGCTCTGACTGATCACAATCACTGGTACGCGTTCTTCGCTGAATTGCTTGGTGCAACTATCTTTGCCTTTGCAGTTGCAGGTGCATTCCGCGAACGAACAGATCGTGTTGCGAAAGCACTGACCGTTGGCTTTGGTCTGTTTGTCGCTGCACTGATCGCAGGCGTTGCTGTAAGCTACGTTGGTGCACAAGCTGCGCTCAACCCAGCACTTGCTATCGCTGCAACAGCTGTTGATTGGACTAAAATCGACTGGTTCGCTGTACTTAGCTACATCGTCGCTCCGCTTATCGGTGGTATCATCGGTTTCGCGCTACGTGATGTTGTTGAGACTGAATAGTCTTAAGACCATCATCAAAATAATAAATCCCGCTTTTATCAGCGGGATTTATTTATTCGTTATCGTTCGATGGTTTATCCAGTAGGAGTGGGTCGATGGTCGGATCGGTGCCGGCGATTTTGACGATGTCCCGATCAATCTTGCCCAGTTCTTTGTAGGTTGTATTAAAATGACCGACAGTCGTACCCAGACTGGCGCCTAATTTTTGCATATAACCATTGTGCGCAATCAAATGCTTTTGAAGCTGCTCGATGTTTTTGCGAATCTTTTCCGTGTCTTTGTGAATTTCGATTGAGCGCAGACCCTGAGCAACCGTCTGCAACATTGCAGAGAGCGTCGTTGGCCCTACGATTGTTACTTTTTTATCAGCGGCGTACTGCAGTAAATTACGGCCGTTGATACCTACCTTTTCAGTCAAAATATCATAATAAATCGTTTCCGAGGGGATAAACATCAACGCTTGGTCAAGCGTTCCCTTGCCCGGTTTGATGTATTTTGAAGTTTCATCAACACGGCCTTTTATATCTGCTTTGAATAACTTTTCAAATAGTTCTTTTTGATCATCCTTCGCCTCAATCATGCGATTATAATTCTCAAGTGAGAACTTACTGTCGAGTGGCAATAATTTGTCTTCGTAGTG
>Ga0164243_10003331_pt1 | contig 25769 bp, 18 predicted proteins | sample OricompcompostOP_FD_108781 | JGI IMG/M metagenome (GOLD analysis project Ga0164243, IMG submission 108781) | Organic Plus compost microbial communities from Emeryville, California, USA - Original compost - Organic plus compost (OP) | ecosystem: Engineered > Solid waste > Mixed feedstock >...
CGAGGCCGCGTACACCCTCCATTGTGGGGCACGGCCCCCGGTGACGCCGCGCGGCGCCCCTGCGCGGCTTACGAGAGCAGGAATTCGAGGTCCTCGCGGGTGAGGTTCGAGATCAGGCGGTTGTCGGCGTTGAGGATGGCGTCGGCCAGGTCGCGCTTGCGCTGCTGGAGTTCGAGGATCTTCTCCTCGACGGTGTCGCGGCAGATGAGGCGGTAGGCGAAAACGTGCTGGGTCTGGCCGATCCGGTGGGAGCGGTCGATGGCCTGGGCCTCGACGGCGGGGTTCCACCAGGGGTCGAGCAGGTAGACGTACTCGGCGGAGGTCAGGTTCAAGCCGAGGCCGCCGGCCTTGAGGCTGATCAGGAAGATGCCGATCGACGGGTCGTTCTGGAACCGTTCGACCCGCTCGGCGCGGTTGCGGGTCCGGCCGTCGAGGTACTCGTAGGCGAGGCCCTCTTTGTCGAGCCGGTCGCGGACGATCGACAGGAAGCTCGTGAACTGCGAGAAGACGAGGGCCTTGTGCCCCTCCTCGACGACCTCGGCGATCTGGGGGAGGAGCATGTCGAGCTTGGCGCTGGGCTCGGCCGTCTGGGTCGGGTCGATCAGGCCGGGGTGGCAGGCGGCCTGGCGGAGCCGGAGGAGGGCTTCGAGGACCTCGATCTTCGAGCGGTTCAGCTCGGCGTTCTCCTTGCGGAGGAGGGCCGTGCGGTAGTGCGCCCGGAGCTGCTCGTAGACCTGCCGCTGGGCCGACTCCATGTCGCAGTGGAGGGTCTGTTCCGACTTCTCGGGGAGGTCGCGGACGACCTGCGACTTGGTCCGGCGGAGGATGAACGGGCGGAGGGCCCGGGCCAGGAGTTGGCGCTCCCCTTCGTCGGCCGAGGCGCCGCCGGACGTGTGCCGCTTGAAGACCGGGTTGGTCCCGAGCATGCCGGGGTTCAGGAACTCCATGATCGACCAGAGTTCGCCGAGGTGGTTCTCGATCGGCGTGCCGCTCATCGCCAGCCGGTGCTTGGCGCGCAGCAGGCGGGCGGCCTTGGCGGCCTGGCTCTCGGCGTTCTTGATCGCCTGGGCCTCGTCGAGGACGACGTAGTCGAACTCGATCTGGGCCAGTTCGGCGATGTCGGTGCGGAGGGTGCCGTAGGTGGTGACGATCAGGTCGTGGTCGCGGAACCCGTCGCGGAGGGCGTGGCGGCCCGGCCCGGTGTAGTCGAGCACCCGCAGCCTCGGGGTGAACTTGGCGGCCTCCTGGACCCAGTTGAAGACGAGCGACCGGGGGACGACGGCCAGCGTCGGCCCTTTCGACTGGCGGCGGGTCCGGCGGCGCTGGAGGAAGGCGAGGACCTGCACCGTCTTACCGAGGCCCATGTCGTCGGCCAGGATGCCGCCGAACCCGAACTTCTGGAGGTAGTCGAGCCAGCCGAGCCCCTCGCGCTGGTACGGGCGCAGCTCGCCGTGGAACCCGGCGGGGGCGTCGAGCGGGGCGACCCCCTCGAACTTGTGGAGCGACTGGCGGATCTTCTCGAACCCGGCGTCGACCTGGACGTTGGTCTGCGCGGCGAGGAGCGAATCCAGGAGCCCCGCCTGGGCGCTGCCGAACCGGAGGTGGCCGTCCTCCTCGGTGCCGAGGTCGACGAGGATGCCGTACTTCTTGAGCCACTCCTCGGGGAGCATGCCGACCGAGCCGTCGCTGAGCGTGATGGTCGACTCGCCCCGCCGGGCGGCGGCGAGCAGCTCGGGGAGGGGGACGGAGGCGCCGCCGTAGTCGACGTGGCCGTCGAGTTCGAACCAGTCGATCCCAGTGGTGACGGCCAGCTTGAACTCGCCCGCGGGGCGGATCAGCTTCCCCTCGGCCTCGACCCGCCAGCCGGCCTGGACCAGTTCGCGGCTGACCTGGCCGGCGCGCTTGGCGGGGAGTTCCATCGTGCCGGGGTCGACCCGCGGGTCTTTCGACTCGCGGAACCCGAGTTCAAACAAAAGGATGTCGGCCCCGGCCTCGGCCTGGGGGTCGCGCCGGATGATCAGGCCGTGCTCGGTGGAGACGGCCAGGGGGGTGGTCCGGCCGGCCGGGATCACCGCGCCGTCGTAGTCGAATTCGAGCTCGGCCAGGAGCCGGTCGGCCGCCGCACCCCAGTTCTGGCGGGGGGTGCGCAGGGTCAGGCAGGGCCGAGGCTTGGTGTCGATCTCCTCGAACCGGATCGTTTCGATCAGTTCGGACGGGTTGACCCGGACCTCGCCGAGCAGGCGGCCGAGCATGATGTCTTGTTGCGGTTCGGCGTAGACGATTTCCTTCTCGTGCCGGAGCCGGACGACCCAGGGCATGACGCCCACATCGTCGAACCGGGCGGCGCGGCCGACCCCGAGGATCAGCAGGCCGGGGACGATCACGAGCGGCTCGGCCAGGTCCATGCGGTCGGGCTTCGGCTCGCCGCGGCGCAGGGCGCCGCGCCAGGCCCACCGCTTCCCCCCCAACTCGGGGCGGACGTCGAGGGCGAACCGCCAGGCCGGGCCGTCGTCCCAGCGCATCGTGGGGGGGTCGTCCTCCCCGTCGGTCCGCTTCAGGCGGAGCCGGTTGCTCCGCGCCAGCTTCTCGACCAGGCCGGTCCGCTCGTGGCGCAGGACGTACCGCCGGGTGCCGACCGCGACGGCCGGCCCCGGGGGCGGGATCGTCCCGTTCAGCAGCGCCGTGGCCGCCGCCAGGGGGGACGAGGCCGCCGCCGCCGCGGACGCCGCCGAGGGGGTCTGGGCCTCCTCCAGCAGCGCGAGCAGTTCGCGGTCCTCGGGGTCGTACTTCGCCTGGGTCGAGCCCGGGGAGTGCCACCAGGGCTTCAGCGGCCCCCAGTCGCCCCCGGGGCGCCGCTGCCGGCGGGCCAGGTCGATGACGATCTGGTTCTGGGCCAGGGTCGCCGGCACGTCGAGCACGTAGACCAGGAGCCGCTTCGCCCCCCGGTTCACCGCCTTCGCCCGGGGTTTGCCGTCCGCCTTGTCGCGCGCCAGGTCCCGCCCGCCGTTCCAGGGCTGGGCCTGGCCGGGACCGCCCCCCCGGGCCTGACGGTCTTTCCGCGACCGCCCCTGCGGGCCGGGGCCGGCCCCGGGCCCCGGGCCGTAGCCGTGGCGCGGGGGGGCGCCGTGGCGGGGCGCCGCGCCGTGGCGCGGGGGCGGACCGCCCGCCGGGCCGGGGCCGCCCGCGGCGAGGTCGTCCGAGGGGACCGGGGGCCGGCGCGGGGGCTCGCAGACGAGTTTCAGCGGGCGGACCGGGGCCGACGGCAGCAGGCCCCGCGCGTCGGTCATCAGGACCGTCGCCCAGAGGTGCTTGCACGGGTCGCCCGTCGGGGCGAAATAGGGGCAGTTGCACGTCGCGAGGAGTTTCCCGCCGCGGAGCCGCAGCCGCACCCGGTATTTGTTCGTCCCCCGGACCCGGGCCACGACTTCGCCGGCCGTCGACCCGGTGATCACCACCCGGCCCTTGGCGAAGTACGACTGCCCGCGCGAGCGGACCGCGTCACTGAATTCCCGCGAGATTTTCTGGGCGATCCCCATCATCCGTTCCCAACACACCGAGGGGGGCCGAGTCGTTTTTTACCGACATCCTGACCGGACCGGTGCGGCGCCGCGCCGCCGGGCGTCGTTGCCCGGCCGCAGCCCCGCCGGGGCGAGGCGGGAAAGGCGTGCCGTGTCCGGACCACGCCGCCCGCCGCAACCGCCCCTAAAGGTCTCGTCTTCGCAGCCTCTGTTCCAATTCACGACAGAGTTCGCCGAAAAGAGGCGGTCGCCTCCGACACGAAGCCGGGGCCGTTGCGACGGTCACGGCCGGGACGGTCGCGGGCGCCGCCGCGCCCGACCCCCAGGCGTAACGCCCGACCCAGGCTTTTCCTCAACACAACTCCCCGGGCAACTCAAACGCAAGAAACTCGGGCGGAAGGGCGTAACGCGTGGAAACGGCCCGACTCCCACGGCAAAACCGGGTTCGTCATCCGAACGGGGTCAAAGCCCAAACCCCGCCGGTTCCGGGGGCCGGCTCCTTGACCCGATCCGGGCGACCTCGGACCCGCCGGCGCCCGCGGGACGGCCCTCGTCCGCGTCGATCAGGACCGGCCTTCCGCACGACTCAACGAACCGACCGGAGGGCCGGAACCCGGCCCCCGCCCCAAACCTTCCGCCAGACGCGTTGCGATCGGATGCGAACACACTCGGCCTCGCCGCACCTCTCGACAAAACAATCGACACGAAGCACGCAGGCGGCACACCCGGCTCACAGGCGGGGCCGACCGGCGTCATCGGCCGGCGGCGCCGGGGGCCTCACCGGGAACGGCCTGAAACCGGTCCACCCGGGCGGCCCGCCGGGGACGTACAGAGGTTCCTTAAAAGACCTCGCGGCTCACGGCGTCGATCGGGCGGGCGGACGTGCCGCCGTCGCGCGTCGGGACGGTACAGAGCCGGTCGGTTTCGAGGCTCGGTCTGATCGGAGGAGGTCCGGGCTGTTGTGGGCCGTCACGGCGACCCGGGCGTGTACAGCCGCTTCCCTCGGGGCGCCCATCGACACGCCCGCGGCAGCCGGATGGAGTGCGGTCTCCAATTCTTCAATGCCGACTAGCCTAACAGGAACTCCCCCGTCCGCCAACTGGGGAACGTCAACTAATGCGCTGGGAGTCCGAAGGCCGCCGTCGGCATAAACACCCCTCGAACATCCACAAGCGTCACGTTTTCGCCCAAACCCCGGGGCCCCCACGCCGAAAACGCCCGGGACGGGTCGGGCGTCGCCGCCGCCCGGGGCACGGAAATCCGGTCGGGCGGAGGCCGGGCGATCGTCGGTCGGCTTCGATCCGGTCATGGCCGCAACACCCCGCCCAGCTTCGCCCCCTTCGGGGGACGCCCCGCCGCGACGCCACGGCCCGTTCCGGCCTTTAAACGTCGAGGTTCTTGACCTCCAGCGCGTGCCTTTCGATGAAATCGCGGCGGGGCTCGACGTCGTCCCCCATCAGGGTGGTGAACAGGTCGTTGGCCGCCGCGGCGTCTTCGAGACGGACCTGGAGGAGGGTCCGCCGGGTCGGGTCCATCGTGGTCTCCCAGAGCTGCTCGGCGTCCATCTCGCCGAGCCCCTTGAACCGGGTGATCTTGATCCCCTTCTCGCCGAGCTGGCGGACCGTGGTGACCAGCTCGCGGAGGTCGTAGAGCGGGTGCTCTTCGTTATCGCGGCGGAGGACGAACCGGGCGGGGGGGTCGTCCCCCGTCACCTCGACCGGAAGGAGCACGTCGGCCCGCAGCCCGAACTCGTCGCGGAGCCGCGCGAGGGCCTTATTGAGAGAACGCACCTCGTGCAGTTCGGTGACGTCGACGGCGGCCCCGGCCGCCTCGGCCTCGGGGCCCCCGGTCCCGGGACCGGCCTCGGCTTCCGACTCGGCCTCGGCGGCCGGCTCGGCCGGCGTGTGGGCCTGGCGGTACGCCTCCAGCTCCTCGGCGGTGTAGAGCCAGTGCTCCTGAGACCCGTCCTTCACGAGGTAGAGCGGCAGCACGCCGTCGAGCTTCGGGTCGCCCCCGCCGGGGTGGGCCTTGGCCAGGAACGGGCGCAGCGGCAGGTTGCGGCGGCCGAACGCCCGCAAGGCGTTTTCGACCAGGCCGACGACCTCGTGCAGCGTCTTGAGCCGGTCGCCGCCGAAACCCGCGTGCTCGCCGTCGGCCCCGGGGCCCGCCGGCAGGAGCCGGGCGTTCTCCAGCCCGCGCTCGACGAGGATCGCGTGCATCTCGGTGTCGGTCTGGACGTACCGCCGGTCCTTCCGGCTGGAGATCATGTAGAGCGGCGGCTGGGCCACGTAGAGGTGCCCTTCGGCGACGAGCCGGGGCATCTGGCGGAAGAAGAAGGTCATCAGCAGGGTGCGTATGTGCGACCCGTCGACGTCGGCGTCGCTCATCATGACGACCTTGCCGTAACGCCTCTTGGCCGGGTCTTCTTCCTCGCCGATGCCGTTGCCGACGGCCGTGATGATGTTGCGGACCTCCTCGTTGCCGAGGACCCGGTCGAGCCGGGCGCGCTCGACGTTGAGGATCTTGCCCCGGAGCGGCAGGATCGCCTGGTAGAGCCGGTCGCGCCCCCCCTCGGCGGTGCCGCCGGCGCTGTCGCCCTCGACGAGGAACAGTTCGCTGGAGTCCTGGTCGTGGGTCGTGCAGTCCATCAGCTTGCCGGGGAGGCCGCCGCCGGAGAGCACCCCCTTGCGGTTGCGGACCAGTTCGCGCGCCTTCCGGGCCGCCTCACGCGCCTCGGCCGCGAGTTGCGCCTTGGCGATCACCTTCTTCGCCGCCGCCGGGTTCTTCTCCAGGAACTCCGCGAGCTTGTCGTTAACGACCTTGGCGACGATCCCCTCGACCTCGTCGTTGCCGAGCTTCGTCTTGGTCTGGCCCTGGAACTTCGGGTCGGGCACGCGGACGCTGACGATCGCCGTCAGGCCTTCCTTGAAGTCCTCGCCGGTGATCGTCAGGTCTTTGTTCTTGGCCGACACGACCCCCTTCGCGTAACTGTTGAGGGTCCGCGTCAAGGCCGTCCGGAAGCCGGTCAGGTGGGTCCCGCCGTCGATCGTATTAATGTTGTTGCAGTACGAGACGACCATCTCGTTGATCGACTCGTTGTACTGCAGCGCGACCTCGACCTCGACGGCGCGGTCGTCGTCCCGGCCGGTGACCACGACCGGCGGGTGCAGGGTGCTTTGCGCCCGGTTCAGGTACGCGACGAACTCGCCGAGGCCCCCGGCGGAGTAGAACTCCTGGTCGCGCGTCTCCTCGCCCCGCTCGTCGGTCAGGCGGATCGCGACCCCCTTGTTCAGGAAGGCGAGTTCGCGGAGCCGCTTCTCCAGCACGTCGTGGTCGAATTCGATCTTATCAAAGATCTCCGCGTCGGGGAGGAACGTGATCTTCGTGCCGGTCTTCTTCGCCGGCCCGACCCCCCGGACCGGGCCGCGGGCGACCCCCCGGTCGTAGTCCTGCTTCCAGATCTGGCCGTCGCGGTGGACCTCCGCCTCCAGCCACTCCGAGAGGGCGTTGACGACCGTCACGCCGACCCCGTGCAGGCCGCCGGACACCTTGTACGTGTCGTGGTCGAACTTGCCGCCGGCGTGGACCTTGGTCAGCACCACCTCCAGCGTGCTCTTGCCGCTGGCGTGGACCTCCACCGGGATGCCGCGGCCGTCGTCGACGATCGAGACCGAGCCGTCGGTGTGGACCGTCACGTGCACGTGCTTGCAGTAGCCGGCCATCGCCTCGTCGATCGAGTTGTCGACGACTTCGTAGACCAAGTGGTGCAGGCCGCTCGTGCTGACGTCGCCGATGTACATGCTCGGGCGCTTGCGGACGGCCTCAATGCCTTCCAACACGCGGATGTTCGCGCCGGTATAGCCGCCGTTGCCGTCCGCCGGGTGCGACAGGGTTTCGGTCTCGACGGCCGTCGTGTCGGTCTTGCTACTCGAATCCATCGCGGGTTCACCTCGGTCCAGCTCAGCGCGGTCGATCGTGCGCGTGGGTCGTATCTTCCTAAAGTCTATTTCCAATTGGCTTTCAGGCCGGTTACGGCGGGGGCCGTGGGCGGCGTCTCGGCGCCGCCGGCAGGGATTACGCGTCCACCAAGGCCCCTCCCCTTAAGCCCGAAGCCTTAACCGGCCGAACCGCCAGCACCTCAATCCCGGCCCGACGCCCCTCCGGGCGGCCTGCGGGCCCGCGGCCCGGACGGCCCCGGCGGGGGTACGGGGTCCGGCCCGACGGGCCCGACGCGGAACCGGATGTCGTGAACCACCGTGCCCGGGGCGTTTTGACGCAAGGCGGCCAGGAGGGAAGGCTTCTGAAACGCCGCCAGTTCTTCCAGGAGGGCCGGGTGGGCCACCGTCACGTTCAGGACGCCGCGGCGGACCTCGCCGAGCCGCGTCTGGCGACAACCGGGCTCACCCACCGCCGCGTTCCACGCGTCTTCCAGCTCCTTCTGCGCCTGGAGCCGTCCGAACCCCCGCGAGGCGAACAACTCGCCCAGGATGTCCGACAGCGGCTTGGGGCCGCGGCGTCTCGGGCTCGACATGCTGGCGTCCCAGGCCCGGTGGCCGGGGCCTCGCTCACCCGGACGTTCACCGCGGGAGTGAACGCCCTTTCATTATAAGTCCCGACCCCTCCCCGGGCAACAGCCCGGACGAGACGCCGCCGCGCGGGAACGGACCGGCGGTTATCGGTCCCTCGTCAGGGGCATGACGACGTAGGTGTAGCGGTCATCGGTCTTGAAGACGGCGGCGTTCTTGGCGTCGATGAGTTCGGCGGTGATCTCGGCGGTGTCGTCGAGGTTCCTCAGGGCGTCGGTGAGGTACCTCGGGTCGAACGTGATCTCGACGGCCTTGCCGTCGTAGGCGATGGGCATCTCGACGTGGGAGCTGCCGACGTCGGCCGCCTTGCTGGAGAGCCGGAGCACGCCGCCGCCGAACGAGAAGTCGACCCCGCGGCTCTCCTCACTGGTCACGATCGACGCCTGTTCGACGGCCAGCCGCAGGGGCCCGGCTTCGAGCCGGATCTTGACCTCGACGTTGGCCGGGAAGACGTCCTGGTAGCGGGGGAACCGCCCCTCGACGAGCCGGCTGTAGATCACGGCCCGCTCGGTCCGGATGAGGACGGCGGTCGTCCCCTGGATGGCGATGTGCACCGGGGGGTCGGTGTCGTCGAGGTTGCGTTCGATGAGCTTGAGCGCCTTGACCGGGACGACGGGGCTGCCGGTCGGGTTCGCGGCGCCGTTCTTCGCCTCGGCCGGGGCCGCCATCCGGGCGAGGCGGCGGCCGTCGGTGCCGACCATCGTGATCGACTCGTCGGTCAGCTCGACGAGCACACCGCCGAGCGCGTAGCGGGTGCTCTCGACGTCGGTGGCGAAGATCGTCCGGCGGATCAGCTTCCGCAGGTCGGCCGCGGCCACCTCGTGGTAGCCGGCCGCGGCGAAGTCGGGCACCTCGGGGTAGAGCCCCGGGTCCTCGCCCGGCAGGGTGAACTCCGACCGCAGGCCGCGGACGACGAGCTGGTCCCCCTCGGCCTCGACGGCCAACTCCGGGTCGGTGCTGGTGCGGAGGATCGACCCGAACCGGGTCGTGGGGAGGATGGCGGACCCGGGCTGGTCGACCTTCATGCCGAGCACCCGGTGGCGGATGCCGACCTCAAGGTCGGTCGCCATGAGGATCGACCCCTCGTCGGCGTCGGCCACGAGCTTCACGTTCTGAAGGATCGGCTTGGGGCTCCGGGACGGGACCACCCCGCTGACCATCCCGAACGCGGCGAGCAATCCTTCGCGGTTGCACAGGGCCTTCATGCGCTCCCCCCGAGGCGAGTCCGAAATCGATCTGGTCCGACCCGTTCCTGTTTACGCTACTTTACGCTTACGTTTTGCGTCAGCGTCCGGGCTTGCCGCGTTACACCGTCCCGGTCGCCCGCGCCGCCCCTTCCGTAGGGCCCCGCCTTCGGGGCCCGATCCGGGCCGCCGGGATGACGCCCTCGCTCAACCCTCCCTTTGTCTTAAGGGAAGGAGAGAAGCTTGAATCACCGTCATCTTCGAAAGGCGGGCCCGCGGCGGTCGATGGTGACCGGAATCCTCCGATCAAAGCCATGATACCAAAGAACTTAGCCGGGCACAACGGGCGTCCCCCGGCGGGGGGAAACCCGTGGATAACCGTGTCGAAACTCCCGGCAGAGACGGGCACTTGTGTGGAGGGTCGAGGCCGAGGTCGGCGGGCCGCGTGGGGAACGCCGTTACAGCCCACCCGCGGCCCACAGGTTGTCGACAGGTTTTCCCCCGCCCGGTGTCGATGCGGCCGGTCCGTTTCCCGTGTTTCCGGACGGCGTGAGGACGGGCACCAGGCCGTTGATTCCGAGTCCGTTTGGACCGCCTTGAAGGGCGCCTGTAGGGGCACGAGACCGACCTGGGGGCCGAAAACGCGCGAAGTAACCGCCCAGACGCCCGCGATCTATCCGCCCAAAAAGCGAAACGTTAACGCTACAGCGAAGGAACGGCGGGTCACTCGGCCGGCCATCGACGTAAGCCGGCTTTTAGGACGGATGAAATTGAAATTACGCAGGAACTTTCGGGTGGCGGTTCACGTCGCCTTTTCGAACCCGAGGGGTTAGGATGCCGCCCACCGGTCCGGGTCGTGGCCGGTCGCGTTCCGGCGGGGTGGGGCCAAGGAGGGCCCGAACATGGCGGAGTCTGGCCCGGGGGCGGTGGCGGGGGGCGTGCGCCGGTGGGCCGCGGTGTCGGCGCTGGCCGTGCTGACGTTCGGGGTCGGTCTCGGGCGCGCGGGCCGGCTCACCTACCACGAGGCGTTCGTGGCCGAGGCGGCGCGGGAGATGCTCGCCTCGGGCGACCCGTTGATCCCCGCCGTCGGGGGCCGACCCTGGCTGGAGAAGCCGCCGCTGGCGGTTTGGCTGGCGGCCCTGGCGGGTCGGGTTTCGGGCGGGGTGAGTGAGACCGCGGCGCGCGCGCCTTCGGCCGTCGCCGCGGCGCTGCTGGCCCTCGGGGTCGCCGCACTGGCGGCCCGGCGGTTCGGACCGGCCGTCGGTTTGCTCGCCGGCCTGACCCAGGCGACGACTGTATGGACCGTGATGCGCGGCCGGCTCGCCGAGGTCGACATCATCTTGGCCTGTCTCGTTACCTGGTCGGTCGTCGCCTTCGACCGCCTGCGCTCGACCTGGGCCGACCTTGAGGCCCGGGACGCCGACGCGAAGGCTCAGGCGCGTTGGCGCTGGGGGTTCTTCGCGGCCCTCGGGCTGACCGGCCTGGCCAAAGGGGTCGGTTTTGGCGCGGCGATCGTGCTGGCGGTCGTCGGGTCGGTGCTCCTTTGGGACCGCGACCGCGCGGCCCTGCGGCGGCTGACGTTCGCCCGGGGCTGGGTGCTGGCCGGGGTGCTCGGGCTGACCTGGCCGGTGCTGGCGGCTTTGCGGCACCCTTCGTCGATCGGGCTCTGGTTCCTACACGTCGCCGACCGCCTCGCGGCGCAGCCGAAGCACTTCACCGGCCAGTCGTGGTGGCAATACGCGTCCACACTCCTGGCGGTTCTGCTGCCCTGGACGCCGCTCGCCTTAACCGGCGCCTGGCGGTCGCTACGGGGGGCCCTCGGCCAAGGGGGGCGGGGCGGCGGGGACCGCCTCCTTTGGGCCTGGACGGCCGCGCCGCTGGTCTTGTTGTCATTAGCGACGGTCAAGAACGCCCACTACGCGATCCACGCCCTACCCCCCTGCTCCGTCTGGGCGGCCCAGGGGCTTTTGCGGCTGGGGGAACGGTTGCAACGCGTGCGGGGTTGGTCGGCCGCCCGGGTCCGCCGCGCGGCCTGGGCGGGCTTCGTCGGGCTCGGCCTGGCGTACGCCCTGGGCTTCGCCGTGCTCGGCCCCCGCGTCGACCGCCGCGGCGTCGAGTGGGCGTTCTATGAGGACGCCTCCCGCCACCTCCGTCCGGGCGAGCCGGTCGCCCTCCTGTACCACGTCCCCGAGTGGGACCGCGCCCCCTACGACACCCCGTTCGGCCCGGCCCCCCACGACTGGGCCGTCCGCCTCTTTTACCTGAAGCGCCCGGCCCCCTGCCGTTTCGGGGTCGACGAACTGGTGAGCGACCCGGTCGTTGCCACACCCTCGCCTTTCGCCGTGATCGGGCGGGAAGCCGACCTGCCCGGCCTGCGACGGCTCGGGCGGGTCGAAACGCTCGCGAGCGGACCGGACGCGCGGTCGGACCGGACGTACCGGCTGTTCCGCGTGACACCGGAGTCGGTTCCGACCCCGATCGCCGCGTCCGGGGGTGGGGCCCCGGTCCGCCGTTAAGCCTCTCGCGGGTCGCGGTTCAGACCGGTTCGTGGATCGTCTCGGCCAAGGGGTCTTCGGCCTCGGAGGAGGGCTTGGCGGCCGGGGCGCGGTGGCCGAGGCCGAGGGTCAGGATGATCGTGGCCGAGACGGCCATCGAGGCGGCCAGGAAGAGCATCCCGCGGTTGAACGAGCCGGTCATCGTCTCGACCTTGCCGAGCACGAACGGGCCGAGGAACCCGCCGAGGTTGCCCACCGAGTTGATCAGGCCGATGCTGCCGGCGGCGGCGGCCTCGGTCAAAAAGAGGCTGGGGAGCGACCAGAAGGCGGGCAGGTACGCCTTCAGGCCCGTCATCGCGACGATGAACAGCCCGACGGTCACCCAGAGCGGCGGGGCGTTCAACAGCGCGGCGGCGGCCAGGGCCGCGGCGCCGGCGTAGATCGGCACCACGGCGTGGAGCCGGCGCTCGTGCATCCGGTCGGAACTCCAGCCCACGAAGATCTGGCCGACCAGCGACCCGATCGGCGGCAGGATCACCAGCCAGGTCAGCTTGTCGAGCTTCAAGTCGTACCACTTCTCCAGGATGCTCGGCAGGAAGAACTCCACCCCGTAGTTGCCCGTCACGATGAAGAAGTAGGCGGCGGCCAGGAGGAGCACCTTGGGGTGGCTGAGCGCCTCGGTGACCGTCATATGGCCGCCGCCGCCGTGGTGCCGCTCTTTCTCCCGCTTCAACTCCAGTTCAAGGGCCTGGCGCTCGTCCTCCTCCAGCCAATGCGCCTGCCCCGGCCGGTCGGTCAACATGAGGAGCACGAGGATCCCGAGGACCACGGCCGGGACGCCCCAGGCGACGTACACCCACTGCCAGCCGACCATGCCCAGGACCGGGGGCCGGCCTTCGAACCCGATCTTGAGCAACTCGTTGGACAGCTTGGGGCTGACGATCTGCGCGATCGGCGTGGCGACGAAGAACCAGGCCAGGGCCCGGGCGCGGTCGCGGCTGGGGAACCAGTGGGTCAGGTAGACGATCACCCCGGGGAAGAAGCCGGCCTCGGCCAGGCCGAGGAAGAATCGGACGGTGTAGAAGTGCCACGGCTTTGACACGAACGCCGTCAGCGCCGCGACGAACCCCCAGGTGATCATGATCCGGCTGATCCACTTCCGCGCGCTCCATTTTTCCACGATGAGCGTGCCGGGGATCTCCAGCAGGAAGTAGCCGATGAAGAACACCCCCGCGCCGATCCCGATCACCGCGTTGTCGAACTGCGGCAGGTCGTGCGACATCGTCAGCTTGGCGATCGCCACGTTGGCCCGGTCGACGTACGCGATCACGTAGCAAAGGAACAACAGCGGGAGCAGGCGCAGGTACGCCTTCATGCGGGCGCGGTCCAGCGCGGTCGGCGGGTTGATCGGCATCGACATGGGTAGCGCTCGCGTTGTTCGGATTGCGGAAGGCTGGCTGGGCTGACGACCGGGCCGGGGGCGCCTGGGGTCGGGGTCGTCGGCCTCGCGCCGCCCGACCGCCGCGACACCGAGGGTAACGCGCCCCGTGCGGGCAGGCAAACCCCTTGGGGCCGTCGGGCTTGGGACGTCCTCCGGCACGGCCTATTTGCGGTAGACCACCCCTCGGGGGTTCGGTGATAATCGGGTCGAAGAACGGCGGCGCGGGCGAGGCAAAACCGGGAGGACGGACCGACGTGGCGGACGCCCAGATCGAGCAACGGCCTTGGCGGCATCGGGCGGGGCTCGGGACGGGCCTGGCGCTCGTCCTGGCGACGGCCCTGGCGGCGGCACCCGAAGACGGCCCGAAGCCCGAGGCGCCGCGCGACCCGGACGTCGGCCGGGCGTACCGCGTTCCTTACCGGCTCACCGCCACGAACCACTTCCTCGTCCGCCTCCGGGTCAACGGCAAGGGGCCGTTCAACTTCCTGGTCGACACCGGCGCGCCCGCCATCTTCGTCTCGACCGAGGCGGCGAAAAAGGCCGGGCTGAAGGCCGACCCCGAGGCGTTTTGGACGACCGTCGGCCGGCTCGACGTCGAAGGGGGGGCGGTTTTACGCGACGTCAAGGTGCGGGTCGAAGACCCGTACCAACTCGTCGGCATGAACGCCCTGGGTTTGCCCGGGGCGTCGATCGACGGGCTGCTCGGGTTTACGGCCCTGGCCCGGTTTCGGATCGAACTCGACCCGACGAAGGACCGGATGACCTGGACGCGGCTCGCGTTCAACCCGCCCGACCCGCCGGCCCCGAGGCGCAACCCGGGGGCCCGGCCCCCCGCCGAACTCCAGGCGATGAACGCGCTAGGGGGCGTTGCTAAGTTCGCGGCCGTGCTCATCGGCCGGCAGCCCGAAGACGTCCTCCTGCCCCGCGGCTCTCTCGGGATGGAACTGGACGACGCCGCGAACGGCGTGCGCGTCGCCCGCGTGCTCCCGGGTTCGCCCGCGGCGAAGGCCGGGGTGCGCGACGGCGACCAACTCGTCCGGGTGAACGGCCGCCCGGTCGGCTCGGCGAAGGAAGCTCGCAAGGCCGCCGCCTCGGTCCGCCCGGGCGACGTCGTGGGGTTATCCCTCCGCGGCGCCGGAGACCAGGCCGAACGGAGCTGCGACGTGACCGCCGGGGAGGGTTTTTGAACGTGACGCCGACGAACCCGCGTGGGCCCCGAGGGGTCGAGGTCGTGCCGGAATTGTCGTTGACCCGGTTGTCGCGCCCGAGGAAGGCGTGGGGCCGGTTGTCTTGGATCGGCTTTGGTCTGGCCTTGGCCCTGGTGTCGACGCCCCCGGCCGTTGGCGCGCCGCCAGCGCCGACGGGCGCACCGCCCGCGGCGCCGAAGGCCGAGGAGAAAAAGCCGGCGGTCGTGCCGTTCGAACTGCTCGCGTCGAACCACATGGTGGTCCGGGCGCGGGTTAACGGCGCGGGGCCGTTCCGGCTGATCTTCGACCTCGGCGCGCCGATTACCCTGCTGAGCCCGAAGGCCTCCGAGCTATCAGGGGTGATCAAAAAAGGTTCGGCGCGGCCGATGCTCTTCGGCGCGCGGGGCGAGGAGCGGGTGCGGTCGCTCAAGGTCGGCGAACTGACCGCGACCGACCTCCCGGTCGTCGTGATGGACCACCCGACCCTCCGGGTGCTCGGGGGCCTGCTCGGCCGCCCGCTCGACGGGATCATCGGGTTCACCTTCTTCGCCCGCTATAAGACGACGATCGACTACGCCGCGCGGGAGATGACCTTCGAGCCGGTCGAGTTCGAACTGCCCGACCTGCTCAAAGATTTGCCCGCCCGTCTGGCCGGTCCGAAGGTGGCGCGCCGCCTCGTACTCGCGCCGGGGGCGTTGTTCGGCCTGGCGGTCGCCGAGGCGGCCGACAACCCCGGCGCCGGCGTGTCCGTTTCCGCCGTGGCCCCCGGTTCCCCGGCGGAGGCCGCCGGCCTGAAGCCCGGCGACCTGCTCACGACCCTCGACGGCCGCTGGACCACCTCGGTCACCGACGCCTACGCCGCCGCCGCGACGCTCGCGCCCGGCCACCCGGTCGAGGCCGTCGTCGTCCGCGACGGTAAGGAACGGTCCCTTACGGTCACGCCCGTCGAAGGGTTCTGAGCGATCAGTCGTCGTCGGCCGACAGCCGGCCCACGACCTCGGCGATTCGGGCGACGGCCTCGTCGACCTCGGCCTCGGTCGTGTCCGCCCCGAGGCTGAGGCGGAGGGAAGAGCGGAGGCGGTCGTCGGGGACGCGCATCGCGACGAGCGTGGGCGAGGGGCGGGTCGAGCCGCTGGCACAGGCCGAGCCGAGCGAGGCGCAGACGCCGGCCAGGTCGAGCTGCATCAACAGGGCGTCGCCGTCGAGCCCGGGGAACCCCACGTTGAGCGTCTGGGGGAGTTTCAAGGCCGGGTCGCGCGGGCCGTTGCGCACGACCCGGTCGGACCCGAGGGCGGCGGCGAGGCCGGATTCCAGTCGGTCGGTGAGGCGGGACCAGCGGGAGGCCCGCGCCTCGGCTTCGGCGTGCCACTTCCCCAGCGCGGCGGCCAGGCCGACGGCCAAGGGGACGGCGACCGTCCCCGGCCGTCGCCCCTGTTGTTGGCCCCCGCCGAACAGCCGCGAGCCGAGCCGGACCCCGGAGCGCACCAGGAGTAACCCGACGCCCATCGGCCCGTGAAATTTGTGCGCGCTGGCCGCCAGAGTGGTCACGCCCAGCGCGTGGAAGTTGACCGGGATGCGGCCGACCGCCTGCACGGCGTCGGTGTGGACCGGGACGTTGCGCGCCCGCGCCAGGGCCGCCAACTCGGCCACGGGCTGAACCGCCCCGGTTTCGTTATTGGCGAGCATGAGGGCGGCGAACCGGGTGTCGTCGCGGAGCCGCGCGGCGATCGCCTCGGCGTCGGCCACCCCGTCCGTCCCGACGTCCGGCCGGTCCACGGCGAACCCCGACGCTTCCAACCGGGCGATCGGCTCGGCCACCGCCGGGTGCTCGATCGGGCTGGTGACCACGTGCCCCGGCGCGCCTTCGGCCCCGGCCAGTCCGAACACCGCCAGGTTGTTCGCCTCCGTCCCCCCCGACGTGAAGATCACCTCCGACGGTTCCGCCCCGAGGATGCGGGCGACCGTCTCCTTGGCCCCCTCCCAGGCGCGGCGCGCGGCCCGGCCGGCGGCGTGCCGGCTCTCGGCGTTGCCCGCGGTCAGGAAGTACGGCCGCATCGCCTCGAACACCTCGGGGTCGAGCGCCGTCGTCGCGTTGTTGTCCAGGTAGATCATGCGGCCCATCGGTCGGCGCGGCCGGCCCGAACCGGGCCTTTCCCTCGGTCAGTCCAGCGAGCGGAGGGTGACGAGCAGGCCGATGACGAACACCGGGATGCCGACGAAGAACAGGGGGCCCGCCCAGAGGGCGACCCCCACCACCATCAGCACGAACCCCAGCGCCAGGGCCGTTAACCGCCCGAGCCACTCGACCATCCAGGCCAACAGGCGGAACGGCAGCGTGACGACCGACCAGATCGCTCCGAGCATCGCCCCCAACATGTCCTCCAGATTAACACAGGCCCGCCGCGTTCGGGAGTGCGGAACCGTCGGCCGGGGGCCGACCCCTCGCGGTTTCGCGGCGCGGCCGAGAGGCGCGTGGATCATGACCCCGGGCCCTCGACTTCCCCAAACCCCCCTGCCCCGACTTGCCCTTGTCGGATCGGCCGAACTCGGGTCAAATGGCGGCCGTTTTCTCCGCCCCAAGGGTATTCGCCGAGGACGGCGTTCCCTTGGGGTCGGCCGCGCGAATTCCGATCGACTTCGATGAGGGCAGGGAGGCCGGACCGATGCGCCAGGCGCTATTCGCCGTCGTGCTCGTGGCCGCGTCGTTCGCGGGGGGGGCGGTCGTCAACGGCCCGGGCCTCCGCTGGGCGCAATCGATGGCCTTCGGCCGGCTAGGGCTGGACGACGAGGGCGACCACGACGCCGGCGCCTCCGTCGGCAAAGGCTCCAGGTCGGACGAGATCCCCTCCCGACCGATCCCCCCGCTGGTTATTGAGCCTTCGGTCGTGTCGGCCGACGGCGCGAAGAAGGCGGACGCCCCGAAGCCCGAGTCGCCCGCGGCGAAATCGGACGACGTCATCAAGCCCGCGTCGGCCTCCCCGACTCCGGCCCCCGAACCGCCGCCGTCCGACCCCGGCGGGCTCCCCGGCCTGGCCCCCGTTCCCGAAGCCCTGGCCCAGGTCCCGCCGCCCGTCGACCCGCCCGCGCCCCTGACCACCTCTCGCGACCGGGAGCGCGCGGCCCTCGACCTCGCCGCCGCGACCGCTACCCCCCCCGCCGACCGCGAGCCGGCCAAGGCACCGGACGACTCCAAGGGCCAAAAGGCCCAGAACAATAAGTCGATCCGCCCCATCTCCCTCGCGGACGAAGTCGTCACCCCCCCGAACCCCCCTGAGCCGGCGCCGGCCGCGTCGGCACCCGCCCCCGCCGCCTCGTCCGACCCGGCCGACTGGGCCGGGGTCCGCAAGGCCTTGCGCGACCTGGGTGTTTCGCGGTACGGGGTCGAAGGGGAGCCGGGCGGCCGGGCCCGTTTTCACTGCGTGATCCCCTTGGCCGGGCGCCGGGCGGTCGGCCAGCACTTCGAGGCCGAGGGGGACGACGAACTCCAGGCCGCCCGCGCCGTCTTGCGGCGCGTCGCCCTGTGGCGGGCCACCGAGGCCCCCGACCGCACCCCCTGAGGCAGGCCGTCTTGCCCGTTCGGAGTTCGAACGAGTAAATTGGCATGAGCTGATCGTGGCCCGAAGCACTAAACCTAGCCCCGGAAAGGTCCCTGCATGGCCACCCCGGCCAGATTGCTGCTGATCGTGACCGGGAGCACGCTCCGCGCGGAGGAGGTGGACCGCCCGCTCGCCTATTACCTGAAGCAGCGGGTCGAACAGCACCAGGCCGAACACGAGCCGACGGGCGGGCCGCTGGACGTCCGCGTCGTCGCCGACTTCCGCTGGATCCACGACGAACCGCTCCACGCGCTGCCGACCATCTCGGTCGGGGGCCCGGGGGTGAACGCCCTGGCCCACCGCTGGCTGGAGGAGGTTCCCGTCTCGCTCGCCGTGGACGAGCGCTACTACCTGCAAATGGACCCCGACCTCGACGAAGCCCGGGCGAGCGTCTGGGGCATGGACAACGCCACCACGCAGATCGCCGTCTCCGTGTTCATCGACCGGTTCCTCCCGCGGTTCCTCGAGCACAGCGCCGCCAACGCACCGAACCCCACCGAACTGGACGACGCGGACTGATTGGATTGACGACCGGAGCGTCCCGCGCCCGTCTTCCCCGACCGAGGAGAGATTCGACCCCGATCCGACCCGCCCCGTGACGACCTCACGCCCGAGATTTACCGCAACCGGGCCCCGTGTCCTCTCGATAGTGTTAGGTGGAACCCGTTCTTTCGCTCGCCGACGCGGGGCCGCCAGAGCCGGACGACCGCACGCCCGTCCGGCGGACGCCCCCGCCCCAACGCGTCGCGTTGCCGCGGCGCTCAGTCCCGGGGTCGCGCCCGGCCCGCCCCTCGCGCCCGCTCCCAAAGGTCCGGCCCGCCCGAACCCGAGTCGAGCCCTTTCCCGCGCCCCCCGGCGTGGCCGGCGTGCCCGACCCCAAGGAGGGATTGCATGTCGAAGCCGACACGTCTGAGTTTTCTCATGAAAAACCCGCCCCGCCCCTCGCATTGTGTTCCGGCCGCGCTCGCGGTGCTCGCCTGCGTTTCCCTCGCCCCTTCGGCGCACGCCGTGGACGCCCCCAGGCTGACGGTCGTCCAGCGCTCGGTCGATCAGGACCAGGGGGGTTGGCTGGTCAACTACCGGGTCCGCTACCACGGCGCGGCCGGCATGGTGGTCACGCCGACCGAAGTGACGGCCAAGGTCGAGGGCTGGGTCTCGAACTCCCGCGTGGCCGCGCACGCGGTGCCGCGGTGGTCGTCCGCGGTCATCTCGGGGGCCGCCGGCCTCTCCGGCACCGCCGACGTTATTACCGCCGCTTCCGACTCGCAGCGCTGCCGCGAGCGCGCCGCCGTCCAAGTCTGGACCGACGACACCCCCGACGTCCTCGGCGGTCCGCCCCCCGCTTCCGCCAAGCCGACGTCGGCCGGGGCCGAGCCGCGTCAGCCGATCCTGAGCGTCGCCCCGGGGGCGGTCGTGCGGGTCCGGCTCCGGTTGGAGCACCTCCACGACGTTTACGGCGATTACGACCCGCTGCTCGGCGCCCGGGCTCTCGAACTCCGCCTCGGCACGGCCTCGTTCCGCGACATCCTGCCCCTGGACCGCGAGCAGTACTTCGCCCTGCCCCGTTCGGCCTGGCCCGTCCCCCCCGAGGAGCGGCGCGACACCCGCTACTTCGTTTCGGGCCCCGACAGCCTCCATCTGGAGGCCCACGTCCCGGGCAACCAGTACTACCGGTTCCCCGACCGGCCCGTCCGGTACGCCACGAAGATGCGGCTGAGCTACTGGTATCTCGTCGCCAACGGCACCGAGGGCGAATGCCACGCCCGGATCTCGCAGTCCAAAGACACGCCCACCTCCTGGAAGATCCTCGCCGAAGGGGGGGATGACCAGTACCTGACCACCGTCGGCCGCTGGGTGAAGGTCGAGCGCGTCTTCCGGACCGAGCCCGAGGCGACGCTGCTGACCCTCGATTTCCGCATCAGCGGCTCCGAGGTCGGCGAGATGTGGATCGACGACATCCGCCTCGAACCCCTCGTCGGTTCCCAACAAGCGGGCCCCTGAACGCGGTACACGTCACTGGCCGGTCGCCCGTGGCGGTGGTAAAGTGCCGGGGGCCGGTAGGGCTCCCCCCATCCTCGCGCCTTCCCGCCCGGCCGTTTGACGGTTGGTCGTAGGCCGTTCGCTTTACACCCTGCCTCGGAGCCCACCATGGCGACCGCCAAGGGCGTGATCCGTCTGACGCTCGACGCATCCGACATGCTCCTCGGGGCCTACCTCCGCGACCTCTCGGACGACGACCTGTTGGCCGTTCCGGTCGCGGGGATGAACCCGATCGCCTGGCAACTCGGCCACATGCTCTCGGCGCACCGGAACTGGATCGAACTGGTAAGCCCCGGCGCGTGCCCGCCGCTGCCCGAGGGGTTCGCGGCGGCGCACAGCAAGGAAGCCGCCGCCCCGAACCCGTTCAAGCCGGTCGCGACGAAGGCCGACTACCTCGACGCCTGGGGCCGCCAGCGGACCGCGCTCCTCGCCGCGCTCGACGCCCTGCCCGAGTCCCAACTCGACGCCGAAACGGGCATCCCGTTCGCCCCGACCGTCGCCGCGCTCCTGAACCTGATCGGTATTCACGGCTTGGAACACGCCGGCCAGTTCGTCGCCGTCCGCCGCAAGCTCGGCAAGCCGGTCGTGATTTGATCGACCCGCTCGCTCCGCGGCGTTAGGGGTGGCCCGCCTGGCCCCGGGCGGGGGCGGTCGGCACGGCCGAGCCGTCGAGGATCGCCTTGAGCTTGGAGGCCCCGGCGGTGACGACGCGGTCGCCGGGCCGGAGCCCGTCGCGCGTCGCGTTCCGGACCGTGAGGAACTCCCGGCTGACGCGCACGGGGCGGACCGGATGGATCGTGAAAACGGCCTCGTCGGCGTCGGGCTGGACGAAGACGAAGGACTCGTCCGTCCCCGCGCCGCGGATCCGGGCGGGGGCGGGGATTTCGACCAGGCCGGGGCCGGCCGGTAGCGCGATCTCGGCCGTGATCGACTCCCCCGGGTGGAGGCGCCCGTCGCGATTATCGACGATCCCCGTCAGGGTCGCCGTGTGGTCGGCCGGGTCGATCTGGACGCCGACGATGTCGACGACGTCGGACAGCGGCGGGGCCTCGGGCCGGTTCTCCAGCCGGAGGGTCCAGCGGACCGGCTTCGGCAGGGCTTCGACCATCGGCAGGTCCGCCTCGTGGATCTTCACCCGGGCCAGGACGCGGCTCAGGTCGGCGATCTCGTAGATGACTTCGTTCGCGTCGACCGTGTCGGACAGGGCGGCCCGGGCCTCGATGACCCGCCCGGCGATCGGGGAGCGGACCGTGAACCGCGCCCAGCTCCGCTCGGGGTCGAACGGGGTGCGCGTGTTCTGCGCGGCGACCTTGCGGGACTCGCTGGCGATCGCCTGGACCTCGGCCTCCGAGACGCCGCGGGCGCGGAGCGAGCGGTCGGCGCGGGCGGCCTCGATCTCGGCCTCTTCCAGGTCGTGGTCGGCCTCCTGGATGTTGCGGGCCCCCAGGATCCCCTTCTCGTGGAGGTCCTTCACCCGGTCGAACGCGGCCCGCTTCAGGCGCGCCCGGGCGAGCGCTTCGAGGAGGCCGTTCTTCCTCTCGCTCAGCTCGCTGCTCCAGACGACGGCGAGCATCTGGTTGCGGTCCACGGGGTCGCCCACGCGGAGGCGCCGGGTCCCCCCTTCGACGTCCGGGACGGTCCCCGTCTCGACGACCTCGCCGCCGAACCGGGGGCGGACGCGGATCATCTGGGCCGGGTCGATCACCAGCGTCCCCCGCAGCACCAGCACGCCCGGGTGCGTCGCCTCGCGGACGGCCTCGGTCTTGATGCCGAGTTGGGTCATCAATTCGGGCGACAGGAGGACCGTGTCGCGCCGGCTGACCGCCCGCTCTACGTTGTCCGGGTTAACGTCCGGCGTCACACCCGCGGAGGGGGGCGACTGGCCGTGAGGCCCCGCGCCGGCCGTCCCGAGGCCGACGACGCCGAGCAAGACGATCCACCACAGGCCGCGTTGACCCATGAGCGTCCCTTTCTCCCTCATCGATTTCGGGGGCGGTCGGCCCGTCGGGTCAGGCCGTCAGCGGGTTCGGGGCCAGCGGCTCCGGCTCCGGCCGTCGCGCGGCCCGGCCGATCGGGAGGCGGAGCCGGAAGCAAGTCCCCGCGCCGACCGTGCTCTCGACCTCGATCCGACCCCCCTGCTCGGCGATGATCCCGTGGCTGATGCTCAGGCCGAGCCCGGTCCCCCGCCCGACCGGTTTGGTCGTGAAGAAGGGGTCGAAGACCTTCGGCAAGACCTCGGCCGGAATCCCGCAGCCGTTGTCGGACACCTCGACGATGACCTCCTCCCCGGTCGACCGCGTGGCGATCCGGATCCGGCCCGAATGCCGGCCGGTCGCCTGGATGGCCTGCAAGGCGTTCATCAGGAGGTTCAAGAACACCTGGTTCAAGGGGGCCGCGGCGCACTCCAGGGACGGCAGCTTCTCGTAGCTGCGCTCGACCTCGACCTGCTGCTCCGCGAGCGAGTCGGCCATCATGGCGAGCGTGTGGTCGAGCCCCTGGTTGACGTCGATCAGGGCGATCTCGGGCCGGTCGAGTTGGGCGAACCCGCGCAGGTTTTCCACGATCTTGGCGACGCGCTGGAGCCCGTGGCGGGTCGCCGCGGCCATCCGCGGCAGGTTCTCGCGGAGGTAGGGGATGTCGGCCTCGTCCTGAAGCCGCTCGACCTGTTCCACCAGTTCCGGCCGGGTGCTCCGCAGGGACTCCATCCCCTCTTGGAAGAGGGTGATGATCCGGAACAGGTCGCCGATCTCGCGGTCCATGACGGCCACGTTGTTCATGGCGAACGCCAGCGGGTTGTTGATCTCGTGCGCCATGCCGGCCGCGAGGGTGCCGAGCGACGCCAGCTTCTCGGAGTGGACGAGCTGGCTCTGCGCCTCCTTGAGCTTCCGGTTGATCTGCCTGAGCTGTTCGTTGGCGGCCGTTAACTGCTCGGTCCGCCTCCGCAACTCCTGTTCGGCCTGCACCCGCTCGGTGACGTCCTTGAGGTAACAGCGGATGTGGTTGATCGAACAGTCCGGGTTGTACCGCGCCTGGGTGTAGACGCGGACGTAGCGCATCATGCCCGACGCGCTGGGGAACCGCAGGACGAAGTCGTGGCGTTCCCCCAACTCGATGGCTTTGCGGAACTCGTCTTCGGCCAGGGCGCGGTCGTCGGGGTGGAGCGATTCCGTGAGGCTGCGCCGGCGGAGCCGGTCGACCGTCTGGCCGAGGAACTCCTCCACGGCCGACGTCACGTTCAACCAGTGCAGGGTGTGCGGGTCCAACCGGCCGAGCATCTCGTCGGGCGGGGCGACCGGCGCCACCCGGCCCGGGAGCATCGAGCGGCTTAGGGTTTGGTCGGGGGGGAGTTCCGTCCGGACCGTGGGGATCTCGTCCGAGAACGAGAGGTCGGACGACTCGGTCCGGTCCGCCAGGGCGAATTTATGGCCGCAGGAGGCGCAGCGGACGCGCCTCCCCATCATCTCCCTGCGGACCTTGAGCGACTTGCCGCAATGGGAACAACGAATGGTATCGTGCATAGCGTCGGATTGTCCCCGAGGCTCCCGCCGAGGCCGCCGCAAACCCTACCCTATTCAAAATTAGCCGCTCCCCCGGCCCGGTGTAAAGGGACCCGACTTTAGGGGTCGGGCCCGAACCCGCCGGCGCGGCCCCGGGCCGAATCCCGTCCGCCGTTCCGCCCATGGACAATCCGTGTCCACGGCGTGGCGATTATTTCGCCGGCCGCGCCGCCTTCGCAAACGGGCGGAATCGTAAAACCCGTTGTAGCGGAAAGATTTACGTATACGAAAAGTTACGGCAAGGCAGTTGCTATTCTCGGCGGGCGGCCACCCCCCGAATCGACCCGCCTCGGTCTCTCTCATGTCGGTCGGCGCGAGGCCGCGTCCGGTCCGCCGTTGTCGTCGAAGGAAGACGTTCCATGATGATGCGACGTGAATCCCCCCTCCGCCGTCGTACCGCCTTTACCTTGATCGAGCTGCTGGTGGTGATCGCCATCATCGCGGTCTTGATCGCCCTGCTGTTGCCCGCGGTCCAGGCGGCGCGGGAGGCGGCGCGGCGGATTCAGTGCACGAACAACCTCAAACAGATCGGCCTGGCGGTACACAACTACGAAGGGATTCACGGCCGGCTCCCCTCGGCGCGGACGAACTCGCCCCACTACTGGTCGTCGCTGGCGCAGATCCTGCCCCAGTTGGAGGGCGGCTCGCTGTACAATGCGATCAACTTCGACCACTCCACGGCGCCCAACGCGCGGAACAACTACGACATGGCCAACACGACGGCCATCGCCTTTATGATCCCCGCCTATTTCTGCCCGAGCGACCGCAAGCAAGACCGCGTCACCCCCGACCTCGGCCCGACGAACTACTTCGCCGTGGCCGGTTCCGGGACGATGGCCAAGGGGGCCGGCGACGGCCTGATGTTCGACGGGTCGGGGGTCCGGTTCGCCGACGTCACCGACGGCCTCTCGAACACGTCGGCCTTCGTCGAATCGATCAAGGGGAGCGGCGTCGACACGACGTCCCCCGCCTACTTCGACCTGTTGGGCCAGTACAAGGGGGGCGGCGGGTATAGCTCGACGTTCACCGAAGACGCCTGCGACGCGATCCTCGCCTTCAGCGGGACCCGCGGCAGCCGCTGGTTCCACGGCAGCATGTCGGGCGGCTCGACGCTCAACCACTACTGGACGCCCAACAGCAAGAAAGCCGACTGCGCCGGCGACACCAACGGCCTGCTCAGTTCCCGCAGCTTCCACCCCGGCGGGATTAACCTCCTCTGCGCCGACGGCCACGTCCAGTTCGCGAAGGATTCCGTGGCCCCGACGGTCTGGCGCGCCCTCGCCACGCGCGCCGGCGGCGAGGTGATCGGTAGCGACCAGTTCTGACCGGGGTCACGTTAACAACGAGGATGTGCATGATGGGTTCGCCCGCGCGTCGCGCGTCCGGCCTGTTGCTGGCGGCCGCGTCTCTCGCCCTTTGGCCCGTGGCGTCACGGGCCGAGGGGCCGCAAGAAGGGGCGCCGAGGGTCGCCTTCATCGGCCTGCACGGGGGGGTCTTCGAACACCTGGAGGGCTTCGCCAAGGGGCTGAACCTGCGGGTCGAGTACGTCTCCGACGAGCAGATCGCCAAGAAGGCGTGCGACCTCTCCGTCTACCGCCTGGTCTTCGTCCAGCACACCCGCGAAGACGACCAGGACGCCTACCGGGAGCTATTCCTCGCCGCCAAACGCGGCACGCCCCCGGCGCGGATCTTCGCCGTCGGGCGCGAGGGGGCCGGGGCCGTCGCGTTCTTCAAGGACATGGGGAAGGCCAACCCCGTCGAGACCGACCCCGAGGTCTCGAAATACCTGCCCCGCTCCCGGGAGAACCTGCGCCGGTTTCTGATCTACGTCTCGGTCAAGTACCTCGGCCGCCCCGGAGAGATCCTCCCCCCCGCCGAGGCGGACGAGGCCGCGACCGGGCCGTACCACCCGGACCACGACGGCCGGTTCGACTCGGTCGAGGCGTTCCTGACGTGGTCGGCGTCGAAGGGGCGCGACCCGGGCAAGCTCCCGCGCGCGGCGGTGATGGTGCACGGCGCCCACCTGGAGTACCAGCAGCCGCGCGTCGTCGACGCCCTGGTCCGCTCCCTGGAGGCGAAAGGCGTGCTCGCGGCCGGCTTCACCGACGGCAACCCGCGGGCGGCGAAGCATGTCGAGGAGTTCAAGCCCGACGTCGTGATTCACA